>Ga0194112_10000474_pt1 | contig 58709 bp, 64 predicted proteins | sample TA2MahC400mmetaG_FD_146191 | JGI IMG/M metagenome (GOLD analysis project Ga0194112, IMG submission 146191) | Freshwater microbial communities from Lake Tanganyika, Tanzania - TA2015016 Mahale Deep Cast 400m | ecosystem: Environmental > Aquatic > Freshwater > Lake | place: Tanzania: Lake... | reverse complement strand
TCGGCCCGCTTCTCCTTGACGCCGTCCTGACGGGTCACGGTGTTCATGCGCAGGCGACCCTCCACCATCAGCCGCTGGCCCACCTGCACGCGGTTCTGCAGGTCCTGGGCGAGGTTGCCCCAGCCCACCACCTTGAGCTGGCCCGGCGGATCATCGGGGCGAAGCCCCTCAAACTGCACGGCCATCTCCGCCACTGGGGTCTGGTTGTCCTGGGTGTAGCGCACCTGGGGCGCCTCCAGCACCTCCACCTCCAGCAAGCAATGGTTCACAGGACCGGCCAACAGCAAGGGGCCACATCCTGATGCAAGGGCCGCCATTGCACCAGGGGGGGGCCACGCCAGCGCCGCTGATCTGGCTGCTGGCGGGCACCGCCGACGGCCCGCCCCTGGCGGCGGCCCTGCTGGGGCGGGGCTGGCGGGTGCGGCTGAGCGTGGTGAGCACCGCCGCCACACGGGTGTATGCCCCCCACCCCCGACTGGAGCTGCGGGTGGGGGATCTGGCGGATGACGGCGCCGTGGAGCGGGAGCTGCAGCAGCACCGCCCCCGCTGGGTGGTGGATGCCACCCACCCCTTCGCCCTGCGCATCAGCGAGCGGCTGGAGCGGGTGTGCCGGCGCCGCGGCCAACCCCTGGAGCGGCTGCAGCGGCCGGGGCTTGGGGGCTGCGGCGCCGCCAGCACGCTGGAGCTGCCGAATCTGGCGGCCCTGGCGGATCTCAACCTGCGGGGCGAGCGGCTGCTGCTGGCCATCGGCTCCCGCCAGCTGGGCCAGGCCCTGGCCGCCAGCAACGCCGACGCCCACTTCGCCCGCATCCTCGACCGCCCCGCCAGCCTGCAGCTGGCCCTGGCGGCGGGCCTGCGGGACCACCAGCTGGCCTGCCTGCGCCCCAGTGGGCCCTGCGGCGACGACGGTGACGCCGGGGCCCTGGAGCGCGCCCTCTGCCGGCGCTGGCGCATCAGCGCCGTGCTCTGCCGTGCCGGCGGCGGCCGCAGTGAGGCCCTCTGGCGCCAGGTGTGCGGCCAGCTGGGGCTGCGCCTGCTGCTGCTGCAACGGCCCGACGGCCCCGGCGGGGATGGCTTGCCGCTGCAGCCGCTGCTGGAGAAGCTGGGGCACCCCTGACGGCCCCGCCGCCGGCCCATGGCCTCGCCCCTCTCCCTCTGCCTCACCACGGAGGCCTCCGAGCCCCTGGCGGAAGCCCTGGCCCAGGCCCTGGTGGAGCGGGGCCTGGCGGCCTGCGTGGCCCTGAGCCCGGTGCACTCCCTCTACCGCTGGAAGGGGGCCCTGGAGCGCAGCCGGGAGGTGCAACTGCTGATCAAGACCCACCCCCACCGGCTGGCGGAGCTGGAGGCGGCGGTGCGGGAGCTGCACAGCTACGACACCCCGGAATGGATCCACTGGCCGGCGGAGGCCAGCGCCGCCTACGGGGCCTGGGTGGCAGAGGGCTGCAGCTGAGCCGCCAGCTGGCGCAGGTCCGCCTGGGGGCGGGGGCCCAGCTGGGTCACCACCTGCCCGGCGCAGAGGGAGCCCAGGCGGCCGCAGTCCAGCGGGTCGCGGCCCTGGCAATGGGCATGCAGAAAACCGGCGGCGTAGAGGTCACCGGCGCCGGTGGTGTCCACCAGGGGGCCGAGTTTGTAGGGCTCCACCACGTGGGTGGAATCGCCGCTGAGGATCACCGAGCCCAGCTCACTGCGGGTGAGGGCCGCCACGCGGCACCGGCCGCGCACCTGGTCGGCCGCCTCCTCAAAGCTGTTGGCCCGGTAAAGGGAGGTGATCTCCATCTCATTGGCGAACAGGATGTCGACATGGCCGTCCACCAGCTCCAGGAAGCTGTCGCGGTGGCGCTCCACACAGAAGGCATCCGACAGGCTGAGGGCCACCTCGGCGCCATGGGCGCGGGCCACCTCGGCGGCGGCGATGAACGCCTTCTTGGCGTCGTCGCTGTCCCAGAGGTAACCCTCCAGATAGAGCACCCGGGCCTGGGCCACCAGGTCGAGGTCGAGGTCGCCGGGGTCCAGCCCCACCGAGGCCCCCAGGTAGGTGCACATGGTGCGCTGGGCGTCGGGGGTGACCAGGATCAGGCAGCGGGCGGTGGAGGGGCCGGTGGTGGCCGCCGGGGTGTCGAAGCGGGCCCCCACGGCGCGGATGTCGTGGGCAAAGATGCCCCCCAGCTGATCGTCGCGCACCCGGCCGATGAAGCCGGCGCGGCCCCCCAGCTGGGCAATGCCCGCGAGGGTGTTGGCGGCGGAGCCGCCGGAGGTTTCCAGGCCGGGGCCGACGCTGCCGTAGAGGCGCTCCGCCTGCTGCTCATCCACCAGGGCCATGGTGCCCTTGGTGAGGTCAAAGCGATCCAGCAGGTCGTCGTCCACCTGCACCAGCACATCCACGATGGCGTTGCCGATGCCGACAACGTCGAGGCTCTTGGGGGCGGTCATGGGGTGGGGGTGCGGGGCGGTCAGCGGCTGAGCAGGGCCCGCTTGGGCCCGTGGATCGGATCCTCCACCACGATCGTCTGGTCCCGTTCGGCCCCCAGCGACACGATGGCGATGGGCACCTCCATCAGCTCCGCCAGGAAGCGCAGGTAGCTCATGGCGGTGGGGGGCAGGTCCTCGAGGGCGCGGCAGTGGGCCGTGGAGGTCTGCCAGCCGGGCAGGGTCTCGAAGATGGGCTGACAGCGGGCGAAATCCTCGGCGGAGCTGGGGAAATGCTCAATGCGCTGGCCATCGAGCTCATAGGCCACGCACACCTGGATCTCATCGAGCTCATCGAGCACATCCAGCTTGGTGATCGCCAGGCAGTCGAGGCCGTTCACCTCCACCGCATAGCGGCCGATCACCCCATCGAACCAACCGCAGCGGCGGCGGCGGCCGGTGGTGGTGCCGTACTCACCGCCGCGGTCGCAGAGGTGGTCGTTGAGGCTGCCCTCCAGCTCCGTGGGGAAGGGGCCTTCCCCCACACGGGTGGTGTAGGCCTTGGCCACGCCGATCACCCGGTCGATCAGGGTGGGGCCCACCCCCGCGCCGATGCAGGCGCCGCCGCTCACCGGGTTGGAGGAGGTGACGTAGGGATAGGTGCCGTGGTCCAGGTCGAGCAGGGTGCCCTGGGCCCCCTCGAACAGGATGTTCTTACGGGCGCGGGCCGCCTGGTGGATGGCGCGGGTGCAATCCACCACGTGGGGCGCCAGGCGGCGGCCATAGCCCACGTAATCCGCCACCACCTGCTCGAAGTCGAGCGGCTCCAGGCCGTAGAGCTTCTGCAGGATCTCGTTCTTCTCCGCCAGGGGGCCCGCCAGGCGATCCCGCAGCCGGGCCTCATCCAGCAGATCGATGATGCGGATGCCGTTGCGCTCCGACTTATCGGCGTAGGTGGGGCCGATGCCCCGGCCGGTGGTGCCGATGCGGCGGTCGCCGCGGCGCTGCTCCATCGCCTGGTCCAGCAGGCGGTGGTAGGGCATGGTCACGTGGGCGGTGGAGGCCAGCTGCAGGCCGTCCACAGCGATGCCGTTCTCCGCGAGCATGTCCAGCTCGCCGAGCATCACCTTGGGGTCCACCACGGTGCCGGAGCCGATCAGGCAGACCGTGTCCGGATACAGGATGCCGGAGGGGATCAGGTGCAGCTTCAGCACCTTGTCGTCCACCACGATGGTGTGGCCGGCGTTCACGCCCCCCTGGTAGCGCACCACCACATCGGCGGAGCGGCTCAGCAGATCGGTGATCTTGCCCTTCCCCTCGTCACCCCACTGCGCACCGACGACGACGACGTTGGCCAAGGACACAGCGGCCCGAAGCCGCTTCTAAGCACAAAGGAAGAGGATCTCAGATCGAGCCACCCTCCGTCAAAAGGGGCGAGGGCCGGGGCCCTGGCCCCCGGGGGATCAGGCGCCCCGGGTGGCGCCGGTTTCAGCCTTCTTGAGCTCCTTGGTGAGGCGCTCCCGCAGGCTGTCGGGCACGGGGCGGTTGGGGTAATTGGCGTAGTGGCCCGCCAGGGAGTTGAGGGCGGTCTGCATGGTGGTGAACGACGCCAGGCCGTTCACATCGGGGCGGGGGCGATAGCGGGCCATGTAGCTGTTGATCAGGGCCCGGGCCTCGGTTTCGGAGTCGCCACGGCCGGGGTCATCGGCCGCCACCCCAAGGGTGCTCAGCAGGGCATCCGCCACGCTCACCGTGTCCTCCACGTAGTTGCCGGTGATCGGGCCGCCGCCGCCGGAGCAGGCGGTGAGCAGCAGCGACAGGCAGAGACACAGCACCAGGCAGGGGCCCAGCAGCAGCGTTTTGAGGGCTCCACCAGCGGCAGCCTTGAACTGATGCCATCCAGCCGCCATGGGGGTCCGATTCGGTTGCAGCGGATCCTAGGTGCCCCCCCTAGGCCGCCAGCAGCCCCTGGCGTTCCCGCGCCAGCCGCTCCAGCAGCAGCGGCTGCAGATCCGCCACCGCCAGATCCTGGCGTTCGCCGCCGGCCCGCTGCACCAGCTCCACCTGGCCCTCGGCGGCGCCACGGCCCACCACCACCCGCCAGGGGATCCCCAGCAGGTCGGCATCCTTGAACTTCACCCCGGCCCGTTCGGCGCGGTCGTCGAACAGCACGTCCACGCCGGCGGCCTGGAGCTCGCCGTAGAGGCGCTCCGCCAGCTGCAGCTGGGCGGGCTCGGCGGCGTTGGCCACCACCACGATCACCTCATAGGGGGCGATGGCGGTGGGCCAGCAGATGCCGTTGGCGTCGTGGTGCTGCTCCACGGCGGCCTGGGCCAGGCGGGACACGCCGATGCCGTAGCAGCCCATCCAGAGGGGCTCCTCCTGGCCCGCCTCCGTGGTGAAGGTGGCCTCCAGGGCGGCGGAATACTTGCGGCCCAGCTGGAAGATGTGGCCCACCTCGATGCCGCGGCTGGCCTCCAGCACCTGGGCGGCATCGTGCAGGCAGCGGTCCCCCGGCTGGGCGGCCCGCAGGTCGAGGGCCTCGGGGGCCGGACAGAGCGCCCCCCAGCTGGCCCCCACCAGGTGGCGGCCTGTGGCATTGGCGCCGCACACAAAGGCCCCCAGGGCGGTGGCGGTGGCATCCGCCAGCCGCAGGAAGCGCGGCTGCCAGCTGCGGGCCGCCGCCAGGGCCGTATCCGGCAGCTGGGGCCCCAGGTAGCCGAAGGGCAGATCGGTGATCCCCTCGCGGGAGGCGGCCTCCGGGCTGAGGGGCCCCAGCTCCAGCAGGGTGCCGTGGGCCTCGCCGCAGCGGGCGCTGACGGCGTTGGCCAGCTTCACCTCATTGAGCTGCTGGTCGCCCCGCAGGCACACCAGCAGCGGCTGCTGGCAGCCGTCCTCAAAGCGGGCCAGCAGCAGCAGCACCTTCACCACCTGGGTGGGGTCGAGGCCATGGGCCTGGCCCAGCTGCTCGATGCTGCTGGCACCGGGGGTGTCCAGGGGCTCACCGGCGCCCCCCTGGCGGGGCCCCGAGGCCAGGGGCACCGCTTCCGGGGCCAGGGAGACGGCCCGCTCCTGGTTGGCGGCGTAGGAGCCATCGGCGCTGGCGAGGATCAGGTCTTCGCCGGCGTCGGCGGTCACCATGAACTCCTGGCTGGCGGAGCCGCCGATGGCGCCACTGTCGGCCTCCACGGCCACCGCCCGCAGGCCGCAGCGGCTGAAGATGCGGCGGTAGGCCTGATCCATGGCGCCGTAGGTGCGCCGCAGGCAGGCCTCATCGGCATGAAAGGAATAGGCGTCCTTCATGATGAATTCGCGCCCCCGCATCAGGCCGAAGCGCGGCCGGATCTCATCGCGGAATTTGGTCTGGATTTGATAGAGGTTCACCGGCAACTGCCGGTAGGAGCGCAGCAGCTCCCCCGCCAGGGCGGTGATCACCTCCTCATGGGTGGGGCCCAGCCCCAGCTCGCGGCCCTGGCGATCCTCCAGGTGAAACATGATCCCCTCGCCGGCGGTGTAGCCGGCCCAGCGGCCGCTGCGCTGCCACAGCTCAGCCGGCTGCAGCTGGGGCAAGAGGGTTTCAAGGGCGCCTGTGCCGTTGAGCTCCTCCCGCACGATGGCGGAGATCTTCTGCAGCACCCGCCACAGCAGGGGCAGATAGGCATAGATGCCGCTGCCCACCCGCCGGATATAGCCGGCCCGCAGCAGCAGCTTGTGGGAAGGGATCTCCGCCTCGGCGGGGTCATCCCGCAGCGTCACCAGCATCAGGCGGGAGACGCGCATGGAACCCTGAACAAACGGTGAGGCCGGAAGCTACCACCGTGGTTTGCATCGAACCGCCTGAGAAAGCGCCACATCGGCAGCCGAAAAGAACCGAAAATTCCAATTCGCCAGAGAAAAGCCTGCTAGGTTCCGGCGAAAGTCCCAGTTGTCGCAGACCGATCTCATGAGCACCCATTCGATGGCGTCGGGCCTGATGGCGTCTGGCTTGGGTGCTGCTCTGGGGGGTGGTTTGGGCTCAGCCGCGGAGGCGGCCGCCAACAGCGCCGAATCCGCCGAAAACCTGATCGGCATCGATGAGGTGCAGCGCAGCCTCAACCGCTCCCGCGCCTCGGTGTATCGCTACACCAACACGGATCCGCGCAACCTCAACCCGGCCTTCAACCCCCGCAAGCTCAATCCGGAATACCGCAGCGACCAGAAGGAGCCGCTGATGTTCCACCCCAACGAGGTGGCCCGCTTCGCCCGCGATGTGCTGCGGATCAAGGAGGTCACCGTTGAGGTGCTCAACTCCCCCTCCACCGCCACCCAGCAGCTGCTGGGCTCGATCCTTGAGGAACTGCGGACGATCCGCGGTCTGCTCAGCAGCAGCGGCTCCGGCACCAGCGACCTGGATGCCCGCCGCGAACAGCACGACCAGGCGCGCCCGGCGGCCTAGTTAGGCTGCAACGCAGGCCCCATCGGGCCGCACCTGCATGACATCCGACTCCTCCGAACCCCCTCCCCGAACCGGCGCTCCGAGCCCGCTCACCCCAGACAGCGGTGACCCCGGCGAGGAGCCCTACCGTTCCACCAGCCTGTTCCACACCGCCGCGCCGCTGCTCGGGGTGCTGCTCGGGCTGTGCACCCTGACGCTGCCCCTGGCCGGTGTGATCACCGACCGCGACCCCAGGCCAGCGGCACCTGGGCTGGCCACCGCCCGGACCCCCTAGGGCCCTAGGCGCGCCGCTGCAGCAGGAAGCCCTCGAAGCCCAGGGCCTGGAACACCCGCGCCGGATCGCCGAAGCCGGCGGCGTTCACCAGGCTGGTGAGCCGCGCCAGGCCGATGGGATGCAGCCCCTGGTTGGGGGCACCGGGCTCAGCCGCCAAACCGCTGGCCTGCTGGAATCCCACCCAGGCCGCCTCCAACTGCCCCTCCAGGGAGGGCAGGCTGGTCTGCATCAGGTCCACCAGCACCAGCTGGGCGCCGGGCTGGAGCGTGCGGGCCAGGGCGGTGAGAAAGGCCAGCTTGCTGCCGTCATCCGGCAACGACTGCAGCACCAGCACCGACAGGGCACCGGCGAAACGACCGGCGACACCGGGGCCATCCACCAGGGCCTCCACCGTGGTCTGGCGCCAGTCGATGCTGGGCTGCTCCCCGAGGCGCTGGCGCGATTCCGCCAGCATCTCGTCGCTGGGGTCGATGGCGGTGAGGCGCCAATCGGGCCGCTGGGCCACCGCCTCCACCAGTTCGGCCCCGGTGCCGCAGCCGGCCACCAGCACCTCGGCGCCGGGGGCTGCGGCCACGGGGGAGGCCGCCAGCAGCGCCACCGCCAGGCGCGCCAGGCTGCCGTAACCGGGGATCACCTGGCTCTGAAGCCGTTCGTAGCCCGCAGGATTCAAGGCGGTCCGCCGCTGATGCCCCAACGCTAAGGCCAATGCCAGACAGCGTTTGATGTCAGCCTCGGGTCGGGTCAACGGAAACCGGCCCCGGCCAGGTAAGTTTGTCGGCGCCGAAGATCCCCGTCCGACCGTGCCCACCATCCGTTTTGAACAGGAAGGCCAGCAGGTCGGTTGCATCGAGGGGGCCAACCTGCGCAAGGCAGCCGTCGATGCCGGCATCAACCCCTACAAGGGCCTCAACAACCTCAACAACTGCGGTGGCGTCGGCCAGTGCGGCACCTGCGTGGTGGAGGTGGTGGAGGGCATGCAGAACCTCTCCCCCCGCAGCGACGTGGAGCAGGTGTACCTGGCGGATCGGCCCGCCAACTACCGCCTCAGCTGCCGCACCAGCGTCAACGGCGATGTGACCATCCGCACCCGCCCCCAGGGCGGCGTGGGCAAGGGCTCCAACAGCCTGGTGGGCGCCCTGAAATCCCTCATCGGCAAGTGAGCCGCGGCGCGTGAGCCAGCCGCCCCTGCGCCTCTACAGCTATCCCCAGTGCGGCACCTGCCGCAAAGCCCTGCAATGGCTCGCCCAGCGGGGCTTTTCGGTGTCGGCCGGTTCGCTCGACCTGGTGGACATCACCCGCACCCCACCGGGCCCCGCTGAGCTGCGCCAGGCCATGGCGGCCGTGGGGCGCAAGCGCCTGTTCAACACCAGTGGCCAGAGCTACCGCGCCCTGGGGAGCGCCGCGGTGGCGGCCCTCAACGATGACCAGGCCATCGCCGCCCTGGCGGCGGACGGCAAGCTGATCAAACGGCCCTTCGCCATCACCGCCGGCGGTGCCGCCCTGGTGGGCTTCAAGCCGGAGGAGTGGCAGGCGGCCCTGGGCTGAGGGCGTCCGCCGAAGCCGAAGCCGCAGCTTCAGCGGGGCTGGTGAGCTCATCGAGCTCCTCCATCAGGGCATCGATGCCGGCCCGGTTCATCTGGGCCAGGTAGTTGAGCTTGAGCTGCTGCAGCAGGGTCACCAGCAGCTGCTGACTGCGCTGCAGGGTGCCCCCCTGCTCCAGCCCCGCCGCCAGCTCCTCCCAGAAGCGATCGCCGAAGCGCTGCAGCAGCTCCACCTGGCGGGTGTCGCTCTGGGCCAGCCGCTGGGCCGTGCCCCGGGCCAGGTCGAGCAGGCTGTCCACCATGCCAACGGCCACCTGGCGGCTGAGCACGGGCGGCAGCACCGCCCCCCCGGGCACCTCCCGCAGGCTCTGCTGCAGGGCATGGCCCAGCAGCGACTGCAGCTCCGGCGCCAGCCTCGGGGTCACCTCCCCCAGCAGCAGGGGCCCCCACAGCTTCACCAGCTCCAGCAGCTGCTGCTCGTCGCTGGCGCTCACGCTCTGGTGGCTGCGCAGGCTACGGATCCAGCGGGGCCACTGGGGGGAGCGGATCAACGACTGGGTGCCATCCACCAGCTGCAGCGCCAGCACCTCAAACAACTCCAGGGCCAGCAGCGACACCACCGCGCGGCTCACCGCCGCCCGCAGCGGTTCGATGTTGATCAGCCGCGCCTGGCTGAGGCGCTCCACCACCGGCACCACCCGCAGCCAGCACCAGAAGGGCAACAGCAGGGGCAGGTCGATCCAACGGCGCAGCAGCGCATCGCGCCAGCTCAACCCCGGGAAGCGGCGCCGCAGCCGCACCATCCGCAGCAGGATGTCGAGGGCGAACACGCTCTGGAACAGCAGCAGATCCGTGCGCCAGAAGTGATCCGTGGGGCGGCCGTTCCCATCCACCGCCCGCCAGTAGCTGGTGGACACCAGCGGCAACACCTGCTGACGCCAGAAACGTCGCTCCTCCGCCCAGCTGCGGCGCGCCAACCAGCCATCGCTGAGCAGGCGATCGGCGGAGGCCTTGGCGGAATCGAGGCCGGCCCGCTGGCGCAGGCGGCTCTTGATCTTCTCGAGGGTGCCGCCGTTGCCGGAGGCGGCGAAGGGGTTCTCATTGATCATCTCCAGCGTCAGGTCCACCTGACGGCGCCGCAGTGGCGCGGTGCTGGCGACGGGTTCACCGGCCTGCAGGGCCCGGTCGAGCTGCTGGAAGGCCGCCAGATACTGCTGGGTTTCGCGGTGGGGCTCGATGCCCTTCACCGGGTCGTAGAGGGGGGTGATGTCCGGCAGCAACGGCAGGGGCACCACCAGGGGCATTTGGGGCAGCGGCGTCAGGTTGCGCTGCAGCCAGAAGGTGCGCAGGGGGATGTAGGTGATGTCAAACAGCACCCACACCAGGTTGAGGGTGGCCCACAGGGCCACGGCCCGGTCCCAGTGCAGCCAGAGCCGCGAGGCCGTGACCCTCTGGGTCGACAACCAACGCGGACGGACCATCGGATGCTGCGGGCAACGGCCCTAATCTGCCTGAGCTACAAGCGCTGGCCAGGCCCCCGTTGTCCCCCGAAGAAACCCCCTCCGCCGGCCAGCCCCAGACCCAGCCCCACAACCCATCCGGCGGCGAGCGTGAGAGCCCGTGGGTGTTCTGGCGTGGGGTGCTGCTCACCCTGGGGGTGGCCCTGGGGGTGCGCCAGCTGCTGTTGGAGGCCCGCTACATCCCCTCCGGCTCGATGTTGCCCGGTCTGCAGATCCAGGACCGGCTGCTGGTGGAGAAGCTCACTTACCGCAGCCGGCCACCGCGTCGGGGGGAGATCGTGGTGTTCCATGCCCCGCACCACTTCGATCCGGTGCTGCGGGCCGGCCGCGAGGTGGGCCCCCTGCGCTGCCTGGTGGTGAACCTGCCGCTGATCAACGGCATCCCCGGCCTGCAGGAGCCCGCCTGCGACGCCTACATCAAGCGGGTGGTGGCCGTGCCCGGCGACCGGGTGGTGATCAACCCCCGCGGCCAGGTGCAGGTGAACGGTCAATGGCTGCGGGAGCCCTACGTCAGCAACTCCTGCCCGGTGGATCAGCAGGGCATGGGCCCCTGCCGCACCCTCAACGCCGTGGTGCCCCCCGGCCACGTGCTCACCCTGGGGGACAACCGCGGCAACAGCTGGGATGGCCGCTTCTGGCCCGGGGGGCCCTTCCTGCCCCAGGGCGAAATCATCGGCCGCGCCTTCTGGCGCTTCTGGCCCCTGGGCACCGCCGGGCCGCTGCAGACCCCCGATCCGCTTAAGTCGCCGTCGGCCCCAGCCAAAGCTCCGGGTTGAGGCCACTGGCCAGCACCCGGCCGCAGAGCTCCGCCCGGGCCAGGGGTTGGTTGGCCGCCAGCGGGGCCCAGGGGTCGTCGCTGGCGTGCCAACGCCGGGACGGATCGAACAGCAGCCAGCGGCGGCTGCCGGGGGCCAGCCGCGGCGGTTCCAGCCCCAGCAGGGCCGCCGGGCCGAAGCACAGGGCCCGCCAGAGCTGGGCCGGGCTCCAGCCGGCGCCCACCACCAGCTCCTGCCACAGGCAGGGCAGCACAAAGCGATGGCCCGCCACGCCCGGCTTGCGCTGATCCAGGGGCAGCAGCTGCTCCTCCGGATCCAGGGCCTGGTGGTGCACCGCCACGGCGGTGATCAGCCCCTCCGCCAGCCCCCGTTGCAGGGCGAGGCGGTCGGCGCCGTTGCCGAGGGGCGGCACCATCCGCCAGCCCTCCGCCAGGGGGTCGAGGCCGGCGCTGTCCGCCAGCAGGTGCCACCAGCAGACGGTGGCCTCGGGGCGCCCCTGGGGCGGCAGGGGTGCCAACAGCTCCACCGCCGCGGCGGTGGAGAGATTCATCAACTGCAGCCGCACACCGGGGTGGTGCTGGGCCAGGGCCAGCAGGCCCCGCAGGGGCACCGTTTCACTCACCACCGGGTCGGGGGGCCAGCCGGCCCGCAGGGTTTCCACCCCCTCCCGCACGAAGCCGTGGTGGCTGAGGGCGGGGTCGCGGGGGGCCAGCAACAGCGGCGCCCGGCCGCATTCCCCCAGGCTCAGGCCCCGCTCCAGCAGCGCCAGGGGGGGCGCGTTCTCCCCCTCCGCCAGCCCCACGGCGCCGGCCGCCAGCTGGTCGCCATGGCCCGCCAGTTCCTGGCCCTCACCGCCGCGGCTGAAACTGCCCCAGAGCAGCCACTGCAGCCCCGTGCCGTGCCCCAGGGGCTGCAGCCGATCAGGGCGGTCCCGCCAGTCCTGGGCCTTCGGCAGCAGGGCCACGCTGCCGTAGCCGGCGGCGATGGCGGAGCGCTCCAGGCTGGCCAGGGTTTCAGCGGTGCCCAGCCACGGGGCCTCCAGTTGGGAATGGGGGTCGATCAGGCAGGGGGCCAGCCACCAGCCCTCCGCCTGCAGGGGGGTGAGGCCCAGGGCCGCGCCCCGCTGCCGTGCTGTTTCCCCCTGGGCGCTGAAGGCCCCCGCCTCCAGCAGCACCGTGGTGACCACGGGCGGCTGATCCGGCCCCTCCAGCAGTTGAACCTGCTCCAGCAGCAGGGCGGGGGGGGCGACGGAACTCACAGGGCGCCGGCGGCGGTGCGGTCAAGGACACCCCCAAGATGGGCCGTCTGGTTGAGACAGACCACCACCGGCGGCTGATCCGCCCCCTCGGGGTAGTCGATCACGGTGACGCCACCGTTGCCCTGCTTCACGGCCCAGATGTCGGCGGGGCCCAGCCCCAGCAGAGCGCAGAGGATGGTCTTGTTCACGGCATCGTGGGCCACCACCAGGGCGGTCTCGTGCTCCGCCAGGCCAGCGGCGATGCGGTTCCAGCCCCGCAGGGAGCGCTCCCACACATCGTGGATGGTTTCCCCTTCGGGCATCTGCACCGTTTCCGGTGCCCGCTTCCAATCCGCCAGCAGCGGCCCCCATTCGGCGGCGATCTCCTGCTCCAGGCGCCCCTCCCAGTGGCCGTGGCCGATCTCCACCAGGTCGCTGACGCTGGTGAGCGGCACGCCGGGGTGGTGCCGCAGGATCCCTTCGGCGGTTTGGCGGGGGCGGGCCATGGAGCTGCTGTAGGCGCGCTCGAAACGCAGCCGCCGCAGGTACTCCCCGGCGGCGGCGGCCTGGGCGTGGCCATTGCTGTTGAGGGGAATATCGATCTGCCCCTGGAAGCGCCCCTGGCGGTTCCAGTCGGTTTCCCCATGGCGCACCAGCAGCAGCCGCGGCCCGGGGCCCTTGGCCGGCAGATGGGATGCGCACGGCTGCCCGTGCAGATGGGCGGTGCCGTTGAGGGATTCGATCTGCACGCTGAAGCGGCGGGCGCTGCCGGGCTCCGCCACGGTGAGGTTCAGCACCGAGAGGGAGGCGTTGTCCAGCCGCAGCCGCCGGAAGCCGGAGGCCGGCAGGTCGAGCAGCACCAGCAGCAGGCAGCGCAGGATGGCGTTGTGGCCCACCACCAGCACGGTGTGGTGGCCGGGGGCCGCGGGATCATGGGCCGCCAGCAGGCGATCGGCGAAGCGGCGGGCCTGGGCCATCAGCTCCGGGATCGGCCGGTAGATGCTGCCGTCGGCGCGCTGCAGCTCCAGCGCCTCGGGCTGCTCCCGCCACAGCCGCTGCTGCTCGGGAAAACGCTCGCGCACCTCACTGCTGAGCAGGCCGGTCCAGGGGGCCAGATCCACCTCCAGCAGGTCGTTATCGAGCTGGGGGGTGAGGCCGCCGCCCTGGGCCGCCAGCAGGGCCTCGGCGGTGTGGAGTGCCCGCCGCAGCGGTGAGCTGTAGGCGGCATCGAGCCTCAGCTCCGCCAGGGCGGCTCCGGTGGCAGCGGCCTGCTGAAGCCCCTCCTCGGTGAGGGAGGAGAGGTCGTCACGCCCCTGGATGCGGTGCTCCAGATTGAAGCTGCTGAGGCCATGGCGAACCAGCAGAATCCGCAGTGACACAGGGGCTCAAATCGGCAGAAGCCATCGTATGGGAGGGGTTTCTGCTGAGATGCTGAGCGCAGCCCCGCCGCCCGCACCCCGCCCGTGACCCCAGGCAACCAACCCGGCCCACGGGGGGAGCAAGCGGCGGCACCCCGCTGGAAACAGCTGCTGGCGCTGCTCAGCCTGGCCCTGAGCCTGCTGCTGTGGTTGAACGGCCTGCTGGACAGCCTCAGCCGCCCCTCCGTGGGCGATGCCCTCAACCGGCGCCAACTGGAGTTGGCGGTGCTGGCGGAGCCCGGCCTGCCCGCCCCCTGGCGCCCGCTGCTGGCGGGCCCGCGGCCGCGCCAGGCCCTGGCGGAGGCCCTCAACGACACCGTCGACGCCGGCGCCGAAGCCGGCACCCCAGCCGCTCCGCCGCTACAACTGCTGCAACGGGGGCTGAGCCTGCTGGAGGCGGGCCAGGGGGAGCAGGCCCGCGCCCCCCTGGAGCAGCTGCTGGCGGATCCGGCCCTGGCCCAGCGGCCCGAGCGGCGCCTGGCGGCGGCCCTGCTGCACCCCCAGGACCCCGCGGTAATGGCGGAATCCCGCCGCGCCACCCTGCGGTTGGTGGGGGTCACGGTGGTGCCGGTGCTGGTGCTGCTGCTGGGCATCGGCCTGCTGCTGCGGGAGCTCTGGCAGCGCTGGCGCGGCCGCGGCCCGGAGGCGCCCCCCCTGCAGGGCCCCGCCCTGGGGGGCCTGGATGTGGTGCTGCTGATCGCCGGGGGCTTCGTGGTGGTGGGGGAACTGCTCACCCCCCTGCTGGTGGCGCCGCTACTGCAGGGGCTGCTCAGCGCCGGGGCGGTCGCCAGCCCCCTGCGGGAGGGGCTCAGCGTGCTGGGGCTCTACCTGGCGCTGATGGCGGGACCCCTGCTGATCCTGCAGCTGCAGCTGCGGGGCCTGGGGCCGGCCCCGGAGGGGGGCTGGCTGCAGTTCCGCTGGCGCCCCCTGGGGGGGTCCCTGCGCCGGGCCCTGCGCACCCTGCTGATGGTGCTGCCGCTGGTGAGCCTGGCGGGCTGGCTGCTGGAGCGACTCTGGAGCGAGGGCAGCGGCAGCAACCCCCTGCTGGAGCTGGTGCTGAACAGCCACAACCGGCCAGCCCTGGCCTGTTTCGCCTTCACGGCCGTGGTGCTGGCGCCGCTGTTTGAGGAAATGATCTTCCGGGGTGTGCTGCTGCCGGTGGCCACACGGCAGCTGGGCCCCGCCTGGGGCGTGCTGCTGAGTGCGGCGGTGTTCGCCGTGGCCCACCTCAGCCTGGGGGAACTGCTGCCCCTGCTGGTGCTGGGGCTGGGGCTGGGCTGGCTGCGCTGGAGCGGCGGCCGCCTGGGGAGCTGCGTGCTGATGCACGCCCTCTGGAACGCCCTCACCTTCAGCAATCTGGTGCTGCTGGGCTGGTGAGTCTCGATTGACCCACGGGCCCTTGCTGGGGGCCTGGGGGCGTGGTTCACTTGCGCAGTTCCTTTCCCTGCCGTGGTCGCCGTTCCGGTACAGCAGGCCCCCCAGGGGCAACGGAGCCCGACCCCCCGTCCCCTGGAGCTGATCCAGGGCTCCCTGTCGGCCAACCGGGCCGACCGGCGCTCCCCCTGGCTCGGCAACCTGCACCGCATCGCCGATGGCGGCCTGCTGGGGCTCGGCGTGGCGGTGCTGGGGCTCAGCGCCCTGACGCTGCACTGGCAGGGGCAGTGGACCAGCAACTTCCAGCAGCTGGAGGCGTCCCAGCGGCTGGAGCACCGCCTCCAGGAATCGGCGGCGGTGCTGGAGCAGCACCACCTCACCATGACTGGCAAGCCCACCCTGCTGGAGCCCACCAGCAGTGAAAAGCTGGTATACCTCAACGCCCCCGGCGCCAGCCAGCCCAGCGCCTTCCGGTCGTTCCTGGCCCAGGTGAACCCCCGTGTGATCCTGCCGGGGTATTGAGGGTGGTTCAGGGTTTGGAGGGTCGCCGGCCAGCGGCACGCAGCGGTGGCACCCCCGGCCGCTCGCGGCGCGTGCTCACGTTTCAACCGATCCCGGCCCGACGGCTGTGGTTGGTGTATCTGCTGCTGGCGGCGGGCCTGGGGGGCCTGGCCCTGCGGCTGGCCTGGGTGCAGCTGGTGCAGGGCAACGAGCTGCTCACCCGCGCCCGGGCGGTGCAGACCCAGACCATCTCCCCCCTGGGGCGGCGCCGGCCGATCGTGGATCGCCAGGGGCGGCTGGTGGCCCTCGATGAGGAGCGCTTCACCCTCTGGGCCCACCCCCGCTATTTCGCCTTCCCCGGCGACGACATCGGCCGGTTGCGCAGCCCCCTGGATGTGGCCCGCAAGCTCTCAGCGGTATTGGCCCTGCCCATGGCCGACCTGGTGCGCGGCATGGAGGGGCGCAAGTCGGGGGTGAAGCTCGCCACCGACCTCGACCCCGAAACCGCCCAGCGGGTGCGCAACCTGGGCATCAGCGGCCTGGATCTGGAGGCCTACCCCCAGCGCGTCTATCCCCAGGGGGGCCTGTTCGCCAACGTGGTGGGCTTCCTCAACCTGGAGCGGGTGGCCCAGGCGGGCCTGGAGCAAAGCCGCGACCGCGACCTGCGGCGCCATGAGGCCACCCGCAGCCTGCGGCGCGGCGCCGATGGCACCCCCCTGCCCGATGGACTGCGGGCGGGGGTGCTCTACGGCGATGACCTGCGGCTTCAGCTCACCCTCGACGCCCGCCTGCAGCAGGTGGCCCAGCTGGCCCTCAGCAAACAGGTGAAGCAGTGGTCCGCCAAACGCGGCGTGGCCCTGGTGATGGACGTGCGCAACGGCGAGTTGCTGGCCCTGGCCTCCACCCCCACCTACAACCCCAACCAGTTCTGGAACTACAAACCGGGGCTGTTCCGGGAATGGTCCGTGCAGGACCTCTACGAACCGGGCTCCACCTTCAAGCCCATCAACCTGGCCATCGCCCTGCAGGAGAAGGCCATCGACCCGGCGGGCAAGGTTGCCGACAACGGCCAGCTCACCATCGGCGGTTGGCCGATCTTCAACCACGACCGCAAGGGCAACGGCGTGATCGATTTCCCCACGGTGCTGCAGGTGTCCAGCAACGTGGCCATGGTGCAGGCGATGCGGCGGGTGAAGCCCGATCGCTTCTGGCACTGGCTGCACACCCTCGGCATCGACAGCACCCCCGACACCGACCTGCCGGGGGCCCAGGCGGGCCAGCTGAAGACCCTGGAGGTGTTCCGCACCCAGCCGATCGAACCGGCCACGGCGGCCTTCGGGCAGGGGTTCAACCTCACCCCCCTCAAGCTGGTGCAGCTGCACGCCATGCTCGCCAACGGCGGCCGGATGGTGAGTCCCCACATCACCCGCGGCCTGCGCTCCGGTGATGACCTGGCCACCGCCCCCCCCGCCGGTGGGCTGCAGCTGTTCCGCCCGGAGATCACCCAGACGGTGCTCCATTGGATGGAAACCGTGGTGGAAAAGGGCAGCGGCAAAGGGGTGAAGATCCCCGGCCACCGCATCGGCGGCAAGACCGGCACCGCCCAGAAGGCGGAGAACGGCGTCTACATCCCCGGCGCCCGCATCACCAGCTTCGTGGCGCACCTGCCCATCAACGATCCCCGCTACGTGGTGCTGGTGGTGGTGGATGAACCGAAGGGGGGCAACGCCTACGGCTCCACCGTGGCGGTGCCGGTGGCGCGCCAGATCATCGAAGCGCTGCTGGTGATCGAGAAAATCCCCCCCACCCGGCCCACCGCCGCCGCCGCGGCCAAAGCCAAGCCCAAGGCGGGCTGAACCCCACCGCCGCAGGGCCCATCACCGCTTGATAACAGAGCGGGCCGGGCCCAGTTGCGCTGGCTACGTTGTGCCCAACTCCGGCCCCCCGCATGGCCAACCTTCTCGATCAGCTGGCCGCCATGACCGTGGTCGTCGCCGACACCGGTGACATCGACGCCATCCGCCAGTTCACGCCGCGGGATGCCACCACCAACCCCTCCCTGATCCTGGCTGCGGCCCAGATCCCCACCTACCAGAACCTGATCGACATTTCCCTTCGGGAATCCCGTGAGGTGTGCGGCACCGATGCCCCTGCCGAGGAGGTGGTGCGCGAGGCCCTCGATGAGATCTGCGTCACCTTCGGCAAGGAGATCCTCAAGATCGTGCCCGGCCGCGTCTCCACCGAGGTGGATGCCCGCCTCAGCTACGACACCGAGGCCACCATCACCAAGGCCCGCAAGCTGATCGGCCTCTACCGCCAGGCGGGCATCCCCCGGGAGCGGGTGCTGATCAAGATCGCCTCCACCTGGGAGGGCATCAAGGCCGCCGAGGTGCTGGAGAAGGAGGGCATCCACTGCAACCTCACCCTGCTGTTCAGCTTCGCCCAGGCGGTGGCGGCGGCCGAGGCGGGGGTCACCCTGATCTCCCCGTTCGTGGGGCGCATCCTCGACTGGTTCAAGAAGCACACCGGCCGCGACAGCTACCCCGGCCCCGAGGATCCTGGGGTGGTGTCGGTGAGCCAGATCTTCAACTACTTCAAGACCTACGGCTACAAAACGGAGGTGATGGGCGCCAGCTTCCGCAATATCGAGGAGATCATCGAGCTGGCGGGCTGCGATCTGCTCACCATCTCCCCGGCCCTGCTCGACCAGCTGCGCCAAACCCAGGGGGAGCTGAATCGCAAGCTCAACGCCTTCGATCCGGCCCCCACTGAACAGCAACTGCACCTGGATCGGGCCGGTTTCGAAGCGATGATGGCCCAGGACGCCATGGCCACCGAGAAGCTCGATGAGGGCATCCGCGGCTTCAGCAAGGCGATCGAAACCCTCGAAGCCCAGCTGGCCCACCGCCTGGGGGAATTGGAGGGGGCCCAGGCCTTCCAACACGCCGCCCAGGAGATCTTCCTGCTCAACGACCTCGACGGCGACGGCTGTATCACCCGCGAGGAGTGGCTCGGCAGCGATGCGGTGTTCGATGCCCTCGACACCGACCACGACGGCCGCCTGCTGCCCGCCGATGTACGCGGCGGCCTGGGGGCCGCCCTGGCCATCAGCGCCCCTTAACCTTCCTGCCCCAGACTGGCGGGAACGCCACCCCACGCCGCCCCACCCCGTTGAACGCCCTCGACACCATGCGCGCCCTGGCCAGCAAGGGCGAAGTGCTGCAGATCCCAGCCGGTGAGCTGATCTTCAGCTCCGGATCCACCGGCGACTGCATGTTCGGGGTGCTGGAGGGCAGCGTGGAGCTGAGCTGGAACGGCGAGGCCGGCCAGGAGATCATCCAGGCGGGTGATGTGTTCGGCGCCGGCGCCCTGGTGACCCCCGAGCACCGCCGCTACGGCAACGCCAAGGCCCTCAGCGACTGCCAGCTGCTGGTGATGAACCGCGAGAAGTTCCTCTTCGCCGTGCAGGAATCGCCGATGTTCGCCATCGAGCTGCTCGGCTCCATCGACCAGCGCCTGCGGCAGCTCAAGGACTGCACCAAGGTGAGCTGAACACCTGATCGCAGCCAGAATCGCAGCCAGGCTCAGCCCCGCTGGAACAGCAGCCGCTTGATCACCCGCTGGGCGATGTCGCCGTAGCCCATCTCCCCGGAGAGGATCTGGGCGATGCGCTGGGGGGCCGTGGGGCGCTTGATGCCGATCTGATAGCCCACCTTCGGCACCCGGTAGAACACCTGGGCGATGCGGCGCCCCCAGGCCATCGAATCCCCCCAGGCGCTGCGCATGGCGCCGCTGTAACCCTCCAGGGCCGCCTCGGCGGCGGCGCCGTCGCCGGCGGCAACCGCCACCAGGTAGCGATCGAGGGCCTCGGCCGCCTGCACACCGCTGAGCAGGGCCGGCCGCAGCCCCTCCGCCAGGAAGGGATCGCACAGGGAGGCCGCATCCCCCACCGCCACGGCACCGCCGCCGGCGTGGAGCGGATGGTGGCCGTCCCACACCCGCAGCGGCGAACGCACCCGCCGGCCCGCATCGGGGGGTAGGCCAAGGCTGGGCAGCAGCTGGGCCAGCACCGCATCGGCATCCGCCGCCTCGCGGCCCACGAAGGTGCCCACCCCGATGCTGTAGCCCCCCTGGCGGGGGAAAGCCCAACAGAAGCCGTGGCGCACCAGTCCGAATTCAAAGCGGGCCGTGCTGGGCTCCAGCACCGCCGCCTCCACCTCCGCCGCCACGGCGGCGGCGTAGCGGGGGCGCGCCGGCCCCAGCCCGAGGGGCTGCGCCAGCGTTGAAGCGGAGCCATCGGCCACCACCACGGCGCGGGAGTGGTAGCGGTGCCCCCCCGCCTCCACGCACCAGCGGTCGCCATCGCGCTGGATCGTCTCCACCGCCGCCCCCTCGATCAGCTCCGCACCGGCGGCCACGGCCCGCTCCGTGAGGAAGGCATCCAGCCGCGCGCGCTGCACGATCCAGAAGGGGGAATCGCCCGGCAGTTCGGCGATCACCGGGTCCTCGAGGCACCAGGTGAAGCGCACCCGCTCGATCACCTGATCCACCACGGGCTGGAGGTCGAAATCAAACCAGCGCTGCACCGAAGCGGCCATGCCGCCGCCGCAGGCCTTCGGCCGCGGCAGCCGTTCCCGCTCCAGCAGCAGCACCCGGTGGCCGCGACGGGCGAGGTGATAGGCGGCGGAGGCACCGGCGGCGCCGGCGCCCACCACGGTCACGGCAAAGGGGGTCACGCCGGGCGCTCAGACCTTGAGGATGTCGGCTTCCTTCTCCGCCAGCAGTTTCTCGATCTCACCGATGAACTTGTCGGTGAGCTTCTGCACCTGGTCCTGGGCGTCGCGGCTCTGGTCCTCGGAAAACTCGCCGTCCTTCTCCTGCTTCTTCACCTTGTCGATGGCGTCGCGGCGGATGTTGCGCAGGGCCACCTTGCCCTCCTCGGCGTACTTGGCCGCCAGCTTGCACAGCTCCTTGCGGCGGTCCTCCGTGAGGGGGGGGATGTTGATGCGGATCAGCTTGCCGTCGTTGTTGCAGGTCAGGCCCAGGTCGCTCATCGAGATCGCCTTCTCGATCACCCCCAGGGAGCCGGCATCAAAGGGCTGCAGCTGGATCGTGGAGGAATCGGGGGTGGTGATCGTCGTCAGCGACTTCAACGGCATCTCGGAGCCGTAGTACTCCACCTGGATCTTGTCCAGCAGGGAGGCGTTGGCCCGGCCGGTGCGGATGGTGTTGAAGGTGCGCTGGGTGGCATCCACCGACTTGCGCATGCTGGCTTCGAGATCCATGGCGGTTGGGCGGGGAGGGGGCAGGCGGGTGGGGGCGGATCAGACCGCCGGCAGGATGCTGGTGCCGATCGGTTCGCCGCGCACGGCGCGGCCGATGTTGCCGGCACCGAACAGATCAAACACCACGATCGGAATGGCGTTGTCCTTGCAGAGGGCGATGGCGGTGCTGTCCATCACCTCCAGCTCGCCGCTGAGCACATCGAGGAACGACAGGCTTTCGTAGCGCACCGCATCGGCGAACTTGTTGGGGTCCTTGTCGTACACCCCATCCACCTTGGTGGCCTTGAACACCACATCGGCGCCGATTTCCGCGGCCCGCAGGGCGGCGGTGGTGTCGGTGGTGAAGAAGGGGTTGCCGGTGCCGGCGGCGAAGATCACCACCCGCCCCTTCTCCATGTGGCGGATCGCCTTGCGGCGGATGTAGGGCTCGGCCACCTCCTGCATGGAGATGGCGCTCTGCACGCGGGTGGGCACACCGGCGCGCTCCAGGCCGTCCTGCAGGGTGATGGCATTCATCACCGTGGCCAGCATGCCCACGTAATCGGCGGTGGCCCGGTCCATGCCGGCGGCGGAGCCCTTGAGGCCGCGGAAGATGTTGCCGCCCCCCACCACGATCGCCAGCTGGGTGCCATCGGCCACGCAGGCGGCCACGTCCTGGGCGATGGCGCTGACGATGGCGGGGTCGATGCCATACCCCTGATCACCCATCAGGGCTTCACCGCTGAGCTTGAGCAACACGCGCTGGTAGCCCATCCGTTCGCGCTTGCACGTCAGTCGGCCGAACAGTAGCAAGCGTCTGCGGTCTTGCCCCGTGGCCATCGCCCCGCTTGACTGCCGCCAAATCAGGTTGAGGTCCGCGGCCATGCAGGACGCCCAGACCGGTCCCCGCCGCAGCGACCTGCTGGCGCGCCTCACCCTCTCGGCCCTGGAGCAGCTGGCGGAGGACCCCAGCTGCTGGCGCGAGCCGATGGTGCACCGGGCCCTGCTGGTGAGTGGCCTGTCGGTGCTGATCAGCAGCCTGGCGGTGGTGGAGAACGGCGGGGCCTGAGCCCCTCAGAACTCAATGCCCGCCTGGGCCTTCACCCCCTGCTCCCGGAAGGGGTGGCGCACCAGCTTCATCTCGGTCACCAGGTCGGCCCGCTCCAGCAGCGCCGGCGGCGCACCGCGGCCCGTGAGCGCCACGTGGGTGAGCGGCGGCCGCAGGGCCAGCCCTTCGATCACCTGCTCCACCGCCAGGTAGCCCAGCTTCAGGGCCACGTTCACCTCATCCAGCACCACCAACTTGCGCTCGGGGTCCTCCAGGTAGCTGCAGGAGCGGCCCCAGGCCTGCTGCACCAGCTCCCTGTCGCGGTCCCGGTCCTGGGTTTCCCAGGTGAACCCCTCCCCCAGGGCATGCCAGTGGAGGGCGTCGCCGAACAGCTCCAGGGCCTTGGCCTCCCCGGGCTGCCAGCCCCCTTTGATGAACTGCACCACCGCCACCCGCTCCCCATGGCCGAGGGTGCGCAGCACCAGCCCCAGGGCCGCGGTGGTCTTGCCCTTGCCGTCGCCGGTGAACACCAGCACCAGCCCCTTCTCCAGGTTGCGCTCCCCCACCCGCTGCTGCTGCACCTCGCGGCGCCGCGCCATGCGCTTGCGGTAGGCCTCGGCGCTGGCCTCCGGCGCCAGGTCGCCCCCCATGCCCAGGGCGCTGGCCGCCCGGTCGAGTTCGGTGTCGGGGGTGGGGGGCATGGCGCGCGGGGCGGCGGCGGATCAGGTGCAATCTGCCGCGTTCAGGCGGCCCGTGAGCGGGCCAGGGCCGCATCCACCGCCTGCTGCTGGTCGCGGCGGGTGATCCAGTGGTGGTAGGTGCGGGTGTGGATCGCCACGGAGTGGCCCATCATCCGGGCGGCCACCGTGTCCGGCAGGCCGATGTGGATGGTGCGCACCGCCCAGGCGTGGCGCAGGTCGTAGGGGGTGAGGGGCAGGGCGTAGCGACGGAACTGCTCCGCCACGCGGCGGCCCACCTGCTGCAGGGTGGTGCGCCGCAGGTCGGTGGTCACCGCCGGCAGCAGGGCCCGGTCGAGCCCCAGCCGGGCCAGCTCAAAGCGCTCCACCCACTCCGGCTGAAACGGCCACACCTGGTGTTCGCCGGTCTTGCTGGTGGGCAGCACCCGCAGCACCCGGTCGCCGCCGGGAGCCAGGGCGGAGAGGTCGGTGAAGAACACCTCGTGGTTGCGCAGGCCGTAGGTGGCCATCAGGCCATAGGCCAGGCGCCAGCCGGGGTTGGGGATGCGCTCGATCCACTCCAGGATCTGCCCATCGCTGGGCAGCTGCCGGAACTGGGCGGCGTGCAGGCCGTAGCCGCCGGCCCGCTCCCCCCAGTCCGCCGGCAGGGCCAGCCCCTCCTGGCGCGCCAGGGCCGCCAGGGCCGTGCCGCACTGCTGGCGGCCGCGGCTCGCCAGCGGGTAGCTCTCCAGCACCTGCTCCAGCAGCGGCAGCCCCAGGGCCAGCCCCTGCTGCTGCGCCAGCCGTTGCAGCCGCCGCAGGTAAGGGAGGTAGGCGCTGGTCCAGGTGGTGCGGCAGCCGGCGGGATTGCGGCGGCGGCGGGGATCGGCGAAGAAGCCCTGCTCAAAGCGCTGCACTGCCGCGGCGGCGGACATCCCGGCGGCTGGGGTCGCGGCCGGGGTGGCGCGGTCGGGCGGCGGGCCCCAGGCGGCCCAGTCGAAGCTCTGCTGCTGCAGCTGCTGCTGCACCCGCCGCAGGCGCTGGCGGGCCTCCTCCAGCCCCGGGCCATCGGCCGCCAGCCCCAGGCTGAGGCGCTGGACGCGAAAACGGCCGCCCCCGTGGCGGCAGGGCAGCGGCCCCCGCAACCCCAGGCGCTGGCCGCGGCGCTCCAGCCGCAGGGCGACGCCCCCCTCCGCCAGGAGGGTGTTGTGGGCACGGATCGCCCCATCCAGGGGATGGGCGTCGCTCGCGTGCGCCGCGGGGGTGGCCAGGGGGTCGGCTGCGGCCATGCCGGAGCGGCGGCGGTGCAACGGCTGTGGGGCCGACCCTATCGAGCCGAAACAGGAACGGCCAGGGCCGGGGCGGCAGCGTTACGCTCAGCCCCATCGCTTGTCTGAACCCCCGGCATGGCCAAGGTCGGCGTGCTGTTGCTGAACCTCGGCGGCCCTGAGCGCATTCAGGATGTCGGTCCGTTCCTGTACAACCTGTTCGCCGATCCGGAGATCATCCGGCTGCCGAACCCGGCCCTGCAGAAGCCCCTGGCCTGGTTGATCAGCAGCCTGCGGGCCGGCAAATCCCAGGCGGCCTACCGCTCCATCGGCGGCGGTTCACCGCTGCGGCGCATCACCGAGCAGCAGGCCCGCGAGCTGCAGAGCACCCTGCGCCAGCGCGGCATCGAAGCCACCAGCTACGTGGCCATGCGCTACTGGCACCCCTTCACCGAATCCGCCGTGGCGGACATCAAGGCCGACGGCATCGATGAGGTGGTGGTGCTGCCCCTCTATCCCCACTTCTCGATCAGCACCAGCGGCTCCAGCTTCCGGGAGCTGCAGCGGCTGCGCCAGGGGGATCCGGGCTTCTCACGGCTGCCGATCCGCTGCATCCGCAGCTACTACGACGACCCCGGCTACATCGGCGCCATGGCGGAGCTGATCGCCCGGGAGATCCAGGCCTGCCCCGACCCCGCCCAGGCCCACGTGTTCTTCAGCGCCCACGGCGTGCCCAAGAGCTATGTGGAGGAGGCGGGCGACCCCTACCAGCAGGAGATCGAAACCTGCGCGCGGCTGATCATGCAGCGGCTCCAGGCCGACCTCGGCCACGGCAACCCCTACACCCTGGCTTACCAGAGCCGGGTGGGTCCGGTGGAGTGGCTCAAGCCCTACACCGATGACGCCCTGCACGAGCTGGGGGCCGCCGGCGTGAAGGATCTGGTGGTGGTGCCCATCAGCTTCGTGAGCGAGCACATCGAAACCCTCGAGGAGATCGACATCGAATACCGGGAGATCGCCACGGAATCGGGCATCACCAACTTCCGCCGCGTGCCTGCCCTCGACACCACCCCGAGCTTTATCCAGGGGTTGGCCAACCTGGTGCAGCACGCCCTCGAGGGGCCGGAGGTGAACCTCGACCAGGCCGCCGCCCTGCCCACCCAGGTGAAGCTCTACCCCCAGGACAAGTGGGCCTGGGGCTGGAACAACAGCTCCGAGGTGTGGAACGGCCGCTTGGCGATGCTCGGTTTCTCCGCTTTCCTGCTGGAACTGCTGAGCGGCCGTGGCCCGCTGCACGCCCTGGGACTGCTCTAACCCCGCCGCCGGCGCCGCCCTGGCGGTGCTGCTGCTGGTCTGCGGCACCGGCACGGCGACACCCAGCCAGGCGGAACCCCGCTGGCGCCAGGGGGTGTTTCCCGTGGCCAGCTTCTCCGGCTACACCAGCCATTTCGGCAACCGCATCGGCCCAGGCGGCAGCCTCGAGCCCCACCACGGCCTCGACATCGCCGCGCCCCTGGGCTCCCCCATCCGCAACTGGTGGGGCGGCCAGGTGAGCGAGGTGATCCACGACGGCGGCTGCGGCCTGGGGCTGGTGATCCGCTCCGGCCCCTACGAGCACATCTATTGCCACCTGGCGGGCACGGTGGAGGGGGGCGTGTACCGCAGCGGCCCCGTGGCCCTGGCGGTGGGCAGCCCCGTGCGGGGCGGCCAGCTGATCGGCCATGTGGGGCTCTCGGGGCGCAGCAGCGGGCCCCACCTGCACTGGGGCATCCGCCACGGGGGCCGCTGGCTCAACCCGGCGGCGATCCTGCGGGCCATGGCGGCGGCACTTTCCAGGGCCAGACCTTAAGTTGGGTCTTGGAGTTGCCCGCCGCCAGCCGCTGTCGTGACCGTTACGTCCGCCTCGCCAACGACGTCCGCCTCGCCAACGGCCGCCCCAGCAGCCGGATCCGCACCCCAGGCCGCTGAGGCCGCTTCAGCCGCCATGCCGCAGCGGGTGAACGGTGGTTACGCCCTGATGGACAGCCTGCGCCGCCACGGCGTGCGCCACATCTTCGGCTACCCCGGCGGCGCGATCCTGCCGATCTACGACGAGCTGCACAAGGCGGAATCCCGCGGCTGGCTCCAGCACATCCTGGTGCGCCATGAGCAGGGGGGCACCCACGCCGCCGACGCCTACGCCCGCGCCACCGGCCAGGTGGGGGTGTGCTTCGGCACCTCAGGCCCCGGCGCCACCAACCTGGTGACCGGCATCGCCACCGCCCACATGGACTCGGTGCCCATGGTGGTGATCACCGGGCAGGTGCCCCGGGCCGCCATCGGCACCGACGCCTTCCAGGAAACCGACATCTTCGGCATCACCCTGCCGATCGTGAAGCACTCCTGGGTGGTGCGCGACCCGCGAGACATCGGCCGCATCGTGGCCGAGGCCTTCCTGATCGCCGCCAGCGGCCGGCCCGGCCCGGTGCTGATCGACGTGCCCAAGGATGTGGGCGTTGAGGAATTCGACTACATCCCGGTGGAGCCCGGCAGCTCCGTGCCCGCCGGCTTCAAGCCCTCCCCCCAGCCCGATGCCGCCGCCATCGAGGTCTGCCTGGCCCTGATCCGCCAGGCCCGGCGGCCCCTGCTCTACGTGGGCGGCGGTGCCATCAGCAGCGGCGCCCACGGGCTGGTGCACCAGCTGGCGGAGCGTTTCCAGCTGCCGGTGACCACCACCCTGATGGGCAAGGGGGCCTTCGATGAGCAGCACCCGCTGGCGGTGGGCATGCTCGGCATGCACGGCACCGCCTACGCCAACTTCGCCGTCACCGAGTGCGATCTGCTGATCGCCGCCGGCGCCCGCTTCGACGACCGCGTCACCGGCCGACTGGATGGCTTCGCCCCCCGGGCCCAGGTGATCCACATCGACATCGATGCGGCGGAAGTGGGCAAAACCCGCCTGCCGGATGTGGCGGTGGTGGCCGATGTGCACCAGGCCCTCGAGAGCCTGCTGGCCGCCAGCGCCGGCGAAGGGGCCGAGGGCCGCACCGAAGCCTGGCTGGAGCGGATCGACACCTGGAAGCGCAACTACCCCCTGGTGGTACCGGCGCCGGAGGGGGAGATCGCCCCCCAGGAGGTGGTGGCCCTGCTGCAGGAGCTCGCCCCCTCCGCCTACGTGACCACCGACGTGGGGCAGCACCAGATGTGGGCCGCCCAGTTCCTGCACACGGGCCCCCGTCGCTGGATCAGCTCCGCTGGCCTGGGCACCATGGGCTACGGCATGCCCGCCGCCATGGGGGTGCAAACGGCCTTCCCAGAGGCGCAGGTGATCTGCGTGGCCGGCGACGCCAGCATCCTGATGAACATCCAGGAGCTGGGCACCCTCAGCCAGTACCACCTGCCCGTGAAGGTGGTGGTGCTTAACAACGGCTGGCAGGGCATGGTGCGCCAGTGGCAGGAGAGCTTCTACAGCGAGCGCTATTCCGCCTCCGAAATGACCGGCGGCATGCCCGATTTCCCTGCCCTGGCGGAGGCCTTCGGGGTGAAGGGTGTGCGCATCAGCGAGCGCGGCAGCCTGCGGCAGCAGCTGGCCGAGGCCCTGCAGCACAGCGGCCCCGCCTTCATCGAGGTGGTGGTGCGCCGCAATGAGAACTGCTACCCGATGGTCCCGCCGGGGGCCAGCAATGCCCAGATGGTGGGCCTGCCCTCCCACCCGGAGCTGGCGATCGACACCAGCCGCGAGTGCCACAACTGCCACCACACCACCGACAGCAGCAGCCTCTACTGCCCCCATTGCGGCTCCAAGCTTTGAGGCGCCAGCTGGCGGCCCTGGCCCTGCTGCTGGTGTGGGGCCTGGCCCTGCTGCTGCAGCCCGTGGCGGCGCAGGCGGCGGAGGTGCTGCAGGTGCGCAGCGGCACCCTGCTGCAGGTGGGCGACCACAACCGCACCTACACCGTGGAGCTGGCCTGCCTCGACATCCCGGCGGGGGGTGATGCCGCCGCCGCCGAGCGGCTGCGCCAGGAGCTGCCGCGCCGCACCCGGGTGAACCTGCGGCCCCTCGGCAACCACGGGGGCACCCTGGTGGCCCGGGTGCAACCGCTGCAGGGGGGCTCCCCCGGCGGCGACCTCTCCGAGGGGCTGATCGCCGCCGGGCTGGCCAGCCCCAGCGCCGACTGTGCCTAGCCACGAGCCATGAGCCTCAACCGCACCGCCCGCGGCATCGTGCTGGTGCCGAGCCTGTTGCTGGGGGGCGCCTTCCTGGCGGCCGCCGCCTGGGGCGGTGAGGGGGCCGCCGGCGATAACCGGCCCCTGGCCCTGGGGATCGGCGCGGTGCTGATGGGGGCCGGGCTGCTCACCCAGCTGCTGCCGGTGGCCCGGCCCGAGGCTGATGGCGAACCCGCCGGCGAAGCCGAGGGGCCCGAGCCCTAGGGCTTGGCCGGGGCGGCGGGCTGGGCCTTGGCCTGACTCTCCTTCACCAGGCGGAAGTACTCCGGGGTGGGGAAGATCACGAAGCTGTCCTTCGGGGTCTTGATGATCTCCTGCAGCACCACCGAGAGGTCAGCCACCTGGGGCTTCAGCTTGGGGCGCTCCGCCTCGGGCACCTGGCTGAGGGCCCGCTGCAGTTCGCCGTAGCCCAGAAAGAACACGCCCCGGGGCCCCTCGGGGGTGTTGAGGGTGAGGAACGGCCGCGTGAAGAACACCGGCACGCTCAGGCCCTCCTGGATCTGCTTCTCGGTGAGCCCCTCGGCCTTGAGCAGGGTCACCGCCTGCTGGCGGTCGCTGTCGCTCACCATCACCGGCGCCACCAGAGGCTTGCTCTTGTCCTTGAGCTGCTTGTTGAGCTCAACGACCCGGTCGTTCATCACGTTGAGCGGCACGGGCGTGACCACCGCCTTCACGGTGGGGTTGGTCTTGTTGAGGGCCGCCAGCTCGCGGTTGGCCTGGCTGCTGTCGAGGTAGAGGGGCAGCACCAGGGCCTTCTCCCGCGGGATCGGCAGCGGCACCCCCTTGGGGTCGGTGATCACAAACACCGGCACCACCTGCAGTTTTTTGTAGGCCTCAGCCTCGGGAATGGCCCGGGCCGCCGGCGGAGCCAGGGCGGGGGCCATCACCCCGGCAGCCACCCCACAGGCCAGCCCCAGCTGCAGCATCCGGGCGCGAACAGAACGCCCCTGGCCCAGGGGCCGGATGGCGGCGGGGGAGGGCATGCGACCAACTGTGGAAAGGGCGAGCCTAGGCAGGGAAATGCTCCTAGCTTTCGGCCGCTGGACGGTGCCGGCCATGACCACTGCAGAACAGGCCCCCGCCGCCCCACGGCCCCTGCTGCGGGCCCTGGCCTCGCCGCCGCAGCTGCTGGCCGGCCACCGGCGCCTGCTGGGGGGCCTGGCCGTGGCGGCCGCCCTGCTGGGCACCCAGACCCTCGCCGCCAGCACCCCCCTGCGCAGCGACGTGCGCCTGCTGCTCCCCAGCGAGGGGCTGCTGGCGGGCCTGGGGGATGGACTGCGCCGCGGCTATGGCCTGGCCATGGAGCAGAGCGCCATCTGCGGCCTCACACCCCCCAGCCTGCAGCTGGGTTGGCTGCCCCCCGGGGGCGATCCCGGTCCCCCGCTGCGGGCCGCCGGCCGCAGTGCCCTGCTGGTGGCGCCGCCGGCGGCGCCACTGGAGCCCTACGGCCTGCTGGCGGATCAGCAGCGGCTCACGGTGCTGCTGCCCCTGCAGCGGGGCCGCTCCCTGGAGGGGCTGCCGCAGCTGCGGGGCTCCGATCGCCTCTGGCCCCTGGTGCCGGGCCGCAGCCTGGAGGTGGACCGCCTGGCCCAGGCCCTGCTGGCGGATCGCATCCAACGGGTGATGGTGGTGCGCGACCGCACCGCCGAGAGCCAGGCCCTCAGTGCCCGCTTCGAGGCCAGCTTCGCCAACGGCAATGGCCAGGTGATCGGCCCCACCGCCGCACCGATGGCCCTCGATGGCGAGGACCGCGCCGCCCTGGGCCAGCTGGTGACCGATGTGGAGTGGTACCGGCCCCCGGCCCTGGTGGTGCTCACCAGCCCGGGCTCGCCGCTGGAGCGGGCCATCCGGGGCGCCCGCTGGCCCGAAACCACCCTGTTGGCCTGGCCCTTCCCCGTGACGGCCGCCATGGCCCAGAGGCAGATCGGCGTGGATCCCCTCAGCCGCGGCCCAGGCTGGGCGGCCTTCGCCCGCAGCTTTGAGCGGCGCTGGGGCTACCGGCCGGGCCCCGTGGAGGGGGCCGGCTACGACACCGGCCTGATGGCCGCCCTGGCCTCGGTGACCGCCCAGGGGCAGCCGGGCTGGGGCCTCGACTGGTTCAGCGCCAATGCCAAACCCCAACCCCTCTGCCGCGCCCTGAAGCTGCGCCGCCAGGGGGTGGCGGTGCGCCCCATGGGGGCCAGCAGCCGCCTCGACCTCAGCCCCGGCGTGCCCCCCACGGCCAACCTGCAGCTCAGCCGCCGATGATGCCCCCTGGCGGATCCGAAGGCCGTTGGCGCTGCGACTGCATCAACTGAAGCTGCCGCTGGAGCACGACGAGGCGGCCCTGGGGGAGGCCATCTGCCGGCGGCTGAAGCTGCAACCCCAGCAGCTGCTGGGCCACCGGGTGGTGAAACGCAGCGTGGATGCCCGCCGGCGCCAGGCGATTCAGCTCACCTACAGCGTGGAGCTGGAGCTGGAAGCGCAGCTGGAGCAGCGGCTGCTGCGGCGCTTCCACAACGACAGCCAGCTGCAGCCCGCCCCGAACGAGTGCTACACGCCGGTGACCCAGGCCGATGGGGCCATCGAGCGGGGGCTGCGCGACGGCACGATCCCGCGGCCGGTGGTGGTGGGGGCGGGCCCCTGCGGCTATTTCGCCGCCCTGCTGCTGGCCCAGATGGGGCTGCGGCCCCTACTGCTGGAGCGGGGCCAGCCGGTGAAACAGCGCAGCGCCGACACCTTCGGCTTCTGGCGCCGCCAGACCCCCTTCAACCCGGAATCCAACGCCCAGTTCGGCGAAGGCGGCGCCGGCACCTTCTCCGACGGCAAGCTCTACAGCCAGGTGAGCGACCCGCGCCACCTGGGGCGCAAGGTGCTGGAGGAGCTGGTGCAAGCCGGCGCCAATCCGGAGATCCTGGTGCTGCACCGTCCCCACATCGGCACCTTCAAGCTGGCCACGGTGGTGCGGGGGCTGCGGGCCCAGATCGAGGCCCTGGGCGGCGAGATCCGTTTCCAGAGCCGCGTCGAGCAGCTGGAGCTGGAGCCCGGCAGCCGCGCCGTGCGGGCTGTGTATCTGGCGGATGGCAGCAGGATCGCCGCCCAACAGGTGGTGCTGGCGGTGGGCCACAGCGCCCGCGACAGCTTCGCGATGTTGCAGCGGCTGGGGGTGGCCATGGAGCGCAAGCCCTTCTCCATCGGGGTGCGGATCGAACACCCCCAGGCCCTGATCGACGCGGCCCGTTGGGGGGCCTGCGCCGGCCATCCGCGGCTGGGGGCCGCCGAATACAAGCTGGTGCACCACGCCGCCAACGGCCGCTGCGTCTACAGCTTCTGCATGTGCCCCGGCGGGCTGGTGGTGGGGGCCACCTCCGAGCCGGGGCGCGTGGTGACCAACGGCATGAGCCAGCACTCCCGCAATGAGCGCAACGCCAACAGCGGCATCGTGGTGACCATTGATCCTGAAGACGTGGAGCCCTACGGCGAGGGGCCCGGCGATCCCCTGGCGGGGGTGGCCTTCCAGCGCCACTGGGAGCAGCGGGCCTTCGAACTGGGGGGCGGCAGCTACGCCGCCCCGGGGCAGACCCTGGCGGATTTCCTGGCGGGCCGCGCCAGCGGCGCCGGCGGGACGGTGACGCCCTCCTACAACCCGGGGGTCACCTTCACCGACCTGAGCCCCGCCCTGCCGGACTACGTGGTGGAGGCCCTGCGGGAGGCCCTGCCGGCCTTCAACCGCAGCATCCCCGGCTATGCCATGGACGATGCCGTGCTCACCGGCGTGGAGACCCGCACCTCATCGCCGTTACGCCTGCCCCGGGGCGAGCAGCTGGAGAGCAGCAACACCCCCGGCTTGTATCCCGCCGGCGAGGGGGCCGGCTACGCCGGCGGCATCCTCTCGGCGGCCATCGATGGCATCCGCGTGGCGGAGGCCGTGGCCCTCACTCTTCGTCGTCGCTGGCGCCCAGGGGAGCCAGGCGAATCTGCTTGCGGCCTAGCTTGATTTCGAACTCGTCGCCCGGCTTGAGATCGAGCATGGCGGTGTAGGCCTTGCCCACCATCAGATTGCCGTTGAACTGCACTTTGGTGGTGAAGCTCAACTTGCGGCCGCCCTTGCCCATGCGCGAGGAACCGGTGCCCAACTCCACGCCCTTGGCGTTCAGCAGGGCCTCGTAAAAGGCTGTGAAATTGAGACGCTCGCTGCCGTCCTTTTTGGTGGACACGTACCCGGAAGCGCGCACCAAATCAGATTTGCTGATATCCCCAAGCTCCTTGATCTTAGCAAGCAAATCGACTCCGGTGAGCATCTGAGGCGTCCCATGCAACAACGGCATCCTCCCATTGGAGGGGGCATTCCGCAAGGGGATATGGGGGCCATTGTTGGCAACCAACAGGGCAATGTGCAGAAGGGGCCCTGTTAATCCGGATCCAGTTGTTGCGACACGATGCCGCTCCATTGCACCGCCTTCTGTTGATCACGGCGCCAGGAATGGAACAGCAACGGCTCCTCCACCGTGCACAGCGGGCAGCTGCTGAGCTGGGAGGCCCGTAGGCCCGCCTCCAGCAACTGCCAGCGCTGGGCCGCACGGATGTCGAGCCGCACATGGGTCGCCAACCCCTCGACATCGGGCAAAACGGCCCCGGCCTCTTCCAAGGCGGCCATGCTTCCCCCCGGGGTCGCCACGGCCACCTGCTCGGCCACCCCGCGCTCCACCTGGTAGTGCACCCCGCCCACGGCGGGGCCCAGGGCCACCAACAGGTCGCCCCGACGGCACCCCACCGCCTCCAGCCGCTCGATCGCCCGCAGCACGATGCCTCCGGTCACCCCACGCCAGCCCGCATGGCAGGCCGCCACCCGGCCGCTCACCGGATCCGCCAGCAGCACGGGGGTGCAGTCGGCGCCACACACCCACAGGCTCTGGCCACCGGCATCGCTCACCAGGCCATCGGCCTCCGGCCAGGGCTCGGCGCCGGCCTCGGAGGCCGGCAGCACCCGGGCGCTGTGCACCTGTTGGGGGCGATGCACGCTCACGCCGGCGCTCACGTAACCCGCCAGCACCTCCGGCCCCCGCCCCTGCCACTGGCGGGTGAAGAAGCCGTGCTCGAAATCGATCAGCAGATCGGCCTGCAGGTAATAGCCGCCGTAGCAGCCAATCCAGGTCCAGCCCTCCAGGGCATTGAAGCCCGCATCGGGGCGGTCAAAGGGGGGATCAACCGCCTCAGCCATCGGGCAGATCCCGCAGGATCCAGAAGCCATCGAAGCCCGGCTGCTGCTCGCTGCTCTGCACCGCCAGGAACTGCAACCCGGCCGCCTGCTGGCGCGCCGCCTGGAAGGCCTCCGCAGCGGCGGCCGCCTCCTCGGCCTCGAGGTTGCCCAGCAGCCAGCGGTCCTCCAGGCCCGCCTCCAGCACCAGCTGGCCGCCGCTCACCTCCAGGCGCACCGGCTCCAGGCCGGCGATCCAGCCGGCGATCGCCAGGGAACGGCTGGCGCTGAACAGCCGCAGGCCGCTCACCATCAGCTCGGAATCCAGGGGCTCCCCCCCGGGGCCGGCGGGCAGGGGCAACAGGCCCGGGAAGCTCACCTCCCAATCCACCGCCTCCCGCAGGGCCGCCAGGGGCAGTGAGGCCCAGCTCCAGGAATCGCCGCGGGCCGCCTCCGGCAGGGGCACCGCCAGGGGCTGGATCGGCTGGGGGGGCGGGGCCAGGGGGCCGGCCATGTAGCCCTCCTCCGCCGGATACACCGTGGCCTGGCGCTCCTGCAGCCACTCCACCAGGGCGTAGCAGCGGCGGCTGGGCACCAGCTCAAAGCCGAGGGTTTCGGCGGCCCGCTGCACCATGGTGCGCATCGAGGCGCGCCAGCAGCGCAGCTTGCGGGGCGGGGCGAAGCCCTGCTCCGCCGCCGCCGCCAGGGCCTGCTCCAGGGCCTCGCGCAGCCACTGGGAGTTGACGCTGGCGGCGGGGCAGTTGAGGGCCCAGCGGAACTGCGGCCCCGGCCGCTCCGCCAGGGGGGTGCTGCAGATCAGCAGATCCCAGCGCTTCTTGCCGTCGGCCTCGAGGATCGGCCGCGAGTAGTAATCGAGTTCCCAGTCGGCCTGGATGGGGGTGGCGGACGCCACCCTGGCGGGCTCGGTGGCCTGACTCATCCGGCGGACTGTTCCTGCTGGCGCAGCACGCTACGCGCTCTGTTGGCCCGATCGGCGGCCTCCGCCATGACGCGGTCGCGGTCGATCAACAGTTCCCCGGGCTGCCCCTCCAGCAGGGCGGTGTTGAGGGCGATGCGGCCCCGGCCCGGATCCAGCTCGGTGATCAGCGCCTTGACCCGATCCCCCTGGCCGAACACCTCCCGCAGGTCCCGCAGCTGGCCGCCGGTGAGGGCGGATTGGTGCAGCAGGCCACTGATGCCCCCCAGGTCGATGAACAGGCCGTAGGGCTTGATCGACACCACCTGGCCCTCCACCAGCTGGCCCACCTCCAGGTTCTGGAACAGGGCGGCGGTGGCGGCCTTCTTCTCCGACAACACCAGCTTGCGGGTTTCAGGGTTCACCTCCAGGAAGGCCACGCCCAGGGTCTTGCCCACCAGCGCCTCGTGGTTTTCCCCCTCCTGCAGCTGCGAGCGGGGAATGAAGCCCCGCAGCCCCTCCACGTCGCAGGTGACGCCGCCGCGGTTGAAGCCGTTCACCTTCACCTGCAACACCTTGCCCTCCTTCTCGAGGGCGCGCACCTTCTCCCAGCTCTGGCGCAGGGCCAGGGCGCGGGCGCTCACGGTCACCATGCCGTCGGCGTTCTGCTCGCGGGTGACCAGCACCTCCACCTGCAGGCCTTTGGGGAAGCGCTCCTTGAGGTTGGTGATCACCCCCAGGCCGCACTCCTTCTTGGGCATGAACCCGGGGGCCTTGCCGCCGATGTCCACATACACCCCATCACTCTCCAGGCCGATCACGGTGCCGCTGGCCACCTCGCCGGTGGTGCCCACGAATTCCTGCTCATCGAGGGCGGCCAGGAAGGCCTCCTCATCAAAATCAAACTCATCCACGGTGCGGGCCGGGGCGGCTGCGGCGGCGCTGGCCTGGGGGGCCTGGCGGCGCTGGCGGCGCTCATCGGGGCCCAGCAGGTCGGCCATGCTCAGGCCTTCGAAACCGCTGAGGTCGAACAGCTCGTCGTCTCCCACGGGGCCGGCGGCGGCCGCCGGGGCGGTGGGCCGCTGCGGGGCGATCGGGGCCTCACCGCGGGCGGCGCGGGCGGCGTTCTCCAGTTCGGCGGCGCGGGCATTGGCCGCCTCGGCGGCGGCACGGGCCTCAGCGGCCTCCCGCTCCAGGCGCAGCTGCTCCTCCTTCTTGGTGAGCTGCAGCACCTGGGGGGGCTTGCGCAGCGGCGCCGCAGCGGCGCTCGGGCGCGGCGGCACCGGCGGCTGGGGCCGTGGGGAGGGGGCTTGCTGGCCGGCCGGGGACGGGGTTTGCGGGTTGCCGGAACCGGCCATGGCCAACGCGGAGATGCACAGCCGCACACTGTAAGGAGGCCCCCACGACAACTCCGGAGCGCAGCCATGGCAGCAAGCCCCGCCGGCCAGACCCCAAGGCGCCTGGAGCAGTTGAGCTGGCCCCAGCTGCAGGCGGCGGCCCAGCGGCCCGGCAGCACGGTGGTGTGGCCCTTCGGGGCCTTCGAGCAGCACGGGCCCCACCTGCCCCTGGGCACTGACGGCCTGTTCGCCGATCGCCTGCTGGATGCGGTGCTGGCGGAGCTGGAGGGGGAGCTGCCGATCTGGCGGCTGCCCCTGCAGAGCTTCGGCTTCTCGCCGGAGCACGGCGCCTTCCCCGGCACCCTCAGCCTGCCGGCGGAGTCGCTGCTGCAGCTGGTGGAGAGCGTGGGGCGTCAGCTGGCGGCCGCTGGCTTCCAGCGGCTGGTGCTGTTCAACGGCCACGGCGGCCAGATCGCCCTGCTGCAGGTGGCGGCCCGCCAGCTGCGGGCGCTGGAGCCCCGCCTGGCGGTGCTGCCCTGTTTCCTCTGGAGCGGCCCGCCGGGGCTGATGGAGCTGCTGCCGGAGCCGGAACGCAGCCAGGGCCTGCACGCGGGCCTGGCGGAAACCAGCCTGATGCTGCAGCTGGCGCCGGAGCAGGTGGGGCCGCAGCGGCCCGTGGATGGCCTGGTGCCCCAGGCGCCCCCGCCGGGCTGGAGCCTGGAGGGGGCCGTGCCCTGCGCCTGGCTCACCCACGACCTCTCCGCCTGCGGGGTGGTGGGGGATGCCCGCGGGGCCAACCCGGAGCTGGGGGCCCAGCTGCAGCGGCAGCTGGTGCAGGGGTGGCGCCAACTGCTGGAGGAGCTGCTGCGGAGCGCTTGGCCACCGCACCAGGGTTGGAAACCCCAACCGTGACGCCCAGACCTCAATTTCGGACGGTTAAAGTCGACACCAGATCTGCGGCAGTTGAACGGTATGGCGACCCTGGAAGCGGCCCACTCGAGCGCGGTGGCCAGCAGCCCTGAGGGCCTGCCCGACTTCAGCAGCGCCGCCTACAAGGACGCGTACAGCCGCATCAACGCCATCGTGATCGAGGGCGAGCAGGAGGCCCACGACAACTACATGGCCATCGGCACCCTGTTGCCCGCCCAGGCCGAAGAGCTGGCCAAGCTGGCCCGCATGGAGCTGAAGCACATGAAGGGCTTCACCGCCTGCGCCAAGAACCTCGAGGTGGAGGCCGACATGCCCTTCGCCAAGACCTTCTTCGCCCCCCTGCACGGCAACTTCCAAACCGCGCTGGCGGCCGGCAAGATCACCACCTGCCTGCTGATCCAGGCGATCCTGATCGAAGCCTTCGCCATCTCGGCGTATCACATCTATATCCCCGTTGCCGATCCCTTCGCCCGCAAGATCACCGAGGGCGTGGTGAAGGACGAATACACCCACCTCAACTACGGCCAGGAGTGGCTCAAGGCCAACCTGGAGACCGTGCGTGAGGAGCTGGAGCAGGCCAACCGCGAGAACCTCCCCCTGGTGCGCCGCATGCTGGAGCAGGTGGCGGAAGACGCCGCCGTGCTGCACATGGACAAGGAGGACCTGATGGCGGACTTCCTGAGCTCTTACCAGGACGTGCTGATGGAAATCGGCCTCAGCGGCCGTGAAATCGCCCGCATGGCGGCGGCGGCGCTGGTCGGCTGAAGCTGTAGCGTCCACCACACTTCAGGCGCACCGGCATGTTCGGCCTCATCGGACATTCGACCAGCTTTGAGCAGGCGCGGTTGAAGGCCCGATCCCTGGGGTACGACGAGTACGCCGACGGCGACCTGGACATGTGGTGCGCCGCACCGCCCCAGCTGGTGGAGCGGGTGACGGTGACCAGCCCCACCGGCAAACAGATCCAGGGGGCCTACATCGATTCGGTGTTCGTGCCGGAGATGCTGCGCCGCTTCAAGACCGCCAAGCGCAAGGTGCTCAAGGCGATGGAGCTGGCCCAGAAGAAGGACATCACCATCACCGCCCTGGGGGGCTTCACCTCGATCATTTTTGAGGACATGAACCTGCTCAAGGAGGAGCGGGTGAGTGCGGTGGAGCTGGAGTGGAGCCGCTTCACCACCGGCAACACCCACACCGCCTGGGTGATCTGCCAGCAGGTGGAAACCAACGCCCCCCGGCTGGGCATCGACCTGGCCAGCGCCAAGGTGGCGGTGGTGGGCGCCAGCGGCGACATCGGCAGCGCCGTCTGCCGCTGGCTGCAGCGCCGCGGCGTGGGGGAACTGCTGCTGGTGGCCCGCCGGCCCCAGCCCCTGATCGAGCTGCAGGAGAGCCTCGGCGAGGGCCGCATCCTCAGCCTCGAGGAGGCCCTGCCGGAGGCGGATGTGGTGGTGTGGGTGGCCAGCCTGCCCCAGAGCCTGGAGATCGACACCGCCTCCCTCAAGAAGCCCTGCCTGATGATCGACGGCGGCTACCCCAAGAACCTCGACAGCAAGGCCGCCGCCCCCGGGGTGCACGTGCTCAAGGGCGGGATCGTGGAGTTCTGGCAGGACATCGGCTGGCAGATGATGGAGGTGGCCGAAATGGCCAAGCCCCAGCGCCAGATGTTCGCCTGCTTCGCCGAAGCGATGCTGCTGGATTTCGAAGGGCTGCACACCAACTTCAGCTGGGGGCGCAACAACATCACCCTGGCCAACATGGACCGCATCGGCGAAGCTTCCCTGAGGCACGGCTTCCGGGCCCTGGAGCTGGAGCCCAGCGACCGGGCGCCGGCGGTGCTCGCCGCCCCCTGAACGCCGCCACCTGAACGCCGCCTGAGTCCGTCCCCTCCCCGCAACCCCGCCGCCGAACCCGATGGCCCGCCGCCCCCTGCTCGACTTTGAAAAGCCCCTGGTGGAGCTCGAGGAGCAGATCGAGCAGATCCGGCAGCTGGCCAAGGATTCGGAAGTGGATGTGAGCCAGCAGCTGCTGCAGCTGGAAACCCTGGCGGCCCGCCGCCGGGAGGAGATCTTCTCCAACCTCACCCCGGCCCAGAAAATTCAGGTGGCCCGCCACCCGCAGCGGCCCAGCACCCTGGATTACATCCAGGTGCTCACCGATGAGTTCATCGAGCTGCACGGCGACCGCCGCGGCAGCGATGACCAGGCCCTGGTGGGCGGCGTGGGCCGCATCGGCGACCAGGGGGTGGTGCTACTGGGCCACCAGAAGGGGCGCGACACCAAGGAGAACGTGGCCCGCAACTTCGGCATGGCCTCCCCCGGCGGCTACCGCAAGGCCATGCGCCTGATGGAGCATGCCGACCGCTTCCGCCTGCCGATCCTCAGCTTCATCGACACCCCGGGGGCCTACGCCGGCCTGCTGGCGGAGGAGCAGGGGCAGGGGGAGGCCATCGCCGTGAACCTGCGGGAGATGTTCCGGCTGCGGGTGCCGATCCTGGCCACCGTGATCGGCGAAGGTGGCTCCGGCGGCGCGCTCGGCATCGGCGTGGCCGACCGGCTGCTGATGTTCCAGCACAGCGTCTACACCGTGGCCAGCCCTGAGGCCTGCGCCTCGATCCTGTGGCGCGATGCCGGCAAGGCTCCCGTGGCCGCCGAGGCCCTCAAGATCACGGCACCGGATCTGCTCAAGCTGGGGATCATCGATGCGGTGATCCCCGAGCCCTCCGGCGGCAACCACTGGGCACCGCGCCAGGCCGCCGACAACCTGCGCACCGCCCTGCTGCAGGAGCTGCAGCAGCTGCAGACCCTGAGCGAAACGGAGCTGCTGGATCAGCGCTACGCGAAGTTCCGGCGCATGGGCCGCTTCCTGGAGGCCGGCACCCAGGACCCCAGCCTCAGCTCCTGACCGGCAGGCCCCCACCTCCTTGAGCAAGTCCCCCCAACCCGCCGTCCTGATCAGCGGCGCCTCCCGCGGCATCGGTGCGGCCACCGCCCGGAGCTTCGCCGCCGCCGGCTACGACCTGCTGCTGCTGGCCCGCAGCGGCGATGAACTGGAAGCCCTGGCCACGGAGCTGCGCGCCCAGGGGCGCCGGGTGGAGACCCGCTGCGTCGACCTGGCGGACCCCGCGGCCATCGCCCCGGCCCTGGCGGAGCTGCTGGGGCGGGGCCTGGAGCCCACGGTGGTGATCAACAACGCCGGCGCCGCCTACACCGGCCCCCTGCAGGAGATGCCCCTGGAGCGCTGGCAGTGGCTGCTGCAGCTCAACCTCACCAGCGTGTTCCAGCTGTGCCAGGCGGTGGTGCCGCAGCTGCGGCGCCAGGGGGGCGGCCTGATCATCAACGTCAGCAGCCATGCCGCCCGCAACGCCTTCCCCGATTGGGGGGCCTACTGCGTCAGCAAGGCCGCCCTGGCGAGCTTCAGCCGCTGCCTGGCGGAGGAGGAGCGCAGCCATGGGATCCGCGTCTCCACCCTCACCCTGGGTGCGGTTAATACGCCCCTGTGGGACAGCGCCACGGTCCACAGTTCGTTTGATCGCCGTGCCATGCTTTCGGCGGATCGCGTGGCCGAGACGCTGCTGTCTTTGGCCCAGCAACCCTCCTCCCATCACGTGGAGGATGTCACCCTGATGCCCGCCGCCGGTGTTCTCTGAGCGCTGAGCGGGGACCACCCATGACTTCAACCCTCCCCTCGAGCCTTCCCGGTCAGCTGACGCCGGTGAGCCGGCGCATCCGCGAGCGTCTCGAGGCCGCCGGCGTGCCCTTCCTGGCCAACGACAACATCGCCGAGCACCTGCTCGAGGGCGAGATGGACCAGCTGGAGCTGGAGGTGGCCGGCAAGGTGCGCGAGCTGCTGCGCAGCCTGGTGATCGACATCGAAAACGATCACAACACCGAGGAAACCGCGGAGCGTGTGGCCCGCATGTACCTGCACGAGGTGTTCAAGGGTCGTTATCACCAACAGCCCAAGATCGCCAGCTTCCCCAACGTCAAACAGCTCGACGAGATCTACACCGTCGGCCCCATTTCGGTGCGTTCCGCCTGCTCGCACCACCTGGTGCCGATTCTCGGCAACTGCTGGATCGGCATCAAGCCCGGCGAACGGGTGATCGGCCTGTCCAAGTTTTCACGGGTGGCCGATTGGGTGTTCTCCCGCCCCCACATCCAGGAGGAGGCGGTGATGATCCTGGCGGATGAAATTGAGCGCCTCTGCAAGCCCCAGGGTCTGGCGATCCTGGTGAAGGCCCAGCACTACTGCATGAAGTGGCGCGGTGTGAAGGAGCCCCAGACCAGCATGGTCAATTCCGTGGTGCGCGGTGATTTCCGCCACGACCCCAGCCTCAAGGCGGAGTTCTTTGAGCTGGTGAGGCAGCAGGAATCGCTGCTGGGTTACTGAGGCTGCACCGGCCCCACCGGAGTGGAGGCCACTTTCTTCACCTGGCCGTTCTGGTTCACCACCACCACCACCATCAGGTTGTTGCCCACATCGAGGCTGCCGGGCACATAGGTGGTGCCGTTGGCCCCCTCGATCAGCACCCAGTTGCGGGTGCCGGGCTTGAGCCGATACCAGTGGTAATTGGCCTGGGGCAGGGCCGCCTGGGCATTGATTTGGGCCGCCGCCGTGAGCAGCTGCCCCACGGCCGCATTACCCGACACCACCAGCTTCTGCAGCCCGTCGATGCGCTGCTGCACCGCCCCCTCCAGCTGGATGTCGCTGGAGATCTGCTGCTGCAGCTGCTGAATCTGCTGCTGGGGGCTCTCCGTCACCCCCGGCACGCACTGCAGGGTGCCATCCACCAGCTGGCAGCCCACCAGGTCCTGGGCCCGTGCCACGGCGTGCAGCGGCAGGGTGGCGGCGGCCAGCAGGGTGAGCAGGGGCCGGAGCGAACGGGCCATGGGGCGCGAATCAGATCTGCTGATCCTGGCGGAAGGGGGCGCGAAAGGAGGCCAGGGCCGTCACCAACGCCGCCACCCGATCCAGATCCTTGTCGCCGGGGGACCGCTCCACGCCGCTGGACACATCCACCCCATCGGGGGGCGCGCCAGCCAACTCCCGCAGGGCCGGCGCCAGCCGCTCGGGGCTGAGGCCCCCGGCCAGCCACCAGGGCAGGGGGGGCCGGAAACCCTGCAGCCAGTCGGTGGGGATGCGGTGGCCCGTGCCCCCCAGCTGATCCGGCACCCAGGCGTCCAACAGCAGGGCATCCACGCAGCCGGCGTAGGCCTCAGCCTGGGCCAGATCCTGGGGACTGCGGAGGCGCAGCGCCTTCCACAGCAACAGCTCCGGCCCCAGGGCATCCCGCAGCTGCAGGCAGCGCTGCACCGTTTCATCGCCGTGCAGCTGCAGCACCCGGTGGCCCTGGCCAGGCCCCAGCTGGGGCAGCTGGCTGTCGTCCGGGTCGGCCACCACCAGCACCCCCAGGCAGGCCGGGCTGGCATCCGCCACCGCCGCAAACAGCGGGGCCCGTGCGGCCGGCTCCAGCCAGCGGGGGGAGCTGGGCACGGCGATCACACCGATGGCGTCGGCCCCCAGGCGGGCCACCGCCGCCGCCTGCGGGGGCTGGCGCAGGCCGCAGACCTTCAGCCAGGGCCGTAGCGGGGGCGGCTGGGGCGGCATGGCGGCAGGCCGAGTGGGGCCGATCTTTCTAGGATCGTGGCATTGGGCGCGGGTGCGTGGGAGAAGGCTGGCAGTTGCTGAGCATCCGCGGCATCCCTCTGCGGATCCACCCGAGCTGGTTCGTGATCCTGGCCCTGGCCACGGTGGCCTTCCAGCAGCAGTTCAGCCGCCAGCTGGCCCAGGCAGCCATCGCCGCGCCGCTGCTCTGGGGGGTGGGGCTGCTCACGGCGCTGCTGTTGTTCGTGTCGGTGCTGCTGCACGAGCTGGGCCACTCCCTGGTGGCCCTGCACCAGGGGGTGCAGGTGCGCAGCATCACCCTGTTTCTGCTGGGGGGGGTGGCCAGCGTCGAGCGCGAATGCCCCACCGCCCTCGGGGCCCTGCAGGTGGCGGCCGCCGGCCCGGCGGTGAGCCTGCTGCTGGCGCTGTTGCTGCTGGCCTGCAGCCATGGCGCCACCCACACCTCACCGCTGCTCGGCGTGATGGTGAACGAGCTGGCGGGGCTCAACCTGCTGCTGGCCCTGTTCAACCTGTTGCCGGGTCTGCCCCTCGATGGGGGGCTGATCCTCAAGGCGTTGGTGTGGCAGGTCACCGGCAGCCAGCGCAAGGGGATCCAGGTGGCCACCGCCAGCGGCCGCTTTCTGTCGCTGCTGGCCATCGGCCTGGGGGCGGTGCTGCTGCTGCGGGGGGGCAGTGCCGGTGGGCTGTGGCTGATGCTGCTGGGCTGGTTTGGCCTGGGGGCCGCCCGCAACCAGAGCCAACTGCTGGCCCTGCAGGCGGTGCTGCGGGAGCTGAAGGTGCGTGATGCCGCCCAGAAGCGGTTCCGGGTGCTGGAGGCGAGCGCCAGCCTGCGGGATCTGAGCCGCCTGCGGCTGCAGGAGGGCCAGGGCCTGGCGGACTGGCTGCTGGTGACCGACCGGGGCCGCTGGCGCGGCCGCATCAGCGATGAACCGCTGCAGACCCTGCCGGTGCAGCGCTGGGACAGCGAACGGGTGGGCGACCACGTGCTGCCCCTGGAGGGGCTGCCCAGCATCCGCGACGACGCCCCCCTGTGGCGGGCGGTGCTGCAGCTGGATCAACCCGACACGCCGCGGCTGCTGGTGCTCAGCCCCGCCGGCCTGCCCAGCGGCACCCTGGAGCGGCCCGACCTGGCGGAGCGGGTGCTGGAGCGGTTGGGGGTGCGGCTGCCGGCGCCGATCCTGGAGGCGGCCCGCCGCCAGGGGGTGTATCCCCTGGGCATGGGCCTGCCGGCGGTGGCCAAGGCGATCGAGGCGAGCGGCGACTAGGGCTCAGAGGGGCTCGAGGGCCTGGATCTGGCGCCACTCCTCGGGCGCCAGGGGCCGTTCCTGAAGGGGTGCGCCGCAGAGGTGGCGCTCGGCGCTGCGGCGCAGCTCCGTCTCCCACCGCTGGGGCCCCCAGGCCAGGGGCGCCAGGGGCGGCGGCGGGCCGCCGAACACCTCCCGCCAGAGCTCGGCCGGGGGGTCGAGCAGCAGGCTGCCGTGCTGCAGCACCAGGCCACCGCGCCACAGCTGGGCACTGCCGATGCGCTTGGCCCCATCGGCGGCGATCAGATCGGCGCCGGTGGCGGTGGCGAAGCAGCTGCTGCGCCCCTGGGCCTCGATGAAGCGGCCGCCATCGGCCGCACCACCCCAGTGCAGGGGTTGGCCCGCCAGGGCCAGGGCCTCCAGCAGCCACTGGCAGCAGCTGCGGTAGGCCCGCTGGCGGTTGGCGCTGGCGGGGCGGCAGGCCAGGGCATAGGTGAGCTCACCGGCGTGCAGCACGGCCCGGCCACCGCTCGGGCGCCGCACCAGGGCGATGCGCCCCTGCTCCACCAGCGCTGGCCAATGGGGCTCCAGCCGCCGCTGGTGACGCCCCAACGACAGGGTGGGCACGCTCCAGCGGTAGAGCCGCAGGCAGGGGTCGCCGCCGGCCGCCAGCTGGTCGAGCATCCAGCGGTCGATGGCCATCTGGGTGGTGCCCGGGGCGGTGATCGGCGGGATCCAGCGCCAGGGCACGGGGGAGCTCACGGTGATGGGGGATGCTGGACGCACTGCTGGGCGGCCGCATGCCCTGGGACCTGCTGCCGCTGCTGCCACTGGGCATCCTGGCGGGCCTGCTGTCGGGGCTGCTGGGCATCGGCGGCGGGCTGATCTTCTCGCCGCTGCTGCTCTGGATCGGGCTCTCTCCCCACCAGGCCCTGGCCACCAGCACCCTGGCGATCCTGCCCACCACCATGGGGGGCAGCTGGGCCCACCTGCGCAGCGGCCAGGTGCCCGCCCCGGCCATCGCCGCCATCGGCGCCGGCGCCGTGGCGGGGTCGCTGGTGTTCAGCCGCGCCGGCAACGGGATGCAGGGCTGGCAGCTACTGGCCCTGCAGGGGCTGATGTACGCCGTGATCACCCTGGTGATCCAGCCACCGCGGGATCAGGCCGACACGCCCCAACGTCTGCCCCTGGCGGGGCTTGCCGCGGTGGGGCTGGTGGCGGGCTGGTCCAGTGGGCTGCTGGGGGTGGGGGGCGGCCTCGTGATGGTGCCGCTGATGGTGCAGGGGCTCAGGATCCGCGTCTACCAGGCGATCCGGCTCAGCACCCTGGCGGTGTGCGCCTCCGCCGCCACCGCCGCCGTCACCTTCTGGGGCGATGGCCGCGGCCACCTGGGCATGGGGCTGCTGCTGGGGTGCACGGCGGCCCTGGCCTCCCAGTGGGCCGCAGCCCGGCTGCAGCGGGTGAGCGAAGCGCAGTTGGTGTGGCTGCTGCGCGCCCTGTGCGCCCTGCTGGCGGTGGACGCCCTGCGGCGGGCCGCGCAGCTGGCCCTGGGCTAGTCGAGCCCCTGCCAGAAGCTGGCGTCGAGCTCGTAGCCCAGCACCGCCGCCATCTGCTCCAGGTTGCCGCGGGCATTGAGGCCATGGCTGCGGCACCAGTGATCCAGCAGGAACAGCCGGTGGGTCATCCACAGCTCCAGGCTGTCGGGGGCGAAGCGGATGCCCTCCGTGCGGCTGAACTGATGGGGCAGCAGCATCGCCACATGGCGGGTGAGCTGGCCGTTGCTGCGCTCCAGCAGCAGCGGCAGCCAGGGGCAGAGGGCATCGGCCCGCAGGCTCCAGAGCCGCAGCTCCGGGATCTCGGAAAGCTCCCGGGGGTCGTCAGCCTGCCGCGGCCAGGCGAAATCGAGGTTGAGCTGGCCGCTGCGGGCCAGCAGGGCCGCAGGCTCCAGGCTGAACCAGGCCTCCAGGGGCGCCAGGCTGCGGCCGTAGACCGCCTCGGCGGGGATCAGCAGGGTTTGGGGCGCGGCGTTGGAGGCGCTGGAGCTCACAACCGGGGCCGGCATCAGCCGCTGAACGTAGCCACCGCCGGCGGGATCCGGGTATCGAGCTGTGACAGGCCCGCAGCGGGGGGCTGCCAAGGCCCGGCCATCGGGGGACAATGCCCTTGCTGTGTGCTTTGGATTCCGGCCATGACGTCCCTCACCCAGGCTGAAGTGCTGATTGCCCTGGTGGTGGCCGCCCACGCGGGTGTGCTCGCCGTGCGTCTGGCCGCCAGCCTGTATCGCGCCTGATCCCTTGGCAGGGCGGTTGGGGCCTGCTACAAGCGGGTCGCAACCGTCCGCCCAGGCCTTGCCCTCCGCCCGCTCCGCCGCCCCCGCCAGCCGCCGTTCGAACGGCCGCAGCGGGCCCCAACGGGGTGAGAGCCGATCCCGCCGGAGCGCACCGGCCCCCCGCCCCCTCGAGGCGCTGGCAAACCTGCAGATGGTGGGCCTCCAGCAGACGGGCACCCAGCAGACGGCCCCACGGCAGGTGATCGCCAGCTCCGGCCTGCGCCCCTCCACCCCCAGCCAGGAGCTGCTCTGCAGCGCCATCGGCCTGAGCCTGAAGCTCGGCATCGGCCTGGTGGCCCTGGTGAGCCTGGCGCGCCTGGCGGGGGCCTACCAGGAGCGCCTCGACCGCTACGGCGAAATCCGCGCTGTGCTCGACATCCAGCAGGCCAAGCTGCTCAAAGCCCAGACCCGCTTCGACCAGCTGTTCAGCACCGGCGGTGAACAGCGCCTGATCCAGGAGCAGGACCAGTGGATCGCCCCCAACCGCATGCGGGTGGTGTGGAAACAGGCCCAGCCCTCCGGCGACACCCCGTTTCCAACTGTTGAGCAGCCCCAGGCCAGCCGCTAGGGGCAGCGGGCCACTCACTAAGTTGTTGCCCGCCGAACAGGGGGCCCGATGGTCAGCAGCGTTTCCAGCACCAGCAGCAGCGCATCGGGTGCGGTGCTGATCACCGGCACCACCTCCGGGGTGGGCCTGAACGCCACCAAGGCCCTGATTGACCGCGGCTGGACCGTGGTGACCGCCAACCGCGACCCGATCCGCGCCGCCGACGCCGCCGATGGGCTGGGCATCCCCCGGGATCGTCTGCACCACCTGCGCATGGACCTGGGGGACCTGGAGAGCGTGCGGGTGGGGGTGGAGACCCTGGTGGATTCCCTGGGCTTCGGGCTGGATGCCCTGGTGATCAACGCCGCGGTGTACAAGCCGCGGCTGAAGCAGCCGGAGCGCTCCCCCCAGGGCTACGAGCTCTCCATGGCCACCAACCACCTGGGGCACTTCCTGCTGATCCAGATGCTGCTGCCCCAGCTGCAGGCCTCGCAGCACCCCTCCCGGCGGGTGGTGATCCTGGGCACGGTGACCGCCAACTCCAAGGAGCTGGGGGGCAAGATCCCCATCCCCGCCCCGGCGGACCTCGGCGACCTCAGCGGCTTCAAGGCGGGCTTCCAGGCGCCGATCGCCATGGCCAACGGCAAGGCCTTCAAGCCCGGCAAGGCCTACAAGGACAGCAAGCTCTGCAACATGATCACCACCCAGGAGCTGCACCGGCGTCTGCACGGCTCCACCGGCATCGTGTTCAGCTCGCTCTACCCGGGGTGTGTGGCCGACACGCCGTTGTTCCGCAACACGCCGCGGGCCTTCCAGAAGATCTTCCCCTGGTTCCAGAAGAACATCACCGGCGGCTACGTGAGCCAGGCCCTGGCCGGTGAGCGGGTGGCCCAGGTGGTGGCCGACCCCGGCTTCAGCGCCTCCGGCGTGCACTGGAGCTGGGGAAACCGCCAGAAGCAGGGGGGCAAACAGTTCAGCCAGGAGCTCTCCGACAAGGCCAGCAACCCCGAAACCGCCCAGGGGGTGTGGGAGGAATCGCTGAAGCTGGTGGGGCTGGCCTGAGCGGCTTCCCCCTTTGGCCTGCAGCGCTTGTCTGCAAGGGTGGTACCAACTTCAGCGGACATTGGTACCACCCCTGCACAGGGACGCAGGCCACACTCCGTCGAACCCGAGACGTCCGTGGATCCGAGCCTTCAGTCGAACCCGAGCAGGTCGAAGATCTCGCGGTCCTTGAGGGGTTCGGCCTCGAGGGGCTTCACATCGTCGAGCATCGACTGGGCCAGGCGCAGGTATTCGTTCTGCACCGCCTCCACCTCCGGGGTGGCTTCCATCTCGAAGATGGTGCACTTCTTGAGCCGTGAGCGGCGGATGGCGTCCAGGTCGGGGAAGTGGGCCATGGTCTTCATGCCCACCCGATCGTTGAAGCGATCGATCTGGTCGGTGTCCTTGGAGCGGTTGGCCACCACGCCCCCCAGGCGCACCTTGTAGTTCTTCGCCTTGGCCTGGATGGCGGCGATGATCCGGTTCATGGCGAAGATCGAATCGAAGTCGTTCGCCGTCACGATCAGGCAGTAGTCGGCGTGTTGCAGCGGCGCCGCGAAACCGCCGCACACCACATCACCGAGCACATCGAAGATCACCACATCGGTGTCCTCCAGCAGGTGGTGCTCCTTGAGCAGCTTCACGGTCTGGCCGGTCACATAGCCACCGCAACCGGTGCCCGCCGGCGGGCCGCCGGATTCCACGCACTGCACGCCGTTGAAGCCCTCGAACACGAAGTCTTCAGGGCGCAGCTCCTCGGTGTGGAAGTCCACGGTTTCGAGGATGTCGATCACCGTGGGCACCATCTGCTTGGTGAGCGTGAAGGTGCTGTCGTGCTTGGGGTCACAGCCGATCTGCAGCACCCGCTTGCCGAGCTTGGAGAAGGCGGCCGAGAGGTTGGAGCTGGTGGTGCTCTTGCCGATGCCCCCCTTGCCGTACACGGCGATCACCAGAGCGCCCTCCTCGATCTGCAGGCCCGCCTCCTGGTGCACCTGAACACTGCCCTCGCCATCGGGACGGGTGAGCGTGGTGGTCATAACAACGTGCCTATGGCGAAAGGATCGAACCAGCCGAAGCGGAGATCCGGACTCCATCCAATCGCCCCAACATCAGGATGGAAAAGCGTGTTGTGCAAAGCGAAACAGTTGAGGAGCCATGCATGCGCAAAGGCACACAAATCGCAGATCTAGCGACAGATCTAGCAACAGCTGAGTACAAAAACTTGAGTAGATTTACCTAAGTGGAAATGCTTACTCAGTCAAAATTCACCGGCTGAAGTGGGCTTTGGCTTCGTACAGCGCTTCGCTGTCAATCACCGCCAGGCCACGCTCGCGGGCAAAGGCCTCGGTGTTCTTGCGCACCTTGCCCCTCACAAAGAAGGGGATTTTGGCCAGTTCCGCCTCCCCTTCGGGACTCCAGTGCAGGCCCAGGGCGGGCGTCGCCGGGGCGGAGTCGCCAGATGGGCCGGCAGGAGCTGCAGCGGGGGGGCCATCCCCCAGGTGGCTGCGGTGGCCATCCACGAATTCGAAGTCGTGGCGGAACATGCCGATCAGGTGTTCCTCCAGGCCCATCATCAGCGGGTGCACCCAGCTGTCGAAGATCACGTTCGCCCCCTCCCAACCCATCTGGGGCGCATAGCGGGCGGGCACATCCTGCACATGCAGGGGCACACTGATCACCGCGCAGGGGATGCCCAGCCGCTTGGCACTGTGGCGCTCCATCTGGGTGCCCAGCACCAACTCCGGGGCCGCCTCGGCGATGGCCGCCTCCACGGCGAGGTAGTCGTCGCTGATCAGGGCCTCGAGGCCCAGCTCCTGGGCGGCGGCACGCACCTCCCGGGCCAGCTCGCGGCTGTAACTGCCCAGCCCCACCACCTGGAACCCCAGCTCGCGGCGAGCGATGCGGGCGGCGGCGATGGCGTGGGTGGCGTCGCCAAAGATGAACACCCGCTTACCGGTGAGGTAGGTGGAATCCACCGAGCGGGAATACCAGGGCAGCCGCGAGCGGCGCTCCGCCGGGCACACCCCATCGGCACCGGCCTGCAGGTCCGCCGGCAGCTCCAGGTCCAGCAGCCCATGCAGCTGCCGCAGAAAGGCCACGGTGGCGCCGATGCCGATGGGCACGGTGCTGGTGCAGGCCATGCCGAACTGGCGCTCCAGCCAGCTGCACAGGGTGCCCGCCACCTCCGGGTAGAGGTTCACGTTGGCATCGGCGCTGGGGATGCGCTGCAGATCGGCGGGCCGTGCCCCGAGGGGGGCCACCACCGCCACGTCGATGCCATACCCCCCCAGCAGCTGGGTGATCTCGCGCACGTCGTCGCGGCAGCGGAAGCCCAGCAGCGTGGGCCCCAGCAGGTTGACCCGCGGCCGGCGCCCCTCGGCGCGCCAGCGGGCCGGATCGGGCTTGGGGGTGCCGGGGGGGGGCAGCTGGGCTTTGAGCAGGCTGCGCACCAGTTGGTAGAAGGTTTCGGCGGCGCCCCAGTTCTCCTTCTTGGAGTAGGCGGGCAGCTCCAGGTTCACGATCGGCAGATCGCCGAAGCCCATGCCGGCCGCCAGGGCGCCCGGCTGATCCTGGATCAGCTCTGCCGTGCAGCTCTCTCCCACCAGCAGGGCCTCCGGCTGGAAGCGCTGCACCGCATCGGCGATCGAGCGCTTCACCAGCTCGGCGGTGTCACCCCCCAGGTCGCGGGCCTGGAAGGTGGTGTAGGTGACGGGGGGGCGCCGATCCCGCCGCTCGATCATCGTGAACAGCAGATCGGCGTAGGTGTCGCCCTGGGGGGCATGCAGCACGTAGTGCACCCCCTCCATGGAGGCGGCGATGCGCATGGCCCCCACGTGGGGGGGGCCTTCGTAGGTCCAGAGGGTGAGTTCCATCAGGCGAAGCTCAGGGCGGCGCGGCGACGCAGGGGGCGGGCGAACAGCTCCGCCAGGTCGGCCGCCTGGTCGATGCCGTGGATGGGGCTGAACACCAGCTCGATCGACCACTTGGTGGCCATGCCCTCCGCCTCCAGGGGATTGGCCAGGCCCATGCCGCACACCACCAGGTCGGGGCGGGCCTCGCGCACCCGGGCCAGCTGGTTGTCCACGTGCTGGCCCTCGCTGAGCTGGGTGCCATCGGGCAGCAGGGCCAGCTCTTCGGCCATCAGCTGGCGATCGAGGTAGGGGGTGCCCACCTCCACCAGCTCCATGCCGCACTCCCGCGACAGGAAACGGGCCAGGGGAATCTCCAGCTGGGAATCGGGCAGCAGGAAGAGCCGCCTGCCCGCCAACGTCTCCCGCAGGGGAGCCAAGGCCCGCCGGCCCCGCTCCACCAGCGGGTCCAGCAGCTCCGCCACCCGCTCAGGGGGCACGGCAAAGGCGGCGGCCGCCGCCGCCATCCAGGCGTGGCTGCCCTCCACGCCGAAGGGATAGGGGGCGCGGATCAGCTCGGCGCCACGGTCGATCAGCGCCCGGGCGGTGCCGCTCAGGAAGGGCTGGGCCAGCAGCAGCTGGGTACCGGGGCCCACGGCGGGCAGCTCGGTGGAGCGCCGTGGCGGCAGGCTGGCCACCCGCTCGATGCCGAGCTTCTGAAACAGGCCGATCAGCCGGTCTTCCACCGCGTCGGCGAGGGTGCCCACGATCAGCAGTTGCCGCTGCTCGCTGCGGGGCATCAGCGGGATCAACGCCTGCAGGGCGCCGTCCTCCCCCTGGGTGAAGGTGGTTTCAATGCCGCTGCCGCTGTAGTTGAGCACCCGCACCTGGCCACCGTGTTGGCGGTTGAGGCGCTCGGCCGCCTTGGCCAGATCCAGCTTGATCACCTCACTGGGGCAGCTGCCCACCAGAAACAGGGTGCGGATCTCGGGGCGACGCTCCAGCAGCTGGGCCACCAGGCGGTCGAGCTCCTCGTTGGCATCCGCCAGGCCCGCCAGATCCCGCTCCCCGAGGATGGCGGTGCCGAAGCGCGGTTCGGCGAAGATCATCACGCCGGCGGCGCTCTGGATCAGGTGGGCGCAGGTGCGCGAGCCCACCACCAGGAAAAAGGCATCGGGCATGCGGCGGTGCAGCCACACGATCGAGGTGAGCCCGCAAAACACCTCCCGCTGGCCGCTTTCCCGCAGCGGCGGCGGCAGGGCTGGAGCAAGGGAGGTGGCCAAGGATGGCCTCCGAACGCAGGGCACATCCCTGGCTAGCGCCGGCGGCGGGGCGGCGCCAACAGACTGCTGATTGCCGTTGGGATCAGCTGCCCGGCAGGTTGCGCAGCGCCTCCTCGGCGCCGATCACCACCAGCAGTTCCCCCTCCTCCAGCACATGGGAGGCGGGCGGGTTCACCTGCAGCTGGCCGGCGGGGCCCGCCGCCAGCACGTTCACGTTGTAGTGCTTGCGCAGGTTGAGATCCCGCAGGGTGTGACCCACGAAGCTCTGGGGCACCTTGATCTCCTCGATGCAGCTGCGGTCGTCGAGGCGCAACTGCTCCAGCAGGTTGGGGCGCACCAGCTCCACCCCGAGGCGGCGACCCATCATCTTGGAGGGGAACACCACGCGGTCGGCCCCCACCCGCTGCAGCATCTTCATGTGCAGGTCGCTGGTGGCGCGGGCGATCACCTGCTTCACCCGTGAACCGGGGGCGTCCTTGCAGATCAGGGTGGCGGTGATGCTGGCCTCGATCGGCTCGCTCATGGCCACCACCACGGTTTCCAGGTCCAGCACACCGGCGGCCCGCAGGGCCTCCTCATCGGTGCAGTCCACCACGCGGGCTTCGATGGCGGGATCGATCTGACGCAGTTCGTCGATGGCCCGCTGGCTGTTGTCCACCGCCAGCACCTCGGCGCCGGAGCGCAGCAGTTCGGCGCACACGGAGGAGCCGAAGCGCCCCACCCCGATCACCGCGAAGCCGCCGCCGCCGGCGCCCGCCTCACCGCTCCACTGCCACCACTGGGTCATGGCCTTGCTCCTGCAGCGTTCCGGCTTGGGGGCACCGTTCTACACGTAAAGGTCTTCGCGGGGGTAGCCCACCCGCGCCTGGGGGCGGCTGCCGTAGAGGGCCGAGAGCAGCAGCAGGATGCCGATCCGCCCCACGAACATGCCCACCATCAGCACGAGCTGGCCCCAGCGGTTGAGGTTGGCGGTGACCCCCAGATCCAGGCCCACGGTGCCGAAGGCCGACACACAGGTGAACAGCTTCTCCAGGAAGCTGTAGGCCTGTTGGCCGGGCAACCCCTCCGCCGTGGGGCCGAGGCCCAGCAGCAGGGCCATCAGCACCACAAACAACAGCGAAGCGAGGGTGACCCCCACGGCCCGCAGCACCGTGGCATCGGGGATCTGGCGGCGGTGCAGCAACACATCGCTGCGGCCCTCGAGGGTGGAGCGGGTGGCCCCCATCAGGATCGCGAAGGTGGTGGTCTTGATGCCGCCGCCGGTGCCGCCGGGGCTGGCGCCGATGAACATCAACAGAATCATCAGCAGCAGGCCGGCATCGGTGATCGTTTCCGCCGAGAGCGGAATCGTGTTGAAGCCGGCGGTGCGGGTGGTGATCGACTGAAACAGGGTGATCTGCAGCTTCTGCCAGAGCTGGAGATTGCTCAGGGCATTGGCTTCGTAGCCGAAGTGTTCGGTGACCAGCAGCCCCAGACAACCCAGCACGATCAGCAGCACCGTGGTGCGCAGCACCAAGCGGGTGTGCAGGCTCAGGCGCCGGAGCCGCTGCAAGCGCAGACGGTTGACCCAGAGGTCGTTGATCACCCGCCAGCCGATGCCGCCGATCACGATCATCGCGGCGATCACACCGTTCACCACCGGGTTGTCGCGGTAATCGACCAAGCTTGATTCCCAAAGCCCGAAGCCGGCGTTGTTGTAGGCGCTGATCACGTGGAACAACGACGCCCACAGGCGCTGCAGCGGGTTGCTGATGTCGGTGAACCCGAAGGCGTAGAGGGTGATCGCCCCGAAGCCCATCACGCAGAAGGCCGTCACCAGGATGCTGTTGAAGGTGGGGCCAATCCCACCCACGCCGAATTCATCGAGGGCCCGGCCCCTGTCGAGCCTGTGCCGCAGGCCGGAGCGCCCCTGCACGAAGCCTTGCAAAAAGGTGGTGATCGCCATCAGGCCCAGGCCGCCGGTGACGATCAACCCCGCCAGCACCACCTGCCCCAGCAGGGTGAGGTCGCGGTCCACCACGATGATCGAGAGGCCCGTCACCGTGATGGCGGAGGTCACCGTGAACAGGGCCTGCCACAGGCCCACATCGTCGCTGGAGCACAGGGGCGAGGCCAGCAGGAAGGTGCCCACCAGGATCACCAACAGGCCGGTGAGCACCGTGAACTGGGGAACGGTGAGCTGGTGGCGCCACTGCTGCAGGGCCCTGAACAGATGGGCGGGGCTGGCGGAACGCATCCGGCCGGGCTGGGTGGAATCCAGCAACCGTAGGTATGGTCCGGTCCAAGAGGCAGCGTTTCCGCCCCCATGAACCCAATCGTTGTGCTCACCGTGCTCGGGGCGGTGATCCTGGTGGGTTCGGCGATCGCCACGGGGGTGGAGGCGGCGATCCTCACGGTGAGTCCGATTCAGGTGCACACCCTCACCCAGCAGCGGGTGCCGGGCTCACGGGCCCTGGAGCGGATCAAGGCCCGGCCGGGCCGGGCCCTGGCGCTGCTGGTGGTGGCCAACAACCTGTTCAACATCTCCGGCTCCATGGCCCTCGGCAGCCAGGCCGATGAGGTGTTCCACCGCGGCTACGGCGGCGCCGCCGGCCTGGTGGTGTTCAACGTGGTGTTCACCCTGCTGGTGATCCTGTTCGCCGAGATCCTGCCCAAGGCAATCGGCAACAGCTTCGCCATGCCCATCAGCCTGGTGAGTGCCCGGGTGCTGCTGCTGGTGGAGCGGCTCACCCTGCCGCTGCTGCTGCTGCTGGAGAAGCTGATGCCGGCGATCACCGCCGAGGCGGAGCTCACCACCAACGAGCGGGAGATCCACCTGATGGCGCGGCTGGGGTCGCAGCAGGGGCAGATCGAAGCCGATGAGGCCGCCATGATCGGCAAGGTGTTCGCCCTCAACGACCTCACCGCCCGCGATCTGATGACCTCCCGGGTGGCCACCCCTTCCCTCGGCGGCGACGCCAGCCTGGAGGCAGTGCGGCAGCAGATCCTGGAGGCCCCGGAGGACGCCTGGTGGGTGGTGCTGGGCCAGGAGGTGGACGAGGTGCTGGGGGTGCAGAGCCGCGAGGAGGCCCTGGAGGAGCTGCTGCGGGGCAACGGCCACCGGCTGGTGAGCGAGCTGTGCGACCCGCCCCAGTACGTGCCGGAGATGATCCGCGCCGACCGGCTGCTCACCACCTTCCGCCGCGGCGACCGCAGCTCCGTACGGGTGGTGGTGGATGAATTCGGCGCCTTCGTGGGGCTGGTGAGTGCCGCCGACATCCTGGGCGTGCTGGCCGGCTGGAGGCGCCTGCCCAACGGCAACGGCGAAGCGGGCGCCTGAGCCCTCAGACGACGCGACGGGCACGGCGCTGGCGCCGCTTGAGCATCCACCAGTAGCCGCCCCCCAGCAGCAGGGCGCTGATCACCCCCACCAGGGTGGAGCCCAGCATCAGGCGGCTGGTGAAGGCGAGGCCCAGATCCCAGAGGCCCTGCTCCTGCACCTGCTGCAGGGAGGGGAAGCCGGGGCCAGGGCCCATCAGCCAGCTGCCCACCTGGTAGTTGAACCAGTAGAGCGGCAGCGAGGTGAGCGGATTGCTGATCCAGGTGCCGGCGGCCGCCAGCAGGTGGTTGCCGCGCACCAGGCTGGCCAGCCCCACCCCCAGCACGATCTGCAGCCCGAAGAAGGGGTAGCAGCCGGTGAACACCCCCGCCGCCAGGCCGCGGGCCCGCTGGCCATGGCTGCCCTCGTGGTGCCAGAGCCACAGCAGCCGCTGCCGCAGCCAGCGCAGCCAGGTTTGGGTGCGGCGGGGTCGACGCCCCATGGCGATCCTCAGAGGCCGAAGTAGCGGCAGATTAGGAACGGCACCGTGACGGTCATGGCCAGGGTGAGCGGCAGGCCGTAGCGGGCGATGTCCAGGAACCGATAGCGGCCTGGGCCGAACACCATCAGGTTGGTCTGGTAGCCCACGGGGCTGAGGAAGCTCTGGCTGGCACCGAACAGCACCGCATCGATGAACGCCATGGGCGGCTGCCCCAGCCCCTGAGCCAATTGGCCGGCGATGGGGATCAACATCGCCACCGTGGCGGCATTGCTCATCACCTCCGTCAGCAAGGTGGTGAACAGAAACACCACCAGCAGAGCTCCATACACCGGCCAGCTGTGCAGACCTGCCAGCAAGCCCTTGGCGAAGGCCGCCGCCAACCCGGTTTTCTCCAGGGCCACGCTGAAGCTCGCCAGGGAGCCCAGCAGCAGGATCACATCGAGGCGAATGGCGCGCTGCAGCTCGCCGGCCCGCAGGCACCCCGTGGCCACCATGGCCACGGTGCCCAACAGCACGGAAGCCACCAGGGGGATGAGATCCAGACTGGGCAGCAGGATCACCAGGGCTGCAATCGACAGCGCCACGCCCTTGCGACTCACCGTGGGGAGATCTTGCTCCAGCTGCTCCAACACCACCAGATCGTTGCTGGCCTGAAGACCGCGGATGGCATCCTTCGGGCCCTGGAGCAGCAGCACATCACCCTCCCGCAACTGCACCCGGCCCAGGCGCTCCCGCAGCACCGCGTTGCCGCGGCGAAGGGCGAGCACCGTGACGTTGTAGCGCTGCCGGAAGCGGAGGTCCCGGAGACAATCACCCGCGAGGGTGGAACCGGAGGGAAGCAACACCTCCACCATGCGCTGGTTGTTCTGCTGGTCGGCACGCAGATCCGTTTCGGGCATCGGGGCCAGCACCACCGTGTGATCCTGCTGCAGCCGCAGCAGATCCTCCCGGCTGCAGCGCAACAGCAACCGATCGCCCAGCATCAAGGTGCGATCGGCGAGCGGGGGCAAAAATCGCTCCGAGCCGCGATGCAGCTCGAGCACATCAAGGTCGAAGCGGCGCTGGAGCCGGCTGGCGTGCAGCGATTGACCGATCAGCTCGGAGCCCTGGGGAATCTTGACCTCGGTGAGGTAGCCACTGCTGGCCAGATCAGACAACAGATCGTCTTCATCGCGGCCCCGATCTGGCAGGAAGCGATCCGCCAGCACCACCATCAGCAGACCGCCCACCAACCACACGCCGATCCCGATCGGGGTGAAACCAAACAGGCCAAAGGCGCCATAGCCCAGCTTGCTGCTCACCTCACTGGCCAGCAGGTTCACCGAACTGCCCAGCAGGGTCATGGTGCCCCCCAGCACGGTGGCGAACGACAGCGGCAGCAACACCTTGGACGGCGAGATGCGGCGGCGCTGGCACCATCCCTCGACCACCGGCAACAGGCTGGCCACGATGGGGGTGTTGGGCACAAAGGCCGACACCGGCCCCACGGCCGCAACCATTAGGGCAATCATGCGCTTGGGGCTGCGCACCGCGTCGGAGCCGATCAGGGCCCGCAACCGATCCAGCCCGCCACTGCGGAACAGAGCGGCGGAGATCGCAAAGAGCCCCATCAGGGTGATCAAGGCAGGGCTCCCGAAGCCACCCACCGCCTCCGAGGGCTTCAACACGCCCGTGACCATCAACACGGCAGCAGCCAACAAGCCAGTGAGCTCCGGCGCCAGCCAGCCGCCCACAAACAGCACCACCGATCCGGCCAACACCAACAGGGTGATCAGCGCACCGGGCTGCAACACCGCAGCGAGAAGGTCAGCCAAAGGTGTCACGACAACCAAACGAGAGAATACACCGGTGAGCTGATCGGATTTACGGAATTGACCCTCATTCCGGCCCTGCGGCCTCTACAAACCCAGGCAACACGGGCCTTCAGCCTGAAAATGCAATTTTCCACCGTATTGCCGTACATTCAATGGCAGACTGGAAGCGCATCGCCACCCGGCCCCCTTGGGCTTCGCTGCCAAAACCACCTACGGCCTGCTGGCTTTGATGGAGTTGGCCGGGGTGGAGGCCAGCGGCGAGCGGCTGCAGGTGGCCGAGATCGCCGCCCGCCAGGGCATCCCCGAGCGCTATCTCGAGCAGATGATGGCCAGCCTGCGGCGGGCCGGTCTGCTGCACAGCAGCCGCGGCCCCCGGGGGGGCTATCAGCTGGCCCGGCCAGCGGCCGCCATCAGCCTGGCGGCGGTGGTGGCGTGCCTCGAGGGCGACGGCGAACCCAGCCCTGGCCCCGCCGGCAGCCCGGAACTGCAGGTGCTGCAGGAGCTCTCCGGCAGCCTGCGCCAGCAGCGCCTGGAGCGGCTGCAACGCACCTCCCTGGCCCAGCTGCTGGAGCAGCGGGATGCCCTGCAGCAGGCCCAGGCGATGTATTTCATCTGAGGGCCCGGGGCGATCGGAACACGCCCCGGCAGGCAAGCTCGAAGGGTCGAAGCACCCCATGTCTGCCCTGCTGCGCTACGCGCGCTACGTGCGTTTCCCGCTGATCTGCTGCGCCATCGGCCTGGGGGCCGTGTTCGCCAGCCATGGGGGCCTGAGCCCGGCGGGGCTGCAGGCCACCTGGATCACCCTGGTGCTGCTGGCCCTGGAGATCAGCCTCTCCTTTGACAACGCCGTGGTGAACGCCCGCGTGCTGGAGCAGCTCACCCCCGGCCAGCAGCGCTTCTTCCTCAGCTAGGGCCTGGTGATCCCGGTGTTCGGCGTGCGCTTCCTGGGGCCGCTGCTGCTGGTGAGTCTGGCGGGAAGCATCGGCCTGGGGGAGGCCCTCGATGCGGCCCTGCACCACCCCGAGCGTTACCACGACCTGCTGGAGCTGGCGGAGCCGCGGATCCTGGCCTTCGGCGGCATGTTCCTGCTGATGGTGTTCCTGCGCTACTTCCTGGATGAGGCCAAAACCCTGCACTGGGTGGAGACCCTGGAACGCCGCCTCAGCCGCGCCGGCCGGGTGCCCTCCCTGGAGGTGGCCCTGGCGCTGCTGATCCTGATGGGGGTGGCCTGGGCCCTGCCGGGCGGCATGCGCAGCGACGTGCTGTTCGCCGGCCTGATCGGCCTGGTGCTGCAGATCCTCAGCACGTCCCTGGCGGATTACTTCGGTGGCGAGGAGGCGGCCGTGGGGCGCATGGCGGCCCAGAGCGGCTTCGCCTCCTTGATGTACCTGGAGCTGCTGGATGCCTCCTTCAGCCTCGATGGCACCATCGGCGCCTTCGCCATCACCACCGACCTGGCGCTGATCCTCACGGGCCTGGGGCTGGGGGCGCTGTTCATCCGCTCGCTCACGGTGATGTTCAGCCGCGAGAAGGCCCTCGACCAGCTGATCTATCTGGAGCACGGCGCCCACGACGCCATCGGTGCCCTCGGGCTGCTGATGCTCTCCGGCGTGGTGATCGGCCGCTGGGGCTGGCACGTGCCGGAATGGCTCAGTGGCCTGATCGGGGTGGTGCTGTTGCTGCTGGCCCTGGGGGATTCGCTGCGGCACCAGCGGCGGCAGGCCTAGGCCGCGGCCAGCAGCGTCATGTGGTGGAGGCCCTCCAGGCCCTGCCAGCCCAGGTAAGCCCCCAGCACCAGGGCGAACACGCCCACCAGCCACTCGGCCCGGTGCACCAGCCAGTCGTTGAGGGCGGTGAGCGGCGCCCGCAGCCGCTC
>Ga0194112_10000467_pt1 | contig 59200 bp, 56 predicted proteins | sample TA2MahC400mmetaG_FD_146191 | JGI IMG/M metagenome (GOLD analysis project Ga0194112, IMG submission 146191) | Freshwater microbial communities from Lake Tanganyika, Tanzania - TA2015016 Mahale Deep Cast 400m | ecosystem: Environmental > Aquatic > Freshwater > Lake | place: Tanzania: Lake... | reverse complement strand
TATGCCCAGTGATCGGTGGGCACGTCCGCGAACGGCTGCGCCATGGCCGGGGCGACCAGCGTGAGAGACAGCAATGCTGCTAGAACGACAGCAATGTGCTTCATCGTTGGTTTCTTCCCCCTTCAGTGGTGTTGCGTGTGTCGGGCCTTCCGGCACACGGCGCGGGGGATGGAGTGAGCGTGTTTCCTCAACCTCCCGGCCTGTTCCTTGGGCCCTTCGCCCCGCCGCCTCGGTGCCCTACCCTCTTCCCGGCCCTCCTCTGCGGGTGGGCGCCGCGATGCCTCTTCGGCCGCGGCTGCGGATAACGCCCTTCAGTCCTCTGCAAACACACTATCATCCTGCCCAGTCCGGCGCAATACTCCGTGCACGGACGGCGCAGACAGCACTAACAGTTTGTAGGTTCGCCGCCCTGGACCAAAATCCTCCTGCCCGGACCTCCGGAATCCGCCGGCGGTCATCTCGGCTCCGGCAGGGGCGGGCGCGCCGCCGGGCGGGCAGGATTGCCTTCCTGCATACCGAATAGAAGGACCCCGTGGTCGCCAGAATCGGAAGGCAGAACTCTAACTCTATTGAGGACCAGGTGAAGACCTCCATGACATTCAAGAAGGCCCTGCGCGCTGTGCTCGTCGCATTTCCCGTCATCCTTGCATCGCCCGTACTCGTCCTGGCCATCCAGGGCGGGATGTTCCTGCCCGTAGGGGTGTTCGTGGCCATCTACTCCCCCTGGACGCCGTTCGTCTGGTTTCCCCAGACCAAGTGGCTGGTCACCCACACCATCTGGATGTCCCGTGAACTGCGCGGGTTGCTGGCGGACACTGGCTGGGTGCTGATCGTGTTCGGCCTGGTTGTCTTCTTCGTATCGTACATATACTTTTACTCGATCAGGAAGCGTGTGGGCCTTGTGACAGGGGGACCCTACGCGCTGGTGCGGCACCCCCAGTACCTGGGGATCTTTGCCGGCCTGACCGGCTTCACGCTGCTGGGTGCCAGACCCATCGCGGTCGTCGCGTGGGTTACCGCGGTCTGCTCCTACTTGGCGCTGATGGTCTATGAGGAGGGCGAGAACGACCGGCGGTTCGGCGCGGCCTACCACGCCTACCGCGAGCGAGTTCCCTTCATTATCCCGTTCTTCCCCCGCGCCCTGACAAGACTCTGGGCCCGGCTGTTCGCCGCCCCGCGGCCCATGCAGTACGCTGCGATCGCCGCCCTCTACGTGGCGCTCGTGGCCGCTGCCATCACCCTGATGCGCGACCGGGCCTTCCCCACCTAGCGGCCGGGAGGTCTCGAGAAGATGAACAGGCTCTCGTCGTTGTTCACGAGGACCTCGACTAGGCCGTCGCCGTCGAGGTCCTCGGCCGTCACGCCCATGTAGGCCAGGCGGCCGCCCAGGCGGTGCTCCCACCTGAGGTCGCCCCGCGGCCCGATCAGGTAGACGAACCCATTGTGGCTGCCCGCGAATACCTCGTTTTGGCCGTCCCTATCGAGATCGCCGGCGGCCACGGACCCGCTGATGTGGCCCCGCCGCTGGAACTGCCAGAGTGTACGGCCGGCCGGCGACAGGCAGAGCACCGTGCCGTCCTGCACCCCCGCGACGATCTCCTTCGTGCCGTCGCGGTCCAGGTCGGCGACCGTAAGCCCGTTGTAACTGGTGACAGGACCCCGCGTGCGCACCGTCCATCGCAGCCGGCCCTGGGCAGTCAGGGAGTGCACTGCGCCGGCCCAGTCGGCGGCGTAGACCTCAAGGGCGCCGTCTCCGTCGGCGTCGTCAACCGTTACGCCATAGACCGAGCCGCCTGTCTGGAAGACCCACCGCTGCCGGCCCTCGTGGTCTATGGCGTGGATCGCGCCGTTGCCGTGGTTGCCGATCACGACCTCCCGCTTCCCGTCCCTGTCCAGGTCAACGACGGCCGGCGCGTTCATGTCGGCGTTCCCGCCCATGGTGTAGGTCCACCTGGCCCGCCCGGTGGCGGCGTCCAGGGCGTACACGTGGCCCTGGTTGTCGGCGAAGATGACCTCGAACCGGCCGTCGCCGTCCAGGTCGGCCACCGCCGGGCTGGCATAGCTGGTGTAGGCCCTGGACTGGAAGGTCCAGACCACCTGCCCCCTCCAGTCCAGGCGGTGGAAGGTCGAGAAGCCCCCGGACTGGTAGGGCGCGAAGAAGACCTCCGGCCGCCTGTCGCCGTCCACATCCACCACAGCCGGGGTCATCAGCACGATTCCGTTCAGGCCCATGACCGAGAACTCCCATCGCCGCCGCGGGAACGGGCGCTCCAGGGCGACAAGCCGTACGCCCTCACCGTAGATCAGCTCAACTTGGCCATCGCCGTCGAGGTCCGCCGCTGCAGGGGGCGAGACCGACGCCGGTGATGCGGTGGTCTCGAAGGCCAGCCGCCACGCGACGTGCGGCGCGGTCAGGCCTCCGGGCCTTGGCGTGAAGTTGGTGCGCTGAAGGTTGTACCCGCCGAAGGCCCAGAGCGGCGGCGCCGCGGGCTGGGCCGCCAGCGGCAGTGAGCCCAGCGCCAGGAATGCGCCCAGAGCGACCGACGAGACCAGCTGAGAGACATTCCACTTGTGACCAACCGCACATGAGACCGCTATCGCGCGCGTTCGACTGCCTGAGAAGATCATCTCTTGCCTCGCATGTTGAGCCATAACGGCCGGATGGGCCGACCGGTGCTCCTGCGCCGGTAGGCCGGTGTCACTCGCCTATTCTACATCAGGGCGCCGCCGCGCGCGCCTCGACTTGGCCCTGCCCTGGCCAGAACCGCCTCGGCCAGCAGCACCGCCGCGTAGTCGTCGTAGGGCTCGGGCGGCGTCTGGAGCGTGCGTGGTACCAGCCGCCTCCACCCGCGGGCAGGGTGCTCGTCGAAGTAGCGCGACCGAGCACGCAGCGTGCTGCCCGCCTCCTCGACGACCGATACAGGGGCCACGCCAGCGTCGGCGAGCAGCGCGATCACCATTGCCGAGGCGGTGCGGTTGCCGATGACCACCTCGGACACCGCGTATCGCAACTGCCAGTCCCGCACCAGCGCGGGCAGCGCCTCGCGTGACACCACCGCCCTCGCGAGGACCCTCCCGGGCTCGCATACGGCCACGCCGCACCTGGCGCGGCCCGGGTCAACCGCCAGGACCACCCGGTGATCCGGCCCGCTCACGGCGCGCTCACGAACGCAACCCAGATCAGAACGACGCTGGTGATCGGCGCGCCGTCCCTGCGGGCGGGCAGGAACCGCCAGAGGGCGGCTGCAGCCGCGGCGGCCGCGTCCAGTTCGGGCCGCCCCGAGGGCACCGCGATCTCGACGCGGCCAACTGCGCCGTCCTCTCGCACCAGGAGCCGAAGCCGCACACGAGCCGAGACCTGCTCCGGCCGCGCCTCGGCCGCGAGCCCAGGGGTTTCCACCACGACCCTCCAGGCATCGGGATGGCGCGGCGGATCCAGGGCAAGGGGTACAGGCGGCGTGACGATCGGGGCAGCGGTGACCGGCGGCGGTGGCAGTGGAGACGGTGCCGGTGGATGCGCCGGCACAGGTGGAGGAGCAGCGGGAGACGGTGCCGTTGCGGCTTCGGCGCCCTGCGGCCCGGGTCCTGGGCCGGGTTGCGGCGCTGCTCCGGTCGAGGGTCCGCCCGCTGAGGGTCCTCCGCTTCCCGCGGCAGGCGCAGCCGCCTGCGGTGTCTGGGCCTGTGGTGCCTGGGCCTGTGGCGCCCGGGCCTGTTGAGCCCGGGGCCTTCCTTTCGCGGCACCGCGGCGCGGAGGGGAGGGCATCGCTGCCGGCCTCTCCTCTTGTGCCCTCGGCGCGACCACGGCCTCTTCCTCTAGCAGGCCCGACTCCTGCGCAGCCGAGGGCGCAGGTATGGCAGAGGCCGGGGCATCGGGCACCGGTCCGGCCGTCCTCGCGCTGGGCACCGCGCCGTCAGGGGCGGCTCTGCCGTCCAGCAGAATCACGCCGCCGGCGACCGCGGCCAGGAGGGCCAGCGCGATCAATGCGATTTCGGCAGGCGGCCGTTTCATCTCCGAAGCACGTACTCCACCATGAGCGTTCGACCGGGAGCAGGATAGCCCTGCACCGGTTCGTAGCGGGCATCCAGCAGGTTCTGGATGGAGAGGCGCAGCGCGGATCCCGCATTCAGCGGCACCTGCGCGGCCAGACCGACGCTCACGTACGCCGGCAGCGTCACAGTGTTGGCGGCGTCGGCAAACCGCGCGCCCACCAGGACCATGGATGCGGTGGCAGATGCGCCGCGCGGCAGCGCCGCGCTCAGCGCCAGCGCCGCGGAGTGGCGCGCCCGGTTGGGGAGATCCAGCCCGGTGGCCGTATCGGTGGCCGCCAGCCAAGTGGAGGATGCGCGCAGGTGCCAGACGGTGTTGATCGCGCCCTCGAACTCGACCGACGCGCCGCGCAGCGATGCCGCGCCGACATTCTGCGGCGAGAAGACGAAGAACGCGTCGGGAACCCAGAGTATGAGATCGCGCACGTCGCTCCAAAATACCGTTGCGCGCGCAGTGGCGCGGGGCCCCAGCGAGGCCTCCAGCCCGGCGTCCACCGACCAGGCGTGCTCCGGACGCAGCGCTGGATTGCCGACGGCGAAGCCGTCAAAGGGATAATAGAGATCGGCCATCGTCGGCCCGCGGAATGTGCGGCCCGCCGCCAGCCGCAGGCGCAGGTCGGGCCGGAGGAAGTAGACCAGCCCGGCCCGCGGGTTGATCTGCGCGCCGTAGACCGAGTGCAGGTCAGCGCGCAGCCCGGCAGAGAGCAGCAGGCGCGGTCCCAGCACGCGGTCGTCCTGCACGTAGAGCGCGCCCACGGTTGCGGATCGCTCTCCCACGCTGGTGCTGCGCAGGTGTTGAAGCTGCGCGTCGGCGCCCAGCGCCACGACCCGAGAGGCGGAGATCCGCGCTGTGCGCTGCCACTCCGCGGCCCAGGCCGTGCCGGTGTGGCTGTCGTCAATCCACCAGAGCGGATCGCGGAAGGCCAGATTCTCCCGGTGCACCGTCAGGCGCAGGCGGTCGGTAGTGGTGCCGCGCTCCTGCTCCACGGTGAATGCCGCGGCCAGGCGGGCGTCCTCCTGCCGCGCCAGCGGCGAGGGCCAGAAGGTGGAGCCCGGAGAGCCGCGGGATCCGGCCGAGCCGGTCAGACTGAGATCCCACCGGCGCCCGGGTGCGGCATCTCCCAGGCGCAACGAGAAGTAGCCGCTGCGTAGATCGCTGTTGGGCCGTTCGCCCGAAGCGGCGTCGTACCGCAGCGTCAGGCGGGCCCCCCCTCCGCCGCTGATTCCCAAACTCAACAGGCCGAAGGAACCGCCGCCGACCGTGGCCGCATCCGGCGCCCGGCGGCGCGTGACTATGGAAATCACGCCGCCCATCGCGCCGCTGCCGTAGATGGCCGAGAACGGCCCGCGCAGCACCTCGATGCGTTCGATGTCGTCAATCGGGATCGTGCCCAGGTCCACGGTACCCGCGAAGACGCCGTTGAGTGGAACGCCGTCCAGCAGCACCAGCACCTGCTCGGCGCTGCTCCCCCGGATGCTCGGGGTGATCAGGCCTCCGGCTCCACCGTAGGCGCGTGCCGCCACCTCGGGCAGGAACGCGATCGCCTCGCCGGCGGTGCGCACGCCCAGCCGCCGCAGTTCCGCGGCCGTGATCACGGATACGCTGGCAGGTGATGCCGACGCTGGCTGCGGCCTCCTGGCCGGCGAGATGACGTCGGGCAGTTCGAACTCGGGCGGGGGTTCCTGAGAGAACAGCGGGCCAGAAGGGCCCAGGACGAGCGCACCGCAGAGCACTACCGAGAGCAGAACACGAACGAACAACCTGCCCACCTCCCTTGCCTCGAAGGCGTGTGGCATCGGTGCAGGCAGGTCTTCTGGCTCCGGGTCATCGCAGGCCGCCGGCCTTCCCGGGAAACCTTCCCAGTGGCATGACCCTTTGGGTGGCGCCTGCTCTCCGTGACAGCGGCGGGACCGCGCCGGGCTTCCCCGGCTGCAACGCGCTGAGATCAAACTCGCAGACGGGTGATACCGGACTTCCCTTTTATGGCGCAGTGCTTGGTGCCCCTGCGCCAACCTGCACCGCTGTGACGTATGTTCTACGGCTGCGGCTGCTTTCCTCTTGCCCTCTCGGCAAGCGCTCCTGCCCTGGGATCGTTGGGCGCCACGCGCAGCGCCCTCTGCGCCAGCGCCAGCGCCCGGCCGGCCTGCCCTGCCTCCAGCAGCACCTCGCCCAGGGCCACCAGCGCTTCGACGTTACCGGGCTCGAGCGCCAGCGCCCGGCCGTACGCGGCCTCGGCGTCGCGCACCCGGCCGACCTCCCGGTACTGGTTGGCGAGCCCGACGAAGAAGGCGGGGCGTTCCGGTGCCATCGCGGTGCTCCGCTCCATGTAGGGAATCCCCAGTTTCGGCCTGCCCAGGGACGCGTAGGCGAATCCGATCAGGTAGGTTGCGTCCGCATCGAGGTCGCGCACGGGCTCAAGCCCTGATATGCGCGGGAAAGAAGGTGCGCCCAGCCCATTCAGAAATGCCTCGATCTCCGAGGCGGTGTCCGCGTAGAGCAGGCGCGGCGTGCGGAACTCCATCACAGGGCGATCGTCGGTGTGCGGCCCCGCGGCACCCAGTGCAAATGCGGCGATCTGCGGCTCGCCCAACATGTGGCCGGCGAACAGCGCCAGCGAATGCCATATCCCGATGGACTGGAGATCCTCGCGCACGCCGGGAACATGCTCCGTGCGGCTGGCCACCTGCGCTCGGTCCCAGTTCAGGTGGCCGGTCGAGCCCATGAGCAGGAGGTCGCCGATCCCAGATGTCCATAGCTCGGCGCGCGGGAAGACCGAGCGAAACGTGCCGACCAGCAGCGCAAGGTCCGGCGGAGCCAGGGTGTGCGTGTGGATCCACTGTATCATCACGCCACCGGGATTGAGCCGGGCCCGGACGGACCTGTAGAACTCAAGCGTGAACAGCGTGCCGGTCCCGGCCACCCAGAGGTCGGATGGATCGGAGATGACCACGTCGTACCGGTCGGAGGCCGCGAGCAGCCGGTTGCGGCCGTCGGCCACGAGTATTCTGAGCCGCGGATCGTCCAGCACCCCCTGGTTGTGCCGGCCGAAGAGGCGTGCCGCCTCTCGCGCCGCCGGCTCTATCTCCACCACGTCAATGCGGCGCACCGGGTATCGCGCCACCGCTGCGGCGGTCATGGCGGACCCGAGCCCCAACACGAAGACATCCCGGGGAGCAGGATGCAGCAGCATCGGCAGGTGCCCCAGCAGGAGCTGGTTGGCTATGTCACTGGGATACGTGGAAGCGTCCGTCTTGCCGTTGGACCGGTAGACCAGTTGCCCCTCGGTCTCGTCCACGGAGATCGTGGAGTTGATCCCATCGCGGTAGTACAGCAGCCGCAGCCCTGCCACGGCGCGGGTGAACCCTTCCATGGTTCCGAACCGCGGTGCGAAGAACCCGATGCCCGCGGCAAAGACCTCGCGCGGCCAGGGCGGGAGGGTCAATACGACAAGGAGCGCGAGTGCCGCGGGCGCCATCGCCGGCAGCCGGCGCCTCCAGGGCAGGGACGCCCGCAGCAGGACAGAGATGCCGGCCAGGAGGTTGGCCAGCGCTCCGGCCAGGATCGTCGCCCGCACACCCACGGCCGGGATGAGCACGAAACCGCTAAGGTACGCGCCGGCCACGGTGCCCACGGTGTAGGCGGCGTAGGCGGTCCCGATAGAGCGGCCCACCCGCGACAGCGCCGGGCCGATTGTACCGATGACCGCGGGGAAGGTGGCGCCCCAGAGCAGGGCAGGCACAAACCCAACAAGTCCTGCCAGGCCGATCTGCGCGGCGACCTGCCAGCCGAAAGCATCCCTGAAGACCGGGAAGAACCGCATGAACAGAAACGGCAAGTGCGGGGCGATCAGGAGCGAGACCACGGTCCAGAGTCCGATCAGCAGCTCGATGACCACGAAGGCGAAAACGTGGCCGCCGGGAGTCAGGCGCATCCGGCCGTACAGCACGCTTCCGGCCCCGATCCCGGCCAGGACCACGACCACAAGCGTGCCGAACGCGTAAACCGACGATCCCATGACCATGGCGAGGAGCCGTGCCCAGGCCACCTCAAACGTCATGGCCGCCAAACCGGACAGCCCAAAGCCCTGCAGCACCACGAAGACGGTGACAGGATCGGGCGTCGCAAGTCCGGACTCGGGCAGGCGGCCGGTCTCGGGTGCACGGTCGGCCTCGGGCATGTGGCCGGCGTCGGGCGTACCGCCCCGGACGGGCCGCAGCGTCCCCATCCGCCGCGAGGCATCAAGCAGCAGCGCCACTGCCCCGATCACCAGGTTGGCCGAGGCCGCCAGCCGCACCGCAGCCCGGAGCCCGAGGAACGGCAGCAGCACGTATGCGGTCAGGGCAGCGCCCAGGGCAGCGCCTACGGTGTTCCAGCCGTAGAGCGACGCCACTCCCCTGACCGTCCCACCTGCGGCCGCGGCGAGATGGCGCGACAGCAGCGGCACGGTCCCGCCCATGAGCATCGTGGGCGGCAGGATGACAAGAGCGCTCAGCGCAAACTGCGCGCCGGCGTAGAGACCTGGCCGGCCTTCAAGCCCTGGATAGAGACCGAGATAGATGATCTCGATGCCGCGGAAGATCCACGGGCTGGCCAGCCCGTACAGCCCGGTGCCCACCTCGACCAGACCAAAGAGGGCGAGGGCCCCATCCGGCCTCCGGTCGGCTGCCCTGCCCAAGACCCACGCGCCCAGGGCCAGGCCGCCCAGGAAGGCGACCAGCACTGTGCTTGTTGCCAGTGTGGTGCTTCCGAACACAAGTGCCAGGCGGCGCATCCACACCACCTGATAGACGAGCGCGGCCAGGCCGGAGCCCGCGGCCATCGCCAGCAGCAGCCGCGACGGAGGCGGCATTGAGGCAGGTGAAGGCTGTCCTGGTGTCGGCCCGCTACTTGAGGACAAAGGTTACCGCCAGCGGGGAGTCGGTCATGATGTTGCCCCGTGCCAGGACCTGCACGCGCACCTCGCGGCGCAGATCCGCTATGCGGGTGATCGTGGCCCGATGCTCGTCCCCGTCAATCTGGCCGCGGGGCAGTTCGGTGATCCGGGCAAAGGGCGGGGAAAGGACCTTTGCCTGCGCCTTCTCCGCGGCCGCGTCAACCAGGGCAAGCAGGCCGCGGCTGATCTGCTCGCGCGTGGCGCGGCCCTCAATCAGACCTTCCTCGAGCAGCGTCCCTTTCGCATAGGCAAGGCGGCGATCCACGAGCTGTACGAAGATGCGCAGGGACTCCCCCTGCAGCGAGTTCTCCTGAGCCACGATCCGCACCACGGTCTCCCTGCCGCGGAGCGAGATCAGGCGCGCGAGCGCCTCCCACGTAAGGTTGGGTGGGTAGAGACTGAACACCGCGCCGGTGACCAGGTTGGGTGCGACGCCGTTACCGGCGGCCGCGTCCACCGCCCGCAGCCGCAGCGCGTCCAGCCGGGCGAGGATCTCGGGCTGCGGCAGCCGGCCGTCAATCACCTCCCGCAGTACCTCCTGGTTGCGCATGTAGGCGATGTCCCCTCCTGCCACCTCGCGCAGCCGTGCTTCGGCATCCTCGATCTGTTGGCGTAGATCGTCGAGCCGGAACAGCCCGACCCGGGCGTCAGAGGATACCAGCACTACCGAGACCAGCGTGATAAGTGTGATCAGCATGCCCGTCGCCACGGCGATCACGTGGGCGGTGTGCCGCGGCCTGAGCCCCAGGACAGTAAGTCGGCGCCGGCCGATCGCCCTGCCGACCATGTTCCCGACGTATGCGACCACTCCGCTGACAACGATCAGCACCGGGATCAGGATCAGACCGACCTTCACTGGGCGCCCTCCCTTCCGGAACACGGCCCGGGCCCTTCCTTCAGGAAGATGCGATACCCGCCGTCCTCCACCTGCAGACGCGCACCTGCAGGAAGCGACGCCGGGGTCCACCATGACGGCTGATGGGGAGGAACTACGACAAACAGCCGCCTGTGGTCGCAGATCGCCTGCGCCAGATCGCCTGGGCTCTCAACCCAGACTATGCGGCGGCCGGTGTAGAAGCCGAGCGAGGCGGACATGTTCATCTCTACCGCGGCCACCGCATCTGATGGATGAGCCGCCCCGGTTATCGCCCGGGCAATCCGCGGCAGGGGACGATACCGCTCCATGGCCGGGAGCGTCAGGTGAACAAGCACCGGTACCGCGACCACAGGGGTAAGCAGCAGCGCCGCGAGGGCCGGAAGCCGGCGGCGGATCAGCATGAGGCCGGCGGCCAGGAGCGGGCCTGCGGCGAAGACGGCGGCTGCGGCGGCGAGCGGGCCGCGCAGCTCCAGCATCTCGGAGGGAAACTTGGTCCATCCGTGGAGCGCGATCGCCGCCACGAACGCCGCCGCGGTCGCTGCCAGGAGCCCGGTCGCCGTCCGCATCAGGCCGGTCGGTGACTCCTCCCAGAGGCGCGCAATCCCTATCGCCAGCAACGGGTAGACCGGCAGGACGTAGTTGGGCAGTTTGGTACCGGCCAGTGAGTAGAAGAGCAGCGTTATGCCGCTCCACAGAAGGATCACCTGGCTGCCCAGTTCGCGGCGACGCCGCGTGTGGTAGACGACCGCCGCGGGCAGGAACGCGGTCCAGGGAAAGGCCCCGACGATCAGGACCGGAACGTAGAACCACCACGGCCCGGGCTGGTTCTCGACCACGCCGAAGAAACGGTTGAACAGGTAGTAGCCGACCGCGCTCCGTAGAAACGGCTCGCCGTGGCGCAGCGCCTCGATCAGGTACCACGATAGCCCGATCAGGCAGAAGAGGGCCGGACCCACCAGTGGAGTCCTGCGCCAGGCGGACCGGTCGCGCCGGACGAACCACAACCCGACCACGGCCATGGCAGGCAGCAGCAGCCCGATCGGCCCCTTCGTCAGGGTGGCCAGGCCTGCCCACACCCATGCCCACACCGCGGCGCGAGACGAGCCGCTGGTGTACGAGACCAGATACATGTAGAGCGCCAGCACCATGAACAGCACCAGCGTGGGATCGAACACTCCCAGGCGCGACTGGACCAGGAACTGGAAGGTCGTGGCCAGGATCGCCGCGGCAAGCACTCCGGTTGCGGGCCCATAGAACAACCGGGCCAGCAGGAAGGTGACCGCCACCGCGCCGGCGCCGGATATCGCGGACCAGATCCGCACTGTGGCCTCGGTAAACCCGAACGCCCATCCGGTCAGGGCCTGGAGCCAGAAGAACAGCGGAGGATGCACGAACCACGGCCGGCCGTTGCTGTGCAGGGTGATCGGATCGCCCGTTTCCAGGATCTCGCGCGAGACGCCGGCATACTTGGGCTCATCCTGGTCCCAGAGGGATCCCGCGCCGAGGCCGTATCCGAAGAGCAGCAGCGCGGCCAGGGTGACCGCGATCAGCCACCTGTACTCCGCCGCCGCGCTGCGTGCGGGCGGCGCCGCCTGGCCTCCTGTCAGCGGGCGAACCACAGCAGGCAGCCACCGCCGGTTGCCACCATGAGGTTCGGCAGCCATGCGGCCCAGAAGGCAGGGATCTGGCCGCGCTCTCCGAGCGTGATCGTAATGGACATCAGGAGGTAGTAGGCCAGGAGCACCAACACCGTGATGCCCAGGCCCGTGGATCGGCCCGACCGGTGCGGCCGCAGCCCCAGGGGTACTGCCAGCAGAGCGAAGATGAGACTGCTTACCGGAAGGGCCAGCTTTGCCTGGAGGTTGACGGCGTAGCGCACGGCACTCTCCCCGGCGGCTCGGAGGGTGGCGATCTGAGCGCGCAACTCGCCGATCGTCATCTCGCTGGGATCGCGCCGCGGGACCGCGATCTGCTTCGGCGTGCGTGCCAGGGCCACCCGCATCTCGTCGAACGTGGTCGCCACCCCGGAGCCGGCCCCGAGCAGGTACAGGGTCCCCTGCTTCAGGATCCACCCCTGCGGCGCGTAGCGCGCCTGCCCGGCCTCGATCAGGCGCGCCGGCCGGCCGCCCTGGAACTGCGTGATGACCACGCCGTACATCGTGCCGTCACTCGTGTCGAGTTCACGCGCGTAGAACACCGAGTCCACGCCGTCCACCGGCTCGCGGAAGAGCACATGCTGATGGACCGGTCGGGGCTGGGCCTGAACTGCCTCGCTCAGCACCTCGCGGTAGCGCGTCTCAGATCGCGGCACCACCCACTCGCTCATGCCCAGTGACGTCACGGTGATCACCGCGCCCGCGGCCAGCACTGGCAGCGCGATGCGGGCCAGGCTCCAGCCGGTGGTGCGCAGCGCGGTGATCTCGTTGCGATCGCTGAGCCGACCTGTGGCCAGGAGCGTGGCCAGAAGCGTGGCCATCGGCAAACTGTAGACCGCCAGGTACGGCACACGCAGCACCAGGAGGAGCAGGTTGGTTCGGATGGGCACGCCTGAATCGGCCGCCAATCGCGCCAGGAAGAACAGGTGGTTGACCAGCAGCAGCGTGGTGAAGACGGCGACGCCGAACAGGAAGATGCCGCCGACCTCGCGCAGGATGTACCGGTCAATCAGCCGCATCGGCATCAGAGCCGGAACCGCTCGCCCAGGTAGAACCGCCGGGCGTCCTCACTGGCCATTATCTCCTCGGCGGTCCCCGCGAACAGGATGCGGCCTTCGTGGATGATCTCCGAACGGTTGGTGATCGCCAGCGTGTCGCGCACGTTGTGGTCGGTAATCACCACGCCCAACCCGCGGCGGCGCAGGTGCACGACCACCTCCTGGATCTCGGCCACCGACTTCGGGTCCACGCCGGTGAACGGCTCGTCCAGCAGGATGAACGACGGCTCCATGGCAATCACCCGTGCGATCTCCACGCGGCGGCGCTCCCCGCCGGAGAGCGTCGCCCCAAGCTGGTGGCGCAGGCGGGTCAGTTCGAACTCCTCGATCAGCCGTTCCGTGATCTCCTGCCGCACAGCCCTGGGCCTGCCGTTGGCTTCCAGGACCGCGGCGATGTTCTCCTCGACCGTGAGGCCGCGAAACACCGAGGGTTCCTGGCTCAGGTAGCCGATCCCGCGCCGCGCACGCAGGTGAACCGGCAGGTTGGTGATCGGCTGGTCGTCGAGCCAGACATCACCGGCGTCAGGACGGATCAGACCCACCATCATGTAGAAGGTCGTGGTCTTGCCGGCGCCGTTGGGCCCGAGCAGGCCGACGATCTCCCCGCGTTCGACGCTGAGGTCCACGCCGTCCACCACGGCGCGTCGTCCGTAGTGCTTGAAGAGCCCTCTCGCCGCCAGCATCCGGGCGCTCCTAAGGTGGTACGATGTTCAGCCGCGGGGCTCCCCGGGCCGTGATCCTCGTGCCGTCCAGGTCCACGTCAATCTGCTCGGCCGTCAGCCGGTCGCGCCCCCGGTCCACGCGCGCGTCCCCGGTCAGGGTGGCCCTGCCCTCCCGCAGGAAGACGTCCACCCGGCGCGCGCTGCCCGAGAGGTCCCCGCGCCGCAGCCGCGCCGATCCGATCCCGCGCCCGATCTCCTCATCTATCAGGAGCGTGATGAGATCGGCCGTCATCTGGGCATCCCTGAACCTCGCCTCGGGCTCGCCCGTGGCCGCGGCGGTCCGGTTTGAATCATCGTACTCCAGACGCCGGCCAGAGAGCCGCCATTCGCCGCGCAGGAGCGTGACCCCGCCGGTCGCAACGTACCGCCTGGTCTTGAGCGAGCCCTCGACCTCGGGCGCGGTCAGCGTTGCGGTTTGGTCTCCGTGCCCGGTTGTCGCCCTCACAGCACCCCGGGCACGGATGCGATCATCCGCCAGGTGAAACTCGACCGAGTCGGCCCGCACGGCCAGGTTCGCATCGGTGAGCTCGGCGCCGGCCTCCGCGGTCATGACCCGAGTTCGCTGATCATACCGGATGCGGGGCGCCCGGAGAACCGTCGTGCCTCGCGTCGCGACCGCGGGCGCACCCTCTGCGCGCCAGACCCCGCTGCCCTCGTCGTACTCCAGGTAGGTTGCGCCGGCAAGCTCGATGACCGATGCTCCGGTGGATGCCGGTGCATGCGCCCGCCCGACAGGCGTCCACAACACCCAGAGCGCGGCCGCGGCGAAGGCCGCCGCGCACAGGCGGGGAGGGCTACTGCTCAACCGTGACACGGATGTTGCCACTCATCCGGGTGCGCTGCAGCGACACGTCCGCGACCAGATGGTCGCCTTGCACGATCATGCCGGACTGACGCAGCGTCACGCTTCCGGAGGCCTCGATCTGCTGGGTTTTGGGAAACCACCGGACCACGTCGGCCTCCAGCGTCTGCCCCGCGGTCGCCCGCGCGCGCACGCGGCCCGATAGCGTGACGTTGCGCGTGGCCACGTAGAACGTGCCGCGCGGAGCAGAGAAGACAACGGCCGGCTCGCCCGCCTGGAAGTACGTGCCCTCGACCGCGGCAAGCGTGGCCGTGCTGGAGGCGCCGTCCACGGTCACCGACTCCGCGCGGATGTCCCACTGACGGCGGCCCGCGGCGTCAACCGTCGAGATGGCCGTTCCCTCAATCTGAATGGGAGGGAGGTGGCCGGCCCGCGGAGCCGGAGATGGCCGCGCTGTCGGGCTCGCCGCTGGCCCGAGGGCCGAGCCGGAACGGCCGGGCGCGGGCTCGGGTGCCTGCAACAACGCCCAGATGATGAGGGGTACCACGGCGATCCCCAGGCCGATCAATATCCACCGTCCGCCGCGGGACATCGCCGCTACGCCTCCTTGGCCGCCGGATTCATCTTACCGGACGGCTCGACGCGCGTTCAAGGCCGGAGGAGGCAGCCGACAGCACCTCCGCGGCGACGCGCCGCGCGGCACCCGGAGGCCCCAGCGCCTCTGCCAGGGAGCGCAGCCGGGTTGCGATCGCCTCTCGCGCCGGCGCGTCGCGCAGCAACGCCAGGACTGCGCGGCTCATCTCGCCGGAGGTGGCCCGGTGTTGAAGCAGCTCCGGCACGATCTGCTCTCCTGCCATGATGTTGGGAATCGAGACCCACCGCACGTTGAACGCGGCCCGCGCGTACCACCAGGTCGGACGCGAGACGCGGTAGGTAACTACCATTGGCACGCCGAGGATCATCGCCTCGACCGCGGCGGTCCCGGATGCCATCAGCAGCACCGTGCTCGCCGCCATGACATCGCGCGATCCGGGAACGATCGCCACCGGAAGGCCCGACGAAGCAACGGCCGCGGCCAGGCGGCCGCGGAAGGCCGGGGAGGCCTCGGCCATCGCGAACCCCACGCCTGGCAGGGCGGCGCGGATGGCGTGGGCGGCCTCCAGCATGGGCGACAGGAGCGCGTCCAGCTCCAGTCCCCGGCTGCCCGGGAGGAGACCGACCACCGGCGCAGCGGGCGCAATCCCGATCCGGGCCCGCGCGTCTTCAGCCCGGCCGCTCGAGCACGCCAGCCCGGCCGCAGGATGCCCAACGAATGAAACGTCCGCGCTGGCCCGGCGGTAGGCCTCTGCCTCAAACGGGAAGATGGCCAGCAGGCGGGCACCGAGCGCGGCCACGCGGGCGGCTCGATCGCCGCGACGAATCGCGACCATGGGCGGGACATAGTAGACCGCTGGAATGCGTCCCCTGAGCCGCTTCAGCAGCGCCAGGTTGAAGCCAGGAAAATCAATGAGCACCAGTGCATCCGGCGGGTCGGCCACGAGCCGGTCCACGAGCCCGGACAGGCGGCGCAGAAAGGGCGGCAGGCGCCGCGCGGCCTCAAACCAGCCGATGACACCCCAATCGCTGCTGTCCGCGATCAGCGACACCCCCTCCGCCTCCATGTGGCGTCCGCCGATTCCCTGCATGCGCGCCGAGGGGTCCAGCGCGGCGATCTCGCGCGCCAGTTCAGCGCCGTGCAGGTCGCCCGAGACCTCCCCGGCCACCAGGAAGAGCCGGCAGGGCCTAGCTGTGTGCATGGACCGGCGTGCCCAGCCGCGGGGCATCGGCGGCGACCACCGTGATTCCCGCCGCGTCGGCGTCGGCAATCATCCGGTCCCGGTGGATGATCAGCGTGCGGTGTGCGTCAATACCCAACACCCGGGCCGAGGCCTCGCGCATCGTGGTGATCGTATCCGGGCCGACCGCGGGGATGTCGAATCTGGGATCCTGGTCGTTCCGGCTGACCTTCACCACAACCGTTCCCGACGCGATGGCGCCGGCGCGCCGGATCGTGAGATCGGTGCCCTCCGCGGCCTCCACGGCCAGGATGACCCCGCGGCGCACGACCACCGTCTGTCCGACATCCAGGTCCGCGATGCGCCTGGCCACCGACCGCCCAAATCGCAGGTCCTCCTCTTCTTCGGGCGTGGGCGCGCGCGCAGTCAACACGCCCGAGGGGGCCAGCAGATCACCCACGAACAGCGTCTGGTCGAGCAGCTCGATACCCTGTCCTGCCAGCAGCGCGGCCAGATGCCGGAAGAGCGGAACATCACGGCGGTCGCTGGCGCTCGCCATCACGCGCTCCATCATGGCGTCGCCGCGGACCAGCAGCTCCTCCCGGCCGAAGCGGCCGGCGACCAGCACTTCGCGTACGCGGTGGGCCCGGAGCGTCTCGAGCACTTCCTGCAGCGCGCCGGGTGAGCAGCGCTGGTAGTGATCGGCCAGATCCGGCAGGGCCGCCGTTTCGCCGGCGACCTGCACGCACACCAGGGACAGCCCGCGGGACTTGATGGCCCTGGCGATGACCTCGGGGAAGGACCCCGTCCCTGCCAGCAGGCCTACGATTCCGCTCTGGGTTGCCATCGCACTATCCCTCGGGTACGCTCTCTGGCCGACCGGATGAAGGCAAGGAACTCCTGCGCCACAGGGGTGTTGGCCGCTTCGGCCTCGATTGCCCGCAGCGCCTCTTCCATGGTGCGCCGCTCCCTGAAGAACTGCCGGAACACGCGCTGCAGCACGAGCCGGTCGGCCGGGGGCACGCCCTGGCGCTGCAGACCGACCCGATTCAGGCCCACGGCCCGGGCCATGAGCCCGGCGGCCATCACGAACGGCGGCACGTCCTGGCGGGCTCCTGAAAGCCCGGCCAGCATCACCAGCCGGCCGATGCGCACGAACTGGTGCACGCCTGAGAGGCCGCCCAGATAAGCCTGGTCCCCGACGTGGACCCATCCGCCCAGCTGCGTGCCGCTGACGATCGTGGTGTCGCTGCCCACGACGCAGTTGTGGCTCACCCGCACCGAGGACATGATGAAGTTCCTGTCCCCGATGCGCGTCTCGTTTCCCTCGCCGGTGGCGCGTTCGATGCTGCAGAACTCGCTGAGTCTGTTCTCGTCGCCGATGATGACGCGGGTCGGCTCCCCGCGGTAGGTCCTGTCCTGTGGCCTGCTGCCGGCTACCACGTGGGCGGCGAGCACGTTGTCCCGGCCCAGCTCCACGTTGTCGTGAATCACGCAGTGCGGGCCTATCACGGTCCCTGCCCTGATGACGGTATCGGCTCCGACCACGGCGTAGGCACCGATCTCAACGCCCTCTTCCAGGTGGGCGGTAGGATGCACGATCGCGGTCGTATGCACGACGACACCTGCGGAACCGGCGCTAGGATCGCGCATCGTCGTCCACCCGCGGCCCTGTCTGTCCCGCTGCCTCGGCCCCGACCGAGAAGAAGAACGTCAGCGTCCCTTCCGCGACGAGATCGCCGTCCACGCGTGCCTCGGCCCGGACTTTGAGAAACCTGCCCCGTTGCGTGAGGAGGTCCACCCGGACGACCATCTGGTCACCGGGCACGACGCGCCGGCGGAACCGGACGCCGTCTATCGCCCCGAAGTAGGCAATGCGCCCGCGCAGCCGTGGGTCGTCCAGCACCAGGCACGCGGCCACCTGCGCCATCGTCTCGACCACCAGCACGCCGGGCATCACAGGATGGCCTGGGATGTGGCCGACGAAGAACGGCTCGTTGATGGTCACGTTCTTGATCCCGGTGATGCTCTTCCCGGGTTCAATGGTGATGATGCGGTCCACCAGAAGGAAAGGATACCGGTGGGGCATCACCCGCTGTATCTTCTCAATGTCCCACATACTGGCCTCCTCAGGCACCGCGGCCGATGAACCGCTGCTCGATCTCCCGGGCGAGGGCCACGTGCAGCCCGTGCCCGGCACGCACCGCCACGAAGTGCGCGCGCACCGGGCGGCCGAGCAGCGCCAGGTCGCCGATCGCATCGAGGATCTTGTGCCGCGCCATCTCGTTGGGGAACCGCGGCTCGTTCAGAAACCCGTCCGGGCCTATGGCCAGGACCGTCTCCAGCGATACCCCGCGCGCCATCCCTTGGGCCCGCAGGGCCTCGATCTCCGTCACCATGCCCCAGGTACGTGCTGGCGCGATCGAGCCGGCGAAGTCGTCCAGGTCCTCCCGGAACTCGGCCATCTGCGGCGCCATCGAGGCCGCTCCGGCGGTGACCACGTAGGTCATCTGGAACCGTTCGGCGGGCAGGGCCGCGATCATGCTGCCGGCCTCATCCGCCCAGACCGGCTCGCTCAGCACAATCGGCACCCTCGGCCGGTCCTGGTCCACGGTCCCTGCTGCCCCCAGGGCCTCGACGAAGATCAGCGCGCTGCCGTCTCCACAAGGCAACTCCTCTCCTTCCACCTCGACCAGCAGGTTGTCCACCCCCAACCCCGCGGCCGAGGACATGAGGTGCTCAACCGTTGCCACGCGCACGGGTCCGCCCAGCACGACGCTCCGCGCCGTTGCCACTACCTCCTCGAGGCGTGCTGGAATGGGCGTTGCGCCGACCACGTCGGTCCGGAGGAACGCGATGCCCGCGCCGGCAGGAGCCGGCAGCAGACGCGCAACCGCTGGCGCGCCGCTATGGAGGCCGGCCCCCCTGATCGTGACCGGGCGGGCAATCGTCCGCTGGCAGCCGGCGGTGATCATCGCGGCCCAAGCGCCAGCCGGACCGGATAGAACGACCCCGCGACCGGCATGGTCACAAGTACGACGTCCCTGGTTCCGCCCGGCGCCACCGTGAACACCGTGACGGCGCGTTGCTCGCCCGCACGCATCAGGCCGACATCCGTGGGCGTGCCATCTACCAGGAACAGGCCGCGGGCCAGGCCACCGGCGGCCGTGGCCAAGAGCGCGGTGGCCACCTCGCGACCCGTGGGATTGGTCAATCGCAGGCGCACGCGGTAGAGGACGCCGTAGTCGCCCACCAGAGGCTCGCCGGTCCGCACGTCCACCAGGTGCGACATCACGCCCAGGTCGGCCAGGTGCGCGGGTTCGTGTGCAGGTTGCTCCCGGACGATTTCGACTACGGAACCGGGGAATGTGCCCCGAGGGTGCGGGAATGCCCATGTCCCGAGATCCGTGGTCACGGTCCGATCGAGGAGCCAGGGCAACCGCACATGAACCGTGAGGTCCACCGGACCCCCTTCGGTCACCTGGAACTGCATCATGCCTGACACGAGGGCCATCGGGGCAAGCGTGTACGCGGTGAAGGCCGCCTTTCCCCTCGGGGGCACCTCGACGAAGTAACCCCGGCCGGCAAGCAACGCGCTCAGGAATCGCGCGGTTGAGGCAAACCCGACGTGGATCGGATCGGGCGAGGGTCCGGCAATGCCGCTGAGGTAGTGGACGCGGGCCGCGGCCGCGCCTGGGTTTGTCAGCGTGACCTTGAGAACCCGCGCCTGCGATGGCGTGCCGTTCATGTGGTGATAGAGGAGCCGCGCAGGCCTGTCACGGAGCAGGGTTTCCCGGAAGAGCAGGCCGTTGCCCGTGATCGTCTCCGGCCGGTTGCTGACAAGCAGCACCGCTGGGTCCGCCAGCACCAGGGGCTGATTGGCGACCGCCACCGTCACGGTCCCGCGCACCGGTCCACCGTAGGGGCTCCGGATCTCAACCACCACAGGCGTGGTCATCGAGGTCTCCGGCTCCAGGGGCCCCTCGATCGCGATCGGCCCCATCTCCATGATTGCCCCGGGTTCACGCCGGACCGTCTCCTCGAGGCGGCGCCGTATCGCCTCCCGGATGAGGTCCGGGGGAGCCGGGGCTCCGGTGACGGCCACCTCCACGACATGAGGAATCACGCCGGCGGGCGGGCGTACCGAGATGCCCAGCTGGGCGCGGTGGGCTCCCACCCTCAAGGGCACGACCGTGCTGCCCGGATGACGGGCCGTGACGCGCAAGGTACCGGCCACCAGGACCACGTCGGCGACCCGGCGGTCGAAACTGCCCAGCCGGATGTCCCCGGGGATCGCCGCCGAGACCGAGACGATTGCCGTTCCTCCGGGGGAAAGGACCACGCTCGATGGCGCAATCTCGATCGCCGGACGGCCGCGGACCTTCAACTCAGCACCGGCGGGACGGGGGGTTGCGGCTCCGGGAGACCCTAGCAGGAACAGCCCCACGACAAGGGCTGCGCAGGCCGGCCGCAGATGCCTCATCCCCGGCGCTTGCGGGCACCCTGCCGGCGCGAACGCCCGGCGAGCTGTGCCTCGATGGCGGCGACCCGCTCTGCCAGATCCGGAAGCCGCTGGACCGAGGCCATCGCCCGCATCTCCTCGCGGTGATCGCGCGCGGGAAAGCCCGAGACCGTCGCGCCGTCTGGTACGTCCCTGGTCACCCCTGCGCGTGCCAGCACCCGCGCGCCGGCGCCGATCCGCCTGTGATCCACCACGCCCGCCTGACCTGCCAGGACTACGCCGTTCCCGATGGTCACGCTCCCAGAGATGCCTACCTGGGAGACCACCAGCACTCCTTCGCCGATCAGGACGTTGTGGGCCACCTGCACCAGGTTGTCTATCTTCGTTCCCCGACCGATGCGTGTCTCTCCCAGCGTGGCCCGATCCACAGCGGCGTTCGCGCCGATCTCGACGTCGTCCTCGATCACCACGCGGCCGAGGTGGGGCACCTTGAGGTGCGTTCCCTCTTCCGTGGCGTACCCGAAACCGTCACTCCCTATGACCGTGCCACTGTGGATTGTGACGCGGTCGCCAAGCACGCAGTCGGCGTAGATTGTCACGCGGGGATGCAGCAGGCAGTCGGCACCGATCCGAACCCGGGAGCCGATGGTCGTTCCCGCATGCACCGTAGTCCGCGGGCCGATCGCGGCTCCGGAGGCCACCACCACGAAAGGCCCGAGCAGGACATCCGGCCCTATGCTGGCGTCCGGGGCGACAACGGCGCTGGGATGGATCTCCCCCGGTCCCCTCTCCTCCGGCGCGAACGCGGAGAGGACGCGCGCGAATGCCGCGCGCAGATTCACAGAGCGCAGGAATGGCTTGGCAGAGGGGGTCACGGTGCCCGCCACTAGCAGGGCAGCGGCGGGTGAGGCCTCGGCGGCCGAGAGATCCCGCGGATCTGAGACCATCACCAGCGCCCCCGCGTGAGCGTGCGCCAGATCCGTGATCGCGCTGATCTCTATCTCACCGGACCCGACCAGCTCTGCCCGCGCGAGCAGCGCCAGTTGCGCGAGCTTCATGGGAGACTCCCGGCGTCGCCTGGGACGCTACTTCAACCTGTCTATTACTTCCTGCGTAATGTCAACCGTGGTCCCAGGCCTGCTGTAGAAGACCGGACCCTTGAGAATCACGCCGCGCAGGCGCTTCTCCCGAACCACCTGGTGGATGACGTCCCGGACCTCGCGGTTCAGGGAAGCCTCCAGCTCGGCCCGCAACCCCTGGAGCTCACGGAAGTACTGCTGGCGCCGCGCCTCCAGGTCCTCCTTGGAGAGCTGGCCCACGAGCATCTGCAGATCCGTGGTCATCGCGGACTCGCGGTCGTCAATCTCCTTCTGGTAACGGAGCGCCTTGGCGCTCTCGGCCAGGATCCGCGGGCTGTCCACGAGCCCTATCCTCCCGGCCGTGCATCCTGCCGCGCCCGCTGCAAGCACCACCAGGGCCAGGGTCAGCACCGCCGCATGACGATACCTCATGCTCTCTCTCCACCGCCTCATTGCCCGCATCTCCCCATTGTCAAGGACGCCGGATCCGGACGATGACCGACTCCGTCAGGTCCACCGCGGTCGTGCTCGCCAGCACCCGGGTCAGCACCGCGTCAATCTTCTTGTCTTGCGCTACTGCGGCGACCTCGATCTTGATCTCGGCGAGGAGACTGTCCTCTAGTCTGAAGCGCTGGCCGGCAAGCGTCTCCATTTCCTGCCTCAGGCGGGCGGCCTGGGCCTCCATCCTGCGCGCGTACGCTTCCTGCGTTACCCTGATCTGCTGATTGGCCGAGCCGACGAGGAGTTTCCGCCGCTCCTCCACGGCATGGTTCAGCAACTCCTCCCGTGCATGCACCGCGGCCTTCATCTCGGCGTCGGCTTCTTCCTGCTTCGCCTTGATGCGGGCGTTGGCATCATTCTCCAGGGATGCGATCAGTGCCTTGATCTGGGCCTCGGCCTCGGTGGTTCTGGCCTGTTGGAACTCCTCCAGGGCCTTCTCGAGCGCCTGTGCCCTTGCGCGGACCTTCGCGTCGCGCTCCTTGGTGATCCGCTCGGCCTCCTGGGTGAGGCGGCGGGCTTCTTCTTCGCTTGCCACGCCGACCACGTCACCCTTCAGCCGCAGGTTCAGCAACGGAACACGGTACTCGGCCATCGTCGCCAGTTCAAACCGGTCCAGCTCGCGCTGCATCTCGTCGCGCTTGGCCTCGATGACCCGCTGGAGCTCGGCGTTGAGCTGCTTGTGCCGGTCGGCGAGCCTGCCTTCCTGCTCGGCCTTGAGATCGGCGGCGAACGCCTCGATTCGCTGTTTGATCTGCCCTTCGATCGTTGTCAGCTCAGCCCGGTACATCGCCTGCAGCCGTTCCACCTCTGCCCTCAGTTCGGGGCCGAGGTCCACGACAGGGCCCTCTGGCGGGGGCGGCGGGTTCGACAGCCGTACTTGGAGTACGTCCATCTGCTTGGCCAGCGCCTCTATCTCGGGCCACCGGCGATGGGCCCGGAGGGCTCTTCCAAGATCCACGAACCCAACGCGGTAGACCGCCGGGGTGGCGACCGCGGCCGGAGTCGGAGTAGGCGTTGGCGCCCCTCCGCTCTGTGGGCGGCATCCCGTCAGGATCAAGGCCGCCATCAGGCATAGAACGGCGGCCGGGCGCAGGCGCGTGATCACTTGCCCTTTATCACCTTGATGACGGCATCGGTCAGATCGGTCCCGCCGTAGAGCACGACCGAGCGGTCGAGCACCACGGTCACGCCTGCCTGCTTCGCCACGGTCTCGACGGCGGCGCGCAGCTCTTTGTCCAACCCGCCGAGCAGCTCGTTGCGTCTCTCAAGAATCTGCTGCTGGAGCTGGCGGTCGAGCTCCTGGCGCTGGAACGCGGTCATGGTCTTGCTGCGCTCCTTGAACTCGCGCTGCTTGGCCTGGTAGAACTCCTGCAGCGCGCGTTCTGAACTCGCCTTGCGTGGGTGGCTCTCGAGAGCCCGCTGCATCTCGACGTAGCCTACCTCAAACGACTGCCCGAACACCGGCACCTGCCGCTGCACCAGAGCGGCGCCGACAATCACAATCACGGCGATCCCGACGGCCACGATGAGCTTCCGCGCATCTACCCGCATGTAAGACCTCCTTCAAGTGCTGGCACAGGCCCATTGTACCGTACCGTGTCAACGCGACCGGCACGCGGTTCTGCGCCGCTACAGGTTGCTGGCGAGTCGGAGCCAGACCGCGCCGCGGGAGGTCGCCACGGCCTCCCACGACAGGAACTCGTTGATGCGATAGGTCAGCGTCATCTCGACGCGGTCGGACCGGGGCATGAACGTGCCGTGGATGTGCATGTCGGGAGAGAGCCGGTACTGCACGAACGGCTCCAACCCCTCGGACTCAAACCGCGTCAACACGCCCATGGCAAGATCCGTGCCGGCCTGAACCCGCAATCCCGCGGCCCATCTCCAGGCCAGGTTCGACGGAACCAGGGTCATCTCTACGAAGGGTTCCACCGATCCGAACAGTCGCCCGAGCTGGATGCGCACGTCGGGCGCCGGCGCGCTTGTTCCAAAGTTAAGCCGCGCCTCAACGCGCCCGCGGTAGAGCGTTGAATCTGCCACCACGCTGAGGTAGGTGACCTCGGCAATCCGCAGTGTCGGGCTCGCAACGACGCCGTACTGTCGCACCGGAGGATAGGTGCGGAGCTGCTCGCCCACGAGAGACTCCAGCCGCGCGCGTTGCGCCTGGGCAAACGCCACGGGTAGTCCCCTCAACGGCTCTGCCATGGAGGCCACCTGCGGCGCGTGGCTCTCCAGCAGCACGAAGGGAATTGACGAGGACCGGAACCGAACGCCTATGTCGCGGATGACGCGGGTGTCCCTCGCGGTCACAGACACTGCCACTCGCCAGGGAGGATCGCTCTCAATCCGGGCCGTCCCTGTGAACCCCGGGGAGGCTCCCTCGACCAGCTCCGTGATCCTACGCTCGATGATCGGCGCAGCCCACTCCAGGGCTTCCGCGGGCAACCTGGCGACCAGGCCCCGGAGTTCGAGCACCACCGGCTCCAGGGAGGCGCGCACCAGCGGCTGCGCGTCGGGATGCACCCCTGGCAGGGACGTGACCACCGGCACTTCTCCCAGCACCGGCAGCCGTGGCTGCAGTTGGATGCGCACCACCGTTGTGGCGCCGGTCTGGAATCCAAGCCCTACCGTGCGGTAGCCGCGTACCACGCGATCAATGACTTCCCTCAGCACCCCGGCCAGCGCCGCCTCCTGCCGGGCGACCACCTCGCTGTCCCGCCCAAGGAGCAACCGCTCGCTTGCGGTCGTGATCGCCTCAACGATCCGCCGGGCGACCAGCGGGTGGGGATCCCCTCCGTCAACGACCAGGCCGATCTCCACGCGCTGGATGGGGTCTGCGGCACGCGCGGGCACGGCCGCGGCCGCAAGGATGACCACGAGGGCCAGCGGACAACCCAACCGGACGGCGGCGAGCATCCGCCGGACCAGGGAGAAACTCAGAAAGGCTGGCCGATGCTGAGCCAGGTCTGCCGGCCCTCCGGTCCGATGGCGTAGTCTATTCGAATCGGGCCAACGGGCGTGGTGATGCTCATGCCGATACCGTATCCGAAGTGAATGCCCGCTGCGATGGGTGCGCCACCCGCGTCTACGAACACGATGCCGGTGAAGTCCTTGAGCTGCTTGGCAAGACCGCCCAGGGGCGTTCGGTACTCCAGGTTAAGTAGCGCAACATCGGGTCCCCGGTACCGCGCCAGCAGAGCGCCTCTGAAAGTTGACGACCCTCCCAGGACGAATTGCTCCTGTAGCGGCAGGTTGCCGTGGCTCATACCCAGCATCGTACGGCCGACAAACACACCTGAGCCGGCGGGGAAGTACCGGGAGTACTCAAAGGTGTACTTGCCGAACCCGAAGTCGCCTCCCAGCGCCTGGAGCCCGATGTCCATGGCCAGGCTCATCCGGTCGCCCTTGGTGGGCGTGTACCTGTGATCGCGCCGGTCGCGAGCGGCCGCGAGCTGCAGAGCGACGGTTCTCCCGGGGGTGTAGTACGATGGCGGCGGCTTGGGGCACAGCGGATCGTCGGGATTGGTGTCACAGGGCGGCTTGGTCGGATCCAGGGGCAACGGCGTGATCACGGCACGCTCAGAGCGCAGACGCACGGACGCCGTGGTAACCGTATCCAGCGGCCGCGCGAACCCGATCACGCTGCCCAGACGGTTCAGCATGAAACGGGACACTATGGTGCCCCCCGTGTACTCCATGTCCGCGGTGTTGCTCTCGTAGAGCGATACGTCGAGCGCGGTCTGCCTCGCGTCGAACCACGGATCCCGATAGGTGATCGAGAAGTTGCTTGCCGCCGGCCCGGTCAGGGTCGGAACGTTTCGGTCCCCGAGCCCGCGCTCGAACCGCACGGCGATCGTCTGATTCCTGCCCTTCCAGTTCCGCTCGGAGTACTCCAGCAGCCCCACGATCCCGGTACGGTCGCCGTACCCAAGGCCGAAACGGGCCTGCTGTGTCGGCTGCTCCTTCACCTCGATCTCGACGATGACGGTCTCAGGCGTGCTCCCGGGCTGGGGCCGGGCCTGCACGTTCTCGAACAGTTCCAGGCTGAATATCCGCTGGAGGTCCCGGTTCATCTCGTTGATGTTGAAGACCCGATCCTTGCGCACGATCGCTCCCCGATCCACTACGTAGCGCTGGGTCTTGACCAGGCCCTTGTACTGGATGGCCTCGACCCGGCCTTCCGTGATGCGCAGGCGAAGCCGGACATCGCCGTTGGGCGCTATGGCGATGTCGGCGACGCGGGCCAGGACGAACCCGCGCTCCTCGTAGAGCTTCTCGATCGCCCGCGTACCGTCCCGAAGGCGGATGACGTTGAGCACCTCACCCAGCGGGAGGTTCAGTGCCCGAACCAGATCCGGCGTAGGGATCACGGTGTTGCCCTCTATGATGACCTGGGCAATCGCCGGGTTCTCCACCAGCAGGAAGGCAACGCGCACGCCATCCCGGTATGGCTCGACCCGCGCGGTGGCATCGGCAAACCACCCGGTCGCCACAATCGAGGCCACATCGGCCCGCATCCGTTCTTCGGAGAGCAGCTCTCCCACGCGTACCCCTATTGAGTCGAGAACAATCGAGGCCGGCACGCGTTCGAGCCCCCGCACCGCCACGTCCGTTATCTTGGGCGGTAGCGGCGGCGTGGGCACGGGCGTCGGCGACGGAGCTGGGGCCGGCGCGGGCGAGGGAGCGGGTGAAGGCGCGGGTTGGGGGGCGGGTGAGGGGGCGGGCGAAGGAGCAGGTGCAGGCGCGCCCTCGGCCGCGGGCCCGATGACCGGCCCCAAGAAACCTACCACTCCCAGGAACACCGCTGAGACAATCAGTATAGTGCGCAGTCGCAACCGGCGGGGCAATATTCTCCTCCTCTGAGCAGGCGAAACTGCCCGCAGCGTATCATCCGGGTCTACCGGCGCGCAAGTCCGTGGGTACCGGCTAGTGGCCGGCCGACCGGCGCAGCGAGCGTTCTGCGGCCAGGACCAACTCAATCATGTCGGCCTCGCTCAACAGCGCGGGCGGCGGGGCCGTGGAACCAGCTGTCACTGCCGTCGCAGGAGAAGGCAGCGGCGGGCCCGCTGGCACGTGCCGGGCGGCAGGCCGGCTAGGGGCGGTCGCGGGCGCCGCCTGCGGCGCAGCACCCTTCGTTATCGTCACGGGCACCCGGACGATTATCGTCCTGGTAACCGTCTTCTCTGCCGCGGGCGGTGGAACCGTCACCAGGTCCAGCATGGCGCCCGTGCCTCCTGAGAGGAAGACAACCGGCGGTGCCTGGCCGCTGTGCACGTCCGTCGGGCCAGCGGTGCGCGGAACGACCAGGAAGATGAGCGTGGCTGCGGAGAGCACGGTCATCCCTGCGGCGATCCAGCCCGACAGCGCGCGCCTGTCCGGCCGGAGCCGCGCGGCCGGCCCGCCGGCCTCGCGTGCGAGACGGACCTCGGCCGCGGCCAGCACCAGGGTGAGCAATCCTCGCTCACGGTGGCCGTCCTCTACCTGCTGCCGCGCCCGGGCCAGCCAGTTCTCTGCGAAGGATATACGCTCGGTGAGTCCCTTGTTATCCTGCTCCATACCTGCTCCCCCCAGCCGCGTGGCAATCCTAATATCCCGGTGCGCGTTGCGGCTGGTGCATGGCCTCCGGCCCCAGCACCGTGCGCAGGTGTTCCAGGGCCTGCTTCTGCAGTCGGTAGAAGTGGGAAAGGCTGATCCGCAGCTCGCGCGCAATGTGTCGCGGCTCCCTGGCGTTCACCACGGCATCCAGCACCCTGCGCTCTCGCGGCGGGAGCGCTTCGATCGCTGCCAGGACGCGGGCAACCACCGTGCGGTCTTCGACAACGGCCAGCGCCAGGGCGGCGTCGGGATCGGCCAGGCGTGCCAGGGGATAGGGCTCATCGGCGGCCGCCAGCACCTGGTCCAGCGAGACCTCGATCCGGACGCGATCCAGCGCGTTGAGCGCCCGGCCCCTGATGCGATAGGAGGCGAAGGTCGAGAACCGGACCCCTCGATCGGGATCGAATCGCTCCACGGCCTCTATCAGCCCCACGGCTCCTTCCTGGATCAGGTCCATGAGCAACGGTTCGGGGGGACGAAGCAGCATGACCACCTTGAAGACGAGGGGCTGATAGGCCTCGATCAGGCGGAGCCGGCTCGCGGCGTCGCCGCGGACCCTGAAGGCCTCCCAGTGCTCGGCCTCCTCGGAGGGGGTCAGCAGCGCAACCTTCTGCAGTTCCCGCAGGTAGTCAGAGAACACGGCCGGATTGCCCTCCGCCGGAGCCAAGCCCCAGCGATTGGAGCGTTCGACCCGCGGTCCCGATTTCCTGTAGGAGGACTAGAAGCGGGTGGCGTACCAGAAGATCGCGTCCCAGTGGCCGGCCGAGTCCGAGCGCAGGGCGAACTGCCAGGCGCGACTGAATCGGTACTCCAGGGCCCACAGCCACCGCGTGCGCTCTTCAAAGGTAGTCTGTGCGGTGAGGTACAGGTTGGGTAGCAGCCGCTTCCCTGCGCGTAGCGTCAGCGGTCGCTCGAAGTCGTACTCGATGACGAGTTCGGTCAGACCGACCGCGCGGCCCAGCGCAAGACTTACCCGTCCAAACAGCAGCCGGCCGATTTCCGCCCGGAGCGCGCCCTCCACGTCTCCCTCGATGAGGCGCGTGAAACCGGCCTGCTGGGCAAGCAGGGCCACGATCTCGGCGCGGGGTCGTTCCGGATCGGAGTGCAGGTCGAGGGTCAATCCGTCAGGCGCGGTTCCGCGAACGCCCAGCGTGATGTGCGTCGCCCCTGCCTGCGTATCAGCGCGGGCCGAGATGACCGGGCGGAGTCCCATGTGCGGCTGAAACGTGGCCGTTCCTTCCCTCAGACTGAACACGGCGCCCAGCGCGGCCACGGTCCCCTCCTGGGCATGAACGGTGCCCTCGAGCATGGGGTTGCGCAGCGTCCCTGTGAGCAACAGCGAGCCCCCGGGCACGATGTCGAACTTGAGGCCACCGATGTTGACGGCAAGACCGCGACCGGCATCGAACTGCAGGCCGCGAAATGCCAGCGGCAGGCGCGGGGCGATCGGGGGACCGGCGGCCGAGGTTATGCTTACGGTTCCCTCTGAGACGGTCAACCGGCCCTCTGCCGTGGGCGGACGGCGCGCGTCACCAAGCGTTCCCCAAAGGCGCACCGATCCCGACGCGCGGGCGTCCACGTATGGAGGGACCGCAACCCGCGCACCAGACGCGTGCAGCACAAGTGGTGCATCCTCGGAAACCGCGAGCACCGGCCTGGTGGAGGAAACGCCCAGGATCCGTGCGGCTCCCTCCAGGCGCACGGTGCCATCGCCCAGGCGTGCCGTTCCCTCGGCCACGCGGACGGTGGTCTCGTCGAACTGCAGCGCAAGGCGCAGCGATTCGACCGGTGCCTGCATGCCGCGCAGGCGCAGCCGGCCGTCCTGGACGCGCACGCCGCCGGCCAGCCGCGGAGCGCCCACAGTTCCACCGATACGGACCTCGCCCTCTACGGCTCCGGTTCCTTCTTCCACGAAATCGGTAGCCAATCGGAGCAGTCCGAGGTTGACATCGGCCAGCCCCAGACGGAGGTCCACGGGCCTGCGCTCATCGAAGCGCCCCAGGGCAGGGTTGAAGGGCAGGCTGCCCGATAGTCGTAGCTTGTGCCCGCTCTGCACGAGAAGCGCCTGCTGCACCTGAAGCAGCCCCTCACGGTAGTAGGCGTTCGCCACGAGGGAGTCGAACGTGGCACCCTCCACGCCGCCGCGGGCGATCTCCAGCGCAAACCCTATCTCGGGCGTGGCCAGTGTGCCTCCCAACTGCATCGTGAAGTCGAGGCGGCCGGTCAGTGGCCTGCGCAGGCGCAGAACCGGCCGGAGGAAGTCCAACTCGAGATCGGTGCCGCTCAACTCAATCTGGTTCTCGCCGCGCAGGTTCAACCGCCCTGCGGCGGCGATCCTCCCGCGCCCGGACCGCAACTCGAACTCCCGCACCGTCAGGAAACCGTCGCTCAGGACCAGATCGGCCCCTCCGCCCTCGATTGTGTGGGTGCCGAGTTTGCCTGATGCCATCCTGAGATCCAGGCGGGCAGTGGGGTTCGCCATCGGTCCGTCCAGGTCGGCGGATCCCGAGACGGTACCGTCCAGCGGAAAGGCAAGTCGCACACCGGCCAGGCCCAGCAGCGTCGAGAGCCGGCCATCCGCCACCGTCGCGGACAGCGTGGCGCCGGGGATCGAACCAGTCCTTATCTCGCCCGTGACCTCATACCGCTCGCTCCGGGCGCGCAGAACCAGCGGCTGCACGCGCAGAGTGCCGGCCTTCCATCTCATCTCCCCAGAGGTCTGATCGAATCGCGTGCCGTTCAACACAAGATCCGGTGACGTGAAGGTTAGGGCCACTGCGGGCGATGCCGGAAGCCCGGTGATCCGGCCGACGGCGTCGAACCGGCCTTCCATCGGCGCGGTGTTGGAAGCGGGCAGGGTAAGGTCGGCGAGATCCAGCCGGCGGGCCGCCAGGTCAAACGCCAGACCGCTGCGCCGATGGTAGACACCCGAGAAGCTGACCTCGGAATCCCGCCGCCGGAGCAGTCCGCCGGTCACGACCAGGCGTGTACCATCCCACTGGAAGGAGGCAGACGCCTGGTCTGCAATCTGCCCTCCTGCCTCGACCTCGCGCAGCGCCACCGTGCCCGCGGCAGAGGGCCGCGCCAGGGGGCCCTCGATCCGGGCACTGCCGTCAGCCAGGCCGCCCACAGGCATGGACAGGGCCATCGCCTTGCCCAGCGCGGCCGCCGGTGCCCGCTCCACCTCAACGTCCAGCGCCAGGGTCGCGACCGGGCGCCAGGTCAGCGAACCCGCGGCGCGGAGGTGCGCGCGGCCCGAGCGCACGGCCAGGCCGTCCAGGCGGATACCGCTCTGCCTGAGGGTCACACCTCCCCGGGCGACATCGAAATCCAGCCCTGCAAAGGCGCCCTCTCGTACTAGGACCGTGCCGGCCAGTTCGGGATCCCGGAGCGATCCAAGCACCCGACCCGCGAAGTCGGCGCGACCGGAAAGGCCTTCGCGGGCGAGTGAAGGCGGCAGCTGAGAGAGCTCGACCGCCCCGGCCCGTGCCTCCAGCGCAATGTCGCCGCCCGGACGCAGGTATCCGCTGGCGATTGCCCAGGCCTCTCCGCGGCCGAGGCGCAGGTGCTCCAGCGCGATGCCGCCTGAACCCGAGCGGAAGGAGGCCTCGAGTGAGTCGAGCGTGACATCGCCGGCGGCGGCGCCCACAAGAAAGGCGCGCCCGGCGAGCGTGAGGCCCCTTCCCCCACCCACCGCGGCGATGCTGCCACCAATGCGCCCGCGAAGCCCGGAAGGGACCGCGGGAACCCAGCGCGGCAGGATCGCCGCGTCCGCGCCCTCCAGGCGCGCCGCGAGCGAGAACTCGGGCGCGCCGACCGCCCACCAGGCGCTGCCGCGCGCCGTGCCTCCTGCGACATCGCCGCGGGCATTGACAAGACTCAGCCACTGGTTCTGCAGAGTGAACTCAGTTGACGCACCGCTGAGCGGCAGGGCATCGAGCCGCGCCCTCGCCATCTCGATGCGTCCTTCCGCCCGCAGAGCGCGGAACGGCCCGCTCACGCGGACCTCGCCCGCGGCGATGCCGGCGAGACGGTGAGGAGCGCGGGGGTAGAGCAACCTTCCCAGCGTGGTCATCTCAGCGGCGGCGGACCGCACTACCAGATCAAGATACGGCTCTCCGTTGAAGCTGGCCTCGCCGCTCACCTCCAGCGGGACCCCGTCAATGGCTCCCCGGAGAAGCGGACTTCGGATACGCCCGCTGCTCATCTCTATCTCGCCCAGCACGCCACTGACCACCGCGCGCCGCGATGGCACGTCGGCGCGTCCGTCGCGCACCGCGATGCGGCCGTAGTAGTCGGTGAACGATCGTACGCCCGTCCGCGTCCACAGCAGGTGCAGCGACCCGCCGAACCGCCCGCCGGTTATGCGGATGTCCCTCCCCGGCATCAGGTAGGGCCCCCAGGCGCCGGCATCCCCATCGGAGGCCTCCAGATCGAGATCCAGGGTGCGCGAGGAGGTGGTGTAGGTGCCCTGCAACCTTCCCGGGGACCGATTGCCTCCTCGTTCCTCCTGGAACGATGCCCGCAGCGCGATGCGTGGCGCCCCGGCGAAGTCAGCGGATCCGTTGACGCCCGCCATCCGCGTCCGGAAGACCTCCGGCGCCACGCGGCGGCGATCCACGAACTCCACCGTCCCATTGCGTACGATGACCCGGCCCACGAACGCGGGGGCGCCGGGCGGACCGGCTATGCGTCCAAGAGCAGGCGGGATGTTCCAGGCCCCTGAGGCGTCACGCTCAAGCGCCAGAACGGGCTCATCCAGAATCACCTGCTCGATGCTGCGCGCGATCCCGCTCCGGCGGGCAAGGGCACGGACCAGGGCCTGCGTGTCGAAGGCAAGCGTTGCCCTGCGTGCGGTGAGCAGCGGGCGTCTGGAATCCGGAGGCCCGGGCAGGCTGACCGCCTCCAGGACCACACCCTGCCAGGGGTCGCCACGGATGCCGCCGATGGCGATATCGCTCCCCAGGCCTGCGCCCAGCGCCGCGACCGCCATCTCCCGCGCCCGGTGCCGCAGGGCTTCCAGTGCCCATGCCGATGCACCGCAGAAGACCAGGACTGCCACCAACACCGCAACCCAGGAGGCAGAACGGTTCGTGCTCTTGCGGGTCCGCATCTCAGCGGATCAGAATCGGTATCCGCTCGGACCCCTGGATCACCCAGTCGGTCCTGATGAACCTGGCCGCTGGCACGTCGAAACGAGTGAACTCGGTCTGGGTGGCCGGCAGCCCGTACGGCAGGACCCGGACCAGGATGTCGGTGTTTCTCCCGAAGCCCTCGAAGAACCTGAGCGCGTTCTCCAAGGTGTCCACGCCCCAGGGCTCGGGCTCGGCGCCAAGCGCCTGTCCCAGCTGGACTTCCAGGGGTACCCTCGCGGAATCCATGCCGGCCGAGCGCACCGCGACCACCGCCGGCCCCCGTGGGAAGTCGCGCGGGATCGGGACCTCGATGAGCCGCGTCACGCGGCTATCGGCCAGGTAGGGCTGGAGGACGACGCGGACCAGCAGCGTGCCTCCGGGGCTGACCTCACGGGAAGCGGCCTCGGCCTCCACGATCGAGGCGGTCACGCGCCTGCGGGTGAGCGATGTCTCCACGGTGAGATCGTACGGATCCAGCCGGCGCAGATCGTTGTAGAACGCCAGCTCCATCGCGTCCACTATGTCGAGCACTGATGCCACGGCCACGTCGCGGGTACTGTAGAACATGTTCTCCCGAACGATCGGCGAGGGCAGGCCCTTGGCCCGAAGCGTCAGCTTGACGGTCGCGGTTCCTTCCCCGCCGCCCTGGCTGCGCGCCCTCTCCGTGGCGGAGAGTGCCGCCAGTGGGGCGAGCAGCCGCGCCATGTCGCGCCGGCGGATCATCTGCGCGCCAAGCTGGACGCGCGAGCCCGTGTCCATGTCCGTCACGATCACGCGCAGGTTGAACAGCCGCGGCAGCGGCCCGAGCGAGCCGGCGACCGCGCCGCCCCGGTCCTGGTCTATGAGCCCGATCATCGCGCCCAGGTTCCCGACCTTGAACGGGCGCGGCAGGGCGCGCAGGACCGTCAGGATCTCCGACGCCGTGAGGATGTACTCAACATCGCCCAGGTTGTCCCAGGGATGGCCGCAGACCAGCACGCGGTTGCCGATGCGCGCTGTAACGGAGCAGATGCCACCGAAGTCAACGTCCCCGCGGATCTGCTGTATCCCAACCGAGCTGCCCGGCGCGATGGGCGCGGCCACGAAGTCGCCGCGGCCGCCATGTCCCTGCAGGATCTCGTGACCCATCGGTTGGATCAGGTCAGCCAGGATGCGGGCGGCACGCGGGCTCAGCCCCCGCGCGAAGGTGGCCACCGCAGGGGTGGCTACCGCGATGCCGGCGCGGCCTGCCGCCTCGTAGCGGCGCGCCAGCCCCGGGGTGGGCGCAACCAGCACGCGGTCCACGGCGCGGCCGCCGATCGTCAGCGTGCGCGAGGCGTGGTACACGCGTGGCCGCTGGCCGCTGGGACGGCGGCGTTCCAGGACCTTGAGCATCTCCTCGATCGGGGTGGCCAGCGCGATGTCCCGCTTGGGCGACTGCCATGAGAAGGCGGCGCTGAGCGCGCCGATCAACCTGCCGTTGATGTACATCGGGCTGCCGCTCATGCCGGCAGCGGTACCGCCGGTCTTCTCCACGAGCGGTCCGTACATGCGGAACAGGATCAGCTTGTCCGTGCCCACCGGTCCGCCGCCGGACTGCATTATGTCAATGACCTCGAACTGGAACTCCTCGATCCGCTGGCCGTAGATCACGGTCTTGCCCGCGCCCTTCATCCCGGGCCTGATCTCGGCGAGCGGCATGATCGCCGGCGTCTGCGCCGCGGCCCCGACCACGGGCATCGTAACCGCTGGCACGGCCAGGGCGAGCATCACGGCCAGCGCCTTCAACCGATTCCTCACTGCACACCCCCTGTTGCGGGCTCGGCCAAGAAAAACGACGGGGCCCTCCCCCCGTCTCCGGCACGCGGTGTTCTCTCGGCGGGCACGACTCCCCGCTTACTTGGGTTCGATGCGGGCAACAACAGTACCGAGATCTCGAATAACCGTACCAAGTCCGACGAGCATCTCGGCAATGCGGCCGTCCACGGTGGCCCTGGCCGCCACTGCACGACCGGTCTGCGTCCTGACGAACACAAGAGGGTCGCCCTCGCTGACGTTGTCGCCCACCTTGGCCAGTCCCTCGGCCAGTACTTCGCCCCTCAAGGTGGCCTTGACCTCCACCAGCGCCTTGGGGGCCGCGGGGGCCGACATGGGAGCCCACAGCAGCGCGATTCCGACGGCCAGTCCGATCGCGGCAGACGTGCGCATGTTGTCCTCATTATAGCATACGGGCTGCGCACGCCCGGGGTTCACCCGGTGAACTCCTCCGGCGGCTGCGCGGTGCGACCGAACCAGTACCGCATCGCGTCCACGATCCGCGACGCGGCCCGCCCGTCCCCGTACGGGTTGCGGGCGTGGGCCATCGCCTCCCGCGCAGATGGGTCGGCCAGCAACCTGCCGGCACGGGACGCTATCCGCTCGCGCGAGGTGCCGACCAGCTCCACGGTTCCGGCCTGGATGCCCTCGGGCCGCTCGGTGACCTCGCGCAGCACCATCACGGGCGTGCCCAGCGAGGGCGCTTCTTCCTGCACGCCGCCCGAATCCGAGAGGATCAGGTAGGCCCGCGCCATCAGCCGGACGAACGGGGCGTAGTCAGGAGGTTCGATGAGGTGTGCCCTCGGGTGTCCGCCCAGTATCTCCTCGGCCGCGCGGCGCACGGCGGGATTGCGGTGCACGGAGAAGACAACCACGATGTCGGGAAAGCGGTCCAGCAGGTCGAGCAACGCCAGGTAGATCTGCCTGAGCGGCTCGCCCCAGTTCTCGCGGCGGTGCGTGGTTACCAGGACAACGCGCCGGCCATCCAGCAGGGGCAGGCCCGGCGGCAGATCGGTCTCGGGACGCCGGACGATCTCCGCGAGCGCGTCAATGACCGTGTTGCCGGTGATCCAGACGCGGTCCGCCGGGATCCCTTCCCGCAGCAGGTGTGCCCGGGCCTGGGCGGTGGGCGCGAAGTGCAGGTCGGCCAGCGCGGATGTCAGGCGGCGGTTCATCTCCTCTGGAAACGGTTGGTACTTGTCTCCGGTGCGCAGCCCGGCCTCAACGTGCCCCACCGGGATGCGATGATAGAACGCGGCCATCGCCCCCAGCATCGTCGAGGAGGCGTCGCCCTGTACGAGCACCATCGCCGGGCGAAACTCTTCGAGGACCGGATCGAGCCCCCCCAGCGCCCGGACGCTGATGTCAAAGAGGGACTGCTCCGGCAGCATGATGTCCAGGTCGCGATCAGGCCTGATATCAAACAGCCGCAGCACCTGATCGAGCATCTCCCGGTGCTGCGCGGTCACCACCACGATCGGCTCGAACTCGTCGCTCGCGCGCAGGCGGGCAATCACGGGTGCCATCTTCACGGCCTCGGGCCGGGTCCCGAAGACCGTCATGATCCGCAGCCGGCCTGAACTCATCGGGTCAGCAGGCCCATACGGCGGGCACCGATCAGAAGGATCAACGCGATGACGCCCAGCGTGGCAATCGAGCCGGTTCTGTTCACGCCGGCCAGCGCCAGGGCACCCAGGCCGAGTACCGCGCTGACCATGTAGAGCAGGAAGACCGTCTGTCGCTGCGTCAGCCCCCGATCCAGCAGCCGGTGGTGAAGATGCCCGCGATCGGGAAGGTATATGGGCCGGCCGCTTCGGAGGCGCCGGAAGATGGCAAAGGCGGTGTCCACGATCGGCACGCCCAGCGCCAGAATCGGCACCGCCAGCGATAGCGCGGTGTAGGACTTGTAAAGGCCCATCACCGAGAGTCCCCCGAGGACGTAGCCGAGGAACATTGAGCCCGAGTCGCCCATGAAGATGCGGGCGGGGTTGAAGTTGTGCCGAAGGAACCCGACCGAGCTCCCCACCAGCGCCGCGGCCAGCGAGATCGCAACAACGTCGCGCTTGTGCGCCGCGGTGAGCAGCAGCGTCGTCCCGGCGATCGCCACGATGCCGGCGGCCAGGCCGTCCACGCCGTCTATGAAGTTGATGATGTTGACCACGGCGACCACCCACACCACCGTCAGCACGGCGCCCCATGGCCCCAGTACGATCATCTTGCCGGTAAGCGGGTTCGACAGGAACTGGGTGGTGAGCCCGAAGGGTATCAGCACCGAGGCCGCGGCCAGCATCGCCAGGAACTTCAGCGCAGGGTGCATGCCTCGCAGGTCGTCGTAGACCCCGACGGCCATGAGAAACGTGCCGCCCAGCATGATGCCGAGGATCGCTCGGTCCGTGTGCGCGGCAATGGGAATCCGGATGAAGAGCTCGGAGCCGGTCCCCACGAGTTCGATGGGCCGGGTCACGAACATGGCCACGACAGCGGCGGCGGTGAAACCGAGGAAGATCGCCACGCCGCCCAGTCGCGGCGTCGGCCGTGTGTTGATCCGGCGGCCGCCCGGGTAGTCAATCGCGCCGAGGCGCCGCGCCATCCGGCGTACGACGGGCGCGAGAGCGTTGGTCGCCGCCAGCGCCACCAGCCCAACGGCAAGGAACCCTGGGATGGACCACCCTATCTCCGGCACACGGTTCTCCTACCGGGCAGCGGGCTCGCCAAAGAGCGTGCTGACCGAACGGTCCTCGTGAATCCGCGTGATCGCCTCGGCGAGCATGGGGGCTATGGACACGACGCGCACCTTGTCTATCCGCTTCGAGACCGAGACCGGCACGGTATTCGTGACGACCAGTTCCCGGATCGGGCTCGCGGCCAGGCGGTCCACGGCCGGGCCCGATAGGATCGGGTGGGAGCAGCAGGCGTACACCTCTTCTACCCCTCGACCGATCAGCGCCGAGGCGGCTACCACCAGCGTGCCGGCGGTATCCACGATGTCGTCCACCACGATCGCGGTCCGGCGGTAGACCTTGCCGATGACGTGGGTGATCTCCTTGACCTGGTTGGGCTTGTCCCGCCGCTTGTCAATGATCGCGATGGGTGCTCCCATCTCGGCGGCGAACTCGCGGGCTCGGCCGGTGCCTCCGATGTCGGGCGAGACAACGACCACGTTCTTGAGCTTCTTCTCCTTGAAGTAGGCGGCAAGCAGCATCCGGGACGGCAGGTGGTCGAGCGGGATGTCGAAGAACCCCCAGATCTGCCCAGTGTGGAGATCTACTGCCAGGATGCGATCCGCGCCCGAGGCGGTCAGCAGGTTGGCGACCAGCTTCGAGGTGATCGGCTCGCGCGGTCTGGTCTTGCGGTCCTGTCGCGCGTACCCGAGATAGGGAATGACCGCCGTGACCCGACCGGCCGACGCGCGCCGCAGGGCGTCGAGGATCACCAGCAGCTCGACCAGGTGCTCGTTGACCGGCGGGCTCATCGGCTGGATCACGAAGACGTCCGCGCCCCTTACGCTCTCGACGATGCGCACGCTGACTTCACCGTCGGCAAATCGGTAGGTCTCCATCTCGCCGAGCGGGAGGCCCAGGTGCTCGGCGATCTCCTCGGCAAGCCCTGGGTTGGCGGAGCCGCTGAAGACCTTAAGGCGCATCATTCTGGCCGGCTTGCTCCGTATTCTTGTCGGCCTGCTCGGTGTTTTGGCCGGCCTGCTCCGTGATCGCCGCGGCCGCAGGCACCTCGGGCACGGGCCTCCGCCTGATGACCCGGGCGGGCATTCCAACGGCCACACCTCCCGGCGGCACTTCGCGCCGGACCACGGATCCCGCGCCTGTCACCGCGGCGCGTCCCACCCGAACGGGCGCGATCAGCATCGTGTCGCTTCCGATGAACGCTTCGTCCTCTATGATTGTGTGGTGCTTCGTGCGCCCGTCGTAGTTGCACGTAACTGTCCCTGCGCCGATGTTGACCCCGGCGCCGACGGTGGCGTCGCCTATGTAGCTCATGTGGTGCACCTTCGTGCGGTCGCCGATCGTGGCGTTCTTGATCTCCGCGAAGTTGCCCACCTCGACGAACCGGCCCAGACGCACCCCGGGCCGCAGGTGACTGTAGGGGCCGATGCGGCTGCCCTCGCCGACCACCCCGGCGGTAACGGTGGAGTAGACGATGGTCACACCGTTGCCGACCCCTGCGTCGGCCAGGCGGGCTCCTGGGCCAATGGTGCAGGCCTCACCGATCGTCGTGCGTCCCTCGAGAACAGTCCCGGGGTGGAGCACGGTGTCGCGACCCACGCGCACTCCGGCGTGCACGTACGTCGTCTGGGGATCCGTGATCGTCACCCCAGAAGCCATCAGCGCGTCAAGCAGCGCCGCGCGCATCGCGGCCTCGGCCCGGGCCAGATCGGCGCGGCTGTTGATCCCGGTGGCCTCCTGGCTGGAGGCCACGACGACCGCGGCAACGGTGTGGCCGCCCTCCAACAGGGATGTGACCGCATCGGTCAGGTAGTACTCGCCCTGCGCGTTGGCCGGCTGCAGGGCGCGCAGGGAATCCCTCAGGGCGCCGCACTCGATGGCGTACATCCCGGCGTTGATCTCGCGAACCTCGCGCTCCTGCGGTGAAGCGTCGGCCTCCTCGACGATGCGCCGCACGTTGCCGCTCGCGTCGCGCAGCACCCTGCCGTAGCCGGAGGGATCGTCGCGCAGATCTGTGAGGATCGTCGCGGAGGCGCCTTGAGACCGGTGGTGCGCCAGCAGGGTCTCGATCGTCTCGGGACGGAGAAAAGGCACGTCGCCGTAGACGACCAGCACGGTGCCGACGTACCCCTCCAGGTGGGGCAGCGCCTGCATGACGGCGTGCCCCGTGCCCAGTTGTTCCTCCTGCACGGCATAGCGCAGGCCCTCGCCCATCGCCGCGCGCACCGCTCCCCCTTCGTGCCCGATGACCACGATGGGGGCTGAGACGCCCACGGCTGCCAGGGTGTCCAGCACGTACGCCAGCATTGGCCGTCCACAGATTGGATGAAGCACTTTGGGAAGGGCGGAGACCATCCGCTTGCCCTTCCCCGCGGCCAGCACGACCGCTTCGATCTCACGCATACCGGCACTCCACCGCAGCGGGCTGTCTGCTTGGGGATTCTTGGCCGTGGGGAGGATTCCTCTGCTCCGGGGATGCCTCTGGCTGGAGATCATGGACGACCTTCGAACAGCCTTCTTGCGGGACCTTTGCCTATCGAAACGATCAGGACTTCCTTGACCTCTCCAGCCACTCAAGCCGGACGCCGTAGTCGTCTACTCGCCCAATCGTATTGTCGAGCTTTCGCTCGATTCGGTCGAGACGAACGCCATGATCTTTGAGTTCGGTCTCAATGCTATTAAGCCGATGGCCATGCTCGCCGAGGTGCTCTCGCGCCACTCGAAAGCCCTCGCGCATCTCTTCCTGGAGGGCGTGAATCCCGTTCGCCACCATAGTTGCGAGCTGATCGATCGTTGTTCGCTTCCTCGCCGACGCGAGACAGATGACCTATTGGAACGCTGGCTGGGGGGCCAGGAATCGAACCTGAATTTGCGGTTCCAAAGACCGCCGGCTTGCCGTTAGCCGACCCCCCAGCGCAGAAGCCTCACAAGGCAATCTTACCCGAAAACCCTGCCCGCCGCGCCTACGCCAGCGCGATCGCCTCGATCTCCACCAGCGCGTCCCGCGGCAGCTTGGCCACCGCCACCGTCGAGCGGGCCGGGGGCAACTCCCGGAAGAAGCTGGCGTACTCCTCGTTCATGGGCCCGAAATCGTTCATGTCCTTGAGAAAGACCGTGGTCTTGACAACGCGGTCGGGAGACGACCCGGCCGCCTCCAGGACCGCCGCGAGGTTCTGGAGCACCCTGCGGGTCTGGGTCTTGATGTCGCCTCCTAGGAACTGCCCTGTCCCGGGATCGAGCGCGATCTGGCCCGAAAGGTAGAGCATTCCTGAAACACGGATGGCCTGCGAGTACGGGCCGATGGGCATCGGTGCGCCGTCGCTGCGGATGACTTCCTTGGGCATGGAACCCTCCTGAATGTGGGGATCGTCTGTCAGGGTGTTCGAGAAACCTGGGGCGATCCCCTGGCAGGTACGCCTACTGGGAACCGCTCAAGAGGCGGTCGAGCGCGGCGCGCAGCGCAAGCGGGGCCCGCTCGTCACGGCACTTCGCCTGGATCACCGCCCGCAGCCGCCGCTCGAAATCGGCGTGGTTGCGGCAGTGCAGGCAGGCCTCGATGTGGGCCTCCAGCTCGCGACAAGACGCCTCATCGGTCTCGCCGTCCAGGAAGGCCCAGAGGCGCTCAAGGACCACGTTGCAGTCTACTTCGCTCATGGCGGCACCACGGATTGCGAGCCGATCTCGTCGCGCGCATATCCGGCCCTACGCGCGTAGTCCCACAGCAACCGCTGCAGGTGGCGGCGTCCCCTGTACAACCGCGACATCACCGTACCCACCGGTATGCCCAGTATCTCAGCGATCTCCTTGTACGAGAACTCCTCCAGGTCGGCCAGGATAACCGCGGCCCGAAACGGCTCAGGAACCTGCTCCAGGGCTTCCTTCACGTCGGCGTCCATCACGTGTGAGAGCAGGATCTCCTCGGGATCGCCCGCCTTGCGGTACTCCTCGCTCTCCTGGGCCTTGGCGTACAGGTAGAAGTCGCCGATGTCCTCCTGGTCCACCTCCTCGGGAAGGCGCGAGGACCGGCGGTAGCCGTCTATGTACGCGTTCATCAGGATCTTGTAGAGCCAGGCGCGGGCGTTGGTGCCGGCCTGGAAAGTCCGGAACGAGCGCCAGGCCTTCAGGAAGGTGTCCTGGACCAGGTCCTCGGCGGCGGTGCGGTTGCGCGTCAGCCTCAGCGCGGAGCTGTACAGGCCGTCGAGATGCCCGCCGACGAGCGCCTCGAACCGCGCGCGGTCCTCATCCGACACCGCCACATAGGGAGGATCAGGAGTCACAAGCACGGCACCCATTGGCTCCCTCCGGCTAACGGAGGGGCGTGGTCGAACATTCCCTGCCCGATGACCCGGCTACTTCCGCGCTACGGGCTGGCGCAGACCGTCCGCCCGCAGGTCCGCCAGTGTCAACCGGTCCAACACGCTCTCCGCGGCGCCCCGAACCGCGCGCCAGACTGGCTGCAGGACGCAATCAGAAGCATACTCGCAACCAGGGGCATCTTCCTCCACGCACCACCAGGGGGCGGTGGTTCCTTCCAGGACCGCGAACACCTCGCGCAGAGTTATCTGCTCCGGCGGGCGCGAGAGCGCGTGACCTCCCGAGGGCCCCCGCTTGCTTACAACCAGCCCTGCCCCGCGCAGGGCCGTCATCAGTTGGTGGAGATACGGCTCCGGCAGTCTCTGCCGCGTGGCGATGTCCTGGCTGTGAATCGGACCGCGGCCGTAATGGGCGGCCAACTCAATCAGGGCCCGGATGCCGTACTCGGCCCGCGCGGAAACCTTCACAACGCCACCGTCAGTTCCTCTTCGGCAATGACGCCACCCTGTATCCTGAACGCGCACACCTCGACTTCGGCCGCCGGCGCGTCCGCCGAGGGGAGCGACACTATGAGATACGCCGCCTCGGGGTAGAATGCCTGCGCGATGTCGGTCTGGGAAGGGTAGGCCGGCGACCGCGGGTGCGAATGGTAGATTCCCAGCAATTCCAACCCCAGCACGTCCATCTCCCTGAAGAACCGGAATTGCTCTTGGGGATCAAAGCGGTAGGTGAACGGGCTGCGCTCCACGTTCGTCCCCAAGAAGACGCGCTCGACGCGGCTGCCCCGGCCTGCGACCAGACCGCAGCACTCGTTGGGGTACTGTTGGCGCGCGTGGTACACGATGGCCACCGCCTGCGCCAAGCCGATCTCAAGAGCCATCGGACCGTTCGTGGCCATCCCTGCCGGCGCGGTCACTCGTCGTAGAGGACCGTGGGCTCGGGGTAGTGGCGCACGCGGTGCTCCAGGAGCCGCGCGTGGACAAGCGCGTCGAGCAGCGCCTGCTTTTCAGCCGCGGGCTGCTCCGCGCGCAGCAGCGCCAGGTCGAGGTTCACCCGCAGCGCGCGCTGCGGCACCACGTGGCGGCTGATGCCGGTGGGAAGCTTCACCGGGAGGCGGGCGATCGCGCCGATGTCCTGCTTGGTGAAGCGCGGGAAGAGCACCAGCGCCGCTGCCCGGCCGTACTCGCGGGCGAGGTCGCCCAGGTCCGAGCCCTGGACGCGGAAGATCGGCACGCGCCCCTTGTAGCGAGCCACCACCCCGGCCAGCGCCCTGATCCGGTCGGCCAACTCGCCGCCCGAGGGAAGACCGAAGGCACGGTCCGCACCCAGGACCCCGCAGGCCAGATCTCCGTGCTCGAGCCCGGCACGCATCGCCTCTTCCTGCATCGGCCGCCATGCAAGGGAGGGCGATCCTTCACCCCTGATCAACACGCCGTCGTCCTGAAGCAGGTGCGACCAGACCTCGAGCACAACGTTGGGATCGGCGTAGTCCACTACCTGGACGAGCTGATCCGGGAACCCGGCCTGCTGGAGCGCGGTTACGCGGTTGGCCCCGTCAAGAACGACGTAGGCGCCGCCGTCCAGTTGCGCGACAATCGGGGGGTTGCGCAGCACGCCGTCGGCGATGAGCACGCGCGCCAGCCGCTCCACGCGGCCGGGGTCGCACTCCTCGTGCAGCAGCAGCGACGCCGAGGGAACGATGTGCAGGTCGGGCAACGAGGGACCCTGTGAGGCCAGGGACGGCCGGGAGGCATTTGACATGGTACGATCCTACACCAGCGCGCGGGCCTGTTCCAGGTCTGCGGCCGTGACCTGGACAAGGTCTATGCCAAACGCCCGGCTGAACTGCTCGGAATAGACCCGGCGCACTCCGGCGATATCCACCGGGCGCCCCAGGACCGCGCTCATCGAGGTCACCGGGCGGTCCAGCCCGCAGGCGTTGATCAGCGAGAACCCGCCGAGCCCGGTGGTGACGTTGAGGGCGAAGCCGTGCATGGTCACCCGGCGCTGAACAGCCACCCCCAGCGCGCATATCTTGGCGCCGGCAACCCAGACCCCGGGAAGGCCTGGTTCGCGGCCCGCCGCTATCCCGAATGCCCCCAGCGTGTCAATGATCGTCGCCTCCAGCGCCCTGACGTAGCGCACGATATCCTCGTTCACCAGCCGCAGGTCCACGATCGGGTAGCCGACGAGCTGCCCTGGGCCGTGGTAGGTAGCGCTGCCGCCGCGCTCTATCCTGAACAGCTCGATGCCGGCCGACAGCATTTCCTCGCGTGTAGCGCGGAGGTGCTCCGCCTTTCCGCTGCGGCCGAGCGTCACCACCGGCGGATGCTCCAGCAGCACCAGCACGTCCGGGATCTCGCCGTGCTGGCGCGCGGCCACCAGGTACTTCTGCAGCGCCCAGGCCTCGGCGAAGGGCACCTGGTTTCCGCCCAGGTCGAGCAGCCAGCCGCGCGCCGCCTTCATGATACGCGAAGCGTACCAGAGCCGCGGCGGTGCAACAAGGGATGGCCTTCCCGGCGTGGAGGGCATGCAGGGATTTGGCCGGCTGGACGCGCAAAGTACCTTATCAGGGTCGCAGCAGGGAGATCTGCCGATGACCGTCCACGACATCTCCAAGACCGAGCGGACCGAGATGTACCTCAAGGCGGTCTACACCCTGGCGCAGACCGCGCCACCGGTCACGATCTCGAAGGTGGCCGAGTACATGGCCGTTTCTCCGCCGGCATCCTACGAGATGCTGAAGCGGCTGGAGGCACAGGGGCTCCTGCACTCCGTAACAGGGGAGGGGCACATCCTGACCAGGAAGGGGATGCAGACCGCCACCCGGGTGGTACGGCGGCTGCGTCTTGCCGAGCGCCTGCTCTCGGACGTCTTGAAGATAGAACTGCCCCGGGTCTACGCCGAGGCGTGCAAGCTCGAGCACGTGATCAGCCCGGAGGTCGAAGCGCGCATGGCAGTCGTGCTAGGCAATCCTGCCATCTGCCCGCATGGCCTGCCGATCCCGGGCGACAGCGCGCCGCCGGTCCAGTCCCTGGTCACCGTTGCCCAGCTGGATGTGGGGGATCACGCCGTGCTGGTCTGTATCCCGGAGGAGGATGAGCCGTTCGTGACCCACCTGGTGGACCTGGGTCTGGTTCCGGGCACGACCCTTGTGGTAAGGGAGACGACCGCGCTGGGCGGACCGATCACCCTGCAGGTCGGGAGCCAGGTCCGGGCCCTGGGCCTGGAGATGGCCAGGCGGCTCTTCGTACGCCGGGAGCGTAACGAACCCCAGGCGCCACGGACGTGAGAGAGCAGGGAGAGAGCCGCCCGCCACGATAGCCGGGCGGTCCGGGCGGAGGGGACGGCAGGGGCGCTGCCGCGGCGTCTTCGAGATGGCCGTCCCCTCCGGGGTTTCGAGCGGATCAGCGAACCCGCAGGATGCGGACCACGACATCCGCGCGGGTCGGTGGCATCTCCCCCCTTGCAATAAGCCGGAAGAAACCGGAAAATACACAACCGGATACTGCTCCGGCGGGCCACTGGCCCGCGACGTTCGAGATCCACGGAGGTGTGTAGATGCCACGCATGTTGATCCTGATCCTGACCGCGGGGCTCGCGCTGTCCCTGTGCGCCCCGGGCGCCGCGGTCGCCGGTCCCAGCCCTGAACCAACCCCTGGATACCGGGGGCTAGGGCTCTCGACGCCATATCCCAGCCAGACCGTGCGGGCCGGCGAGCCGGTCACGCTCGCGCTCACCGTCAAGAACTACGGGCTGCCACCGCAGGTCGTAACGCTGGCTGTGACCAAGGGCATGCCGGGTTGGAAGGTCAGTTTCCTCGGCGCCGGCCGCACCGTGACCGCGGTGGCGGTTGGAACCGACCAGGAGGCGTCGCTGAGCGTCCGGCTTGACCCGCCACCAGGCGCCAGGGCCGGAACGTACAGGTTCTTGCTGACCGCGCAAGGGCAGGGGGTTGCGGCGGAGTTGCCGCTGGCCCTCACGCTGGGCCAGGTCCTGCCGGGCCGCCTCGAGCTCCAGGCCGAACTCCCTGTGCTCCGGGGTCCGGGGACGTCCAGCTTCAGGTACCGGCTGACGATAAAGAACGAGAGCGAAAAGGACATGCTGGTCAGTCTCGAGGCGCAGATGCCTAAGGGCTTCCAGGTGGCGTTCACGCCTGCTTTCGGCAGCCAGCAGGTGACCAGTCTTCCGGTCAAGGCCGGTGAGTCGCGCGACCTCGACGCGGAGGTAACTCTTCCCCAGGACGTTTCTGCGGGGACGCACGCGCTGAGCATCCGGGCCATCAGCGGCGAGGCCAGGGCAGAGGTCAAGCTCACCATAGAGGTTACCGGCCGTCCAGATCTCTCGATCACTACGCCCGAGGGACGGCTGTCCGGGCGGGCATACGCCGGACGGGACACCCCGATAAAGGTGGTCGTCAAGAACCGGGGCACATCTCCTGCGCGTGGGGTCGAGGTTTCCTCTTATGAGCCGACCGGGTGGTCGGTCAAGTTCGATCCGTCGCGGATCGAGGAGATCGCGCCCAAGGGTGAAGTGCAGGTGACGGCAACCGTACGGCCTTCGTCCAAGGCGATCGCAGGCGACTACATGCTGACGCTGCGGGCCACTGCCGGCGACTCGTCGTCGTCGGCCGACTTTCGCGTCACGGTGTTCACCTCGACGCTGTGGGGCATCGTGGGCGTCATCGTCATCGCGGTCGCCCTGGGCGTCGTCAGCCTGGTGGTTTCGCGCTACGGTCGGAGATGAGCACGGTTATCGAGACGCAGGGGTTGACCAAGCGCTACGGCCCGATCGTGGCCGTCGAGTCGCTGAACCTTCGCCTGCAGACCGGTGAGGTCTTCGGCCTGCTGGGCCCGAACGGCTCGGGCAAGACAACGACCATCCTGATGCTGCTGGGCCTGACAGAGCCGACCTCCGGATCGGCCCGGGTGCTGGGAGAAGACCCCCTGCGCAATCCCCTGGAGGTGAAGCGACGGGTCGGCTACATGCCTGACTCGGTCGGATTCTACGACGAGTTGACCGCGCGCGATAACCTCAGGTACACCGCGCGTCTCAACGGGATCCCCCGGCCCGAGGCCGAGGCGCGAATTGACGAGGCGCTCTCCGGCGCAGGGCTCTCGGAAGTGGCGGACCGGCCGGTGGCGACATACTCGCGCGGCATGCGCCAGCGGCTGGGGCTGACCGAGGTGCTCATGAAACGGCCTCAGGTGGCGATCCTGGACGAGCCCACGATGGGCCTCGATCCCGAGGCCGCCGGTGAGTTCCTTGTAATGATCCGGGGGTTGAAGGCGCGGGGCATCACGGTACTCCTGTCCTCACACCTGCTCCAACAGGTGCAGGCGGTCTGCGATCGGGTCGGTCTCTTCCACAAGGGACGGCTGGTCCTCGAGGGCAGCGTGGACGCGCTGAGCGAGCGGGTGCTGGGCGGCGCGTTTCGAATCGCCGTGGAGGCCACGGGCGACGGCCTGGAGCGGCTGCTCGGCGGGATCCCCGGCGTGGTGCGCGTTGCGCAGGAGCGCCCGGGCGCCTGCCTTGTGGAAGCCCAGCACGACTGCCGCGCCGAGGTGGCCCGCCGGGTTGTGGCCGGGGGCGGCCAACTCCTCGGGTTGAGCCTGGAACGCGCCACGCTGGACGACGTCTATGCCCGTTACTTCCAGGAGGCCCGCCATGAAGCGTAGAGGCTCGCCCTGGACCGGCCTGGGGGCCATTGTACTCAAAGAGCTGGCCGACCACCTGACCAGCGTCCGGATGCGGCTGCTGGAAGGCCTGATCCTCCTGACCGCGATCGGCACGGTGTTCGCGGCCACGCAGACACTGCGTCAGACCATCGGGGAGGACCCCTTCCTCTACCTGAAGATCCTTACCTCTGCTCAGGACCCACTGCCCTCGTTCGTGGCGTTCATGGGCTTCCTGATCCCTCTCACGGCCATCGCCCTGGCGTTCGACGCGATCAACGGCGAGTACATGCGCCGGACCCTCAGCCGGGTGCTGGCGCAGCCCATCTACCGCGACGCCGTGCTGCTGGGCAAGTTCCTGGCAGGCATCTTCACCCTGGGCATCACACTGCTGGCGCTGTGGCTGCTGGTGACCGGGTTGGGCATCCTGCGGCTGGGCGTGGTGCCGGAGGGCCGCGAGGTGGCGCGTGGACTCGCGTTCATCCTCGCCACCCTGGCCTACGGCGGGGTGTGGCTGGCGCTGGCGATGCTGTTCTCGGTGGTGTTTCGCCAGCCGGCCACCTCGGCCATGGCGACGATCGCCGTCTGGCTGTTCTTCGCGGTGTTCTGGGAGATCCTGGCAGGCCTGTTCTTCAACATCATCAGCGCGACGGCCACCGGTGGACCGGAGACCGAGCTGGCCTTGGCCAACTTCCGCCTGTTCCTGTCGCGGCTCTCGCCCAACACGCTCTACTCGGAGACCGTGCTGGCGCTGCTCAACCCGGACGTGCGCGCGCTGGGTCCTGTCCTGATCACGCAGCTCGAAGGCGCGGTGCGGGGCACGCTCCTGCCGCTCTCCCAGAGTCTGCTGCTGGTCTGGCCCCAGTTCACGGGCATGATCGCCACGGTCATCTTGCTGTTCGCCGGTGCCTACGTGGCGTTCCAGCGGCAGGAGGTAAGGGCCTAGCCTCGGGCGCGTCGCGTTGACATCGCCCAACTCCACGTGCACAATGTGGATGTAGTCACAGATGTGACCACTCGTGGGGAGTGCCAGGTGCCCGAGTCCGGCGTTCGCGAGCTGAAGATCCGCGCCTCGCAGATTCTCCGCGCGGTCCGGGAGCGGCGGGCCCGCTACGTCATCACTTATCGGGGAAAGGCGGTGGCCATCCTGGCGCCTTTGGATGCCATCCCGGCAGAAGGGCAGGCATCGTCTCTCGAAGATGGCGGAGCCGCGTGGGATGAGTTGGTGCGGCTCGGCGAACAGATCGCAAAGGGCTGGCGAACGCGCAAATCCAGCGCCGAACTCCTATCGAAGATGCGCAGGTGATGGGCGGTGGCAGGACCCTACACCGTTGATGCCAGCGTCTTCCTCAACGCCTTCAACCCCGGTGAGCCGGGCCACCTGGAAAGCCAGCGATTCCTGTCCCGGTTGCGCGATTCAGCATCCCCTATCATCGCCCCAACCCTGTTGCTCCCTGAGGTGGCCGGCGCGATCGGCCGAGGACGAATGGATGCCGACCTGGCGCGCCGTTTTGTCGCGGCCCTCCGCCGGCTTCCACACCTGCTCTTGATCACTCTCGACGCCAGGCTGGCCGAGCGGGCGGCCGATCTGGCTGCGCAGCACCGGCTGCGCGGCAGCGATGCGGTCTACGGCGCGGTCGCCCTGCAGTTTGGAAGCACGCTCGTCACGCTGGACCTGGAGCAGCGGCGCCGCCTCAGAGGCGTCGTTCCCACGCTGCGCCCGGGCGACGAGGCATAGCTTGCCTCTGTCCAGCCCGGCACCTGAGCCAATCTGATCGAAGCGAAAGGGCGGGAGGTTACTGAAGCCCTCGCCGCCCTTCGCACGATCACTCGCCCGTAGCCGCTAAGGCTGCAGCACCGCCAGCTCCCGCATCGCCGCCTTGATCGCCTCCTCTGGGTAGGCGAAGTCCTCGAGTCGACCTGCCAGGTGCGCCTCGTAGGCCGCCATGTCGAAGTGGCCGTGGCCGGAGAGCCCAAAGAGGATCACCCGCGGCCGGCCTTCCTCCTTCGCTTCCAGCGCCTCGTCAATCGCCTTGCGCACGGCGTGCGCCGCCTCGGGCGCCGGGATGATCCCCTCGGTGCGCGCGAACTGAAGCGCGGCGTCGAAGACCGTCCGCTGCTGGTAGGCCACGGCCTCGATGTACTTGTGGTGGTAGAGCAGGCAGAGCAGCGGGGAGTCGCCGTGGTACCGCAGCCCGCCCGCGTGAATGCCCGGGGGCACAAACGTGTGTCCCAGGGTGTACATCTTCACCAGCGGCGTGGTCGCCGCCGTGTCGCCGAAGTCGTAGAGGTAATCGCCACGGGTCAGCGTCGGGCACGCTTGGGGTTCGACCGCGACGAAACGACTACCGCCGCCCTTGAACTTCTCGGGCATGAACGGGAACGCCAGGCCGGAGAAGTTGCTGCCGCCGCCGACGCAGCCAATGACGACGTCGGGAGCGTCGCCTGCCATCTCCATCTGGCGGCGCGCTTCCAGCCCGATGACGGTCTGGTGCAGCATCACGTGGTTGAGCACGCTGCCCAGCGAGTACTTGGTGTCGTCGTGGGTCGCGGCGTCCTCCACCGCCTCGCTGATGGCAATGCCCAGACTGCCGGGTGAATCCGGCGTCTTCTCGAGGATCGCCCGCCCGGCGTGGGTGCGGTCGGTGGGGCTGGAGAGCACGTCCGCGCCCCAGGTCTGCATCATGAGTTTGCGGTAGGGCTTCTGGTCGTAGGAGACGCGCACCATGTACACGGTGCAGTCGAGACCGAACAGACGGCACGCCAGCGCCAGCGCGCTGCCCCACTGGCCGGCGCCGGTCTCGGTGGCCAGCCGCCGCACTCCCTCCTGCTTGTTGTAGAAGGCCTGCGCCACCGCGGTGTTGGGTTTGTGGCTACCGGCCGGGCTGGTGCCCTCGTACTTGTAGTAGATGCGGGCCGGGGTGTCGAGTGCCGCCTCCAGCCGCCGCGCCCGGTACAGTGGCGTTGGCCGCCACATGCGGTACACATCGCGCACCGGCTTGGGGATCTCGATCTCGCGCTCGGTGCTGACCTCCTGCATGATGAGCTCCATCGGGAACAACGGCGCAAGATCCGCCGGGCCGATGGGCTGCCTGGTCCCCGGGTGAAGCACCGCCGCCGGCGGCACCGGCAGGTCCGCGGCGATATTGTACCAGGCCCTTGGAACGTCGCGTTCGCCTAACACGATCTTGGTAGAGTCCACTTCCAGCACCTCCCCTGATCTGGGGGCATGCGCGCGGGTGGTGCGACCCGCGCTCCCCGGATATAAGACTACCGGCCTCCGAAATGGGACGGAGGCCGGTTCCGTGGTGCCACCCAGTTTCCGCAGGAGCAGGCTGTGCGCCGGCACCATGAGACGGCGCGGCCGGACCCTGCGGCGCTTGAGCCCGGTATCGGCGGGCGGCCGGTACGGCTAGTTGCTCGCCGGGCTAGCGACCTATCCGAGCCCGGCCCGCGTTCACCGCACCCCTCTCGGGTCCATTCCGCGCCGCGCGGCGGCTGCCTTCCACCTGAGCAGCTCTCTGCGCGCCCGCCTGGCGCGTACTCGTCCCGGTCATCGGGCGATTAAACTACTTGTTCGCCGGCGGTGACGGATCTCCTTCTGGCGGCTCGACCTGATCGGCCGCAGGATCTGGCGGGGGCGGAGCCGGTTCCGGAAGCGCCGCGGTCTCTTGTATCGCCCGTCGCGTCCGCACCTGCAGGGCGCGCATCCGGTTCAGCACGGCGGCCACCTCGTGCCGCCTGGGCAGCGCGTAGCCACCTGCATGACTCCCTTCGGTCGCCAGCACGCCAAACCCGTGCGCCTCGATGTCCGCGAAGACGCGGTCGAGGATCTCGGCCACAGAGACGTTTCCGTCAACGTAGCCCTTCGCAAGCGCGTAGAGGATCGCGTCGCCGGCCGCGCATGCCTGGCCCGCTCCCACGAGCTGCCCGAGCGCTGCTGTGTTGATCGTTTCACGCCCGATGCCGATCTCCGCGCGGCCGCGCGGCTCGGTCCGGTGGCCACGCCCCCGGAGCCCGCCAAACCCCCGAGGCAGCGGGCAGCGCGGCATCGGCATGCCAAACTCCCCGCGGGTGCGGGCGCGAAGCCCGGTGAATCCCGCGACGATGGTGCGCGCCCGGTCGATCGCAGCGTGGGGCTGGAACCCTTCCATGACGATTACCGTGTCCGCCACGTCGAGGTACTCCCCAAGACTCCCGGTGGCGACCACCGACGAGACGCCGTGCACTTCCCACAGCGCCCGGAGGCGGTCCACGAGCGGTATCGCGGCTTCGTGCCCAGCCGGAACCAGTTGCTGCATCGCCGCATCCCGCACCAGGAACGCAACCGTGCTGTCGTCCTCATCAAACAGCAGCAGGCGGGACCCGGTCTCTACGGCCTCCGCGACTCCCACGGCCATGGATACAGTACCTGTGACGTGCTCGGACGACAGCGTGGTCGCGTCCGGGCGATGCGGCAGTTCCCGGAGGAAAGCGCTGACGTCCACCCGCTCGACGCGCCGGCCGGGCTCGGAGATGATCCGCACCGCGTCCGGAAGCGTGGACACGAGTTCGCGGCCGTCCCCTGGGACGTGGGGATACACGCCGGCAGATAGCGCAGCCAGGAGCGTGGTCTTTCCGCTGAAGGCCCCTCCGGCTATCACGGTGACGCCGCGGCGAATGCCCAGCCCGCGCACCACGCCACGGTGGGGCAGGACAACCGTGGTGGCCAGTTCGTCCGGAGCATGCAGGGAGACGGCGCGACCGCCGCGCAGCGGCCGGTCACCCGAGCCATCATCCCTCGGCAGCACCGAGCCGTCGGCGACAAACGCGGCCAGCCCGAGCTCGTCCAGCGCCTCCCGCAGGGCCAGGTAATCCTCCAGCGTGTCGCGATGACGCAATCCGGCAGCCGCGTCGAGGTTCGCCCACACCAGACCGGCCTGAACCACCGCGGGCAGATCATCGAAGAGCAGCGTCCCTGCCGGCTTTGCCAGGACCTTGCGTCCCTCGGCAGGGAGCCCGATCGTCAGCCGGATCTCCACGAACTCGTCGCCGACCGTGCAGCACGATCGCCTCAGGATCTCCCCCCCGCCCGCATGTATGGCCACGGGCGCTGTCTTCCCCTGCCACCGGGTGCGGATGAGGCGTCCTATGGCCTCGTGCACGCCGCGCGACAGGAAGTCCTCCACCGCCAACCGGCCGGATGGGCTCTGCCACAGCGCCGGCGGGACCTGGGCCTCGGCCTGGTCCATGCGCACGCGGGCCCAGCAGTACGGGGAGGAGGGGTCGGGGTGTATCGCGTCCAGGTGGAGCTCGAACCGATCGAAACGGTAGGCGCCGGCCAGGTTCCGGTAGACCTGGGTGCCCTTGCCGTTCATCACTATCAGCTTGTCGCGCAGGCGCTCTGAAGGCAGCATCTCGAATCCCCTATCGGCCGGCGGCAGCCGGGGCCGCCTTGCGCGCCAGGCCCAGCCGCTGCCGGGCCGCCAGCACTCCGCGCTGGAGCTGGGTGTCGCGGCCCTGGTCCAGGTCGGCGACCGCGAGCGTCACCGCGACATCGGGAGAGACCCCGATCCCTTCCAGGCGCCTCCCCATCCCAGTGGAGAGCCGAAGCACGGTCACGCTGAGCGCCGAGCCGTCCGAGAGATCGTACAGCACGCCGGCCTCGACCGCGCCGCCGGTCTTCGCGCCCATCAGCATCGCGCGGCCGTGCTCCTGCAGCGCAGCGGCGAGCAGTTCGGCCGCCGACGCGCTTCCCTCGTCAATGAGGACGACCACGGGCACGTGCGAAGGCAGTATCGGAGCCGCCGTAGTCCGAACCATGCGCGTGCTACCCCCGCGCGAAGTCTCCTGGTAGATGGGCCTGCCCGGGAGCAGCAGGGCGTTCGCAACCGCGGTCAGCTCGTGCAGGTAGCCGCCGCTGTTGGAGCGGAGGTCGAGCACCAGCGCACGCATCCCGCCGGCGAGCATCCGGTCCAGCGCCTGGCGGAACTCCTGCCCAGTACGGGTAAAGAACTGGTAGAGCTGCAGGTAGCCGATCCCGCCATCGAGAACGCGGGCCTGGAAGATCGCGGGGATCTGGATCGGAGCCCGCATCACGGTCAGCGTGATCGCGCCCGCTCGACCGGGGCGGTCGAGCGTGAGCGTAACCGAGGTCCCTGCCGGACCACGAATCGTACCGGCCACCTGCTCCACCTGGAGCCCGGCGGTGGGGATTGCGTCAATTCTCAGTATGCGGTCCAGCGGCTGCACGCCGACGGCCTCTGCCGGGCCGCCGGGTATGACATCGCGCACGTAGAAGCGCCCCTCGCGCGGCATCAGCACCACACCGATGCCCGAGAACGCCGCCTGCTGGCGATGCTGCGCCTGCCGCTCGCGGTTCTGCTCTGGGGTGAGGAAGCCGGTGTGAGAGTCGCGCAGCACAGCGGTCATGGCCCGGATCGCGGCGTAGGCCAGCGAGGCGCCTGAGACCCGGCCGCCCGAGGCGGCGACCGCGGTGCCAAACCGCGCGCGGAACGCGGCATCGGCCTGCCCATTCGGGGTGCCTTGCGGGATGTCCGCGAAATCGGCCTGGATGCCCGCTGCTGAAAGCGCCGAGCGCAGCCCGCCGATCGCCCCGTTCAATAGAACTACGGAGTCCACGGGATCCACGTACCGCTCGCGGAGCAAGCCCAGCGCCTCCAGCGGGAGGCCTGCGTCGGCGGCCTGCACAGGAGGTGTCGCTGCCAGGGGCACGACGACCAGGGACAGCAGCAGGAGTGCTACGGGGAGGTGCAGTCGCGCCCCCCGGGTTGCGAATGGCCTCATAGCAAGTTCTCCTAGTTTGCTGGACCTCAGATGGCGGGCCGGAACGGCACCAGCCGAATGATCCAGGTGTTGAACGCGTACAACAGGTCGGTCACCATGGCGCCGCCCATCACGACGAGAAAGACCCCGCTGACGGTCGAAACCGAGCGGGCATGTCGGCGCAGCCATCCCACGGCATCGAACGCGGCGGTCATCAGCGCGGCCGCCACGAGAAACGGCAGGCCGAGCCCGAGCGAATACGCAAACAGCAGCAGCGCACCGCTTGACGCTGTCTGCGCGGTCGCCGCCATCGTCAGCACCGCGGTGAGCACAGGGCCCACGCACGGTGTCCACGCGAAGCCGAACGCCATACCGATGGGAAACGCGCCTATCATCCCAAAGGGACGGCGTCGCACCTGGAAACGGTGCTCACGCGAGAGCCCTGGCACCCGGACAACCCCCAGCACGCCCAGGCCCATGAAGATCACAAGCGTGCCTCCCAGGCGTGTCAGCAGCAGGCGGTTCTCTATCACCAGGGCGCCCAGGGCCGAGGCCGAGGCACCCATCGCGGTGAAGATGGTGGCGAAGCCCAGGACGAACAGGCCTGTGGCCGACAGCATCCGGCCCAGGTGTCGGCGCCTCTCCTCCACGCTCATCTCGGCCAGGGAGAGCCCGGAGACGAACGAAAGGTAGCCCGGGATCAACGGCACGATGCACGGACTCAGGAAACCCAGCACGCCGGCCGTGAAGGCCAGAATCAGGCCTACCTCGGTCATACGGGTATTATGCCACAGCACCACCTTCGTGTGGGGCCGCGGGCAGGCCTGGCGGCGCCGTGCCCCCCGCGACCTACCCTGGGGCTGCCCAGCGCAGCAGGGCCAGGCGCGCGGCGTCCACCAGGGCCGCGGTCGAGGGCGCATCGGGCGCCGCGCCCTCGGCTGCCTCGGGCTTGCCGCCGCCCCGGCCGCCAAACGCGGCAACGGTCTCGCGCAGCACCGCGGCCGCATCCACGGCCACGGCCGGGCTGCGCGCCACCAGCAAGCGGCGGCCCGGATCGGCGGCCAGGATCGCAACGCAGTCCGTCTGCGCCGTGAGCATGCGGGCCAGGGCGCGCAGGTTCTCGATGGCACGGCCATCATAGGCCGCGGCGACTACCGTGGGGCCTGCGGCGCTGGCCGCTGCGCCATGTGAGGCCGCTCGCGCCAGGAGATCCCTGGCCTCGTACCCCAGCAGTTCCATGCGCGCGGCCTCCAGAGTGCGCTCCATCTCCCTCGCACGGCTCGAGAGACGCCCGATCGCGCCGGCCAGGTCGGGCTCGCCCACCGTGAGCTCGGTGGCAATGGAGGTGATCAACCCCCGCGCCCACCGATAGTGGCGCAGCGCGCGCCCCCCGCACTGGAAGCCCACCCGCACGCCCCCCTTGTGCCGCTCGTGGCGCAGGAGCGCGATTGTCCCGACCTCGCCGGTAGCGCGAACATGTGTACCGCCGCAGGCCGAGCGGTCGAAACCCGCCACCTCCACCACCCGTATCCGCCCGGCCTGTTTGGGCGGGCGGCGCAATCCCACCGCGACCGCCTCTTGAATCCCGACCTCGCGCGCGGCCACCACCCGGTTCTCGGTGACGATCGTGTTGGCCAGATCCTCCACGCGCGCGACGGCTTCATCGTCAAGGCGGGAAAGATCCAGGTCCAGCGTGCAGGTGGCGCCTATGTGAACGGAGAGCGTCTCCGCGCCCAGCGCCTGCAGGAAAGCCTCTGAGAGGATGTGCTGACCGGTGTGCTGCTGCATGTGATCGAAGCGCCGCTCCCAGTCGAGGGATCCTGCGACAGATAGGCCTTCCCGCAGCGTGGCGAGGGATCCGGCGACCTGTCCCTGCCCAGACGGCCGAACGGCGTGCCAGATCTCGCCGTCCTCTTCCAGCGCATCCGTTACCTCCCAGGCGTCGAGGTGACCTTGATCCGCGGGCTGGCCGCCGGACGCCGGGTAGAACGCCGTCTCCGCCAGCGCGACCGCGGTGACCCTGCCTTCGATGTGGCGCACGCCCGTCACAACAGAGGTGAACTCGCGCACGTACGCGTCATGGTGGAAGAGCTTCACCGTCACGGTCCAAACCTCGCGGTCGAGGGATCTCGGGCTCTTCCGGCAGTCTTCGACGGTCGGCCGGACCCTCCCCCCGCGCCAGATCGCGCGGGATGCCGGGCTCCGCAACCTGCGGGCATCAGGGTTCGTTGCCTGCCCGGGACACGCTTGCTACAATCGAAACAGGACTCCGCGCTCCGCAGAGAACCGCAACGGGAGAAACGGATGCTGGAGCTGATCTACTTCCTCGACCTGGTGTACAAGATCATCACCACGCTCATCTTCGTGCGCGTGGTGCTCTCGTGGTTTCCGGCCCTCCGCCATCCCGCGGTCAAGGTGGTCCACGATCTCACTTCGCCCATCCTGGATCCGATACGGAGGGTAATACCGGCAGCCGGGGGCCTCGACCTGTCACCGATTGTCGCCATTCTGTTGCTCTATCTGGTGCGCAACCTGCTCGTGGATCTGCTGGTGACGCTGCGACCGTGAAATCGAACGGAGGAGGGAGAAGCGATGGTCCAGGCGTACGTGCTCATACGCATCCTGCCAGGCAAGCTTTCTGACGCGCTGGCGCACATTGTGCGGACGCCGGGGGTCAAGATGGCCCACGCCGTTACCGGGCCTACAGACATCATCGCGTTCGTGGAAACCGAGAGCATGGACACGCTGGGCAGGCTGATCGTCTCCCGGTTTCAGGAGACAACCGGCGTCACGCGGACGACAACCTGCGTGGTCACACCGGTCAGCGAGAGGTGAGCGGGATCAGTCCAGCGTAGTCCTTGCGCGCGGAGGCTGCGCCGGAAGCGCCCAGATTGCCACCAGCGCGATCAGGAAGAGGCCGACGCTTGCCGACAGGGTCTGGGCCAGCCCGATCTTGTCGGCAATCGCACCGATCAGCGTCATGGAAAGGCCTGCGGTTCCCCAAGCCATCCCGGTCACCATGCTGCTGGCCAGGCTTGCCCGTGAGGGGAACATCTCCTGAGCCATCACTATGCTGACCGGGGCCGCCAGGAAGAGCATGAAGCCACCCAGAGCCAGCGGCACCAAACCCCAGGCGCCCTCGATGCTGCCGAAGAGCACGAGCAGGGGCGCGGCTGCAATCAGCGAGATCGCCATCACGGCGCGCCGTCCGATCCGGTCGGAGAGCGCCCCGCCGACCAGGCCGCCGATTGAGCCGACCCCTCCAAAGAGAAAGACCGCGGTCCCTCCCATCATCAGCGTCTCTCCGCGACCGCGCAGCAGGAGCGGGATGAACAGGACGTGCCCGAGCGTGACCACGCTCCTTAGCACCACCACGAGCCAGATCAATACCAGGGCTCGCCCATGCCGCCGGACTTCGGAGCCCAGGCCCACCCGGGTGGGCGTCTCCAGATCAGACCACCAGGAGCCGGCGAGCCTCCAGAGCAGGAGGCAGGCCACCACGCCCGGAAGCGCGGCCACTGCGGTTCCGGCGAGCCCGATCGCACCCACGATCGCGGCCACGTAGACCGGGCCCAGCGAATATCCCAGCTCACCACCCGCGATGAACAGTGAGATCCCGGCTCCCCGGCTGTCCCCGCTCACGGCCCCGGCGGCCGAGAACGACTGGGGGTGAAACGCCGCGGTGCCCAGGCCTGCGATGAAGAGCACCGCGAGCATCGCGTGGTAGGAGGGCGCGAGCCCGAGCAGTCCCATCATGACCACCGTGACGAGCGCGCCCAGAACGGTGAACACAGGCCGCGGAACGCGGTCGGCCGCCATCCCGAAAAACGGCTGGGAGAACGCGGACGAGAGATTGTAAGCGCTGCCGAGAAGGCCGGCAAGCGCCAGCGAGATGCTGAACTTGGCGACCACCAGCGGCAGCAGGGGCGCCAGGAAGGCGGCATAGAGATCGTTGGTGAAGTGGGCGAAGGACAGGACGCCCAGGCGTGACCACGATGGCGCGCGCGGCCTACCCGGGTTCACGGAAGCAGCACCAGAACGATCGGGATCGAGACGAAACTGGCCACGGTGGTCAGGAAGACCGCGCTGGCCACGAAATCAGGAGCAGCGTCAAACTGCGCGGCGATCAGGAACGCGTTGATCGCGGTCGGCATCGCCGTGGACATCACCGCGACGTCGCGGGTCAGACCGGCGATGCCGAACCAGGGCGCCAGGGCGACCGTCAACAGCGGTGAGACGACGAGCCGCAGGACCGTGGAGACGCCAAGGGGCGCGCTCACGCCCGAGGGTCGTGCCTGCGAAAGCTGCACCCCAAGGGTGATCAGCAGCACGGGAATCGCGCCCTGGGCCATGAGCTCGATCGGGCGCCACAGTGCCACCGGCAACATCCACCCCTGGTACGCGAAGACCACGCCCGCGATCGCGGCGTAGATGAGTGGCAGGCGGAAGATATCGAGGACAGCATGGGCGGGCCTGTTCCTGCCAGCCGAGGCCAGGAACACCCCCACCGAGTGCATGAGGATCGCCGAAACCACGAAGATGAGCGTGGCCAGGCGAACTCCTTCCTCGCCGAAAGCGAACAGGGCGACCGGAATCCCGTAGTTGCCCGCGTTGTAGAGAACCGTTGACACGGCCAGCCCGCTGCGCTGGAGCGGTGCCAGCCGCATCAGCCGGCCTGCGAGCAGCGCGACGACGAGCAGCACTCCGAACTGCGCCACGATGAGCCCGATCAGCCTCGCGGCGGCTGCGGCCGACACGTCGGCGCGCACCAGCGCGGCGAACACGAGACTGGGCGTGAGCAGGTATATGGTCACGCGGGATAACGACTGGACTTCGATCGGAATCAAGCGGGCGAGCAGGTACCCGGCCGCTATGAGCAACACTATGGGCAGAACGACTGAAAGCAGTGCCACTGCAGTCCCCCATCGGAGCGCCGCCCCGGGCGCGTCTTGCTAGCGGGCTCGGAACGCCGGGCGCGACGGCCTCTTTGGGCGCTTCGCTGCCTTCGATCGTCTCTTGTCGTCCTTTGTGGGTAGCGTTTCCTCCCAGGTGACGATGCTGTGGAAGTACTGGCGGTCGCCCTCCTCCAGCCCCCGGGTTACCTCGGTGATGTGCATCGTCCGGGCCTTGAACTCCTTGAGCGCGTGCTCCACGGCCGCCTCGGGCTTCGCGTCGTTGCCGCAGGTGAAGATGTCAAGGGCAACATATCCGTACTCAGGCCATGTGTGGACGGAGAGGTGCGACTCGGAGATGACGACCACGCCGGAGACGCCGTTGGGGTCGAACCGGTGGAAGGAGATAGACCAGACGGTGACCTGGGCCACCTCGG
>Ga0194112_10000459_pt1 | contig 59725 bp, 31 predicted proteins | sample TA2MahC400mmetaG_FD_146191 | JGI IMG/M metagenome (GOLD analysis project Ga0194112, IMG submission 146191) | Freshwater microbial communities from Lake Tanganyika, Tanzania - TA2015016 Mahale Deep Cast 400m | ecosystem: Environmental > Aquatic > Freshwater > Lake | place: Tanzania: Lake... | reverse complement strand
ACGCGATGGCCGACAAAGTGCAGATGGTTCTGAGCCGGATCGGCGCGTTCTTCAACCGCTTGAAGGCGATTGCGGAGCAGTTGAGCCCAGAGGCGATCTGGGCCATCATTCTGTCGGTGGCTTTCCGGGTTTGGCTGAGGGGAAAGCCCCTCCACCCGGTTATGGAGGGGTCTCAAACGCTGCTGCTGCTCACCGCGTAGGTGTCCGGCAGCCAAAACAAGAACAGTTCGGGCACGCGCAGCGGGACCGAACTGCTCTTTCTAGGTTGACCGGCCGCCGAACGTAGTTGTGGTTCATCTCGCTGCCGCGGGTCACTTCGCGCCGGCGTTTCCAGGTCTGGCCCTCGTCCTTGCTCACCCAGTGTACTTGGTGAAAAGGTGCAGAAAACCCTCCCCCTCGATCCATCGCGGCTGCGGACAGGTGATTTCCCGCTGTCGGACGGGCGGCGCTTGCAGTAGCTTGGCCCGCGGTCAGTCCCAGAGGTCGGATCGCGGTTGCGTACGGAGGAAAGGCGGGGTGTGGCGATGCAGACGAAGAAAAACGAACGGTCACCGGCCAGCAACTCTCCCTGCAAGAGCAAGTCTCGGGGGCCGGTGATGTCGTTCTCGGCGGAGACGGCGACCGTGCGGATACGAACCGCCGATTTCGATTTCCGCGGCGGCGGATGCGCGGCCAGGATTCTGGTCGGCAAGGAAGAACGCCGCGAGGTCCTGCGGCCGCGCGGCCGGGCGACCCGGGCCGCGTGCCGCAAGAAATCGCCCTTGGGGCCGCTTGAGGTTTCCAGCCTGTGTTGGGAGCCGAAGGACGGCGTAGCGCTGACATGGCATTTCGGCATGCTGCTGGAACGCCGCGGTTTCACGCTTCAGGCCGCCGTCCGCAACGGCGGCGACGCGCCGTTCCGTCTTGCGGAGTTCACGTTGCTCGACTCCGCGGCCACGCGGCTCGGCGTTCACGGCGATCCCGCCGCCTGGCATCTGGGCGGCATCGATCACATCGGCGGATCGCTGGCCGAGGTCCTGTCGAGCCGGAACGAGCGCATCCGGCGGGAGCACGAGGGCTTCGGGATGCCGGTTCCCGCCGACTTGCCGCGGGACGAGAAAGCGACGGACGGCCACTGGCGCCGGCATGCCAACGTGGCGACGCTCTACACCGACAGGGGCGCGCGCGGCTTGTACATGGGGGCGGCCGGCGCGGAATCCGTCGTGCAGTTCGACTGGCGCGTGGACGGCGCGGACTGCCGCTTGGAAGTCGTGGGCGAAATGTGCGACGTGCGCGTGGACCCGGGCGAGACCCGCTTGTCGGAAACGGCGCTCTTTCTCGCCGAACCGTGCGCCGAAGCCGGCGCCGGTTACGCGCGCTGGCTGGCGGCCGTGCTCGGGGCGCGCACGCATCGCGGGCCGGTCACCGGCTGGTGCAGTTGGTATGACGGCGGGCCGAGCGTCACGGCCGGGCACGTCGTGTCCGTGGCCGGCGCGGTGGCGGCGCGGCGCGATCGTCTGCCGATGCAGGTCATCCAGATCGACGACGGCTGGCAGCGCCAGGCGGGCGACTGGGAGTGCAACGACAAGTTCCCCGACGGCTGGAAGCCGGTGGTGGATGCCATCCGCCGCGCCGGCGCAACGCCGGGTATCTGGCTGGGCCCGCTCGTGGCGCACGAGAAGGTGACGTTCCTCAACTACGCCGGCGAGAAGGAGAACCTGAAGGACGGGCGGCTCCTGGACATCCATCCCGACTGGTTCCAGCGCGACTCCGCCGGAAAACTCAACGGCAGCGCCGGCAACTGGGGACCCACGTCATACTGGCTCGACCCCACGCATCCGGGCGTGCGGGCCTTTTTCCGACGGATCGTGCGCCGCATGGTTCAGGAGGGATTCCGCTACTTCAAGATCGACTTCAACCACGTGGCCGGGCGGCTGCATGACCCGAAAAAGACCCACCTCCAGGCGTTGCGCGATCTCTACCGGCTGTACCGCGAGGAAATCGGCGAAGACGCGTACCTGCTGTCCTGCTCCGGATTCAACCGCGCGACCGTGGGGCTGGCCGACGCCTCGCGCATCGGACCGGATTCCTGCGCGCTGTGGGATGCGCCGCACGCCTGCTGTATCCGGGACTGCGTGCCGGCCGTGGCGGCCACCGCGTTTTTCAACGGCGTGCTCTACGCCAACGACCCGGACGTGACCTACACCCGCCCGATCTGGAACATCACGCCGGCGGAGCTGCGCACCTGGCACGGCTTCGTGGGCCTGCTGGGCGGCACGGCCATGCTGTCGGATCACTTGTACAAGCCCGAGTACGAGGCGGAGGAAACGCTCCGGATGTTCGAGATCCTCTGTCCGCCGGCCCGCGAGCATGGCGTTCCGCTGCACCCGGGCGCCGATCGCATGTGCAGCCGGTTCGGACTGCGATGCGACCGGCCGTGGGGGGCGCACATGGCCGTGATGATCTACAACCCGGCGGGCAGACCGGCGGATCTGGCGCTGGACCTGCCGCCGGATGCCTGCCCCGGCGAGCGGTTCCATGCCTGGTCGTTCTGGGACGGCCGCTACTTGGGGTTGATCACGCCGGCCCACACGTTCAGGAAGCTTGGTCCGCGCGAATCGCGCCTGCTGCGGCTTACCCCGCCGGGGCCGGCCGGCCGGCCGCTGATCGTGGGCTCGGACCTGCACATCGCCATGGGCGCCGCGGAGTTCGCCGCCGTGCGCGCGACCGGCCGGACGCTCGACGTCGAGCTTGCCGATGCCGGCGCCACAAACGGCGGCATTTTCTTCGTCGCTGCCGGGAACTGGACGCTCGCCGGGTTCACCGGCATGGCGCAGGCCGCGCTCGCGCGAGTCCGGCCCGGGCTCTGGCGCGTGGTCCTCCGGGGCCGCAAGCGGGGCGGCGCGCAGGGCCTCTCCCTGCGCCGCGCGGACGCTCGCCTCCGGCGGCGAAGGTCTTGAAAGGGAACGTGCATTCGACGCGCTAACAGCGTCCCGACTGATGGCAATGGATGTTCAATCTGGAACTCACGAATCAAGAACAGTTCGGCCGCGAAGCGGCTGAACCGCTCTTTCTAGGCTGATATGTATTTCTTTGCCGTTCGCCGGTCCAGGCCCGCGCGCCGGGCCACTTCCTCGTAGGTTCCGTGGCGTTCGTAAAGCAGGCGGCAGTAGTCGCCCAGCAGCTCGGCGGCCCCGTAGTCTTCGAGATCGATGCGCCGGTGCACGCGGCTGCGCAGGTCATCCGCGGCGGCGCACGTATCGCCGGCGTAGGCGCGCGTCAGCAGGATGCGCCGCACGCACTGCTCCAGCTCGCGCACGTTGCCCGGCCACGCGTAGTCCGGGCCGAGCCGGTCTTCTATCGCCCCCCGGATCAGGGCATGCAGCTCGTCGGAGTCCCGCCCCGTGATGCGCCGCACGGTCAGCCGGATCAGGTCGTCCAGCTCCGCGGGGTCCTCGGCGAGACGCCGCCGGAGCGGCGGAACCGTGATGACATCCGAGCTCAGGCGGTAGAAGAAATCGTCCCGGAGAAGGCGCTCCCGGCGCAGGACGTCCAGGGGGCGGTTCGTGGCGGCGATGACCCGCCCGCGGAAGCGGCGCCGCTCGTGGCTGCCCACGGGCGAGAACGACCGCTCCTGCAGCACCTGCAGGAGCTTGATCTGGACGGGCACGGAGACCTCGCCGATCTCGTCAATGAAAATGGCGCCGTGCGGGCTGCAGCGCGCAAACACGCCGTCGTGCGCTTCCACCGCCCCCGTGAACGCGCCCTTGCGGTGCCCGAACAGCTCCGACTCGATGAGCGTTTCCGGGAACTGCGACAGGTTGATCGCCAGGAAGGCGCGCGTGAAGCTCTCCGTGAACCGCATGGCGGACTCGTCGAAGGGAATGAAGCCCGACCGTCCGATGGCCGCCGCGGCCGCGCCCTTGCCCGTGCCCGTCTCGCCAAGCAGCAGCGTGGAGAAATCCTCCATGCGGTCGCGCAGGTATTCCGTGTACAGCCGCATGTCGTGGGTGAACACGTTGTTCCACAGCGCGCGGCGCAGTTCGCGCATCACGGCGCTGCGCCCGATCAGCGCGCGGTCAATGAAGTAGTAGGCGCGGCGCAGCTGATAGAAAGTCGCGAAAATGCCCCGCGTCTCCTCGGTGTCCGGGGCGGCGTCGCGCAGCGCGGCGAGCACGTCCCGCGCGAAAGGCACCGGACAGGGCTCGGCGCCCGATTCGGCCTGGCGCTCGATGAGGCCGTCCAGCCGGTCCGTGAAACGGTGAAACACGTCGAAGAAAAACGCGTACTGCACACGCTTCCGGTCGGCCGGTCCCAGCGCCGCGACGGTCTGGCGCGTGAAACGGTTCTTCTCCAGAAAGCCGCGCACCCGCGCCACGGTCGCGGCGAGCCGCTCCTCGGGCGCCGTTCCCGGCGGGAGACCCGCAATCTTCAGATCGAGCGCGGCCCGTCCTTCGCCGAACGGATTCGCAAAGGCCGCGGCGGAAACAAGCTCCAGGAACTCCCGCTGTTCCGCCGTGAGCGCGATGGCCTTTGCGCCGGTAGGCATGCAGAAAATGTACGGGATGTATACATTTCGTGTCAACAACAACATGGCGGCAGTATCGTGGCAGTCATGCGGAGGTCGCGGGCCAGTGCTTTCTTCCCCCCTGCGAACGGGCTGGCACGGCGCCTGCGGTACGTCGCGGCATGCTTGCGTCATCAATCCGTTTTTATCTGAGGGTGCTGCGGCTTCTGGCCGCGCGGCGCGTGGTCTCGGCCGAGGACATTGCCCGCGGCTATGACCGGATCAGCGCGGGTTACGACGACAGTTTCACGTCGCACGTGGCGCCCCATTCGCTGCGCATGGTCGCGCGGCTGGGCGTGAGGGACGGCGACCGGGTCATGGACCTGGGGGCGGGCACGGGCACGCTGACCCTGGCCCTGGCGCGGGCCGTGGGGCCGCGTGGCGAGGTTGTCTGCGTGGACCGCTCGCGGGGCATGCTGGAAACGGCGGCCGGCAAGGCGCGCGCGGCGGCGCTGAACAACATCCGCTTTGTGGAAAAGGACATGCTGGAAGCAATCAGCGCCGCGCCCGCGGCCACGCTGGACGCGGTCACCTGCGGCTGGGCCCTGGGCTATGCCGATGCCCCCACGCTTCTGGCGGCCGCCGCGGGCCGGCTGAAGCCGGGCGGCGCGCTGGGCATCATCGAGAACACCCGCGACACCCTGGACGCAATCCGCCGCGCGGCGCTGGAAGTAGCGCGCCGGCATCCGGGCCGCGTGCAGACGATCATGGACCTGCACTTCCGCCTGCCCCGGGGCGCGCGCCGCCTGCGCCGGTGGTTCGAAGGGGCGGGGCTGTCGGTGCGCGAAGTGTGGGAAGGCCGCGTGAACCGCCGCTTTGCGACGGGCGGGGAAGCGTTGGAGTGGGTGCTGCGCACCGGCGCGGGAGTCGGGTTCAACAGGATGATGTCGGACGACATCAGGGCAACGTGCGACGCGGAGTTTGCCGCGATTCTGGAGAGGGAGGCGAGGCAAGACGGCGTGATCGAAGTCGCGCATCGCTACGTTGCCGGCACGGCTGAGAAGAGAAGCGGAGGGATGACGGCATGAACTTGCAGGCAATGGCGGGGCAGTTGGCGCTGTTGAGGACGCTGGAGTCGCGGGCCGTGCGGAAGCTGCCGCCGCGCGCGCTGTGGCGGTTGCGGTCTTTGCTGGCGGGCGAGCGGCTGACGCGTATTGACGGCCGGTACGTGGTCAATTCGTTTCTGCCTCCTTTCCCCGGCCCGGCCTTCGACGCGCTGGGGCGGGGGATCGCCTCGCTGCTGGCGGGGCGTCCGGTTCCGGTCTCCGCCTACATCGCGGTGACGACCCGCTGTCCCTACCGCTGCTGGCACTGCAGCGGCGCGCACCGGCCGGAGCAGTCGCTGCCCTACGCGCTGGCCGTGGACACGATCCGCCAGTTGCAGGACCTGGGGGTGAGCATCGTCGGCTTCACCGGCGGCGAGCCGCTGCAGCGCGGCGACATTGCCGACCTGGTGGGGGCGGTGGACGCGCGGTCGGTGAGCCTGCTCTTCACCAGCGGCCACGGCCTTACGTCCGAGTGCGCCGCGCGGCTGAAGGCAGGCGGCCTTTTCGGGTGCGCGGTGAGCCTCGACCACCACACGGCCGCCGGGCATGACCGGCGGCGCGGGTGCGCCGGCGCGTTTTGCCGGGCGGTGGATGCCGTGGGCGAATCGCGCCGCGCGGGCTTCTACACCATGCTGCAGCTCGTGGCCACGCCGGAGAACATGGCGGAGGGAGAGATGGACCGTTACCTCGGTCTTGCGGCGGAGATGGGTGTGCACGAGATACGCCTGCTGGAGCCCATGCCGGCGGGCAGGCTCCTGGACGGCGGGGCGGTGTGCCGGATCGACAGCGCGCAGCGCGAGCGGCTGCGGCAGGTTCATCGCCGCACGAACCGCGGCGGCAAGCTGCCCAAGGTCGAGGCCTTCGCGGAGATCGAGCACGGCGACTCATACGGCTGCGGCGCCGGGTTCCAGCATCTGTACATTGATGCGGGGGGCAACGTGTGTCCCTGCGATTTCGTTCCCGTCTCGTTCGGCAACGTCAGAGACGAACCGCTGGCGGCGATCTGGGAACGCATGAACAGGGCCTTCGCGCGTCCGCGGCGGAACTGTTTCCTGATCGAGCATGCCGCGGAACTGCGGGAGGCGTTCCGCGGCCGGCTTCCGATTCCGTACGAGGATGTCGCGCGGCGCATCGATTTCGCGTACCGGGGCGAGCTGCCGGGATTTTATCGGAAGATCGGCTATCGCCAGGCGACCGAAGGCCTGCTAACTTACCGCGAATCAGGCGGCGGGCGGCCGGTTCTGTCGCGCATGCACGGGCGGCGTGTTGGGGCATAGTCCGGAACGGGAGGGGATATGGGCGAAGAATTCCTGCTTTTCTTGCTGGGTCTGGCGCTGGTCGGCCTCGTGTTGCTGCCGGTTGTGGCGGTGATCATGCTGGCCGGAATCCGCCGGCGCCTGACGGATCTGGCCGCGCGGCAGGACGCCATGTCGCGGCGGCTCGACGTGCTGGGCGTTGCGCGCGCGGCCGGCGCCGCGTCTCGTCCGGAAGCGCCGGCCGTCGCCGCCGAGACGCCGCGCGTTCCGGAAGCGGCCGTTCCGTCCGCCGCGCCGGTCGCCGCGCCTTCCGTTCCCCGTCCGCCGCCGCCGCCGCCCGCGCCGGCGCCCGCGCGGCCGCGTCCCGCCGCTCCGGTTCCGCCGACGCCCGTGCCCGTGCCGTCCGCGGAGCCGTCCGAGCCGGGCGCGGCGGCGCAGATCCTGCGCCGGATCTGGCGCTGGATCCTGATGGGCGGCGAGGAGCGCGCGCGCGGCGTAACGCGGGAATTCGCCATCGCGAGCTGGTGGCTGCTGATCGTCGGGATCGTGGCGGTCGTGGCGTGCGCGGCCTTCTTCCTGCGCTGGTCCATCGAGCGCGAGCTGATCGGTCCGGCGGGGCGCGTGGCGCTCACCGTCTTCTTCGGCGTGGGCATGCTGGTCGTCGGGATGCGGCTCCTGGGCCGCAAGTATCACATCATGGGCCAGGGCCTGCTGGGCGGCGGGCTGCTGACGCTGTACTTCAGCGTGTTCGCGGCGGGATCGATGTATGGCCTGGCGCCGATCCCGGCGGCTTTCGCGCTCATGATCCTGGTGACGGTCACGGCCGGCGTGCTCTCGGTGCGCGCCAACTCGCTGCTGGTGGCGGTGCTGGGGCTGGCGGGCGGGTACATGACGCCGGTCATGCTGCGCACGCCGGAACCCAACCTGGCCGTCTTCTACGCCTACGTGCTGCTGCTGGGCATCGGCATCATGGGCGTGGCGCGCTACCGCGAGTGGCGCGTGCTGAACTACCTCGGGTTTGCCTTCACCTATGCGCTTTTCCAGGGGTCGCTGCGCGTCTACACGCGCGCCGACTTCCCCATGGCGCTGGCGTTTCTCGCGGCGTTTTTCGTGGTTCATTCCCTGATCTGCTATGTCCACAATATCGCCCGCGCGAAGTCGTCCACGGCGCTGGAGGCGATTCATCTGACGCTCAACGCCGTGCTGTTCGCCGGTTTCGCGTATCGCCTGATCCAGGGCGCGCACGGCCGGCCGTATCCCGCCCTGATGTCGCTGGCCCTGGCCGTGTTCTACATGCTGCACGTGGCCGTGTTCATCCGCCGGCGGCTCGTTGACCGGCGGCTGCTGGTGACGCTGATCGCCCTGGCCGGCGTGTTTGCCGCCTGGACGCTGCCGCTGGTCATGGAGAAGGAATCGCTGACCATCGCCCTGGCGCTGCTGGCCTTCATGTTCCTGTGGCTGGGAGGGCGGCTGGGGAGCGAATTCATCGCGAACCTGGGCCACGTCCTGTACGGGGTGGTTTTCGTGCGCCTGGTCTGGATGGACCTGCCGCGCAACTTCCGGGGCGGGGGGGTCGCCCTGGCGCCGATGGGCGAATACTGGAAGGCGATGCTGGACCGGCTCTGGACGTTCGGCACGTCGCTGGCGTCGGTTGTCGCCGCCTTCGCGCTGGAGCGCCGGCGCGGGCCGGCGGCGGGCCTGCGCGCGGTCCCGGCCGCGAGCGACACGCCGCGCGTCGTGCCGGCGGGCGCGGCGGCGCAGGCCTTTTACTGGTTCGCGGCGCTCTTCGGGTTCGCGTTCGCGCACCTGGAGGTGAACGCCATGCTGCGCTACGGCGAGGCGTTCCGCCTGCCCGTCCTCACGCTGCTGTGGTGCGCCATGGCCCTCTACTTCATGCGCGGCTTCCTGCGCGGCGGCGGGGTGTCGGCCGCCATGTTCGCGGCCATGTGCGTGTTCATGACCGTCGGCGTCGTGAAGCTTCTGGCCGTGGACCTGCGGGCGTGGAGGCTGGCCGAAGGCCTGGTGTACATGGCGGACTACGTCGCGCCGGCCGCGTGCGCGCGGCTGCTGGACTTCGCGTGCGCCGTCGCCGCCCTGCTGGCGGCCTGGCGACTGGTCGGCCGCCGGATGGAGTCGCGCCTGCCCGCGGCGGTGTTCGGCTACGGGGCCCTGCTGCTGTTTTTCGTCTACGCCTCGCTGGAGACGAACAGCTTCCTTTACTGGAAGCTGCGGCGTTTCCAGGACGGCGGCGTTTCGATCCTGTGGGCCCTTTTCGCCGCCGCCTTCGTTGCCGGCGGGATATGGAAGAGCCTCAAGCCCTTGCGTTACGGCGGCCTGGCCCTGTTTGCGGTCGTGGTGGGCAAGGTCTTTCTCGTGGATCTCTCGGAGATGGAGATCATCCATCGCGTCATCGCTTTCATGATCGTGGGCCTGGCGCTGCTGCTGGGCTCTTTCGCCTACATCTTCGCCGGCCGCAAGTTCGAGAAAGGAAGCCAATGAACAAACCAGTCGCGCTGCTGCTCCTGTTTGCCGCCGCCTCGTCCGCGGCCGCCGTGGGGACGGACGCCTTTCCGCTGGTGAAGCCGCTGGCCGCGCCGGAGGGCGCCGCGCGCACGATCGGCCGCTTCGCGCTGGACGAGGACTTCTTCGACGGCACGGAGCCGGGGTTCGCCGGGATGCGGGTGATTGACGCGCGGGGCGGCGAAACGCCGTTCCTGACAAGGACGGTGCGGCAGCGCCGGATGATCGTCGAGGAGCACGACATCGGGGCGCGCATCGTCGAGTTCGAACTGCTGCCCGACAACCGGTTCCGCCTCACGGTGGAGCGGGCCCCGGCGGAAGCGCCCCGGCCGGCGGCGGCCCTCGTGCTGCATTCGGCGCAGAAGGACTACGAGAAGCTCGTGACCGTGGAGTCGTCGGACGACCGCGCGGCGTGGACCCCCCTGGCCGAAGGCGTTGCGATCTACGACTACGCGAAGCACCTCGACCTGCGCCGGGACCGCGTGGCGATCGCCCCTGACGCGCGCCGCTATTACCGCATCGCGGTCTCCAACATCACGGAGGAGCAGCTTTCGCCGCTGGTGCAGATCGCCCGCGAGACGCGCGACGGACGGCTGGTCGGCGAAATCCGGAACACCAGCCTGCGGCGGGAGGATTTCCGGATCGACGGCGTGCGGCTGATCGAGCGCCGGGAGACGTGGACCGACACGGAGGCCGCCCTGCGCGAATACGCGGTGCGGGCGTTTGCCGTGGCGCAGGACGCCGATCGGAAGGCCACCGTCGCGGAGTTCGCGGTGCGCAATGTGCCCCTGCGCGAGCTGCGTTTTGAAGTGGCCGACGTTTTCTTCAGCCGCGGCGTGGCGGTCGAGGCCCATACGGGCGCGGAGGGCGGCGCGGCCTGGCGGCGCCTGGCCGCGGGCCGGCTGCAGCGCGTGCCGGGCGGCGATCCGGCCGAGGGGCTGGTCGTGAGGCTGCCGCGCGCCTGCCGCTACAGGCGCTACCGCGTCACGATCCTCAACCTGGACAGCCCGCCGCTGACCGTCACGGCGGTGAAGGCCTGGGGCGAGGCGCAGGAGGCGGTGTTCCTGTGCCGGCCGGGCGAGAAGTACAGGGCGGTCTACGGGGCCGTGGGGGCGGAAGCCCCGCGATACGACATGGCCGAGATCGTGGCGGGCGTGAAGCGGGAAGACATGGACGAATACGCGCCCGGCGCCGGGGAACCGTACGCGCCGTTCCGCAAGCCCGGCTTCGCCCGGCTGCGCTCCGGCAAGGCCCTGCTCGTGCCCGCGGTCGCGCTCATGGTCCTGGTACTCGTCTGGCTCATCGCGAAAAGCGCGAAGCAGGTGGCGTGACCCGCGGCGGGGGCCTGGAGAACCCACCCCGCCGCCGCTTGCGCGGCGGCGCCCCTCCGAGGAGGGGATCGAGATCCGGAAGACGGCTGCGCCAATGACGAATGACGAAATACCCAGGCCCGCATCTTGCATTTGCGGCGCGGGCGGCTATCCTAAGGACTTCTCCACAGCCGGTGTTGGCTTCTTCCGGAGGCTGATATCGGGAAAGCGATGACAGTCAAAAGCGTCATACGAACGGCCGCCCGGCGCCCGCCCGGCGAGGGAGGTTCTGTTCTCCTGCCGGAACGGCGGCGGGCGTTGCTTGTCGCGCTGCTGCCTCTGGTTCTGGCCTTCGTTGCGGCGGCCCCGCTGCGCGCGGAGGAGGAGCCGGAGAAGTCGCTTGCCGAATCGCCGGCCGACCAGCTCATGGCCCGCAAGCTGTACGCGGACGCGGCGCGCCTGCTGGAGGAGGAGCTCAAGGACTCCGGCAACCAGCCCTGGAAGGGCCCGCGCTTCATGATGCTGGGGGAATGCTATTACCTGCTGGGCGAGTATGACCGGGCGCGGCCCTGGCTGCAGCGGGCGTTCGAGAGCACGGAATACGGCATGGCCCGGCGCGTGGCCCAGTACCGCATGGCCTGCATCGCCTACCAGACATCCGACCTGGCGGACGCCGAAAGGCGGACCGCGGAGTTCAGGCGCGAGTTCCCCGACGACGAACGCGTCGGCCGCCTGCTGCTGATGAAGATGAGGGCGCTGGCCGGCCGCGGCAGGAGCGCGGAGCGGGAAATGGAAGCCGTGCGCGGGGAGATCGCCGCGGGGGGCCTCAAGTACGGGCCGTCGATCCACGTGGCCGCCGACAAGCTCCTGACGGACTACTACCTCGCCGGGGGCGACGAAGAGAAGGCCGTCAGCGGCTACCTGGGCATCGTCAACAACTTCCGCAAGCTGCAGGCGCAGTACGAGCGGGAGAAGCGGACCGTTCCCGTGGACTACCAGGAGGCCTGCGACTACGCGGCCATGCAACTGGGCACGATCAGCATCCGGGCCCAGCGGGAGTCCGAGGCGATCAAGTGGCTGGAAAGCGTGAAGTTCAACGCCGAGATGGTGCAGCGCTCGCGCCTGCTGCTGGCGCAGATGGCCTACCAGGCGCGCGACTACCAGCGCGCCGAGCGGTACCTGCTGGACAACGACCTGGTCGAGCAGGTCCTGTCGGACGAACTGCGGTCGGACATGTACCTGGTGCTGGGGTTCTGCGCCAAGAAGTCGCCGCAGCCCAGGATGGAGAAGGTGTTCGAGTACTTCAGCAAGGTGGACCGCGGCGCCAGGGGCTACGCCCAGGCCCAGATGGGCATGGCCGACACGGCGCTGAAATGGCGGCAGCCCGAGGCGGCCGCCATGCATTTCGAGAATGCGCGCGTTTCCTCCAAGTACGAGGCCGAGGCCCTGCTCAACCTGGGGAAGCTCTACGTGGAGGCCGCGGAGAATGAGAAGGACGCGGCGAAGAAGCAGGCGCTGCTGGCCAGGGCGGCCGACCGGTACGACGCCCTGTCGACGAAGTACGCCGCGACGCAGTTCGCCCGGGACGCCGACGGAGCGATCGCGGAGCTGGTGGCCCGGGGTTTCGAGATCACGCGCACGGTTTCGGACGCGGAGATCGTGAGGCGCTGGGAAACCGTGGTCACCAACGTCCCCGGAACGGCCGAGGCGGCGCGGGCGCTGCTGAGCATCATCCGGATGCACCAGAAGGCGACGCTGGACGAGAAGACGCGGCAGTTCGCCAAGGCGCCGGACTTCGCGGCCTGCGCGGACGCCTGCAACCGGCTGCTCGACGCGAAAGCGTACACGGGCGCCGACCTGCCGCCGGACCGGTGGCAGAGCATGCGCTGCGAGGCGCTGTATTCCCGCGGGCTGTGCGCGGTGTCCAGCCTGGGCCAGGCGGCCGCGCCCGGCGCGGGGGCGAATCAGCCGGTCTACGCGGCGAACCCCGATCTCGACAAGGCGCTGGAAGACCTGGCGAAGGCCAGGGAGCTGGCGGACCCGCGCGACATCGTCCTGATGAAGAACATCGAAGTGGCGCACCTGGAGGGGCTGTTCAAGAGCGATTCCGAGGAGCGCCGCCGCGCGGCCGAGAAGGGCTTCGCCGCGCTGATCGAGAAATACGGGCACGAGCCGCGCCTGCAGAAGCTCGCGACGGACCTGGCCAGGTGGCGGCTCGACCAGGGGCAGTTTGTCGAGGCGGCGGACCTGTACAGGGGCGTGGCCGGCCGGGCGGGCGACGAGCTGTCGCAGGACGACCTGGTGAAGCTCCTGTTCATGGCCGGCAAGCTGTACAGCCGGGCCGCGCAGGAGATCTCCGGCGACGCGGCCGCGCGCCGGTTCGGCATTCTGATCCATCCCCGGCGGGTGATCGAGCTGGCCGGCATCCTGGATAGCCACAAGCCGTTCCGCAACGTGGTCCGGCTGGAGGGCGTCGAGGGCGAGATCGGCGCGGAGGAGGCCCTGCGGAAGCTGTCGCAGGCTTCGAAAATCCCGTTCGTGTGGGCCGGCAACGCGGGCGCGCAGCTCAGGGACAGGCGCCTGAAACTCACGAAAGACGCGGGCACGGTCGCCGATTTCCTCAAGGAGATCGTGGATTTCCGGACGATGGACCTGGCCTTCGACGTCGGCATGACGCGCGCCGCGCCGACGCTGAAGCCCGCGCCCCGGGAGGAGGCGGCGCCGGAGGAATCCGAGCGCGACAAGGTGATCGAGGTCTACGTGCGCGGCGACTGGGCCGGGCGCCACGAGCCGGTTGCCAGGAACTACGGCGTCTGGAGGAGCCTGCACTCCGGCCAGACCATGATGTACAGCGTGATGCGGCGGGTGGAGGAGATCACGGGAGAGCGCGTCGTGTGGGCCGACGGCCTCAACAGCGAGGACGTGCTGGCCGCGGAGTACGGGCTGCCGGCGGGTATCGATCCCACGAACAGCGTATCGGTCGCAAAGCTTCTGACCGCGGTTCTGGAGCCGCAGGGGCTGGCGTTCCGGATCGTGCCGCTGGACCCGGCGGCGGAGCTGTACGTGAAGGCCAAGGACAGCTTCAACGACGTGCGAAAGATCGCGCCCAAGTCCCCCGAAGGCGAGGAGGCCCTGTTTGTCCTGGCCTTGAACTATTACCGGCAGGAGGACTACGGCCGCATGAAGATCGTCCTGCAGGAATACCTCAAGATCTTCGACGGTCCGGGCTTCGAGCACTTCCACCAGGCGAATTTCTGGGTGGGATGGGTGCTGGAGAAGGACCGGCGGTTTCGCGAGGCGGCGAAGTACTACCGGCGCGCGGCGGAGGAATGCCTGACGGTGTACCGGCCCGAGGCCGGCGCCGCGGCGGCGTCGAAAGAGGCCATGGCGGAGCGGCTGTCGTACGACACGCGTTTCGCGCTGGACGAAGCGGTGAGCGGGGCGATTACGAACATGCCGTTCGCGGAGGAGTTCCTGCCCTTCGCGCGGATCAACACGGGCGTGGACGTGCGGCTGGACCATTCGGCCGCCGACGTCGGAACGCCGGTGGACGTGGGCGCCTTCCGGGAGCGCAAAGTCTACGACATCCTGTGGGACGCGCTGGAAGGGCGCGGCCTGACCTTCCGCGTTGAGAACCTGGACAAGTCCTCGGCGGAGAAGGCTTACTACCGGCTGGCGTCCTGCCTGAAAGCAGAGGGCATGAACGAGCAGGCGCTGGCGGCCTGCGTGACGCTGCTGGACCGCTATCCGGCCACGAGCCGCAGGAAGGACGCCTTCAACCTGCGCCTGCAGATTCACAAGGCGCTCAAGGACTACGGGCACGTTCTGGAAGACCTGGAGATCCAGAAGGCCGCGGCGTCCGACCCGGACGAGGCGCGCCAGGCCGACTACGCGCGGGCGTGGGTGCTGATGGATCTGTGCCGGTACGCGGAGGCGGCGGAGGTGTTCAAGAACGCGCTGGCCGGGGCGCGCGACGCCGGCGAGCGGCTGGCCGTCCGCGAAGGCTACGCCCGGGCCCTGCTGCGCGGCGGCCGCGCGCCGGAGGCTCTGGAGCAGTACGAGGCGCTGACCAGGGAAGAGACCTCCGTGCTGCGCCTGTTCGTGGAGGAACTGGTGGTGTGGCGCCTGCGGCGCGAGCTGGGGAAGGCCGCGGGGGACGAGCTGCCCGCGTCGGCGTCGGCGGCGATGCGGCGGTTCGAAGCGCTGGACGAGATGGGGCGCGCCGAGCTGGACCGCGCCGAGCTGACCAAGGTGACGTGGACTTACTACGTGACGGGCCTGTACGATCTGCAGCGCGGCGACGCGGACCGCGCCCTGGCCAAGCTCGACGCGGCCGCGGGCTCGCCCGACGACTGGATGGCGGCGGACGCGATCCTGAACGCGGCGCGGATCCACGTGGCGGCCGGGCGGCTGGACGAGGCGCGCGAGGCGCTGGAGTTCCTCCTCTTCTCGACGCAGTCCGCGGAGGCGGAAGTGCAGGCCCTGGTCCTGCTGGCGACGGTTTACGGCCGGATCGGCGATGAGCGCAGGGCGGAGGAGCGGCTGGACGCGCTGGTCAAGCGGTTCCCGAATTCCGCGCCGGGCATGCAGGTGATCCGCGAAAGGGCGGAGCGGGCGGCGAAGGAGAAGAACGAGCGCCGGGAGGCGCAGGGGGCGCAGGGGGAGAACGCGGGATAGCCGCGCGGAGGCGGCGATCGCGCGGGGGAAGAGAGACATGGCGGCAAAGAGGCACGGGAATCGCGAAACCGGAGCGCGGCGCTGGCCGGCGGCCTTCGCGTCGCTTGCGCTTTGCGTTGCGGCGTTTGCCCAGCCGGAGGCCGCGCCGCCCGCGCCGGGCGCGGGCGAAGCGCCGGCCGCCGCCGCGCTTCCCGATACGCCGGAAGCCCTGTTCCGCCACGCGCAGCGCATGGAGACCGAGGGCAGGATGACCGCCGCGGTCGAAGCCTACGCGCGTTTCATGGAACAATTCCCCGGCCACTCGCAGATCCAGGAAACCGGCTACCGCCTGGCCAAGTGCCTGGACGCCGTCGGCCGCGTGGACGACGCGGTCAAGCAGCTCGAGGCCGCGACGCGCGTCAGGAACGCGCGTTTCAGGAACCGCCAGGACGCGCTCTTCATGCTCGGCAAGCTGTACGGCGACCTGGGCGAGTACGACAAGGCCTGCCGGGTCATCGAGCGCCTGCTGGGGGAGGGGGCGGGGCTGTACGAGGAAGAGGCCCTGAACCTGTGCGGCGGCTACTACGCGGTGCAGAAGAAATACAACGAGGCGGCGGGCAAGCTGAACATTCTCAAGCGGCGCGTGGATTCCCGGTTCGCGGAACGGGCCGCGTACAAGCTGGTCCTGATCTGGCTGGAGGCCGGCAACCTCGAGCTGGCGGTGGAGGCGGTCGGCGACCTCGCCAGGCAGTTCCCGCAGAACCAGGACGCGCGCGGCCTGATGCTGCGCATCGCGGACGTGTTCCGGCAGCAGCGCAAGTTCTCGCAGGCCGTCGCCATCTGCGACCAGCTCACAAGCGTGTTCCCGACGTCGCCCGAGGCGCTGGCTTCGGGATACCTGGTGGGGCTGTGCTACCGCGACCAGAAGATGCCCGACAAGGCCCTGGAGGCGCTCAGCGCCGCGGCGCGCGTGCCCGGCAACGTGCGCCGCGGCGTGGCGGCGGAAGCCATGGTCAAGGCGGCCGAGATCACTTTCGCGGAAAAGGCGGACCCCGAGAAGGCCATGGCGTTGTACGAGGAGGCCGCCGGCCTGGCGCGGGACTACCCGGACGAGGACCGCCGCCGCCAGGTGCTGGAAGCGTGCTACTTCCGGCTGGCGGAGCACAACTTCCAGAAGAAGAACTGGAGCGTGGCCCTGGAGTTCTACGCCCTGCTGCGCGAGTCCGGCACGGAGATCAACGTCCTGCCGCGCATCATGAAATGCCAGGCGGAGCTGGGCATGGACCCCGACGCCTACACCCGCGGCGAACGGGAGCTCGAGTACGTCTGGAAGAAGATCAAGGAGAACCCCGGCACGTTCGCGGCCGCGGAGGGGGAAGTCTTCCTGGCCGACCAGCAGCTCGGGCCGGCGATCGAGCAGAAGGGCCCGTCCGAGCGGCTGCTCAAGTGCGCCGACGTCTATACCGACATCCTGTACCGCTATCCGCCCGCGGTCCTGGCCGAATCCCACCTGAAGTCCTACATCTGCGTGCAGCTCGGCCGCTGCCGCGCCGCGCTGCACGCGCTGGAGCTCGAGGCCGGCGCCGCGGGCACGAACAACTGGAACGCCGCGCTCGCGGCGTTCGAGCAGGCGCTGACGGCGGACGCGGACACGCCCTACGCGCGCGAGGCCCTGGAAGGCATGGCGCGCACGGCCGACGCCGCGGGCCTGGCGGAGAAGGCGTTCGACAGCTACAGGCGGCTTTACGAGCTGACCGGCGCGAAGCTCAAGTCCGCCCCGGACGACAAGACGCTGCAGGAGGACCGCCTGGGCTACCTGCGCAGCATGCTCTCCAGGGCCGACAAGTCCGCGACGATGGAGGACGCCATCGCCCTCACGCGCCGCATCGTGGAGCAGGAGGGCGCGGGCTCGCCCGCCGCGCGCCACGCCCTGTTCTACGGCGGCGAGCTGCACTACCTGCGCAAGGATTTCTCCGCCGCCGCGAAGGCCTTCCGGGATTTCATCGCCACATACGGGCCCCGGCAGAACGCGGAGGGCGATTTCGAGGCCGGCCCGCTGAAGGTCGGCGGCGCGCCCGACGAAACCACCCGTCAGATCTTCGACGCGGCGCTGCGGGTGGCGCATGCCTGGTACCTGCAGGGGCACCACCAGAACATGGTCAAGGCCTACGAGTGGATGGCGCGCAACGTGCCCGAAGGCAATCCCTACGCGGCCGAAGCGCGCTACTGGCTCGCCATGGAGACGGTCAAGGGCCAGGCCGGCGAAAGCCGGGAGAACATGCGCAAGCTGGCCGACCTGCTGTGGACCGGCGTGGTCAGCCCGGTGCCGCTCAGGGAGTTTCCGCCTCCCGAGGCCGCGGGAGACGGGAAGCTCTACCATCCCTGGGCGCGGGACGCCGAAATGATGAAGTACGTCAAGGTCTCGATGGTGAAGGCCGGCGAGATCCTCAGCGCCCGGAACGAGCACGAAACCGCGGCGCGGGTCTTCGCGGCGTACGCCATCCTGTTCCCGCCGCCGCCGCCGCCGCGGCCGGGCGAACCGCCGGTCAAGGACGAGCTCGGCAGCATCGCGCGCTACGCGCTGGGCCGGGAATACATCGCCCTGAAGGCGTACGACAAGATGGTCGCGGCCTACAGGCCGTACGTGGACGGCCTGCGGGACGACCGGTTCCGCTTCTCCGCGCTGCGCTTCATGGGCTTCCACGCCTCGAAGGGCGACCTGAAGCGCTACGGCGTCGAGGCCTATGCCACGCTTCTGGACGAGTACGGCAGCAACCCGCGGAACGAGTTTGATCAGCCCGTCCCCATTCCGCGCGGCGAATGGATCCGGCAGAACAACGCGTCGTGGGACGGCATGCGCCGCCCGCCCCCCGCCGAGTTCGACTTCGGCCAGGTGCGCTACGCGCTGGGATTCCTGTACTGGAGCAACGGCGAGTGGCAGCAGTGCGCGCGCGCGCTGGCGCCGTTCGCCGACGATCCGGACCTGGCCGCGAGCGCTTCGCGCCCCAGGGCGCTGTACATGCTGGGCAAGAGCTATTTCAAGCGCAACGAGGCGCGCCGGGGGCTGCAGGCGCTGGGCACGCTGGTCGCGGCCTATCCGCAGTACGAGGCCGTCGAGGAGGCGTTCATGCAGGCCGCGCGCAGCGCCATGGCGCTCAAGGACTGGCCGCGCATCCTGGAGCTGCACGAGCAGTTCATGCGGCGGTTCAAGGAGTCGCTCTACCAGCCGCACATGGACCTGTGCTGGGCCGTGGCGCTGCTGAACATTCCCGAGCGGCGGCGCGAAGGGTTCGACCGCGTTAGCACCCTGGCCAACAGCCATACCTATGAGGACGTCAAGGCGGACGCCCTGTACCACCAGGGCCTGGGCGCGCTGGCCATCGCCCTTCCGGACGCCGCCGGCAACATCGGCAAGGGGGACTACCGCCGCGCCCTGAAGATGTTCACCGCCAGCCTGGAGATCTTCCCCAGGGCGGCGGCGTGCCTCGAGGCGGCGCGCTGCGAGGCGGCGCTCGGCCGGTGGGCAAGCGTCAAGGAGTACCTGGACCGGCTGCTGCGGGACTTCCCGGACGCCGACGCGGACACGCTGGCGGCGGCCAGGACGCTGCTGGCGCAGGCGCGCCGGGAGATCGTGAAGAGCAACCTGGCGGGCGGGAACGAGCCGCCGCCGAAAGCGGAGTGAGATCCGGGCATGCCCGGCAAAGGAGGAGCGACGATGACCAGATGCGGAACGGCAACATGGGTGGGCGCGGGCCTGCTGGCGGCGGCCCTGTCGGTTTCGGCGCAGGAGCTCGACCTGTCGACCGTGACCGACGCCGGCGGACCGGCCGAGGCGGACGTGACGAAACAGATGGAGGAGACCAGGGGCGGCGACCTGAAGGTCTTTACGGCGGTCACCGACGAGGACATCAGCACCCTGGAGGTCGGCGACATCTACAAGAACAACGCCAGCTTCTTCAAGGTGCTGAAGGTCAACCGCAAGGGCAAGAAGGGCGGGAAGTTCAGCATGCAGCGGACCAGCGGCGAGAACAACCCCGCGCGGACCTGGACGCGCGTTTCGGGCCTCGGGCCGATAACCATCAGCAGCCGCGAGACGCTCTGGACGCTGTACCGGGCCGGGGGCGGCATCATGCACCCCATCGCCCTCAGCATGCTGCTGGTGATCGTCGTCGGGATCAACGGCGTCTTCGTGCTCAAGCGGCAGATCCACTGCCCGCCGGAGTTCATCGCCGCCGCGCGGGACGCGCTGCAGAAGCGCGACCTGGCCCGGTTCAAGACCCTCAGCGCCGGCCAGAAGGGGCTGCTGGGCCAGGTCTGCCGCGCGATGCTGGCCGAGTCGGAGGACGCGGGCGGGACTTCGCTGGACGAGATGCAGACGCGCTGCGAGATGCAGGCCAACAAGCAGATCAACTTCCTGAAGATCCCCCTCAAGACCCTCAGCGTCGTGGCGGCCGTGGCGCCGATGATGGGCCTGCTGGGCACGGTGGTGGGCATGGTGCAGTGCTTCGAGAGCATCGCCTTCGAGTCGGCCAGCGCCAGCAAGGCGCTGACCCTGGCGGCGGGCATCCGCGTGGCGCTGTTCACGACGGTGGCCGGGCTGATCGTGGCCATTCCCGCCCTGATCGTGCTGTTCCTGCTGAACCAGAAGTTGAGCGCGATCAGTTCCGACTGCGAGATCGCCGCCAGCAAGTTCGTGCACATGATCGCCAAGCAGACCGGGGTGGAAAAGGTCGGCGCGTAGGCGGGAGGAGGATGCGCCGGCGGCCCCGCCGCGGCCGCGGAAGGAGCGAGACCCATGAAATTCGGTAGAGAAGCCGACGAAGCCATCGAGATGAACATGACGCCGATGATCGACTGCATCTTCCAGTTGATCCTGTTCTTTCTCGTGACGAGCTCGTTCATCAAGCTGGAGCAGGACCTGAGCATCAACCTGCCGGTGCAGAGCAGGGAGATGAAGGTCCCGCCGCCCCCGGCGCGGCCCATCATCGTCAACGTCAAGTACCTGGGCGCGAACCGCGTGGACTACGTGGTGGAGAACGAGAGCATGCCGCTGCAGGCGCTGACGGCGAATTTCAGCCGCGCCCGGGCGCGCAACAAGGACCAGGCCGTGATCATCCGCGGGGACCGGCGCGTGCGCTGGGACCATATCGCCGCGGTGATGGGATCCTGCGCCCACGCGGGCATCGTGAAGATATCGGCGAGCATGGAGATCAACGAGGGCCGCTGAGGCGGCGCGGCGCCTCCGGGCGCGCGAAGAAGGCACGGCGATGCGAAGCGCAAACGAACGGGCGGGCGCGGGCGAGACGGCGCGGGTGGAGATCGTCAACCGCCGGGCGGTCGCCGTCAGCGCGGTCGTGGCGGTCGCCCTGCTGGCGGTCATGTTCCTCTGGCGCTTCGCCGCGCGCGTGGAAAAAACCAAGAAGCTCGTCGAATTCCAGTTCAGCGTCGAGGAGCCGGAAAAGGAGGAGTTCGAGCTCCAGGAGCCGATGCGCGACATCGTCCGCGAGCAGACCGACGTCATGGACGCCGTCGTGGTGGTCGAGGAGAAGCCCGACATCCACATGACCATCGTGCCGACCGAGGTGGAGGTCATCGAGGAAGTGGTCGAGTCCAGGAACATCGACGTGCAGGCGCCGGACATCGAGATCGAGGCCCGCGAGGTCGATATCGACGCGCCGGAACGGATCATCGAGGTCTCCGAGGAAGTCGACTTCGCGGTTGACGTGATCGCCGCCAGCGCGCCGGAGCAGGCGGACATCTTCCGCTACGACGAGCCCGAACCGGAGGACAAGCCGCGGACCTTCACCTGGAACCGGGCGCCCCGGCCGCGGCGCGCGCTCAAGGCGCTGCCCCGGGCGTTCGGCGACCAGGAGGCCCCTTCCATGGGCGAGCTGGGCGCCATGAACGTCAACCTGTTCGGCGGCGGCGACTTCTTCCGGGCCATGACCCGCATGGGCGGCGTGCACGCCCGGTCCGCGGTGGACGCGGCGCTGCACTGGCTGGCCGTGCACCAGGAAGCGGACGGGCACTGGGACCCGAAGAAATTCGAAGGCAACGACAACCCGGTGGGCAACAGCGGCCTGGCCCTGCTGGCTTTCCTCGGCGGCGGCCATACCACGCGGCGGGGCGAATACCGGCGGCAGGTGCTGAAGGGCATGGAATGGCTGCTGGCGCAGCAGAAGCCGGACGGCCGGGTAGGCAACACGATGTACGAACACGCCATCGCGACCATCGCCTTCTGCGAGGCGCTGGGGCGCGCGCAGGACGAACGCATGGAGGGGGCGGCGCGGCGCGCCGTGGCCTGGATCGAGAAGGCCCGGCTTCCGGACGGCGGCTGGCGCTACCAGCCGGATTCGCAGAACAGCGACGTGTCCGTGACCAGCTGGGTCATCCAGGCCCTCAAAGCGGCCAGGCTGGCGCAGGTGAAGTTCGACAGCCGCGCCTACGCGGAGGCCCTGCTGTTCATCGACGCCCTGACCGACAAGGGGGGCGGTCCGAACACCTCGGGCGCCGTGGGCTACACCTACGAGCCCGCCCAGAGCTACCCCGACAACGCGCGGCCGGCCATGACCTGCGCGGCGATGGTCATCCGGCAGTTCAGCGGGGCCGGCGTCAGGTCGGACGTGCTCGCGAAGGGCGCCGCCCTGACCCGCGGGATTCCGCCCGACTGGAATCGCAAGAATTTCTATCTGTGGTACTACGCGACCTACGCGATGCACAACATGGGCGAGGAGAATCGCGTGTGGTGGAACAGGCGCATCCGCGACGTGCTTGTCCAGCACCAGTGCCGCGACGGGGACAACGCCGGCTCGTGGGACCCCGAGCGCGACGCCTGGTCGGGCAGCGGGGGAAGGATATTCACCACCGCGCTGGGCGCGCTTTGCCTCGAAGTGTACTACCGCTACTCGGACGCGCTGAACAGCTTCGGCGTCGCCCCGGATATTGACGACCTTTTTACGCAGTGAGCGCGAGGGAAAGGCGCGTGCGCCGGCGCGGGGAACGGATGATGATCATAGGAGATGGTATGAAGAGTCTTGTGACCGCGGCCTTGCTGGGGCTGGCGGCCCTGGCGGGGACCGCCGCGGCCGTTGACGTGACGATCGAACTGGTAACGCCGGCCGAAGGCGGCCTCGCCCCGCTGCTCGATTATCAGAGGATGTGGAAATCGCCGTTCGGCGGGTGGGGCGTGGTCTCCTGGCCGTTCGCGGTCTCCGTGGACGGCGAGGGGATCCTGCAATACCGCTCGGCCGACCAGAAACTGCTGTCCAGGACGATGGGAACGCCGGACGCGGACGTTGCCGGCGTGGCCGCGATGCTCGATGAAGCCATGGGCGAGGAGAACGCGGTCAAGCCGGGCGACCTGATGGTTCTCAACGTCGAAAGGCCTTCCTCGGAGACTGTCGACGTCACCAGGGGCAAGCACACGCTCCGGCCTTTCGGAATCGAGTTCACGGTGACCGACACGGAAACGCTTGCGTGCGACGACAAGCGCGCGCGCGTTGACGCCAGGGCCCGGCGCCTGCAGGTGGTCTGCCACCCCGTCGTGGTCAAGCTCAGGGCCGGCGACCGGTCCGTGGCCGGCTGGATCCGCATGAGCTGCGACAACACGTCGCTGCTGGGCGGCATCGAGGCCGTCTTCACCGAATACGACAGGCAAACGAGGTTGGAGGCCGGAACGTCGGCCAAAGACGGCTTCAGGCGCGTCGAGCTGTACCTGCCGGCATCCGCTCCCGGCGTCCCGTACGAGGCTAACGGCGTGCGGTTCGAGGTGGACGCATCCGGAAAAGTCACGCTGGCGGCGGATGCGAAGGCCGGTTGCATGGACGGGCGTGAGATCCGTCTGGAGTTGCCGGCGCCGACGAGAGCGGCGGCCGTCGCGGCCGACACCCGGATGCTGGGCATCAGCTGGTTCGGCGCGTCGGGCGAGATCCGGATGTCGTGCGGATCGGAATCGGTGACCGCCAACGCGGCGGGTTCCGGCGAGAAGATCAAGTACAAGCAGGAAGGCGAGGTGAAGTTCCTGACGATCGACGCCGGCGCGGAGATCGAGCCCCGCGGCGTATCGTGCCTGACCATTCCGGTCGGCCAGGCCGACGTTCAACTTGAAAATGTGAGCGTGCGCGTGCCTGCCGCGACCCCGCGGTGGCCGCAGGCCGGCCTGATCTGGGACGTTGCCGGAGGCGCCTGCTGGATAGTCGAAACCGGTCCGCTGCATGGCGCGCCCGGCGCGGAGTGGTCGTGCCGCGTCAGTTCCGGGGCCGGAAAGGCGGCGGCGCCCGCGTCGCTGAAGGTCACGCTCGAGGCCGTGGCCGGCGGGGCGGGCGGCGGGGAGCTGGCGCTCACCGGCGACGGCCAGGGCGTGCTCAGGGGCGTGTTGCCGGCAAAGCCGGGCCTGTGGCAGTTGCGCGCGGCGGACAACGCGGGGCCGCTGGGCGGCCACAGCCTGGGCCTGGTGCTGATCGCGGACAGGGCCGCGGCCGCGGTCTCGATGTTCACGCTGAACAACCGCGCGCTGTTCCGGCGCGGCGACACCTTCGACCTGCTCTGGACGGCGCGGCGCGACGGCAAGGGCGCGGCGGGGGCGGAGTGGCCGGTGCGGCTGCGCGGCGCGGCGCTGGACACCGTGATCGCGCGGATCGCCATGCCGGCGGACGGGCGCGACGCGGCCGGCGGGCGGGTGGTGGTCGACACCTCCGTCCTGGCGCCAGGGGCCTACACGGCGGCGGTCGACGCGGAAGGCGTGGCCGGCTACCCGTTCCGGTTCCGCGTCTGCCAGAAGGAACAGTTGAGCGATTTCAGCGTCTACTCGTTCTTCCCGGTCACGGCCATGTTCATGCCTTACCCCGGCTCGCCGGCCAACGCCTACGTCAATCACAACGTCGGCGGACCGGGCCTGTCGCCGTTCGCGAATGACGGCGACGGATCGCTGGACGCGGCGCTGGCTTCCTACGCGAACGGTCCGCTGGGGCCGGCGCGGGAGTCGTTCGCGCGCCCGGAGACCCGCGCGCGGACGGCCATGGCGATGGCCGCCATGGGGATGCGCAACGCGCCCATCTTCCCGTGCATGATGCCGGCGGAGGATCAGAACCCGCAGCACACGCTGCCCGAGAACCTGATGAACCTGCGCCGCCGCCTGGCGCTCGACGTGCAGCAGGCCGCGGATTACCCCGGCCTCGACGGGTACGGCTTCGGCTGGTACGCCACCACCCGCGGCTTCTGGGAGTACACCGGCCGCAAGGACGGGTGGCAGGGCCGGCGGAACGAGGAGTACGGCAAGGTGGCCTGGGCGTACTGCCAGAAGGAGATGGCCAAGTTCCCCACCAATACCTTCTCCGAGGCGCAACTCAAGGAGTTCGGGAAGTGGCAGGGCGCCCGCGCCTGGAGCACGACCCTGCCGCGCTCGTACAACGAATGGCTGACCGACGTGAAGGTAATCCGGCCCGGCTTCGAAATGCACAATCACAAGCCGACGAACTGGCTGCCCGGCGGGGAACAGTACCCCCCGATGACCTTCGAGAACATGTCGCATCGCAGCGCGCTGGACTACCACGACTACTGCAATCCACCGGCGTCCGGCTGGCGCATGCCGGCGTTCCTGGGCATGGGCAACCAGGCCGGGCAGAAGCTGGAAATGGCCGTTTTCAGCCATATGTCGAGTTCCGAGGCGGTCCCGATCGTGTTCAGCGGCATCGGGCGCGGGATCGACGGCATTTACGTGGGCTACGACGAGGACAGCGCCTGGCAGACGGCGATGTTCCGGATATGCGAGCGGTTTGGATCGTATTTCACCGCGCTGGATCCGCTCCCGGACGTGGCGTTTTACTGGACCGGCGAACACGGCATGGCCAGCACGGTCCTGTACGACCTGGCGCGCATGCGCCGGCCGGGGATGATCGTCTCGCCCGAGGATATCCTCGCGGGCGAGCTGTCCCGGTACAAGGTGCTGCTGCTGGCCGGCACCCAGGCGTTCCCGACGCCGGGGATCGATGCCGCCGTCCGCGCGTTCGAGGCCAAGGGCGGCGTCATCCTCAAGGACGATTCGTGCGCCAAAGATATGCCCGGGAAGTCCATCGGTTTCGCCTACACGGGGGACCGCGTGTTCGGCGGCCCCTGGGGCCTGGGCGGCGACGGCGAATGGGAGCACGTCCACCCCTGGTGGAAGTTTACGAGCGCCAACACCAACGGCAAGGAACGGCTCCTGATCAAGGCGTTCGCCGGCACCCCCCAACTCCCCGTCACCACGCCGGATACGGACGTTCTCATCTCCCCGCTGGCCGGAAAAGACTCGATCGCGTGCCTCGTGCACAACAAGCGGGAGGTGCCGCTGGCCGTCAAGGGCCGCTGGCGCCAGGGACATCTCATGCCGAAGCTCGGCGAACTGGACGTGGCAAAAGGATGGTACGTCCACGACCTGCTGACCGGGAAGCCGGCAGCCGTCGAGAAGACCGCGACCGGGCAGCGCGTCCGCCTGGAATTCACGCCCGGCGGCGCCGCGATCTTCCTGCTGACGAAACGGGAGCCGAAGTCGATGGCCATCCGGACCGAACGCACGGCGCCGGGCGCGGTGCGGCTCACCGGCTGGCTGGCCGACGGGTCGGACAAGCCGCTGGCGGATGCCATGCCGTTCGAAGTGACGCTCAAGGGGCCGGACGGCGCCACGCTGTTCCGCAAGTTCGCCGCGCTGGGGCCGGAGACGCCGCTGGAGGTGCCCGTGCCGGCCATGGCCGCCGACGCGAAGTTGGAGCTGGTGGCGCAGGACCTGGTGCTCGGCTGCACGGCCGCGCAGACGATCGTTCCGGCGGCCCCGGCGGCGGTGGCGGCGCGGCCGTCCGCCGATTTCGTCGGCGGCGAAAAGCCGATCCTGGAGTTCCTCTCGCAGCGCAAGGGGCCGGTGACGGTGGTGCTGGACGAGGAGCAGGCCATGTTCCGCCCGGCCGCCGAAAAGATCGCCGCGCTGCTGAAGAAGTCCGGCCGCGAGGCCCGCGTGGAGACGTGGGACCTGGCCGAAATCCGGCCGCTCTACCTGCGCTGGAAGCCGACCAGGGACGACATCGAGGTTGCGAACAGCCTCACAAACGGGACGGCCTGGGCGTGGCGCATCAACCTCAGCTACTATGCCGTCGAGGCGGAAGGCGTGACCTTCGACAGTCCCGAGGCCGGCTACACCGAATCCGGGCCGAGCCTGCGGCACGAAGCGGACGTGGTGATGTTCGGCGCGCCGCAGAACCACCTCGCCGTGAAGCAGGTCGAGCCGTACCTGCGCCGGAAGGTGACGGACGCCTACCCCGCGCCGGGCGGTTTCTTCGTCCACCACATCTGGTCGCCGTTCCTGGGCGGCTACCACGCCCTGTACGTTGGCTGCCGGGACGCCGCCGGCGCCGACGCGGCGGTCGCCTCCCTCGCCGCATTGAAACGGCCGTCCTCCGCGCCCGCCCCCGCGCCGGACGCCAGGCCGGCGGTCGTGCGCGGCGGCGCGCCGGCGCCGCTCAAGGACATGGCCCGTGACCTCGACGGCACGTACGTTCTTGGCCTCGGTTTTTCGCCCAGCGGGAAGAAGCTGTTCGCGACCACAACCTCGTACGGCGACTGGTTCTTCATCCTGGATCCGGCCACGGGCAAGATCATCGAGCAGCGGCTGCCGCCGGTCTCGAAGGACGGCTTCCCTAACTGGTGGAACTGGGGCCGCGGGATTCAGGAAGTGGTGAGCGAGACATCGCTGCGCATCGGATTGTGGAACGGTACGCACCTCTACGATCTGGACAAGGGATTCGTCAGCAAGGCGCCGGGAACGCCCCCGCACCATCTTCCCGGTCCCAGGGACGGCGGGGGGCCGACCGTGAAAGCTTCGACCCGCCTCGACGACAACGAGAGGGGGCGGATCTACCTGGGCGGCAACGACCGGCTTCATGCGCTCGACGTGGATGGCCGCACGCTCTGGACCTATGAAGACGCGTTCGCCTCTCCCGATCTGCACTATCCGCGCGGCGTGTTCCCGCGGGCCGTCAGCGGCGACGGCAAAGTCCTCCTCGTCGCCGCGTTCGGCGTGCACGACATGATGTTCGCGACCGCGATGAAGTGCCCCGGGGTCGTGGGCATCGACACCGCCACCGGCAAGTTGCTCTGGAAACGCGACGGCGTCGTGCTCAACAGCGGCAAGGCCGTCCCGCTCCAGGACCGCTTCCTCGTGTTCGACGACGACGGGAAGTCGTACGAGATCATGGCCGCCGACGGAAGGACGGGCAGCGGCCTGAAAGGTGTCACCGGCACGCCGAACTGGGTGCTGCAGCCGCCGGGCGGCGGATCGCTGCTGATCGTCGAAAACAACCACTTCAACCGTGAGGGCCGGACGTCGCGGGTGTATGTCCGGCCGCTGACCGGCGGCGCGGACAGGGACCTGCCCGTGTCCGCGCGGGTGATGACGGTCCTGACGGCGCCGGACGGGCAGTCCTTCGTGATCGTCACCCGCGAAGGCGACGTTCTGCGTTTCGGGTGGGACGGCAGGCTGCTATGGAGCGCCAGCCTTCCCTGCATGACCGGAAGCATCACGTTCTCGCCGGACGGCAGGACGATCGCGATCGGGGGGTACGACGGCGTGCTGAGCATCCTGGACGCCGCCGACGGCAAGGTGACGCGGCGGGTGGACCTGAACTTCGCCAACCACGTCACGGACGAGCGGTTCGTCAACCAGGAACGGTTTGACGACGTGCCGCAGGACAAGGCGCGGACCCCGTCGCCGCCGCCGCCGGCGCCTTCCTGCCTCACCGCGTTCGACAGGAAGAAGGTGGCTTTCGGGCCGAATCTCACGCCGCCGGACGCCGTGCGGTCGAAGCTGAAGCCGGCCGGCTTGGACGCCTCGAATCCCGCCCGGCCGGAATACGTGGGCCGGATGGACGAACCGCTGTCGCTGACGGTACAGGTGAAAGCGGGCGCAACCTACCTGGTCGAATTCCTGAACGCCCTTGCCGATCCGCAAGACGTGAAGGCCGGGCTGCGGATGGAGGTGTCCGTCACGGCCGGGCAGAAAGAATGGAACAACCTTCCGCTCCTGACCTACCAGCCGGTCAGGCCCGCGATGGTCCGCCGCCGCCTGGCTTTCCGCGCCGACGGCGACGGCACGGTGACCCTGGCGCTGCGCGGCGTCAGGAGCGTGACCACCGGCGAAGGGCGGAAAGCCAAGACGACCCTCGAGAACGCGCCCGGCGTGCTGCTGGGCGACCTGGTGGTGTCCGCCATCGAGTTTCCGGCCAGGAACGTGCTGTTCGACGGCGGTCCGACGGTCAAGGCCCAACCCGCCGCCACGCCGGTATTGACGGGGTATCCGCACCAGGATGGATCCAACACGCCGAAGATTCCGTTCCAGCGCAGGGATATCGCGCTGAAAATCGTCAACGGCGTGATCGCCAACCGCGGCATGGGATGGGCCGGCGGCGTGGACGATGCGACCATCGACGTGAGCTTCCGGCGGCCGCAGGCGCTTTCAGCGATCGCCATCTACGAAGATCCCGACATGCCTTCGACCCGGTACGCCGTCAGCGTTCAGAACGCCAAGACGGGACAGTGGGTGAATCTCGGCGTTGTCGTCGACAATACGCAGGGGATCAACATCTTCGAGTGTCCGGACTTCGAGATCAAGGCGATCTCCTACGTCTGGGCCGGCCGCTTCGACGGCCAGTTCAAGGGCTTGGGAAACAGCACGGCGCACATCGCCCAGTTCGAAGCGTACGCCGCCGAGGACATGCTGACGGTGGATGAAGTCATGGATGTGAAGAAAGACGCCCTGCCGTCGCTCTGACCCGGCGCGGCGTGCGGCGAATTGTCTTCCGAAGACGCCGCCGTTGTCGTTTTCAGCGGCGGAATCCTGTGTCGAAAGGGCGAGCGAAGCGCCGGGCCGCGGCACGGAAGGACATGAAGAGTCGCACAAAGATCGGCCTCGCTCTGGCAGCCGTTCTGGCGTCCGCGTCCGCCGCCGCGCCCGAAGACGCGGGCGATGGACGGCTCCGGGCTTTCATCGCGAACGCCCGCTGCTACGCGAGCCTTCCCCGGCGCGCGCACAAGCCCGACTTCCGTCTGGCCCGCGTCAGGGATTGGAAGTACCGCAAAGACCATTTCTGGATCATGGACGGCAGGCAGAGGATCGGCCTGCTGAACCTGTGGATCGGGGAGATCGAGATCTTCCGGTTCTTTCCGCCGCCCGGCGCGACGGTGGACTACCGGATGCCGGCGGTTCATCACTGGGCCACCTTGCAGGGGCCGCGCATCACCATCGTGCCCCAGGGGAGCTGGACGAACCGGGGCGCGATGGCGCAGCTTGTCGGGGAGACGCTGTGGATGCCCGTCTGGACGGCGGGCGCCCTGCGCAGACCGCCGCCGGGGGGCGAGACGCTCCGCCTGCGCTACACCGAAAACCTGGGCGGCCGCACGGAGATGGTCCACGACTTCGCCCTCCGCTTCGACCCCGTGCTGGGCTACGTCCTGGACTGCGAGTTCGATCTGCGGGCGGACGGGCCGCGGTGTTTCGAGTACACGAACCTGCTCACCGGCGGCCTGTCGGATTCGCGCGACCGCCGCAAGCGCTACCAGAAATGCGTCTGGATCCGGCGGGACGGCGCCTTGTGCTATATGTATCAGAACCCGCGCTCGATGATGCAGTCGTCCGGGCCGGAATGGACCGACCTGCCGGACGACGGCGGGTTCGTCGGATGGGTGGCGGAGCGTGACATGAACCCCTTCCTGGAGATCGTCCGGTCCGCGCCCCGCGGCACCCTTGTGACGTGCAGCCAGTGGTACGATCAGCACGTCTTCAACCTCCCGCCGCCGCGGCGGGAGGACGACGGCCTGTACCACGTCACGGCGTCGTACCGGATGCTGAGCCTGCCCCTGCCGCTGGCCAAGGAGCTGGAGGACGCCGCGCGCACGATGCTGCCGCTGCCGGCGGACCGGGGGGCGGCGCCGATGGGTTTCCGCCAGCATGTCGTGAACGATTTCGAGACGCCCATTCCGGCCGGCACGCTGTACAACGGGAGCATGTGGGGGCACGCCGCCCGGCTGGAAACCGGGCTGGGCCGTTCGGGTTCCCGTTCGCTCCGGGTGGACGGCGGACAGGAGGCGCAGCCGGTTCACGGCGGCACGGCCGTTTACTTGGAGACGGGCAAACGCTACCGCCTGAGCGCCTGGGTCCGCACCCGCGGCGTCACGGGCGGGGCGTACCTGCGCGCCAACCAGGTCTTCTGGAGCTGGGAGGACGTGCGCGCCTCGCTGCGCTCGAAGGGGCTGACCGGCGACAACGACTGGACGCGCCTGGAGATCGAGTTCACGCCGATCGCGGGCGATCCGTTCGCCGCTCCCGGACTGGTCGTGGAGGGCAGGGGAACGGCCTGGTTCGACGACGTGGAGCTGGTGGAGGTGCCGCGGTGACGACGCGCGGTCTGATCCCCGCGGTCGTTCTCTGGGGCGCCGTCTCCTCCGCGGCGCCCGCGCAGATCGCGGGCGGGCGGCTGCAGGCGCTCGTCGCGCGCGCGCGATGCTACGCCGATCTTCCCCGCCGCGCGCACAAGCCCGACTTCCGTCTGGCCCGCGTCAGGGATTGGAAGTACCGCAAAGACCATCTCTGGATCATGGACGGCGGGCAGAAGATCGGACTGCTCAACCTGTCGTTCGGCGAAATCGAGATGTTCCGGTTCTTCCCGCCCGGCGGCGGCGTGACGGTCGAATACGAAATGCCCGCCTGGCACGGCTGGGACACGCTGCAGGGCCCCCGCATCTCCATCGTGCCGCAGGGCACCTGGACCGGCAGGGGCAGGATGATCCGGTTGAGAGAAGAGGACGGCGCGCCGCGGGCCGGCTCTCCGGGCGGCGAAGCGGATGGCCTGACCGCGGGCGGGGAGGACGAGGCCGTGCCGGGCCGCGGGGGACGGCGCGCGAAGGCGCGCGAGCCCGTCGAGACGCTGCGCCTGCGCTACACGGAGAACCGGGGCGGCCGCACGGAGCTGGTTCACGATTTCACGCTGCACTTCAACCCCGCGCTGGGCTACGTCTGGGACTGCGCGTTCGACCTGCGAATGGAGGAGTCCCGGAAGTTCGAGTACGCGAACCTGCTGCCGAACGGCGTGGCGGACTCGCGCGACGAACGCAAGCGCTACCAGAAATGCCTGTGGACCAGGCGGGACGGCACGCTGTGCTACATGTATCAGAACCCGCGCTCGATGATGCAGTCGTTCGGCGGCGAATGGACCGGCATTCCGGATGACGGCGGCTTCGTCGGTTTTGTGGCCGAGGCGGACGCGAACCCTTTCCTCGAGATCGTGCATTCGGAGCCCCGAACCGTCTTCATCACGTGCAGCGTCTGGTACGACCAGCACGTCGTCGCCCTGGCGCCGGAGCGGAAAGGCGAGGACGGACTGTACCGCGTCACGGCGACCTACCGCTTCCTGAGCCTGCCGCTGCCGGCCGCCAAGGAGCTGGAGGACGCCGCGCGCACGACGCTGCCCGAACCGAAAGGCGACGGGCCCATGGGTTTCCGCCAGAATATCGTCAACGACTTCGAGACGCTCGTTCCCGCCGGCACGCTGTTCAACGGCTGCATCTGGGGGCACAGCGCGAAGCATGACGCCACGGTCGGCCGTTCCGGCGGGCATTCGCTGCGGCTCAACGGCGGCGAGCATGCCGGGCCCGTGCACGGCGGACCGCTGCTCCACGTCGAGGAGGGGAAACGCTACCGCTTCGGCGCCTGGGTGCGCACCCGCGGCGTTACCGGCGGCGGCGTGTACCTGCGGATCAAGCCCCGGGAGAACGCGGCCGACGCGCGGCAATCCGGGCGCCTCAAGGGCGACAACGACTGGACGCGGATGGAAATCGTGTTCACGCCGGCGCGGGGGCAGCGTTTCGCCATTCCGGGCCTGGTCGTCGACGGGCCCGGCACGGCCTGGTTCGACGACATCGAGTTGGCGGAGCTGCCCTGATGAAACCGATCCGGGTTCATCCCTCGGGATGGGGTTTCGCGGAGCGGGACTCCGGCCTGCCGTTCACCCCGTGGGGCTGCAACTATTACCCTAGAAAGAGCAGTTCCCTCGCGCTGCGCGCGAGCGAACTGTTCTTGTTATGCCCCTTCATGTCCGTACAACGGCTTGTTGGCGGAAGGGGAGAGAAAGTATCGACCGGAGGAAATCGTGGTCCGCTCTCGTCGCCCGTTCTCGTTCACCGGAAACAGGAAGACTCGGCCTGCCCGCATCGCTGCGCGAAGCGGCTGAACTGCTCTCTATAGGTTCAAAGGCGGCGGGCTTGAGTCCCGGCCCCGGACCCGTCGTCCGCGAGTCCGATCCGGCGTTTCACCAGGTAGAGAGGTCGGCCCTTGACCTCGGCGTAAATGCGGTGGAGGTATTCGCCGATGACCCCCAGGAAGAGAAGCTGGATGCCGCCCAGGAAGAGGGCCACGAGCACGATGCTGGCCCAGCCCGGGATCACCACGCGCGGCACGAACAGGAACACGAACAGCACGTATGCGGCGTAGAGCGCCGCGATCAGGGTGGTGGCCAGCCCGGCCACGGTGGCGAAGCGCAGGGGCAGCGCGGAGAAGCTGGTTACGGCGTCGGCCGCCAGGCAGAGCATGCGCGTGAGGGAGTACTTGCTGCGGCCCGCGGCGCGCCGCTCTTCGGCGTAGGGCGCGGTTTCCACGGGGAAGCCCATCCAGCTCACCATGCCGCGGATGAAGCGCGCGCGCTCGCCCATGCGCAGGAAGGCGTCCACCACCTCGCGGTCCATGAGACGGAAGTCGGCCGCGCCGGCCGGGATCGGTATTTCCGTAAGGTGGTTGATGAGCCAGTAGAACAAACGGCTGGCGCGATCCTTGGCGGCGCCGGCGCCGGAGGCGCCGCGCAGGCCGGCCACGACCTTCGCGCCGGCCTCCCAGCGGCGCAGCATGGCGGGAACGGTCTCGGGCGGATGCTGCAGGTCGGCGTCGAGCGAGACCACGGCGCGTCCGCGGGCCTCGCCCAGGCCGGCGGTGAGCGCCATCTGGTGGCCGAAGTTGCGGGTGAACTGCAGCAGTTTCACGCGGCGGTCGGCGGCCGCGGCGTCGGCCACGGCGTCGGCGGTACCGTCGCCGCTGCCGTCGTCCACGAAAACGAATTCCCAGTCATAGCCGGTTTCTCCGCCGGCCATGGACGCCAGGCGGGCGAGCAGGGGCGCGACGTTGGCGCGTTCGTTGAACGCGGGGACCACGACGCTGATCAATGCTTTTGACATCGGACGTGCCCTGACGCGGCGTTCCTCACTTCTTCTTGTACAGTATTGCGCCGGGGGCGGGCAAGACGGGTTCTTCCGCCGCGCCCGACCGGCGTATGGCGTCCGTTACCTCGCGCAGCGGAAAGCGCGCGTGTTCCGCCAGCACGAGCAGGTAGTCGAAATCCCCTTCCGCCAGCAGGCGCTCCGGAACCCCGGGCCGGTAGGCGACCAGCCGGTGCGTCATGCGCGGCGCCATTATGTAGACGAAAAGCGGGTCGTTGCTGTCGGCAATCACGGTCACCTTCGCGCCCGGCGGCACGGCGGCGGACAGCGGTTCGGCGAGGCGGTAGTACTGCGCGTGCCATTCGTCGTCGGCCATGTGACGCGCCCGGGCGTAGCTCTCCAGGGCGAAGAACGCCATGGCCAGCACGAACGCGGCGGCGGCCGGCGCGGCGCGTCCGCGCGGGGAAGCCCAGCCGAGCTCGACGCGTCCGCCGGCGCCCGACGCGCGTCCGCCCAGCCGCGACCAAAGGGCGCGCCCGGCGGCCGCCGCGCCCGCCGCGAAGAAGAGCGCCGTGAGGGGGGCGACGTTGATGTAGTAGTAGTGGTGCACGACCACGGCCACGGGGTAGAAGTCCAGGGCGAAATACGCGAGTACCGCCGCCAGCCACGCCTTGAAGAAGCGGTATCCCGGCGCGCGCGCCGCGCGCAGGCCGTAGAGACACAGCAGCAGCGAGGTTACCGGCGGAACCACGAAATGCGAGAACGCGCGGAAGACCCGCTCCCAGTTCTTGGGCACGAGCCACATGGCGTAGTGGGCGGCCGAGAAGAAGGAACGCTGGTCGGTGACGGCCATCATGCGCGCGGTGGGGAGCGCGCGGCCGGTATGCCACGCGTAGGCGTACCATGCGCACGCGGGCGCCGCGGCCGCGAACGCGATCAGCCACAGCCGCCAGCGCAGGCAGGCGCGCCCGCGCTCGCGCGCGAAGGCCAGCCAGGCCAGGGGCACGGCGGCGTACGCGGCGAAGGGGTTGAGCAGCAGGGCGCCGGCCAGGCCGGCCGCGCCGAAAAAGAGGTCACGGCCGCCGGACTTCTTCATGCACCGCGCCGCGTGGTAGATGCCCGCCAGCAGCAGGAACAGGAACAGCGACTGTCGCTGGACCGTGCGGGCGAAGTAGGCCACGACCGGCGTGAGGGAGAGCGCGAACACGGCCAGGATGACGACCAGGCGGTCGTCGAGAAACGCCTCCAGCAGGCGGGCGTAGTACCACAGCGCCAGCACCGCGCAGAGCACGGAAAGCAGGCGGGCGGCGAGGAGGCTTTCGCCGAACGCGCGCCACAGGAGGCCCACGAGCCAGGGATAGAGCGGGAACTCGTTGAGATAGAGGTCCTTGCCGTACGTGACGCCGTCGACCGTCGGATGCAGTATGTTGGCGTCGTGAAAAGCGAAATTGCGCGCCGTGAGGGCCGTGTGCGCCTGGCGGAAGTGGTGGTAGCCCAGCAGCTGCTTCGAATGGATGTCGTTGAAGGCCAGCGCCAGAAAGGGAACGATGAGCAGCGGGAAAAGTTTTTTCATGTGTCTGTTGGAGAACCTCCTTCCGGGAGGGGCGCCCCGCCGGAGGCGTGGCGGGATCCGGCGCGCTTCCTCTCCGCCGCCTTCTCGATCACCTTCATCGTCTCCGCCACGTTCCGTTCGATCGAGAACGCGGCGACCGAATCCGCGATGGCGCGCGCGCGGTCCGGCGCCACGCCCGTGGCGAGCTCCTTGCGCGCGGCTTCGGCCATGGCTTCGATTGCCGCCGGGGTGCAGACCGCGGTTCCGCTCAGCCCCTCCCTGAGGATCTCGGCGCAGCCCGCATAGCTGGTCGTCAGCAGCGGCGTGCCGCAGGCGAGCGATTCGAGTCCGCTGAACCCGAACGAGTCCGACCACGACGGCAGCAGCGTCAGGTCCGCCGCGCGGTAGAGCTCCGGCCCGGCCGGGACCGCGCCGAGGAAGCGCACGCGGCCGTCCACGCCGAGCCGGCGCGCCAGGGCGCGCCAGGGATTCTCGCGGTCGCGTCCGCACACGAGCAGCAGGCCCCTGTCCAGGCGCCGCAGCAGCCGCAGGGCCTCGGGGAGTCCCTTGTGGCGGAACCCGTTGCCCACGAAGAGCAGCACCTTCTCCGCGGCGGGGATGCGCAGCCGCCCGCGCACGGCGCGCCGGTCGCGTTCCCGGTCGCCGGGACTGTAGCGCTCCAGATCGATGCCGTTGTAGATCACGGTCACGCGTTCCGGCGGGATGGGATGGGTTGTCAGGATATAGCCCCTGACCAGGCGCGAGTTGGCGATGATGAAAGGGGTATCGGCCGCGCAGCGGCGCTCCAGCTCCAGCAGGGCGCGGTGTCCGGCGCTGCGGGCGTTGAACCACGTTTTCCATCGCGGCTCGAATTCGCGGCGGCGCCGCAGCCACACGGCGTGCACGCTTTCCGAGGCGCGCCAGATGTCCTGTCGCTCGGTGCGGTTGAGGCTGAGGACGGCGTCGTAGTTGCCGCGCGCGGCGGCCTCGGACGCGGCGCGGGAGAAGGACCGGGCCCGTCCGGCGCGCGAGCGCGACCGGCAGGGGACGATCACCGGCGCCATGCTGCCCGCGCGCTCCGCCGGCCAGGCCGCGGTGATCAGATGGACCTCGTGTCCCAGGCGGGCGCAGCCGTCCGCGAGCGCCGCCAGATAGGTCTCGGCCCCGCCGTAGGGCACGTATTTCATCTTTACGAAGGCGATCTTCATGCCCGGCGCCGCGCAAGACGTTTCAGGGCGTGCTTCAAGTCGTACAGGACCGACGGCCACAGCATCCAGACCCGGAAGCGCGGCCCCGGCGCTGACAGGTAGGCCTGCAGGAGCGCGCGGCGTCCGGACCAGGGCAGGGGATGGCCGAGCCGTTTGAGGTCGGAGAGCCGCCGCCGCAGCGGCACCTCGCGGGGGTAGCCGCGCAGGCGCGTGGTGTCGATCAGCGCGAACGCGACGTCCGTCGCGTTCGAGACGCGCACGAGCACGTTGCCCGGAGACAGATCCCTGAAGAACACGCCGCGCTCGTGCATCGCGCGCACGAACGCCGCCAGGCGCGCGTAGAACGCGGCGGCCGGCAGGCCCTCGAAATCCGTTCCGCCCCGGGCAAACAGCGTGAAGGCCGTGCGCACCGATCCGGACCCTTCGAACGATTCACACACGTAGACGCTGTCGGCCAGCGCCGGATCGGATGCGCTCTGGAAAAAGGCCAGCGGGCGGGGGGTTGGGATGCCGCGCCGCATGAGCTCGGCGGCGCCGTTCCAGGCCCGCAGGGCGCGCGACGGCTTGCGGCGGTCGAGCAGGCGGCGATGCGGCGCCCGGATGTGGAAGCGTTTGACCACGACCGGCGCGTCCCGGCCCCGCGGGGTCGTGCGCCACACGGCGTTGCGCCCCTGCCGCAGCATTTCCGCGTGCGCGCCCGCGCCCAGATGCTCCGGCATGAGATCCCCGTCGTCCTCCGCGCCGCGGAGGGCGCGAATGCCGGTCCATTGCGGGGTTCTGACCGGGATGCAGCGCTGGGCGGCGGGATGCGGGACGCGCGTGTCGCGCAGGACGCGCGCGCCGGGCTTCACCGCGACGGCGCTCGCGCGCGGCCACAGGAGGTAGACGGGGCTTTCGGAGAACAGGGCGGGGGGGCGCTCCAGCGCGCGCCCGTCGCGTCCCAGCGCCTCGGCCGCGCGGAGGCTCTCGGCGTCGTAGCAGTCGTCCGCCGCGGCCGCGCGGCCGTCCACGGTCCAGACCGCGTGCAGGCGCCGCGTTGCCGTCAGGAACTCCAGGATGAACAGGCTGTGGCCGGCGCTGCGCTTGCCCGTGAAAACCGTGCCGGGCAGGAGCCGGAGCAGGGCGCGGAAAGCGTCGAAGGCGGGCAGGATCGTGTACCCGGCCGGGCTGCCGTTGGCCCGCGCGTAGAGCCAGACGTGCGGCAGCTCGGGGTAGAACGCGGTGCCGTCGTCGACAAGGCCCTCGCGCTGGCCGACGAGGGGACCCCAGTAGACGCGGTCGAGAGCCCCCGAGGCGGCCGCGAGGCAAAGGTAGCGGGCCAGGTAGTCGGCCTGTTTTTCGCGCGGGAGCGCGAGCCGGCGTTCGAGGCGCCGGCGGCTCCAGGCGACGTGCGCGCAGACGGTGCTCGGAACGCCGCGGGACGCGGCGATGTCCCGCATGATGCGGGCCTTCTTCACGAGGTTGAAACGGCCCAGCCCGGCCAGCGCGCGGCCCATGATCTTGTGATCGAAGGCTTCGGGCTGGGTGGCGCGCTCCACGAACAGGTTGTCGGTGTGGACCGCGGGGAGCAGTCCCTGGCGCCGCATCAGGCCGAGCCACGCGGCGTTGTAGAGCGGCTCGAAGTCGGTCGCGTTGGGCCCCGCCAGGGGCACGCCGCGGCGCGCGGCCTCGGCGTGGGCGATCCGCCACGCCGCCAGAAAGCCGGCCGGCGTGTAGCCGGTCCACTTGCGGCGGTTGCAGGTGGAGCCGATTTCCAGCAGCTCGATGCGCCCGGCAAAGGCGTCGAGGAGCGACGCGATGAACCCGCGCCAGCGTTCGCGCGCGTCGGCGCGGGGCATGAGGGCCGCGTCGGCGCGGGGTTGGACCGGGTGCAGGCAGACCCGGAAGCCGTCCGAAAGGAGCCGCTCCGGAAAATTCCGCGCGAAGCCGCCGGAAGCGTCGCGGGTCACATCGACGCGCACGTGCCTTACGCCCAGTTCCTTCAGGCGCGCGAGCACGTATTCGTCCACGCCCGGCTCCGGCGATCCGGCCGCGCAGATTCCGAAGAAGTCCGCGGGGAGCGGGGTATCGAGAGGCCTCAGTTCGGGAGAGGCGGCGGCCCAGCGGCCGCCCAGCGCCCAGCGCAGGGCGTGGCCGGCCAGCCGGCGGGTAACCGCATCCAGAATGATCATGCGCCGGACTATAGCGGACCGCGGCTTCCCGCGCAACGCGGGTTGACGGCGCCGTGGCCGGCCGCTCGCGCCGGATTTCCCCCGCGGGCCGATTTATTTGCGAAAGGTCCTTGCGGGCCCGGAGGAGTGCCGCTAGTATCAATCCTCGTTTTTTTTGGGGGGATCGCGGACAAGACGCGAAACAATAAAGGGAGACGAACCCATGACGGAAGCAACGAAGCAGGCCATATCCACCGATTCGCTGATGGTCGAGAAACGCCGGTTTCCGCCCTCGCCGGAAGTCGTCGGGCGCGCGCTGATCAACGCGCAGCAGTACGCGGCGATGTACGAGCGCTCGATCAAGGACGGCGACGCCTTCTGGCTGGAACAGGCGAAAACCCTGCGCTGGTTCAAGAATCCCACGGTTGCGCGCAAGTACACGTGGAACACCAAGGACCGCACAATCCGGCATACCTGGTTCGAGGACGGCGAGCTGAACGTGTCCTACAACTGCCTCGACCGCTATATGGGCACGCCGCGCGAGAACAAGAAGGCGCTTTTCTGGCAGGGCGACGAGATCGGCGAGGACGCCGCGCTGACCTACGGCGAGATCCACCGCGAGGTCTGCAAGTTCGCCAACGTGCTCAAGAGCCTGGGCGTGAAGAAGGGCGATCGCGTGTGCATCTACCTGGGCATGGTGCCGGAGCTGCCCGTGGTCATGCTGGCCTGCACCCGCATCGGCGCGATTCACTCGGTGGTCTTCGGCGGTTTCAGCGCCGACGCGCTGCGCGACCGCATCAACGATTCCGAGTGCAAGATCCTGATCACGGCCAACACGTCGCGGCGCGCGGGAAAGAGCGTCTACCTCAAGGCGATCGCGGATGAAGGGCTGAAGAAGACCCCCAGCATCGAGCATGTCGTCGTCGTCAGGCGCAACGACGAAGCCTGCCCCATGCAGGCGGGCCGCGACCTGTGGTATCACGACGCGATGCAAGCCGCCTCGGCCGACTGCCCGGCGGTTCCCATGAACGCCGAGGATCCGCTGTTCATCCTCTACACCTCGGGTTCGACGGGCAAGCCCAAGGGCGTGGTGCACACGACGGGCGGCTACCTCCTGCACGTCGCGCTCACGCAGAAGTACATCTTCGACGTTCACGAGGACGACATGTACTGCTGCGCGGCGGACATCGGCTGGGTCACGGGACACAGCTACATCGTCTACGGCCCGCTGGCGAACGGCGGCACGACCGTCCTGTTCGAGAGCACGCCGCTGTATCCCGACGCCGGGCGCTACTGGCAGATGATCGACAAGTTCAAGATCAACCAGTTCTACACCGCGCCCACCGCGATCCGGGCGCTGATCCGGCAGGGCGACGAATGGCCGGCCAGGTACAAGCTCGATTCGCTGCGCGTGCTCGGAAGCGTGGGCGAGCCGATCAACCCGGAAGCCTGGATGTGGTATTACGAGAAGATCGGCCGCAACCGGTGCCCGATCGTGGACACCTGGTGGCAGACCGAGACCGGCGCCGTGCTGATCACGCCGCTTCCCGGCGCGCACGTCCTGAAGCCGGGCAGCGCCAGCCGTCCGTTCTTCGGGGTCGAGCCCGCGGTGCTGCGCGACGACGGCACGGAGTGCGACCGCAACGAGGGCGGCAAGCTCTGCATCCGCAAGCCGTGGCCGGGCATGATGCGCACCATGTGGGGCGACCACGACCGCTTCATCGACACCTACTTCACGATGTACAACGACCTGTACTTCACGGGCGACGGCTGCCGCATCGACGAGGACGGCGACTACTGGCTGATGGGCCGCATCGACGACGTCGTGAACGTGTCCGGGCACCGTATCGGCACGGCCGAGGTGGAGAGCGCGCTGGTGAGCCACGACAAGGTCGCCGAGGCGGCCGTCGCGCCCATGCCGCACGAGATCAAGGGGCAGGCGCTGTACGCGTTCGTGACGCTGGTGGCCGGCGTCGAGCCGACCGAGGAACTGCGCAAGGAGCTGATCAAACACGTCCGCAAGGAAATCGGGGCCATCGCCGCGCCCGACAAGCTGCAGTTCGCCACGGCTCTGCCGAAGACGCGCTCGGGCAAGATCATGCGGCGCATCCTGCGCAAGATCGCCGAGGGCCAGACCGACCAGATCGGCGACACCACCACGCTCGCGGACCCGCACGTGGTCGAGGAACTGGTGGCGCAAAGGGTGAAGTAGAGGGAGACGGCCGGCAGGATGCCGGTCCCACGGAGAGCCAATGACCGGCAGGATGCCGGTCACGCGCGCCGGCGGCCTGCCGTCAGTCCCAGTAGTACTTCATGTGCACGCCGCCGATCCACCCGTTCACGGGAGCGGATTCGCCGGCCATGTCGTCGGCGACGAAATAGCCGCCCTCGAAAACGATGGCGAAATCGTCGCGCATCATGAAATCCACTCCGGCGGCGAGTTCGCCGAAGGCCTCGCCGTAGTCGCGCGCCGAAGCCACGGCCTTGACGTACGGGGAGACGGGGTCGTCGGCCGTGATCAGCCGCTGCTTGATCTCAAACGTGGCGGCGAGCGCGTCTGCCGCGCCCCACTCGATCAGGCTGTACGTGCCGTAGAGCGAGAGCCCCGTGAGCTTCCAGGGGTAGTACTTCACGCCCAGCGAAAGGTCCAGGAAACGCGGGTCGTCGAAGACGTCATACCATTTACGGCCTCCGCCGATGCCGGCCACGACGGCCCACTTCTGCGGCAACGCCGCCGCCGCGTTCTCGCCCCACAGGAGCAGTCCCAGCCCGTAGCCGTCGCTGAACGAGGTTGCTTCCAGGCCGATGCTGTCGATCATCGCCGCATTCCGGTCAATGGCGCGCGCGCCGATGCCGGATGTCAGAACTACCGCCGCGATCGCCGGAAACAGCGTTTTCCTCATGGCAGACGCCCCTTTCTGTAGTTGTTCCGACTGCCTCAACACCGCATCGCTACGGAGGCTAGTCCCGTCGCGCGGCGGCGTCAACCGCAAAACCGGCGCCGCGGTAATGGGCCAGTGACGTGGGGGTAGAGCGAGGCACGATTGCGGAGGGCGCGAGGGGCGCATCCGTCGGGAAGGTGGCGGCAGGTGTTGCGATCAGAGGTGGAGCGGCTCGAAAGGAGGAGTGATCCATCGGGTCTTGACACGCGCCGCGCCGGAACTCACTATGCGCGGCCAACACTCATGTCGGAAACGGACGCGCGCGAACCATCGCGCGTCGGCGGAAAGGAACGAGCCATGGCGTTGCGCGGCGAATTCTGGGCTTTCTCCGATGACGGCAGGGAATTCTCGCTGACCCGGCGCGACCTCCGGCAGCCCTGGCGCAACCATCTGTACACCGATCGCCTCAAGTCGACCCTCACGCACACCGGCGCGGGCCAGTCGTTCGGCCGCTCGCCCCACAACGACCGTCTCCTGCGCGACGACAATCCGCGCCTGGTCTTTGTCCGCGACCGGGAAAGCGGCGATGCTTGGACCGTCAACGGGACGGATACGCCGCGGCAGCCCGCGGACTGGAGATGCACGCACGGTTTCGGCTACACGCGGCTGAGCTCGACGACGAATGAGATCGCGGGCAGCGTGACGTATTTCCTGCCCCCGGACGAGCCCGTCGAGGTGTGGCGCATCCGGCTGGAAAACACCGGCGCCCGGCCGCGCCGCCTGCGCGTGTTTCCGTGCGTTCTGTGGCGTTTCGGACTGGCCACTTACGAGACGGGCTTTGACCATGTCCATTTTGACGACAACATGATCATCGGCGAATGCCACCACTGGCCCTGGATCGATTTCCGGTCCACGTACGACAAGTACAACCGCGACTGGGATCGCGTGGGCTTCATGGCCTCCAGCCCGGCGCCGTCGGGGTTCGATTGCGTGCTGGAGAAGTTCGCGGGGGAGGGGAATTCCCTCTTGCGCGCCCGGGCCGTGCGCGAGGGGGCGTGCCGGAACTCGTCGAAGAAGGGCAAGGAAAGCTGCGGCGTGCTGCAACTTGACGCGGACCTGGCGCCGGGGGCGGCCGCGGACCTGGTGGTGCTGGTGGGCATGGCCGGGGACGCCGCGGACGCCGCGCGCATCCGTTCGCTGTACGGGACGCCGGCCCTGGCCGATGCCGCGTTTGCCGGCTTGAAAGGGTGGTGGACGGAGTACCTCGACCGCATCCGCATCGAGCTGCCGGACCGGGACATCACGACGTTCGCCAACGGCTGGCACCGCTGCAACATGTTCGCGCGCTACTACCTGCGATTCGGCGTGCGCGACACGGCCCAGGACATGGGCGCCGTCGCCGCCTATGACGCGCCCCGCGCCCTGGCGCGCATGCAACTGCTTTACGAAAGCCAGTTCCAGGACGGCTGCACCCGCCACGACGTCCACATCCTGGGCGCGATCCATCACCGCACCATCAACTCCGACCTTCCGCTGTGGCTGCCCTGGCTCACCGGCAGGTACGTGCGCGAGACCGGCGACTACGCCCTGCTGGAGCGGACTTTCGGCTACGCGGACGGCGGGGAGGGGACGGTCTACGAGCACTGCGCGCGGGCGCTGGATTTCATCCGGCGCGAAAGCGGCCGGTTCGGGCTGCCGCTCATGAAGTGCGGCGACTGGAACGACTGCCTGAACGGCCTGGCCAGGACGGGCGTGAGCGTCTGGATGGGGCTGCTCTATCACGTGGCGCTCTCGGACATGCGGGAGCTTGCCGCGCGCACGGGGCGCGCGGCCGACGCGGAACGCTTCGGGGCGCAGGCGCGCGAGCTGGCCGCGGCGATCAACGACAAGTGCTGGGACGGCCGCTGGTACCTCATGGCCTTCGACGACGACGGCGGGCCGATCGGCAGCCGCACGGAGGAGGAAGGCCGGATCTGGGTGAATCCGCAGTCGTGGGCCGTCATGGCCGGCGTGGCGCCCGCGGACCGGGCCCGGACCTGCATGGAGGCGGTGGAGGAGTTGATGGACACGCCCGTGGGCATACCCCTGATGGCGCCGCCTTACACCAGGACCCAGCAGCGGATCGGGATGATCACCCGCTATGCCCCCGGGCACCACCACAACGGCAGCAGCTGGCACCACGCCGTTACCTGGGCCATACTGGCGGAGTGCAGGATCGGCCGCGCGGATCGCGCGCTGGACCTGTACCGCAGACTGCTGCCGGCCTACCTGAGCCAGAAATACGAGTTGCACGACGTGGAACCGTACGCCTACTCGTCGTATACTGACACGCCGCTGTCCGGCGAGACGGGACGCACGGGTGTCGCCTGGAACAGCGGCACCGTGTGCTGGATGTACCGCGCGCTGATCGAGGGCTTCGCGGGCATCACGCCGGAATTCGACGGGCTGCGGGTCGACCCCAGCCTGCCGGCGGAATGGCGCGCGATCGCGGTGAAGCGGCCCTACCGCGGCGCCGTATACCGCGTCAGGATCGAGGCGCCGGCGGGCGTTACGCGGGGCGTGAAGGAGATGTGGGTGGACGGCAAACGGGTTGCGGGCAATCTGATCCCGATTCTGCCCCCCGGGCGGGAGGCGGACGTGCGCGTGGCGCTCGGGACGTAGCGGCGCGGCGGTGCAGCAGGAGAATGAAGTGGTATGCGATTCATACAGGTCGGCGTGGGCGGGTTCGGGACGGTCTGGGGCCGGGTTCTGCGGGAGAACCGCGACGCGCAAGTCGTCGGCCTGGCGGACGTGAGCGATGACGCCTTGCGCAAGGCTTGCGAAGCGGGCGGCTACGGCAGCGATATCTGTTTCAAGTCGTTGAAAGACGCGCTCAGGAAAGTCAAAGCCGACGCCGTGGTGTTGAGCACGCCGCCGGCCTTCCACAGGCAGGACGTTGTCGCGGCAATGAAGGCCGGGCTGGACGTCATCTGCGAGAAGCCCATGGCCGACAGCCTGGCCGCGTGCAAGGCCATGCTGAAGGCCGCCCTGGAGACGGGGCGGACCTGCGTGGTGTCGCAGAACTACCGCTATGCGCCCCCCATGTGGACGCTGGCCGCCGCGATGCGCTCCGGCGAGCTGGGCGCGATCGGCCAGGCCAAGCTGGACTTCTTCATGGGCGTCGATTTCCACGGCGGGTTCCGGCACGCGATGCCGTATCCGGTGATCGTCGACATGTCCATCCACCACTTCGACCTGATCCGGTTCGTGACCGGCCTGGACGCGGTCGGGGTTTCTGGCGCGGCGTGGAATCCGCCCTGGTCCAACTACAAGGGCGACTGCTCCAGCACGGCGCTGTTCGAGATGAACAACGGGGCGCGGATTCTCTACAACGCAAGCTGGTGCGCCAAGGGCGCGTTCTGCGACTGGAACGCCAACTGGCAGGTCGAATGCGAGAAGGGGACCGTGACCTACCGGCAGGGCGAGATCCGCGTGCATCGCGTGCCCGGCCTGTACAAGATCGAGAAGACGGAAGTCCTGCCGCACACCGCGCTGCCGCTTACCGGACAGCACTATGTCCTGGACGAGTTCATGCGGTGCGTGAAAGAGCGCCGGCGGCCGTCCACCGCGGTCCAGGACAACATCCGCAGCGTCGCCATGGTTTTCGCCGCGGTCAAGGCCCTGCGGAGCGGGCGGAAGACGGAAGTGCTGGACAAGGGAACGCTCGCGCTGCTGGAAAGAGCGCGCGGCGGCGGGGGGGCGGGGAATTGAGGATCTCGATCCGCGATTCTCCAGCGCTCCGTCTCGTCTTATTCGCCGCCGGGACCGTCCTGTGCGCGCTTCTCGCGGGCTGCGCGTCCTCCACGCCCTACAGCGCCGAAGCGCTTGATCGGGACATGGTGCGCGTGCCGGGCGCCGAATTCGTCTACGGCATGACGCCGGAAGAGAAGCTCAGCGCGGCCCAGGCCGCCGGAGTGCACCCGGAGCAGTTGCGCGATCACTCCGACCGGAGCGTCCTGCGCGTGCCGGATTTCTGGATCGACCGCTATCCCGTCACGCGCGGCCAGTTTGCCAGGTTTCTGAAGGAGACCGGCTACCGGATCGACATCAACGGCTTTGTGGCGGGGTGGCAGGATCTGAGCGCGTCCTGGCCGCCCGACCGTCCCGGCACGGAGGCTCTGCCCGTGATCGGCGTAAATGCCGTTGACGCCGAGGCTTATGCGCGCTGGGCCGGCAAACGGCTGCCGACCGAGGCGGAATGGGAGCTGGCGGCGCGCGGAACCGACGGCCGGCTCTATCCGTGGGGCAACCGGTTCGCGACGAACGCGTGCCACGAGGGGCGGGGGAACATACCGTTCTCGAGCGGTTTTCCGGTCGGCTCCTGGCCGGCCGGCGCCGCCCCTTGCGGGGCGCAGGACATGACGGGTCTGGTCTGCCAGTACGTGCGCGCGCTTGACGGTCATCCCCCTTACATCCTGGCCGGGTCCAGCATCCTTCATACGCAGCCGTATTCACGCATGGTTACGGCGCGCTTCGGATGGGCGATCGAGATGCGCAACTACGTGTCGGGCTTCCGCTGCGCGTCGGACGCGCCTCCGCCCGGGGGCGCGCGCCGGGCGGCGTACCGGCCGCCGCCCCGGACAATGCCGGCGGCGCTGGAGATCCGGCGGGATCTGTACCTGAAGGAGCCCATCACGCTGCGCGGCACGGAGACAAGCACGCTCGAAGTGCGCGTGCCCTGGTTCCCGGAGAGCGTCTGGCTGCTGGACGTGCCGGAAACGACTTTCGCGCCGTTCGCGGGCGCCAACCGCTGGCCGCAGCCCGGCACCGAAGTGCAATGGGACGTCGCGCCCGACGGGCAGCGGGCGGGGTATGTGCGGGAGCAAGGCCCGTCGCGGCTCGCGTTCGAGGCGCGGGTGGAGGGCAACAGCGTGCGGTTCGACTTCGAAACCCGCAACGTATCGAACGCCTTTGCGATCGCCCAGCACGTGTGCATGAAGACCATCAGCCCCTTCTTCTCGAGCCAGGAGCGGATGACGCAGGGCATCATATACGGCGGCGAGTTTCTGCCCGTGTCCGGCATGCCGGTGCCGGAACATTTCACGTGGGACGTGAAGACGGGGACCGCGGTCAAGAGCCGTCAACCGTTTTTCTGGACGGTGGAGAGCTTTCTGCCGCCCGTGAATCACCTCGTTCTGCGGTCCCACGACGGATCGGCCTTCGTGGCGCGCGTGGGCTCGGGGCCGTGCCGGGCGTGGGGCAACAGTTCCATTCCGTGCACGCACCTGGTTCCGGTTCACTGGCCGTCGGCGAACGAAGGCCGCGTGATCTTCTTCGTCGGCCCGCTGGAGGATCTGGAGAAAGAGATACAATAGGCATGACGCCGGATGCGAAGAAGACCGCGCGACGGCTCATCCCGATTGCGGCGGCGGCGCTGGTCGCTGCCGCGTGAGTCCTGGCCTGGAACCGGCTCGCGGCCGCGCGGGAGGCGAAGGCGGGCGCCGGGGCTTACTACCGCTGGCTGATGGGCTGCCTGGACGGGATCGAGAAGGAATTGCCGGAGATCGTGCGTTCCGCCGGCGCCGCGTAATCATGGCCGCCGCATTACGGCCTTGTTTCTTTCCGCGCCCGCGGCAATATGTACGCCCGTGAGCATCGAGGCTGAAAAGCGTCCGTCCGGCGAGGCGGCGGCGCCCCGCGTGGTGCTGGCCGCGGCCGCGCACCCCGACGACATCGAGTTCATGATGGCCGGCACGCTGCTCCTCCTCAAGCGGGCGGGCGCGGAGATCCACATGTGGAACCTGGCCAACGGCTCGTGCGGGACGGTGCGGCACGCCAGGGACGATATCGTCCGCCTGCGCCGGCAGGAGGCGCGCGACTCGGCGCGCGTCGGGGGGGCCGTCGCGCACGCGCCGCTGTTCGACGACCTGGCGATCTTCTACGACGCGCCCTCGCTGGCGCGGGTCGCGGCCGTGGTGCGCGACATCCGGCCGAGCATTGTCCTGACCCACTCGCCGCAGGACTACATGGAGGACCACCAGAACACCTGCCGGCTGATCGTTTCGGCCGTGTTTGCCCGGGGCATGCCCAATTTCCCGACCGACCCGGCCCGCGCGACGTGGGACGCTCCGGCGGCCGTGTATCACGCCCTGCCGCACGGGCTGCGGGACGGCATGGGGCAGATGGTCCGTCCGGACACGTACGTTAACGTCGGGGCGGTGCTGGACGCGAAGCGCGAGATGCTCGCGCAGCACCGCAGCCAGAAGGAGTGGCTCGACGCCAGCCAGGGCATGGACGCGTACCTCGCGGAGATGGAGGCCATGAGCCGCGAGACGGGCCGGATGTCGGGCAGTTGCGAGTATGCCGAAGGCTGGCGCCGGCATTCGCACCTGGGCTTCGGGCCGCCCGGTTTCAATCCGCTCAAAGAGCTCTTGAAAGGAGATTACCATGAGCCGACGCATCAGTAAGCTGGCCCCCGGCTGGTGGGACTACACGACGCTGGACCAGGAGATCCTGGACGACGCGGCGAAGCTCACCGCGCGCAATCTGCAGCAGCTCGCGCGGCCCGGATTCACGGTGCATTTCTACGACACGCTGGAGGAGTTCTACTGCGCCGAGGCGCTGGAATACGTGCAGGCCTGGCGGCAGGCCACGGCCGACAATCCGGCCGGCGTGTGCGGCCCCATCGGGCCCACGGAACAGTTGCCGCTGGTGGCGCGCATCGTCAACGCCACGGGGCTGAGCCTGCGGCACGCCCATTTCTGGGGCATGGACGAGTGGGTCATCGGCGGAAGAGCCGTCGGCGAGTCGCACCCGCTGTCGTTCGCCCGCTGCGACAAGGCGATGTGCTTCAACCGGATCGAGCGCCGTCTGCGGATGCCGGACGCGCACCTGCACTTCCCGACCGGCGACCTTGCCGCCTACGCGCGGAGCTACGACCAGGCGCGTTGCGTGGTGATGCAGGGCGGCCAGGGCGAGATCAAGCACTGGGCTTTCAACGACCCGCTCAAGCGCGAGGGCCGGTTCAAGGACGCGCCGCCTTCGCCCGCGGAATACCGCAAGCTCGGCACGCGGATCGTGGACCTGCACCCCGTGACCATCATCCAGAACGCGCGCACGTCGGGCGGCGGCAACGTGGCGCTGGTGCCCGTGCAGGCGGCCACCGTCGGGCCGCTGGAGACGTGGAAGGCGGAGAAGGTGTCCATCTGGCACCCCGGCCACCACGACAATCCCTTCGGCATGCGGCTCAGCGCGCTGCTGATCGGCAAGCGCATACCCGACGCCGCGGTGCCGATGTCACTGCTGGCGGATCACCCGAACGTGCATTTCCACTACTTCCGCGGCGGGTTGGGGACGGTGGACGTCGAGATGCACTAGTTTCCGGACCGCGGAACGGCGTCGGTCATCTTGCCGGCGCGGATATGCACGTTGGCGCGCTCTTCGAGGCGTTCGAGCTTGCCGTCGCGGATCCAGGCGATGCGGTCGGAGATGTCGAGCATCTTGGTGTCGTGCGTGGCCGTGATCACGGTGACGTTCTGCTCGGTCTGGAGCCGCTTGAGCAGATGAATGATCTCGGCGCCGGTCTTCGTGTCGAGGTTGCCGGTGGGCTCGTCGGCCAGGATCACCGCCGGCGAATTGGCCAGGGCGCGTGCGATGGCCACGCGCTGCCGCTGGCCGCCCGAGAGCTGGTCGGGCAGGTGGTGCATGCGGCGCCCCAGGCCCACGAGATCCAGGATCTCCTTGCCGCGCGCGTCCGCCTTGGCCTGCGGTTCGTTGCGCAGCACCATGGGCAGCGTGACGTTCTGCAGCGCGGTCATCACCATGACCAGGTTGAACGTCTGGAAGATGTAGCCGATCTGGTTGCAGCGAATCCACGCCTGCTGCGCCTCCGGCAGCGAGAAGAGATCGGCGCCCATGAACTCAATGGTGCCGGAGGTCGGCACGTCCAGCGCGCCGATCATGTTGAAGAAGGTGCTCTTGCCCGACCCGGAGGGGCCCATTATCGAGAGGTATTCCCCCTCGTATATGTCCATGGAGATCCCGTTTAGAGCCCAGACCTCCTCCTTCCCCAACCGGTAGCGGCGGGTTACGTCGCGCGCTCTTGCTATGATGTTGTTCATCTGTTGAAGACTGAAGATTGAAGATTGCAAATTGAAGATTGAAAATTGAAAAGTGCGGGAGAATTCACATCCAGCTCCTCAGAAAGCGTGAAAACGGTCAACTGTCGTTTTTCGGTCTTCAATCTTCAATCCTCAATCCTCAATCTACAATTTTCAATTTTCAATCTTCAATTTTCAATTCTCAGATGGATCATGTTCATCGTCATCAGTTTCTTCGTGAAAAGCACGACGCCCTCCTCGACTTCCTTCCGCGGCCTGCCCGAATCGGCGACCATGCGTTCGACGATGTCGTGCAGGCTGTGCGTGCCGTCCGCCATGCCGATGAACAGCGTGCCGAAGCGGTCGAGCTGCACCTTGCGCGACAGATCATAGCCGCACAGGCCGGCCACTCTCTTCATCAGCCCCTTCAGCTCCGGGCGGGCCCGCAGGTGCGCGCAGCCGGAGCTGTCGTGCCGGATCTCCAGGCCCTCCGGCCGCAGCGGCACGACCGCGAACGGATCGCGCACCCCGGGCGCCCGCGGCGCTCCCTTGCGGTCTTTCCGCGCGAAGATGCGCACTAGTGTCCTCCGACCTCTCCGATCTCGATCTGCATCTCCTCCGGCGTGCTCACGCGCGTGATGAGCCCGTCTTCGATCCACACGATCCGGTCCGAGGTCTTGAGCATCTTCAGGTCGTGCGTGGCGGTGATGACGGTCACGCCGAGTTCGTCGCGCAGCCTGGAGAACAGGTTGATGATCTCCTCGCCCGTCTTCAGGTCGAGGTTGCCGGTGGGTTCGTCGGCCAGCAGGATGTCGGGTGAATTGGCCAGGGCGCGGGCGATGGCCACGCGCTGCTGCTGGCCGCCGGACATCTCGGCGGGCTTGTGAAGCGCGCGGTCGCCGAGGCCGACGCGCTGGAGGATGTCGAGGCCCTTGTCGCGCGCCTCCTCGCTGTCCATCCCCGCGAAGGCCATGGGCAGCGTGACGTTCTCGATGCAGGACATGACCTGGATGAGGTTGAACGTCTGGAAGATGTATCCGACCTTGCGGCAGCGCAGCCATGCCAGCTCGTACGGGTCGAGCTGGGCGATGTCCACCTGGTCGATATAGACCTTGCCGGACGTGGGCTTGTCGAGTCCGCCCACCATGTTGAAGAACGTGCTCTTGCCGGAACCCGAGGGGCCCATGATCGAGAGGTATTCCCCGCGGCGCACATCGAGCGAAACGCCCGCCAGCGCGCGGGTCTCGCTGTCGCCCATGCGGAACACCTTGTGGACGTCGACCGCGCGGATGACGTGGTCCAGCTTGCCGGCCTCGGTTTCGCCGCGGAAGAGGGCTTCAGTTTGGCTGTGCGATGCTGTCATGGTTGCATTGAAAATTGAAAGTTGAAGATTGAAAATTGCCCGGACATGCCGCGCCGCATTGTCATCTTCTCCATTTTCAATCTCTCAAACGGTGCTTCTCAGCGCGTCCGCCGGCACCATCCTGGACGCCACCCTGGCCGGGTAGATGGCCGCGGCCATGGCCATGAGCGTCCCGCATACCACGGCGCCGCCGCCGGCCAGGAGCAGCCACCCGTAGTTGGTCGAGCCGAAGACCGTTCCGAACCGGTACGTGAAGCCGTAGATCACCAGCGTGAACGCGGCGCCGGTTATCGCGCCCAGCACCGATCCCGCCATGCCGATAAGCGCGCTTTCGATCAGGAAAAGCGTCCGGATGAAAGACGACAGGGCGCCGAGGCATTTCATCGTGCCGATCTCCCGGAACCGCTCGGTAACCGACATCAGCAGCGCGTTGGCGACGGTGACCACCGTGACCATCAGCGAAACGGCGATGATCCACGTGATGCGGAAGCGCTCCTGCCGCGCCGCCGCGGCCATCTCGGCCTCCTGCTGCTCGGCCTCCTGCCCGAAGAACGGCGCGCGTCGCACTTCAGGGCCGGCCGCGCCGCCGGCGTACGCGCGCCCGGCAACCGTATCCAGCACGACCCTGGCGGACATGCCGCGGGTGAGATCGCCGATGGATGCCGGCGCGGAAGCCGCGTCGCCGATCACGAACAGCAGCGAGGCGCCGTCCCCGAGCGCATCCGCCGTGACCGGCGTCAGCCCCTGCATCGCAACGCCCAGCGCGCGGAAGGCCGCCGGACCGGCGGCTACGACGCGCGCGAGGAATGCCCGCTCGACGTCGCTGACCTGTCCGAAGGCCGCGACGGCCAGCGTGCGGCCGCCGGCCGGGCCCATTTCGGCGCTCACCAGGCTCATCATCAGATCGACCTTGTGGCGCGCGTCGCGTTCGCTGCTGACCGCGGTCTTCACGATCTGGCCGGTCAGGTTGCTCATGAGGAACGCGATGCCCAGCACGACGCCGGAAACCGTCACCAGCGACCGGCCGATCCTTATCCTGATGCCGCTGACGGCGATGTGCACCGCGCGGCGGAGCGGAAGCGTGCGTTGGGTGCCGATGGACTGGTTCATCTAGAATTTAAAATTTAAAATTTAAAATTTAAAATTTAAAATTGAAGATTGGAAATTGTTGCTATTTCTATTCCAGCACTGTCATGGCTCAAAGACAAACCCAACGGACTTTTCGGTCAATGTTCAACCTGCAATTTTCAACCTGCAATTTTCAATTTTCAATAATCTAGAACGGCGCAGCCGAAACGGCGGAGACAATCAGGTTGAGCGCCACGCCGAGCAGGGCGATCAGGCCGATCCCGGTTCCGTAGCCGGCGGAGATCACCGGCACGACCTCGAGTATGCGCTTCTGGCCGAACCGGCGCTGGAAGTAGAATCTGCCGACCAGCGCGCCGATCACGATCGAAACGAAGGCGTGCGGCATTCCGCCGACGGTCTGGACGAACCCGTAGATGGCCATGATGGGAATGTGCAGCGCCGACATGACCGCGAAGGCAACCAGCGTAAACGAGAACGAGCCGGCCATGACCTTCGGGTGGAGCGCCTCGAAGAACAGCGGCTTGGCCCCTTCCATGTCCAGCGTGGCGGAGTACATGAGGACGGTCTGCTTCGCGCGCAGGTCCCACATCTTCTGCACGAACGGGTACATCTCCGAAGGGATCGCGCCCGACTTCCAGATGAACCCCCAGAAGAGGAAACTCAGGATGAAGCTGAGCGGGATGATCAGCCCCTGCGCCTTGAGGTGGGACCAGAAGTTCGTGCCGGTGAGCTCTTTGACGCGGAAGTTGGACGCGCCGCTGCCCATCTCGTCAATTGGGATCGGGGCCAGCCATATCTCGACCCCCTTGTATCCGGACAGGATGAAAGCGGCTTCGCGCACGAACGGGATGCCGACGTGCTGGCCGCAGATGCCGATGAGCCGCGCGTTGAGATAGGAAAGCAGCGGCGTATACAGAAAAGTGAAGCCGAACAGGAAATACAGCGGAAAGGAGGGCACGAGCATCTGGCACAACTTGATGACCACCAGGGCGCACAGGCCGTAGAGCATGACGGCGATCCGCGGCGAGAAATCGCCGCGGCCGGCCGGCGTCTCCCAGATATTCTCGCGGCGCGCCGCCAGGCCCGCCTCCTCCTGCCGGCGTTTCTTCAGTTCGCGCGCCTTCTTGACCAGGTCGCGCACGGTCTGGATGATCGAGATCACGGCAATCCCCCCCATTACCCCCAGCCCGAAGCTCATCCAGAAATCGATCGAGTTGTTGAAGGTGGTGGCGATGGTCTCCATGCCGGGCTGCCAGCGGGTCAGGACGCCCATGTGGTGGAGAAGCGGATTCATGACAAGCGTCAGGAGCATGGCTGCCGCCTGGCCCATGACGGCCCAGAACGGGATCACCATGCCGACGATGAACAGACCGAGGTCGATGACCAGTCCGGTCGGGGTGGCCGGCAAGAGCCGCTCGGTCAGCGTGGTGGCATCCCACCACGGCAGCGGGATGATCATGATCGGCTTGGTAAGCAGCGCGCCGGTGACAAGCGGAACCCCCACCTGCACCGTGCCGTACGCCAGGCCGAGGACCGCGCCGAAAGAGAACATTCTCCATTTCCAGGTGGTCTTCCGCTCCCCCGACTCGGCCAGCGCCATGGAGCCCTGCGCGCTGATGCCCGCGAACGGGAACGGCAGGCGTTCCACGTCCGACGTGAGACGGAAGAAAAAGTACGAGAGCGTGTAGTGCTTGACGGTGCCCACGACGTGCATGAAAAGCATCAGGACGATGGGCACCAGCCAGGCGCTGTGCAAAAGCGTGCGGTCGGTAATCGCGTCGCTGTTGGGCTGCGGCGCGTACCAGCCGGGGAACCTGCCCAGCAGGCCGATGTCGCGCACCGCGTCGCTCCTGACGAAGTACTGCCGCCAGACCAGGTCGCCGATCGGCCCGCCGCCCGCCATGGCCCCGGCCACCATCAGCAGGATCACCAGTTCCTGCCTGCTCAGCGTGCGCATGGCGCGCCGGCTGACCTCCGAGAAGATGATCAGCGTCACCCATGCCGCCGCGATGCCGCCGCCGGTCATCAGGCTCAGGTAGATCGAGCCCGGCATCATGAGCAGGCCGCAGAAGAAGGCCCCGGCCACGGCCACCCACGTGAAGCCGTTGCGGAACTCCTTCGGCGTCTCCATGACGGACCGGTAGACCTCCAGTTCCTTGTCCAGCACGATCGGCTTTCTGTCAGTTGCCATTGGCGCCTTTCAGCCCCCGCTTCTCAGCTTTCGATTTCCAGTTGCCGCTCCAGCATCTTCTTCGCGGCCGCGAACATCTCGGTGCGCTCCGCGTCCGTGGTCGCGCGCCAGTTCAGGAACTGCTTGCGCAACGTTCCCAGGAAGGGTTTCACCGTGCGGCGCCAGGCCGCGGCGTGGCCGCTCAGCCGGGTCAAGCTGATATTGGCGATATACTCGCCGGTTTCCGGATCGGTCGGCAAGGCGATATCCATGCGGTGCGAGACCCCCAGGTCATAGGGCTTGAGCCAGACCAGGCCGCTCACCACCGGAACCAGGCGGTCGCCGTCGGGCTGCGACTCCACGGCGCGGGCGCCGACGTCCGGCGGCGCGCAGAAGAACGGCCCGGAGCTGCCGGCGCCGTTGGCATCGAGCCAACGCCAGAAGTAGCTGACGACGGCGACCCGGTCGTGGGCGGTGAACGTGAAGGGCAGATTCAAGGTCATCACGTCGCCTTCCACGCGCGGCACCGCCCAGCTCACCAGCTCCGAGGGCGCGGCCATGCGCGCCGCATCGCGCGCCGGCAGCAGCGTGGACAGCAGCACGGCGCCCATGATGGCCAGCGAGGCATAAATCGTCTCCAGCGAGCTGTAGTCCATGTTCAGCCCGCCCGTGAGCCCCGCCATGGTCAGCGCGCGCCCCGTGGCCTGGCTCAGCAGGTAGCCGAGCATGGCGCCCATGACCGCGTAGACCAGCGCCTCGGCCATGAACATGAAGAAGACGTGATTGGGCGCGATGCCCACGGCGTTGTAGACGTAAATCTCACCGCGCCGCTCGTACACCGACCCGCGCATCGTGTTGAACACGGCCAGCGCGGCAATCACGATCGGGACCAGCAGCTCGAGCATGCCGCCCAGGGTTCGCGTGCGCGCGCGGGACCCGGCGTAGGACACGCCGTCCAGGGCATAGAACGCCTGTTTGCCCGTGCGCTCGAGATACTCCATGACCACCCGCCGCTGCTCGCGGTAGCCGACGGGCGGCCGCTCCGGCTCGGTGGGGCTCAGCCGGTACGGCGCGGACGGGAAGGCGACGGAACAGGACATCGGCAGGGTTCCGCCGCCGCCGGATATCGAGTTCCGGTCCGTCACGACCGTCGGGGCGTCGCTCAGGATGAGCACCGTCGCCGCCGGCAGGCGGGCGATGTCCGAGGGAATGGCCGCCCTGTACTTTCCGTCCGGCATGCGCTGCGTGCCCAGCGCCTGAACGCTGTTCACGTCGGGGGGCAGCATCGGGTGGCCGTCCAGCGCGAGGCGCTTGTTCCATTCGACGGAATCGATGATCCCCCGCACGACGTATTCATCGGTGCCGAAGACGATCGTCACGTCGCGCGCGTTCACATCCGCCGCCGTGATGCCCAGGTCGCGCGCCACGGTGTCCGGCAGAATCGCCTCCTTGCGGGGCGTGCGACCGGTCCGCACGGCCTCGATCTTTTCCGCGCGGGTCTGGGGCGGACGCGCGAACCAGCCCCGCTCCGTGAGCAGCAGCCTGTCGATCGCGGAGAACATCGGCTCGTTCCACTGCATCACGACCCCGCTGTTCACGTACGCGCGCTTCACCGTCTTCATGCCGGCGATCTCGATTTCGTGGTCCACGGCGAGATTCATGTTCTTGATATCGCCCACGGTGTGCTGTTCCCAGATGCCCATGTTCGGCATCAGCCACCGGTGCGAGGTGACGGGGTAGCGCCCCGCGTACAGCCGCTGGAAGGCGCCGATCTCGGCGTCATCCAGCGAAAGGAAGTGCGGGTCGCGGATGGTGATGCCGTTCCAGGTCGAGCGGCCCGTCGCGTACTCCACGCTCACCAGGTCGGTGGAGACCGACGTGAAGCAGATCATGACGAACGTGATCAGCACGAGCGTCGCGCACGTGAGCGCCGTGCGCACCTTGCGCCGGCGCATGTTGTTCAGGCCCAGCATGAACGCGGTGCCCGCGACGCCCCCGCGGTTGATGTCGGCGCCTTCGACGCGCCCTTCGCGCGACCGCAGGGCCTTGACGATCTGCTTGAACTTGCCCGTCACCATCAGCGTCACGAGCACGGTGAGCAGCAACATGATGAACCCGAGCAGGATCATCAGCGACGAGCGCACCATCTGGAACGCCGGGTGGAAGATCCGCAGCAGCGTGAACACCACCATGAAGATGCCGCCGACGGCGGCGAGCTGCTTGCGGATGTCCGGAAACCCGAACAGGAGTTTCTCGGCGAAGAACACGAACGGCACGAGCAGGCCGAGATACCAGAGGATGCCGATCACGGCGTGCGCGATGCGCCGGCGGATGACCGGGTGATTGTTGATGGCGTAGGCCAGGCTGGTCCCGGCCGAATTGAGCGCGCCTTCCGGGTCGTCGTCCGCGCGCCTGGCGCGCGCTTCCTGCAGCCATTCGCCGCCCCGCGCGTGGAAGTCGAGCATCTGCCCGTCCGCCATGCCGTAGCGGCGCTGCAGGCCGAGCCGCTTCTCCGCCGTGCGCAGCATGGAGGCGGCGGCGTCGATGAACGGGTGCGCCAGCAGCGGCGTGTCGGCGGCGAGATAGCCCGCGCCTTGTATTTCGGGCTCCGCCGGCGTGACCGGCGCGGCGGAGTCGGTGTTCAGCATGAAGGCGCGGCAGGCGTCCATCTCCGGGTTCGCGGCGGCGCCGTCCACGAAGGTGACGTAGAAGACGGTCTCCGGCGGCACGAAGGTCACGTAGGTCGGGGTATCCGCCGGATACATGCGCAGGGGCGCGGACAGCCCCTGGCTTTCCAGGAACTGCGTGGCCTTGAAGACCTTCATGGTCGTCGGGTTGCTCTGCGCGAACAACGTCACCGGCGCGCAGCGGAACATGGCGACATTGATCGGCTTCGGCTTCTTCCTGGCGTTGGCCTTGACAGTGTCGATGCTCACGTTCTTGTTCTTGAACAGGGCCTGGAGCGCCTGGGTATCGTCCTTGATGAAGAGAATACGGCCGTCCTCCGCGTACCGCGCGACGTTCATGGAGAAGCTCGACTGCCCCATCCACAGGAAGGGTTCGGCGCGAAACTCGCCGTACGGGTCAACCTCCAGAATCCGCGACCAGACGCCGCGGCCGTCCAAGGCGCCGCCGACGATGTTGGCGAACGTCCGAACCCCCATGCGGTGGCTGGGCACCACCTCCGCGACCCCGATGTTGGCGTACGCGGTTCCCTGCAACACGCACGCTTTGCCCAGCCGGTTCGGCTTCACGCGCTTGAAGGTCACGCGGCCGTAGGCCAGCGACAGCAGGGCTTTGCCCAGCGCCGGGATGTGCCGCTTGAGGACGTCCGTCTGACGCAGGTTGTCCAGCGTGTCTTCCGGCGTGCAGATCTTCGAGCTCTGGGCCACATTCGGCACGAATTCGCGGTTGGCGACCGTGAACGCCAGAAAGCCGCAGTCGTACCAGCCGGGCGTGACCAGATCCTTGTTCTGGTTGGGCGTCTCCGGCTTGCCGTTCGCGTCGAGGGGGCCCCAGTTGACGACGTTGAATGCCGGCTTTCTTTCCGAAACAGGCGCCTTCTCCAGGATCGCATTCGCCAGGTCGCTGACCTGCGGCTCCACGACGGTGCCGATGCCACCGATGCCGACGAGAACGCACAGGTCGCTGCGCTTCCGGTACCCGCCCGAATACAACTCGAGCCCGATCGTCATGGTCCGGGCATAGCGGCCGAACAGGTCGCGCACGGCAATCAGGTCGTCAAGTTCGCGGAGCTGCTGCCGGTGATGCGCCGCGATGCGTTCGAGGTACGCGGCCAGGCGCTCGGGATAGCCCCAGGCCGCGTACTCGGGACGGCCGGCGACTTCCGCCAGCGGCAACCCCATCATGTTGGCCGACCGGTTCTCGATGGTCTTGGCGGCGAGGTACGCCGTCAGCAGGGGGTGCGTGTTGGCCGGATCCTTCCGCTCCGCGTCGCCCGCCCTGGCGGCGTCGAACCAGTCGCGGAACGCCGGCGAGCCGGCCCGCAGGTGCGCGATCTTGGCCTGCAGCGCCTCTTCCTTGCGATCGAGGCAGACTTCCCCGGCCACGGTCTTGAGCCGCTTCGACAGCCACTCGCGGAATTCCGCCGGTTCGCCGTCCCAAAGCCTCCGGATCGCCGCGGTATCGGCGCCCGCCGCGCCGGCGCCCGCTCCGGACCGTTCGAGAAAAGCCAGCGCCCGCGCGGCAAAATCCAGGTTACGCTGTTCGTCCTTCCGGCGCTCCTCGAACGTGCGGTAGTCCAGCCGCTTCGCGCTGATCCGCTCGATGGCTTGCAGCAGCCGCTCCTCGCCGGCCGCGGATTGGCAGCGGCCGGCGGCCGCGACAAAGATGATGTCCCGCTCCATGTCGTCCCGGTAAGGCGCCAGCGCCCCCACGTACTCCAGCATCGCGGCCAGCGAGATGGATTGCTCCGCGCCCGGCGCCAGGTCCGGAACGACCGAGGAGCTGTCGTAGAAGCTCGTGATGACAAGGGCTTCCTCCCGGGGTTGACGCCCGCGCAACACGCCGATCAGGTTGCGGACGTATCTGGTCTGCCAGGCGACCTTGCAGCGCAGGGTGACGGTGCGGCCCGCGTAACGCTCGATCGGGCCGCGCACCAGGAACCGCGGAACAGCGATCGGCTGCTGCTGCCAGTTTCCGGTGTGCGTCATCTGGAGGTCCCCCCATCTCGACGGTTCATCGGGGGAAACACGCATGACGCGCGCGATGTCCTCGGGTACTTCCTTCACCAGCAGCCCGCGGACGCCGACCGAACCGAGGCCGGCCAGGTCGATTTCGGCGTCCTTGTTGCCTGCGCCGAGCGTGGCGAGCACGATGCACTGTTCGGCCGGCTGCTCCCGCAGGCTCCTCGGCGTCGCGGACTCGGGCGCGACCAGCAGGCCGCTGACGCCTTCCGGAGGCAGCGCCATCGGCAGAAACGTGGCGGGCGCGAACGGGAAGATGCGGACGTCATCGAGGGGCCGGCCCTGATCGTCGAGGATCTCGCAGCGCTCCGTGACCGGCACGACGACCGGCAGTTCCTGCGTCACGACTTCGAGGCCCGCCGCGCGGAAGGCTTCCAGGATGAACTTCTCCGTGCGGTAGAAGCCGGGGCTGCCGCTCAGCCGGCCGACGCCCGGTTCGCCGGCCGAGTCGCCCGCTGCGGCGATCTCGCGCATCCGCGCCTCGAATTCCTGCCGGTCCAGCGCTTCCGCGAGTTTTCGCTCGTCGTAATCCGCGCGGAAAGGACGGAACGGAATCCGCTCCTTGGGCTCCGCGAAAAGCACGAACGCGCACCAGGCCGCCAGGCCCAGGACGGCAAACGGCAGGGCCGTCAGAAGCTGGGCGCCGATGTTGCCGCTGTGTTTGATTGCGCTCATCCAGTGCGTTGGAAATTGAAGATTGAAGATTGAAGATTGAGAATTGGCGGTCTCCTTCCCGCCCGCCACGCCATATCCCCGCCTCCACTCATTTCCCAGTCGCCAATTTGCAGTCTGCGATCTTCACTTTTCACTCTTCAATCTTCGATATCTTCACTCTTCAATCTTCGATATCTCCAATCTTCAATCTTCAATCTTCAATTTTCAATCTCTTCACGGCATCCTGCTGTAGATATCCACAATCCCCTGCGATCGCAGGATGATGCCCACGACGTCGAAGATCACGATCGAGGCGA
>Ga0194112_10000455_pt1 | contig 59927 bp, 66 predicted proteins | sample TA2MahC400mmetaG_FD_146191 | JGI IMG/M metagenome (GOLD analysis project Ga0194112, IMG submission 146191) | Freshwater microbial communities from Lake Tanganyika, Tanzania - TA2015016 Mahale Deep Cast 400m | ecosystem: Environmental > Aquatic > Freshwater > Lake | place: Tanzania: Lake... | reverse complement strand
TATTGGGGGGGGCGGTCATGGCAGCGTACATTTATGCACGGGTGTCGACAGTGGAGCAGGTTGTTGGGGGGTGCAGCATCGAAGGACAGGTGAGATCCTGTCGACTGTACTGCGAGGCCAACGGGCTTGTGTTGGGTGCGGCTACCAATTGCGACAAAGCCGGCGTGATTCTGGACGGCGGTCGCAGCGCGTTTTCGAAACCGTTTGCCACACGCCCCGGCGCAATGCTCCTCGCGGGAGCCTTGCAGCAGGGAGATACCGTTGTCGTGACCAGTTTGACGCGGCTGTTCCGCCGAGTCGCCGAAGCCGCCACGATAATGGAGCGGTGGGTTCAGATTGGCGTAAGCGTGACGTTTGTCGACTACCCGTCGCTTAGTTTCGATTCGGCGAACGGGCGGTGTTTGGTGTACTGCATGGCCGCCGTGGCTCAGCTCAAGAGCGAGTTGATCGCAGCGAGGGTCCGCGAAGGACGCGCGCGCAAGAAAGGTCTTCCAGCAGAACCGAACAGACCGGCTAAGCCGGCCAAGGTTTTGCTTCCGGCAGCGCAGCAGCCTATTGCCGAAGTGATTCGGCGTATGGCTGAAAAGCGGCCCTCTTCCCGATCCGGGCGGGTGTGCGTTTACGCCAGAGTTTCGACCGACGAGCAGTCTGTAGACACACAACTTGCCATTTTGAGGCAGGCGTACCCGGGCGCTGTTGAGTATGTTGACCACGGGGTCAGTGCGTGGAAGACCTCTTTGCCGGACAGGCCCGAGGGTGGGCGAATGCTGAGAGAGCTGCAACCCGGAGACACGATTGTTGTTCTGCGACCAGACCGGGTATTCCGGTCCCTGAAGGACGCTGCGACCCAGATCGACGCGATTCAAAAAGTTGGGGCGTTTTTGCACATTCACGAGGGTGGAATAAAATCCGACGAGCTGTTTGGTCGGCTGCTGCTGGGTATGTTGTCGGCGTTTGCTCAGCTTGAAAGCGAGGAGACCAGCAGGGCGACAAAGCACGCGATGGCGATCGCCTGCGGAACAAACGACGCCGCGTTGCAGGCCCGTCTTCCGAAACCGCTGCTTCGAGACGTGCCGCCGAAAACAAAACACTACGTTTTTGACGATGTGTTTGATTCAGGAGAGCGACAGCAAATGTGGCTGACAGTTCACCTGACCAAAGCAAACTATTGCAGTTTGGGTGTTTGTATTTTGGATGCCACAAACAGGAGTTTGTACGAGAAAGGGCTCCCGCCACTGACATCGCAATCGATGGACATGCGGGACTACCGGCAGGCTTTGCGGGAGGTCGGTACAAAAAAAGCAAAGGCGTTGATACCCAAGATCGAAAACTACGCCCGCGTAGCCTCACCTGTCGGGTCTTCGCAAAACTTCCCGAAGGCGGAAAAACGGTACGAGCATTTCATGCGGGTGTTTGGTGAACTCCCTCGAGAGCAACGGGACCTGCGGCTACTCACAATGATGCAGAGCCCGAAAGCTGTCGCCGCGTTCGCGGATGCAACCAAGCGAGCAGTCGAGACAGTTTGACGTACTTCCGTCCGCCGATCTCAACTCGCGATAAGCGATCGCCGTTTCTCCCGCGAGTGCTCCACTTTCGGACAGTGCTGACGTCCAAAGTCAAGCCGTAACGGGTCTGGACAAACGCCACGATTTCTTTGGCGCTGAGGAGTTGCTCCGGAGTTTGCATCGAGGGGGGCCTTATAGAGGACAAACGGGAATGTTGGTAGAATAGCGATTTGCCGGTATTGCTGTCCAGCCGAGGGTAATGGAGGATTATGAAAATCCTCCCCCCTATTCTGGAGCAGTAAAACCATGTCTACATCATCAGCCTTCCCAACCTTTACCGACCTCGCGGCTGCTCAGAGCGCTCCGGGGGGAGCAACGCCATCGGCACAGCCGGCTGCTTCGGTTGTGCCGGTGGCTGCCCCGGCGGTGACCGCAACACCCGTCGCTGCCGTAGCCCCTCCGCAGATACCCCCGCCAGCAGCGGTGTCGACAAACGCAATGATTCGACGCCTCGAAGCAAGCGGTACTCTTAACCCCGGTCACGGTTTTACTGACGACATGCAGGTCTTGGAGTACTTGGCAGTTCAGCAGCAGCCTGCGCAAGAACCGACTTCTCCTGCCGCACAGCCGCCGCAGCCGGCCACTGGCGGTATGCCAGCCCCGTCCCACAGTGAACTTGCTGCGGCGGCGGCGGCTTTGCAACAGTCCGGGATGCTGACCTTTGAAGCCGGAACAGGGGTGTGGAAAGCTGTCAGCCCGTTGGCCGCCACCGTCGCCAACGCTATGAACGAAAACGTTGCCCGTCAGCGGGCAGTGATGACCGAGCTTTCGGACCCGCAGGCATTTATCCGTAACTACGGCGCGGATGCTTTTTCTGAGTTTATCGCTCCGTTGCAAACGCAGATTCAACAGCTTACGGATGCTCTGCAGCAACAGCGTCAGATGCTTGCGGCTAATGCTCCGGACCCCGGAAAAGAATTTGTTGCCGCAAACTCTGCGGCCTTAAAAAACCCTGACGGCAGCCTTACTGCGGCAGGCCAGGCCTATTCGCAAGCGTGGGACGCGGCAGCACGAGCCGGCGTACGCAATCGAGAGGCAGCCCACGATCTGGCGTTTATGGCCGCTCGCCCGTTGATGCCTACGCCAGCAGCCCAAACCGTCCCGGCGGCACCGTCAAAACAGACGTTGCCGTGGTCCTCCACAATACCGACAACCGCAGTCAACCCTACGTTCTCAGCTCCCGGCCCCCTTACGACGTCCGGTCCGGCTCCACTCGGCGTACCGGTCAACAACGCTGGATTTCCCGATTTTACCGCAATGGCGGCACAACGTGCTGCCGGCACCACTTCGTGACGAGGATTTAGACCATGGTAGCTCTTGTTCCGCAAAACGTCGCAGGACACGTCAATCTTGTCAGAGACCTCGCGCCGAGTTACTGGAAAGGTGTTTCGGACCTGACAGTTCGAAACTTTCTGACCATGTACAACTTGCGGCGGTTTGGGCGGTTGACGTTTAACGCCCGGGGCCATACTCAGGTATGGAATGCGAGGATCAAACAGCCGAGCGTTTCTCCGGCAGTTGAGGGGCAACCGCTGCAGTTCGTGAATTTTGATACCGATATTCAGTATTTCATCGGGATCAAGGGCTATCGCGGTTCGGACTTCATGGGTGAACTCGAATACCTGCAGCGTGACGGTGCGGGCGACATCGCCATTACTGATCGGTATCAGAGAAAAAGCCAAGAGCTGGCGCAGGCTATGACAGAGCGCATCCAAAAGGCGTTCTGGTGCAACGGCAACGACGCAGCATTCGCCAACGACCTTGCTGGGATCAATACCGCCCTGGCCTATGACGACGCGACTCTCACCTCAGCAGACAAGGTCGCAAAGCCAACGGGTACGTACTGCGGGCAGACGACCACCCTCGGCGGGCTCGGCGGAACTTGGTCCGCCACGGCGGGAGAAACCAAACCGAATGCCTCTCTTGCCAACGACTGGCCATTCGGGCAGGGCTCTCCGGAGTACGACGGGACGTCCCCCTTGATCGTGAACTACGGGCCAAATATCTGGGGCAACGGCGGCACAGGTTTCAGCAAGAATATCATCTCTGCTGCCTCCTTCGCTATGACGGCTATGCTGCACCGCGGCGGGCAGTCAATGGTCGGTGCGCCTCCGCAGGTCGCGATTGCGTCCAACCTGTTCCCGTCCTTCAAGGACAGTTTCCGAGCCAACAACCGCCAGATCATGCCGTGGAAGGACGGAGACTTGGGGTATCCCGGCGAAACGCTGATGGTCGACGGCGCCGTGTATTCCATGGATTACGCGATCCCGCAGTCTCAGGCTTACATGTACCTGCCCCAGTTCCTTGAAGCGTTCTTCCTGCACAACGACATCTACGGCCCAATTGGGCCAGAATGGTCAACCAGCCACACTGGATACTTGTACTACATCAGCACCTACGGAAACTTCAAGTTCCTGCCGAAGTACCTGTGTCGGTTCGTTAGCAAGACCTGATTTGTTTCCGGTTTTTACCCTCCGATATTCGTCTGATCACATTTTTGAGGATGTAGTGTATGGCCGGAAATACTATTTCGATGCGGTTGGGTGGGGTCAATGTTGTTGACGACCCGGCATTCCTCGGGCAAGGTGCCAAATTTCAGGATATTGACTACACGAATCCGGAAAACCCGGTGCTCCTGTCGCAGCAGGAGGTGTGTGCGGTCCTCGTGAAGAACGACTCGGGGGCCACGTTGGCCGCGGGTGCCGGGCTTCGCATGAAGGCTGCGGATACCACCATGACATTGGTTGGCGGACTGTGCGGGGCCAATCAAGCCCTGCACGGAGTTGTTGACCCGTGGATCTCTGCGCCCGTACCCGTTGGCGGGTTTTTCTGGATGATCGTGGAAGGCCCCACCTTGGTTCTTGCCGGGGTCGGCGGGTTGACTCCAGGTGCTTTGTTGCAGACGGCGGTGAACGGGACGTTTATCGCAGGTACGGAAGGCACCAACCCTGTCGGCCACAGCGGATATTCGTCGGCAACGACTGCGGCAACGGCCCGTGGACGTGCGTACGTCCGAACGCCGCTCAGCCCGCTCGATTGTTGATTGCGGGCCGCAGGTTTTTCCTTTCTTGTTTTTGGAGATCAAATCGTGGGAGACACACCGGTACCGCCGACAGGGATTCACGGCGGCAACAAGCTGGCAAACGTGAAGCCTGGTAATCCGATCCAAAACCCAATCACACCGATCAGCACAAAGTGACCCGCGAGGGTGACGTTGCTGTTCGGTTGGCGGGCGCAAGCCCGCCATCTTTTTTGGCCGACACAGAGTTTCCCGGGAAACGGGTATGCTGTGTTTGCGGACTGCCTTTCACCCCGCACGCTGGCGAGAGGGTATGTATGGCATGTAGCGACGAAGTCGTCCGGACGGCTCAGCAGGTTTTGACGGGCGAAGGCTCGTGGCGACGGGCGCTCCGTGATGTCCGTCAAAAAGGCCGACCGTTCGTACTGGACGTTGCTGAGACGGTGATGGAAAAACTTGGTGGTCCGGAGAAACTGGCCGAGCGGTTGGCTACCGACTTTATGCGGGCTCGCGGAGAGGGCCTTAGCCCGGAGCAAGCGGTATTCCACCAGCCTGACGTAAAGGTCCTGAAGGGGTTGTACGAACTTCTCAAGGGCTTGATGGACTCTCGAGATGAGCTGGTTGATGACTCGGATCCGTTTGACGGGATGTCCGAGGAGCAGTTGATGCAGGTCGCGTCAAATGCGGCTATGCTGCGTATTGAAAACGACGCCGGTTTTCGAGACGATGTTTTAGCTACAATCGCACGAGTAGATGCGACTGCTATCACCCGAGCCGCGATTAAGGTGTTGTCCGCCCCAACCGTCGAGGTGATATATGCCCCTCCGCGACCTTTTGTCTAAAGCCCGACCGTACGCGCCGTACGGGGTGTACGGATTGACCGCAGGCACTGTAGCCGGCGCTCCCGGAAGCGAGTACTACGGGCCGATCTTGGGGGCTGTTGGGAACCTGTTTGACCTGCCGGGCAGCTCAGTACGCGATCTGTTGGCCGGAGAAAACCCTTTTGATCAATGGGCTTCGCCGTTGTCCGGAGACAACCGGGCTACGGGTCGCGACGTACTTGAACGGTTCGGGATGCGGGCTAACCGAGAGACAGGGATGGCGGGGTGGCTGGATGACCCGATGGAAGGCCTGAGAGACTTGGCCGGATTCGGGGTCGAGCTGGCGACCGACCCGTTAAATTTCGCGTCGATGTTCAAGCTCGGAAAGCTGTTTCGAACAGGTAAGTCCGCCGCGGCGCATAACGCAGCGCTGGACGCCCTGCAGCGAAACCCGGAACGCCAGCGCCTTGGTCAGCAAATGTCTGAGGCGTTCGGTGAGTCTGGCGACCACACAATGGCCTTGATCGACGCGGCTACGATTCGCCAGGGTCGTGATCCCGGTTTGGTGTACGGCAGTCTTACGGTAAAAAACCTGGAGCGAGCGGCAACGGGCGTTGCTGCAGCTACGGCGGCGGCTGAGATGATGATGCCAGACTCTCCGGGACCAAACCCGTTGACGCTGAACCAGCCGTCACTACCGGACCTATCGCGACCGCTATTCCCGAGACTAATGGAAGACGAGGCTATCGACCTTTTTTCGGGAAATATAACCCATGACCAGTACAACGCGTTGATAGACACTCCGGGATATGACAGTTCAATCCCCAGAACCCCCCGGTTAAAAACCCCAAAGTACGTAGATTTTATTGAAAACCTCTGGTCAAAGCGCAGGTATGACAGAGAAGAGCTTCCGAACGAAAACTATCGGAGCGCGCATAAGGAGGTTGAAAAAGAAGTCGAGGCTATGGGCTTGGTGCCAGGTAGTGCACAGGCAGCTCACGCCTATCATGAAAAAATGCAGCCGAAAATAGAAGCTTTGGGTCGTTTGGGTAAAAACCCAACTGACGACGTAACTTCTTTTGTTGGTACCAATGTCGGTTCCAGAATTGACATTAAAGAGTTTGCAAGGGGTAACCCGATAGGAACGTTGCATTTTAAGGATGGCCCTGTGCAGTATGTTAGGGCTGTACAGTTGCTGCCACAACGCGGCAAAGCGCTTGTAGAGTTCGGGCTTGCAAGCAATAATAAGACGCAAATCGCAAACCCTTTAGTCGAACACAAGATTGCGGAAAAGAATGTCTCTCTGGTAGCTTCTGGAGAAGGGAGCAAAAATTCGTGGGCTGTGATGTCCGGGCAGGTTGGGCCGACCGCCACCCGTGAGCAGGTGCGTGAAGCGGTCATGCAGGCAATGCAGGATCCTCAGTGGCAGCAGGTTGGGTTCAACCCCGAACGGCACAGCTACTTCTATTTGCAAGGCGACCACCGCACACGTGTTACCGGTGCCGACGAAGTGCTTCAATACGGCGATTTGGTCTTAGCCAAAAACCCACGTACGGAGATGATGGGTTCGGAAGGTATTCGCCAGAGGCTGCAAGCGGTGGGGCTGATCCCGGACGACGTCTCCCCGCGGGCTTTGTATCAGCAAGCCGCCGTTGACGGCGACCCCCGCGCTCAGATTCAATTCACTCCGGAGGGGGCGGTCATCACGCCGTTTGCTCCCGACGCGTCGACAGCTCCGCACGAGGTCGGGCATTACCTCGACAGGCTGTTACGCCCGCGCAGCCAGCGAACCCGTAATGCTGAAGAGGCTTTTGCCGGAGGCCTCGAAAACTATTTGGCCACTACCCAGACAAGTAGCCCGGGGATGGCCAATGCGATGGGGTATTTCAATCGCGAGATACCGCGCGTCTACGACCCGCAGTATGGGTTCCGGAATTTACCCGCTCGAGGTGGCGAGGACTACGGCGACTTGTTCGGGATCACCGACACGACGTCGCCGCTTGACAGGCAGCAAGTGCCTGACTTGGCTACGCCGGCGGGGCAGATGTTGTTGAGGAACATACTTGCCCGGTTCAACCCGTACGGGGGCGTGCAGTGAGCCTTTCTGATGCCCTGAAAGCGGCAGCCCGCCTTGTACGCCTGAACAACGACGCGTTGGAGTTGTTTCGACCGACAAAATACCAAGAGCCTGTTGCGATGACCAAGGCGTCGGAATGCTTGGTGCAGGGAGGCACCAGATCAGGCAAGTCCACGATTGTTGCTGCTATGGTGGCGGCATACGCCAGAAACAAGCCGATCATATTTGCTGACGGAACGAAACACGATATCCGGGAAAAGGCTTGGGCGAGCCGGTCAACAACTGTCTGGCTGATCGGCCTGCAACTCAACCACATCGGGCAGACTCTTTACCGTTTGCTTCGCAAACCGGGAGCGTTTGACTGCGTACGGGATCCGCTTACGGGTAATCTACGTGCGTGGCAGCCGGGGGTTGTTCCCGGGGACGACCAGATTGGGCCGGAGGGTCGGGAGCCTGCGCCAGCGTTTATTCCCGACGAGGACGTGGTGCAAGAGACTTGGGAGTCCAAAAGCGAACATAAACTGACTAGCATGACGCTGCGGAACGGCACGGTCATATATGCTTACGCAAGCACGGCAGAGGTGAAACGCGGCGACCCCGTGAATTTGATTTGGATTGACGAAGAGATTCGATTCTCTGATCACTACGCAGAATGGCAAAGCCGATTGAGTGACCGCAAGGGCCGACTGTTTTGGACAAGCTGGCCTGACCTGCAGACAGAGGCTCTGCTGAGACTACATGACCGAGCGAATACGCAGGCCTCCGAAATCGCTAGAGGCAAGCGTAAGACTGCGGACGTTGCCCGGTTTGTATTTGTCGGTAGCAACTCCCCGTTTATCGATTCGGAGGAGCTGCGCAAGCGTGCTGAGGGGTGGAGTGAGGCCGAGAGGCTGGCTCGAGACTTCGGGGAGTTTCCTGTTGGTACGATTTTGGCGTATCCTGAGTTTTCCGAGGAGCGTCATGTGGTTGACTACGGAGAAGGTAACCCTTTGAATGACCGCATCACGGCGGTCATGGATGAGCTGAACGGGGGTGTTCCGGATAACTGGCCTGTGGACTTGATCCTCGACCCGGGAACTACCAGCCCAGCAGTTTTGTGGTGTGCCATACCGACGCCGGATTACTGGGACGGAGGTGTTCCGTACTACGTAGTGTATCGCGAAATGAACGTAGCTCGCATAGATGCGCAAGATATGGCTGTTCGAATTCGAGCCATCGAACCTGATCGGACGTACTCGAGGTTCATAATCGACAAAAAAGCCGGCGCTCAAACGCCGATGGGGTTCGCGTGGAAAGTGGCCGAGCAGTACTCCCAAAAATTCAAAGCTGTTGGTGTCAGAAACCTGACAACCGGGTTTGAGTTCCTTCCGGGCGAGCACGTTTGGGCTGTTCGGACCTTGAAACTGCGTGCGTGGATGCGTGGCCGGCAAGACTGCCCCCGTCCACAACTGCGGATTTACGCAAGGAATTGCCCTATCCTGATACAACAGATGAAGTCTGTTCGGAAGACGATCCGCAGGTCCGAAGTGCAGGATAAAATTGCTGACGGGCAGGTCCACGACGTACTGGACACGCTGGAGTACTGGGCCGGCAGCGACCCCACATTTCGCGTGGTAACGACTAAGGGCACAAGCCCGGGCTTGCGAATGTTCGAGCAAGACGTTAAATTTTGGGCTGACCTCCGAGCCTCTTCCCCCGGACAAGGCCCGGGCAAACCGATGATTATTTTAGGTGCGCCAGGTGCAATATGACAAACAGAAAACAAGACTCGATCGTTTCCGCCACACAACCTGCGTTTAAGCCGGCACTTGTGCGGCAGTACACGGTGCCGGGGTTTGGGGGGCCGCAGGCAGTTACGGTAGCCCTCGGAGATGCCGTGTGGTTTTTCCACCGCGGAGATATGTCGGCCACACCGGCTCCAGCCTTTGTGGTGGAGTTATGTGACCAAGGTCAAGCGCATTTGGCGGTGTACGACTTGTCGTCTAACGGCTGGCAGCCACGCCGCGGCGCGTGCATCACCGGCGACAGCCGTCTGGAAAACGAGCACGTGAAGGCCCGTGGTGTCTGGGTTCCGCGAGTGTTGACCCCGGTTACGGCAGAGTAGCGGTATGGCTGTGACGTACGAACAAGTCCAACGTTATCTTCTGGGGCCTTTGGTCAGCCAGTGGATAGCGCGCCTCGAGGCGGCTAAGACCGCCAAGAAGCGGTTCACCGCGTGTGCCAGGCTGTGTCGACAGTTTTACGGCACAGACCCCGGTGCTCAGTGGGGCGACGACGTACGTAACGAGTTCTATCCGCAAGTGCCGAAACCACAGTTTGCCGTCTCCATCAACAAAGCCTTCGAACTGGTCTCCGTGATCGGCCCGTCGCTGCTGTGGAGATACCCGCGACGGCAAGTGCGGTCGATCCAGCCACCTTCGCAGGTGGAGATACTGCAAACTGTTTTTGGTGTTCAGGATGAGGCGTTTCTGCAGCAGATGTCCGCCATGGAGCAGACCCAAGCGGCGACCGTAGGTGTTCGCAACAGATTGCTGGAGCGCGTGCTGAACCACCTCGCCGACAAGCACCCCACAGGCACCTGTTTGGGCGAGGCGCAACTGGTTGTGCAGGACGCCATGGTCGCCGGGCTCGGCTTGTTGTGGACTGAAACCTACGTCGACAAGGCGTCTGGCCAACCGATGGTGACCTCGTTTGCTGGGCGTCAGGATGAACTGCTGGTGGATCCGGATTGCCGGGACGCCACGCGGGCCACGGCTAAATGGATCTCTCGTACGCACGTTGAGCCTGTTTGGGTTGTTGAGCGGAGGTTTGGGTACCCACCGGGGTATCTGTCCGGTAAGGGCACGGGAACCAGTAGCGAGTGGGCGTGGCAGGCCAGCCAAACACAGACCGCCCATAAGTATTATCAGGATATGATTGAATGGACTGAGATATGGAGCTGTGGCGGAATTGGCGCAAGGGTGCAGGGGATTGACCCTGCGATGGGTGAGGCCCTTGACGCTGTGGCGGGCGAATATTGCTACCTCGCGATCTCGAAAAACGTCCCCCACCCGCTGAACCTGCCGCCAACAGTGGTCGAGGAGGCTCCTCCCGACTTGATACGACAGGCTTTGCTGTGGCGCACGTCACGCTTCGGGGCGGTGTGCGAGTTCTGGAAAGACCGTCGATGGCCGTGCGAGTTCCTGGAATTTTACCCGCTGTCGGGAAGCCCGTGGCCAATCGCACCTCTGGCCCCGGGGCTGCCGTTTCTGCTCTCTATGAACATTCTGCTGGTCTCGCAACTGCAGATGTCGTACGACCGCCGACGAGACATCATCGGCGTTTACGAGCACATGGCGCAGCAGGTTAACGAGGCCTTGAATTCTGAGAGCACCCCGTGCGTCGTAAAACTAACAAGCGCGGCTCAGCAATCAATCGGCGAGGTGATGCAGTTCCTGCAAAGGCCTCCGGTTCAGGGCGATCTGCTGATGTGGATTCAGTATCTGGACCAACAGTTTCAGAAAGCGACTGGGCTGGACGACCTGTCGTACGGGATCAGTCAACGGCAAAGCCGGGTTGTTGCTGATGTGCAGATGCGTCAGCAGAAATCGGCTGTCAGACCGGAGAAGATGTCGTTAGACGTTGCTGACTTTCTGCGGCGGTCTGCCCAGAAGGAGCTATGGTTGACGGCAATGTATTTACCCGGGGACGCCTTGGTCCCGCTGTTAGGTATGTACGGTGCTCAGATCTGGGAGCAACAAATCCGCACGATTCCGTTTGAGGTGATGGTCCGGCAGTTTGACACCGTCGTCGAAGTCACGGAGATGCACCGCCCCGACAACGATAAAGAGATCCAAGACCATGAGCGGATCTTGCCGTTCCTGTTGCCGGTGCTGCAGGGATACGCACAATCCACCGGGGACACCGCCCCACTAAACGCGCTGTTGCAGCGGTATTTCACCGCAATGCAGCTCACCAACCCGTCAGCGTTTGCGATGCAGGGCTGGTCTCAGCGGCCCGACCCTGCGGCTACGCAAATGCAGCAGGCCATGACGCAAGCCCAGCTAGACAGGCTGGCCGCCGAAACCGAAGACACGCGAGCCAAGGCGGTAGCGCGTTTGACAGACGCGCAGTACAAATCTCAAGGCTCAACCGCTTCGGGTTTGCAACGTTTGCGGTTTGCTGAGCTTGACCACCAACAGCGGATGCGGCAGGCCGACGAGGCCCACCTGCAGAACATGCTGATTACCCAAGAACGTTCTGATTTGGAGCAGCAGTATGTCCGGTAAACCTCCCGAACGGTACCCCAACCGCAGAGACCAAAGCGACTTTGAGGCTGTTTGGCACAAAGGCCCCACCGCTGTGGCGTTTTTTGAGCAGATTGTCGGCGCAGAAGGCGTGCGTATGGCGGCAATGCTGGCGTCTCGGTCTGCCCCTACGTCCGGTGTCGATGACCGCATGGTGATGGCTAACAGCGGCAGTGTTGAGGAAACGTTCCGGGGAAGCCCGGAGATGTTGAACCTGTATCGAGCCCAGTATCGACGGGAGACCGGTGAGGATCTGCCGGCAGACGCGGTGGTGTACCGCGGAATCGTGTCTTACCCTGGAGAGAGCGGGGCGATCGTGACGCACAAGCGGAGTCTGCAGGAAGTCAAAGAGTATTTGAAAGCCCGTGGCCGGGACGTGCATGGGGATTGGGACGTGACTGGGGATCAAGTTGCTGCAACTCCGCAGGTTGTGCGAATGGGTCCCGACATTATGAGTAGGTACAAGGCGGAGTACCGGGCCGAGGGTGGGTGGGAGAATGCGACTGACAGAGACCTTGAGGAAGAGATCTTGCACAAGCACGCCCCGGTTGTGACTGCGGATGACGTACATAACGCACCTGCCACGCTGGACGAATGTGCTAACTTGATGATGCGATGAGGTCTTGATGTTTACGTACGCCGACGCCATGAGCTTTCTTGCCACGCAACTGGATACAGTGTTGTCCGGTTCGCTCGAACAGCGCGTACGCAACGCGGTTAATTCCGGGTGGAACAGGCTGCACTCGTTGGCGACGTGGGTGTACTTCCAGCGGTCCGGTGTTTTGCGGGTATCTCCGGGGCAGCGGACAGGCACGGCATCCTTCTCAGCCTCCACAGGTATTGTGACGCTGACGGGCTCTGTGTTTCCCGCTACGGTGACGGAACAACACCTGCTGATCGATCGGACATGGTATCCTGTTTTCCGGCGGGTCAGTGACACCCAAGTCGAATTGTTTCCTGAGACAAGGCCGACGCTGGACCTGACAGACGTCGCCTATGTGCTGCAGAAAGTGCTGCACCCGCTGCCCGCAGAAGTTAGTGACGTGTTGGTGGTGTATGAGAGTCAGCAAAACATCCGGATGTGGCGAGTCAACCCGATGACGGCCTACCAGATTCAAGAAGGTTTTTCTTGGTCGCCGGCACTGCCGACACAGTATAGCATTTTTGTAGACCCTCGCAGCCCGGGGCGGTGGTGTCTGTGGCTACCGTTCGAGGTAATGCTAGCTACAGAGCTGGCGTACATGTACCAAAGCCGTCGCCCGGCCAACACCCTCGTGCGGGAGGCGAGGGGTACCGTCACTGTAGTAAACGGGGTGGCGACATTCAGCGAGCCCGTTGTGACTCCCGCCTTTGTCGGGGCCGTACTCCGTTTGTCGGCCAGCGAAACAGTTCCTCCTGTTGGGCCGTACGGGGATTTTGCGCAGGACCCGAGTGTTGCGGAGACGGTCGTAGAGGAGACTTTGGTTACCGCGTACATCAGCGCGACGCAGGTGCGGGTTGCAAACGTTTCTGCGGCGGCAACATCGGTTTCGTTTTGTGCGTCCACCCATATAGACGTAGGTGGGGGCGCAATGCTGAACCTGTTCTTGCGACTGGTCGAGGATGAGTATGGCACAAGACCGGTCGGGAACCACAATGAAAAGTTGGTGACTAAATCGGCGTTGGCAGACGCGGTTCGGGAGGCTATGGCCGCGGATGGCCGAGCAGTGGTCAACATGCGGGACGAATTGAAATACTGGTATGGACTGCGTCTCAAGGACATAGGCTATGTCAGCTCCGGAAGCTAAAATAGCAAAGCGCACCGTAACGCTTTTGCAGGAGCTTGCTGCTCAGAACGTGTTTACTCCGCAGGCCGGGGAGAGATGCCGGCGTGTTCTCCCGTCCGCGATTCGGCAGATCCGGGTGCTCGAAGGATCGGAAAACATCCGTACTGCAGTGGGTTTTGCAAACCTCCCGCTGCCGGCCATGCTTGTTTGTGCCATGCCTGTTGAGACCGCCTCCCCTATGGGGGTCAGTTTAGCGGACGACGAAGTCGTCCGGATAGCAATACAGGTTGTCGAGAACACCCCGCAAGATGCGAGCACCGGAATCGCCACGTACGCGTATTGGATGTCAGAAATACGCAAGAGACTGCTCGCGGTACCAAACCCTTTCTTGCAAGACACCACGGCGTCAGAGTATGATCCGTACGTTGTCTACGTAGTCAAGCGGTTGTCTGCCGACGCAGCGGCAAAACTACGACACAATCAATCTGTGGGGCTGCTGGTGTTTCAGGTAATGGTTCGACACCCGCGAGGAGTGTAACAATGGCAGTATCTACAGGCGTCAGCTCACAGGTTTCAATCGGCGGCAGCGCGTTTTGCTTTGCATCTTTCCAAGACGGCAGCACGGTCGAGCGGGTATTCAACCCAAACGCTATTTGCGGTAGCCGCGACCCGATAATCCAGCGAGTAGTCGCAGGCCGCAAGACCATACAGTTCCAGTTGACCCACGACGCGACGCGACCGATTCTGGATATTTTACTCGGGCTGTGCGGTGCGACCCGTACCGGCAGTGGGACCACGCAGGCTCCATGGGTGTACACGGCAAACGAGGCGGTCAGCACAACAGAGATAATCGTAAACAAGGTCGGCCAAAAACACCGGTACACGTTGTGCCGCCTCGCTCGGTTGGTGCTGCGAGGACAAGTCGGGACGCAACCGATTCAAGCGGAGAGCACGTGGGTCGCAGCCGACGAGATTGAGTCCCCAGCGTCGGAGTTTACCGCAGGGACGGTGGACAATCTGATTGCCTTCAACGGCAGTTCTGTGACTATCGGCGGCGTTGCGGTTGACCACGATAGGTACGCGATCGTGATCGACAACAAACTGGTGCCTAGTTGGAACGCCAGCGCCACTGTGACTGACGTTGGTCCTGGGCCGCGGCAGGTCCTGCTCGCCTTTGCCTGCCCATACATTGCGGCGAACAAGGATCAGTATTGGACAAACTTGGCAGTAACTCCTCGTGCGCTGGTACATACGATTTCAAACGGAAACGACACGCTCACGTTCGACATGGGTTATGGCGTCCTTGTACCGAAAAGCCCGGACATCCTAGGTGCGTCCGAAGAGATTCGATTGCAGCAGACGTGGGAGGCATACCGTGATGGTGCCAACCCCGCATTTACATTTTCTCTGAGTGGAACCTGACAATGTTAATCCCCCCGGATTTGGATGACGGTTTAACTGTGGCGGTGAGCATACCACCACAGGCCCCCACGTACTGCTCCGTCCTGTACGTCAGGTCTGCGATAGGCCTCGCTGAACCGACCGAAGCGTCTAGGCTGTACCTACAACAGCGCGGTTTGGGAGGAGGGGGAGACGATGATTTTTCACTACTGTCCCGGCTGTTTCGACCACCGTTCGTGTTTGCGGATATATCTGGGAGTAGCCAGATGAAGCAGTATACGCCGGCGATCTCGCAGCCCGGGTACTTGCATAAAGTGCTGACAGGGTTGTTGGCTGCTTTTGGTACCCAGCCGCTGCGGAACGTGCTTCAAGCATTAGCAGGCCCAACGATCTCGCCGGAGGTTGTGCAAAGCCACGCACGGCTCCAGGTCTTATACCCGAAGGCCAGCACGTTCGACTGTGCCTTGTGCATGAAATACTCCGTCAACGTGGAGCCGGAGGTCTTCGAACTCGAGCGAGATCACTCAGGACAGCTTCGGCTGCTGGCTGAAAACGCCAAGCCTCTCTGTGATTTGCGCCATGGGCGGTGCGTGAAAGGACACCACACCAATCCGTTAGGCGTATTGCACCGCGTTTTCGGCAAGATCTGGCAACACTACTGGACGTACCGAACGTCAGGCAGTAGACTGAGCGACATCACCGGCCCTTGTCCCCGGCACGCCCTTCACCGCGCTGTTATTGACCATGTGGTGACTTATGGACCCCACGATCGACGATTTGATCCGCTTGCTGGCCGAGGCACCCCCGGAAGAGAGAGTGTTGCCGGACCCGGTGGGCCTGATGCAGGCGTCGCAATTTCTTCGGAGCACACAGCCCGATCAAAATGCGTCTTCTGCGGGTCCAGCCAGTGCCGAGAGGCTGAGTGCCGAGCCGTCGCAACGGGGTGAGACGGCTTCTGCCCCCGCGGCGGTGGCAGAGAGGCAGACATCTACATCGAGTGCAGCAACGCCCGCCCCTGCCGGGGAACTCCTTGGGACGTCGGCGTCTGTAATACCCGGCACCCGCGTGGTGGGTGCGGCTGCCGGGCCGAGCGAACGTGGCGGTGTGTCTGGTGAGCCTGCTGTACCGACACCGCCACGCTTTGCCTCAGCACAACAGGCCGGGTTTAGCAGGCACGACTGGTTTTCGGAAGAGCCCGCCAACCCCCGCCCGAGATCACAGGAAATTGGCTCCGCGGCGGATCCCGCCGCTAACCGTTTGGTGGATGCGGTGCCGGCCAACCCAGTGTGGCGTGAAGACTTTGCAGGTACGGCAGCCGAGGCTTTGCGGCGGGCGGAGTCGCAATACCCCGGCGCGCAGGTGGTGTCTCCAGAGTACATGGCGGGGCAGCAAGCTGTTGCGGAGTTAGCCCGGCAGCAAACGGGGCGGCCAGCGGACCTTACGGACAACCCCGTGTTTGTGAGCGCGCAGGTGACACCGACCCACCGCGTCGAGTTTGTGGTGCCCGCAGCAATGCCGGTTGATCCGGTCCAGTTATTTGCTGCCGCGGATAGGTATACCATGCAGACCGCCCCGGCAGCGGCACCGTCTCCACCCTACCGGGATTTGTTTACCGGCACCATTAACGCTCGGGTGCAGCCCACCGCAGAGACGGCGGTTCAGCATTTTTCGAATCAACAGCCTCCGGAGTATGTGGATCGGAGGAGCCTGTGATATTCAAATACGGTAACTACGCGCACGATAACTGCGAGTGCGGGTTGCGGGTTGCGGCTTCCGCGATTATGGACCAGTACCGTCGTCGGATCGGCACGGTATTTGAGTACACCGTGGTTGGCGTAAAGATCGTGCCCGACAACCCGAACCCGGTAACGACAAAGGCTGCTCTCACTGCAGCCTTGCAGGCTATGGAGTCCGCCTATTCGGCGGACAACCTAAACTGCGGGCTGTACCTTCCGGACGGAACAACCCCGACAGCCCACACGCTGGTGTCGGCAAACACTTTCGGCGGCGTGAAGGTGATGCAACCACCAACCTACATTGATGGGCCTTGGACGGGGCAGATCGAGTACCTGAATCGACGAACGTACTCGATCGTGCTTCGTGCCGAGGTGCGTACAGGGTCCGGGTACTACGGGTACAAAGAGCGGCTTACGGTACGCGGGAACGGCGGTGTCAAGTGGCGGTACTCTCCTCGCGAAATCGGCGACGCGCAAAAGCAGGATCTGCAAAGCACCACCACAATCATGTACGTGCAGGAGGGTCAGGCGATTGGACGCCAAGCCTATCCGGCAGTGCCTGCCCCTGTGTTTCCGCTGTACGAGCACGGTGAGATGCGGGAGTTAGCGTATGATTCTCCGCAGGACCTGAACGCCAGCGGTAACCCCGAAATGTACCCCATCAGTTGGCGGTACGTGATGGAGGCTACCGCCAGTCAATCCTTCTTGGGTTTCACCCCTCCGTGAGGTACACATGCCCTGGTCGTTCCCCGGCATCTCGTACCCTGCACAGATGCTGTACACACAACATGCAGGATTCGACGCGGACAAGGTTCAACTCCGCGCGTTGCCGCAGCCGACAAATTTCCCCACGTCAGGCACCTTAACCTTGGTGTGGGGTGCCACCACAATCACGCTACCGAATTGCGTTGTTGACGCCGGTACTTTCCGACTCACCGCCGATGGTAAGTTCTTGGACGTGATCTTGCTGGACAGGCGGGACCATTGGACACGCACGGCGACTATCAGTGCCGATTACAACCTGATGTTCGGCGGAACACGCGTAGCAGCTACGCAAAAGAATTTGCGACAGATCGCCCAAATACTTTTCGCGGCCATGGGTGAACCCTCCGCCAACGTGTCTGTTTTACCGACGAATGTTTACCCACGGGTTACGTTGAAGCAGGAGCAGCCTGTTGTCCACTTGCGAAAACTGTTGGAGGACCGAGGGTACACGGTCGTTCTTGGTTTTGATAACGAGCCGGTCAAAGTCGTTCGGCTTGGTCAGGGTGCGTCTTTGCCGACAACCGATGCGTTTTTGCGGACCGAGGGTTTGGACCCGAAGGTCGCCCCGAGATACGTGAGAACATTTTTTAAGGAGACGGTGCTGCAGTGCCGCTTGGCGCTGGAGGCGGTTGGGTTGGACACGGACGGGACGTGGAAACCAATAGACAGCCTGTCGTACGCACCCGCCGGCGGGTGGGGTGGGGTGCAACCTTACTCGCTACAAGATGACGACAACACTATGTCGCGACCGGAGGAGGCTGGTTTTGTACGCCGCGCGTACAGAATCAAGGGGTTTGTCAACGACACCGCGGAACCCGCAAGTTGGTTGCTGCCGTACTTTGGCACTACCGTTCCCGGATTGGACTACATCCTGCCAATTGAGCAAGGGTTGTTGGAGAAGCAGACAATCCGCACATGGGACAACCGCGGGTGGCCCCGGGTATATGGTAAGTACACAAAACGTTTGTGGACGCAGGACAGTACGCTTGACCCAAACCAAACCGTAAACACGGCGGTGACAGATAAGTATTCAGATTTCTTCCGGCTTGAGCATGAGTACGGCTTAGTGATATTCAACGAGCCGGTGTACTTATTCGAGGCGAACTACTACAAGCAGGCAGAACTGTATTTGGAGGCGACCGTACTGATAAGAGACCCGACGACTTTTGCGAGGTACCAACACACAATCGACGTGGATGTCTACCCGCAGGGGAGTGGGTACGTGAACATCCCGGGCGACAACCGTCTGGAAGTCATAACTACGTACTCTGGAAACCACGCAATCTCCGGAAACACCACAAACATTGCGGATTTGCAAACAGCGGCAGACACCAACGCAACATCCGCAGCAGGATTGTATAACACAGACGCCACGCAAATGATCGTGTATAGCCAACCACAACTCGACCTCCGGTGCGACGGCTCTATACTGCAGGTGCAGCACGTGCTCACGTGCGGAGAGTTCGAGCATCAGCTCGACCGAACAGTGGCGTCAAAAAATTGGGAATTCGACCGGGGCATACCGACCAGACGAGAACGTCGTGTGGCGGCAAGGGCGGATTTCTCCAACACTGCTATCGCGTCAGAGAGGGTTGTTGTCGATGGATAACACCGTTTCCACATCACGCCCTCGCGCTGCTACGGAGTACGCCATTCGGTTCTGGAACCGATCGGGTGAAACAATACCTCCGCACGGGGTTGTTAGCCTGCGAGAGAACGGCACAAACGGAATCTCTCGCGGTAGAAAACCGATCGCGGGGTCTTCCTTACACTTGGTGAACGGCCCGCGAGAAGTGGCCGCCAACAAGTACGGGGAGCTGTTTTTGTGGAACACCCCGAGGCGGGTAAAAATTATCGGAGCCCCTGACGTAGGCTCGCTTGTTGGCCCTATTCCGGGGTCTTGGGGGGTGGGCCGGGGCGGTGGCGGATTCCGTGTTTTGTTCCAGCCGGCAGCGGCGAACACTACCGCGGTTGTCATATTCACCGGCGAAGCGACCCCGCGTTTTTTGGCAAAATTGGATGGCAACCTGCCGGCAGCGGCAAATCCGGCAACGACGCCCGGGACAGCAGTGGCTTCCGTGTGGCGAAGAACGCCGGGAGGCATCTTCGAAGACAGTGGAGATAACGTCAACGTCGTCAACCGGATGAGAAACATATCTGTTATCTCCGGCGCGTGGGTCGAAGTCCACGAGGTTGACGGGGAGTTTCGATTGTACGTAGCGGATTGTGGGTGAGCCATGCAACTCGGTCGGTGCTGTAAGTGCAACAGCAACCCACTCACCGCGTGCATGTATCGACACTTACGTGCTGTCGGACCGTTGCCGCCGGAGTTGGGGTACGACACCGGGTTGTACGGGTGGGGTACTTTCACCTTGCGCCGTCCGGTCCAGCAGTACGGGGAGTTGGAGAAATACGCCAACCGCGTCGGGTATTACCTAACAATACCTCCAACCGCCGTACCGTTGGCAGGGGTCATATATGTCACGGCACAACCGTTCAGGTACGCCCTGCATTCTTGGGGTGAAGGTTTTTACGGCTCTTTGCAAAGGCAAGATAGCCCTGACTTTTTTCCTGGGTACACTACTGTAGCAAGCAGGCACCCTCAGCCTTTTAACCACATAAGAGCACTAAGCAGTATGGGTAGCGGCTTGCTCCCGGACGCTGCCGACGTATCTCCTTTTCAAGTAGTCCCGCCGACAAATAAGTTTTTGGACTCTCAAGCAAACCACATCTTGAGTTTTCAGTCGGAAGGGCTGGCTTTTTCCCCGTTCTACAACAATTGGCTGGCTGCAGGTTTGTCGTTCCCGCAACTAGGCCAAGTGTATATTAACATAAAGGGCGTACAACAACTGCAGGCAACTATACAAAACGGTATGACGAAAGGTAGGGTTTGGGTAAACGGTGTCGATGTAACCGGGGTAGTGGATTTAACATCTCCTCCGTTTGGTGGCACCGGATGGACTGGCGTTCCGGTAAATCTATCAAGCGTTAGGGATGCAGAGGTATGGTTAGATTTGTGGCATACTGCTACAATCAAGCTGGCTGCCGGCGGCGGAGGGCCAATAGACCAAATCGGATACATCGGGTCGTGGCCGGGCGAAAACATAGTATCGATCGGTAAACACAACCTGACAAATTCTTTTCAGGGTCTCCGCTTGACAACAAGCGGCAACACTGTCGGGGGGTCCACAGAGTTTGTTGTCGGCGTGTCCGGGTTTGGGCCTTCAGGCTATTACCAAAACACGGGCCGTTCGGAAACGTTTGGCAACCCGGGCTTTTCAAGCCTTACGTACAACCAAGGTGAAGGATTTCTGCTTACAGCAAACGCCGAGATACCGTGCATTCGGGTAGTAAAGCCGATACCCGGTGCCGTGAACGGGTCCTTGGCAAAAAGGGTTGTGTGGTACATGCCGCAGAACAACGACAAGTACGATCCTGTCGTTATGCCAAACGGTGTTTCCCACAAACCCGGGCTGTGGAGCCAAAACGCCCCTACAACGTTCGTGCCTTACGGGTACGGTTTTCGGTACCAACAGTCATTAAATTCGTCTCCGACACAGTGGCTCGACTTCAAAAGCTCTGGCGATACTCCGCCGCAGTGGTCACCAGGTGACGCCGTTTACTCTGATTTTCCAACGTCCATTTTAGTGAGCCCCCCGTAATGGCAATCTCCGCAGGACTGTCTTCGTCTTGGTGGACAGCATCGGACTGGCTTAACCCTGCCAGCCCAACGTTTTCTTTGGCAGGCTCTGGCTCCGTCGAGTACGCGTGGTCCGCAGGGACCCCACCATCGACGTTTCCCGGAAGCCCTCTTGTATCTCCAAACGCGTACGGTATGTACGCACCGATCGCCGGAGTCACGCTCTACCTGCGAGTTGTCTCGGGAACAGCGACCATCTACTACGACAAGGCGGACGGCCCGACGTTCTCCGCGTCGTTGTCAGGTAACGCGTTTTCCGGAGGGGCGGGTAGCGATACTGGGTGGGTGCAGACGCCGACGCCGTCTGTCGGCTACGATAACGTTACTACGAGAGCGGCGGCAAACCCGTACGAGTTTGTGACATACGCGCATATACCGGCGACGGGTTTATCGGCTTCCGACACGATCGCGTTCGCGATCGCTGTTCTAAACGCCAGTTGGTTTGTGCCGGGCAGGACGATCCGTATACGGGCACTGAAGTACGCAGCGGACCAATCAGGGTCTATCAGTAGCTGGTCGTCTTTGATGGCAAAGACGCTGACCACGGCGTACGCTGACTGTGTGACAAACACCACCCCCTTTATGACTTTTGACATTAAATCGATCCTGAATGAGCTGCAAGCTGTATCGGGGTGGTCGACATCGTCGCCGGTGCAGCTCCTTATTCGCGACATCGGGTCTGCGGCTGCGGGATTAGACACTCGGGCGGTTCTTGACTTGTCTGCTGTTGGTGCCCGGATGGCGATAACGTTGTCCTCCGGCGGTGGGCCGACACCACCAGACCCGGGTTTAGGCGGACCCTGACAGCCTCTGGACACTGCCTGTTTCGGTTGGTACACTGCGAAAAACCGTTTCCCTTATTTGGAGTTTGGCATGCCTCCGCGACCGATCACTATGCTTCTGCCTGTTCCCGGAGGCGCCAGTCCGCCTAGACCACCGGTCAATGCTGCAGGTAAAGCCGTAAGCAAGGCTGCAGGTAAAGCCGCAAGCGGGGCCCCGCCAGCACCCAAAACCGGCACACCAAAGAAGGCGGCGAAGTCTGCCAGTACTCCCGCCTCAACACCGGCGCCAAAACCCGCCACACCAAAGAAGGCGGCGAAGAAAACCCCGCGATCGCAGACAGCCTCGAAGGAACTGACCGAGGCCCAAATCCAAGACAAATATGCGATCAACATGCCCGGGAACCCAAGTCTCGATTTGAGCAATCCGGTCCAGCCGCCGACATCTGTCGCTCCGGTACCGCCTAGGACAACACCGGCACCAACGCCTGCGCCGGTATCTCGTCAAACTAATAGCCGCATGCTGGATTTCTTCAAAAACGCGCAGGGTTCATCCCGCAGTACTTCCGTCGACATGAGCAGCCCTGTTGATTCGGCAGCACCAGCACTGGCCGGTCAAACCCAAGGACAAGACGTTTTTGGCTTTGGTCGTTCCGTGCAAAACTACTTACAAAGACCGCAGAGTAACCCTGTCGCACCAGCACCAGCACCAGCACCAATGCCTGCGCCGGCAATGGCACCAGCACCAGCACCACCGCTAGTACCGCGTTTTGGGGGGCGGGGTGCTGCTTCGTCGCCCCCGGCAATGGCCCAAACGTACGGTCCGCCAGCACCACCGCCACGAAGCTACGCCCCTGGGATTCCGCTGCCGAGCGGGGCGAGAACGTCCTCAGCGGGTTTCGTATCGCCGTATGGCGGTCCGGCAGGGGATTTCAACATGGACTTTAACCCTCTGCGGGATCTTGCTGACCTTGCAAGGTCGAGCAACGTAGGGGAAAGGGCCGCTTTGCTTGGCACAGGCGCAGCCGTTGCCGCCGGGGCGTACGGTTTATCGGGCGGTTCTCGTAACCCGGCGCAAACCGCCGAAACGCCTGGGCAGACATCCGCAAGGTTGCAGAAACTGGTGGAGTTTGGCAACACGTTGAGCGGCCAACCGCGTCAGGTATTATCTTCGGTGCCTTCGATGCCTATGGTACCGCAACAGGGGTCGCTTCAGGGTTTGAGCCAAAACCCCGGGCCTCGTGAACAGTCTATTGCTTCCGGTAGCAACCCTTTGACGGGTACCTCTCCCGCACCTGTATCGCAGTCTTTGTCTGGCGAAGATTATCGACCGAGGTTCTTGGGCTCATTCGAATCCAATACGCAGGCAGTACCCGGAGCCGAGCGGGTCTCCTTTTCTTACACCCCTCCCGAGCGGCGGGCTCCGCACCTTTTATCTTTGGGTGCGTTTGGGGGTCCGGCTGCAGGTCTAGCCAGTGCCGTCCAGACAGGTCAAAACCTGGCAGGGTTTGCTGAGGAGGACTTGCGTAGGGGGGTGTATAGAAGCACAAGAGCAACCCCGGTCGGACAACGCCCGCAAGTTACGCCACCCCTCGGACAAGCCCCATACCCGCCGGCGGACACCATCGACGCCCTGGTTTCCCAGTCTCGCTTAGCCAATCCAATACCTCAACAGGGTGGAGTATATCCGCTCGCTCCTCCGCAAGGGGAGTATCCCGCCGTTGCGGGAGCGAGAGCAGAAGCAAGCAATCGGTACGACACCCGAACACGCCTGGGCGGAGAGTTTACCCCCGGCACAGACGCCGTCGGGGCTGACCAGATGGCACGCATCCGGGCAAACGAACAGTATCGCCAAGGCTCTATGACCACACCGGGCGGGCTCGTTAGCCGGTTTGGGCGTGGCGGTCCAATGGGGTTGGATGCTCTGGCAATGGCTGATGCCGAGAGGCAATATGAACAGCAAGCCCGTCTGCAGGCCCGAGTACGGGCGGATCAGGACTTGATCAACGCGTCTAACCCGCTGACTGAACAAGGTGCGGCAAACGTTTCGCAGGGGTTCATACCCGCTGCGACGGATGACCCGTTCCAACGTCAGAGCCGAACGTTTGCTTTTCAGCGGGAAGCCAACAGGTCAGCGGCCAACCCTCTCGGCACAACCGGCACAAACCAGCTCGGCATGCTGCGCATGATGCAGGCTCAAGCCGCAGCGCAGGGTGGATCGTTGAGTGAGGGGGACGAGGCAACACTCAAAGCTCTGAAGAGTCAACAGGAAGCACGGGATAGGATTAAACAAAGCTCGGAACGGCGTGAGCTGGTGCGCGATGCCTTACGAGAGCGGGGTAACCGAAGAGAGGACCAGGCCTTTTCGCGATACCTCAAGCAGGGGTACAGCCCGACAGATCCGTTCCTGCAGCAGAGGTTCCCGGGCGCTGTGCAGCGGTGGGCGGATAGGTTGCCTCCGGGCCAGCGAAAACTGTACGGGTACGACGATCAGGCCGGTGCTTCGCAGGACATGACGAGCCCGCTGAACGAGGTCACAGTCGGGGGCCAAGTATCTCCCGATCAGGTGTTGGAGGCAAACACGTTTATTCAGGCGGTACACGACCCGACACAGTCTTTGGACAGCATCCCCGGCGGCGCAGTGTTTGACGCCATAGCGACCCGCTCTCGTGTTGGACGTGAATACCTTGATGTAAGCACCATAAACGCTCAGTTGGAGCAGGGTTTAGCGGACGACTTGATGCGTACGCCCGGGTCTTTGGTTTTGGGGGTGGATGAACTGAAGGCGTTAAAAACGTACGCCCAAGCTAACTATGCTGCCGGAGGACTTCAGCAAGAGGCAATCGATTCGTCGCCGGCTCTAGTCGCTTTGCTGGGGGTTGATTTAGACGGGCTTTCTCTTCCAGAGGTTATGCAGAAAATGCGAGAGACCGCGGCGAAATACAAGCAGAGAACAAAAGGTATCCCATCTGACGGTATGAGCTACGAAGGCACCGGCGCAACGCTTTTCTGATAGCCTTTATCAGGCAGTAACGTAATGGCCACGATTCGCGAACTGTTATCTCGGGCGCCTGTGGCTGGCGTAAGCCAGCCGCAAACCTCGGCAGACGATACAGTACCGGGACTGCTCTCGCAGATTGGGTCCACCGGCCTCGGGGCCGTCGCGACTGTTGGCAATTTCCTGGACCTGCCCGGCAGCTCTGTGCGCGACCTGCTTGCCGGCGAAAACCCGGTCGATCAATGGCTCACGCCTTTCAGCGCAGAGAACCGCGTCAGCGGTCGCGACCTGCTCGAGCGGTACGGGATGCGGGCTAACCGGGAAACCGGTATCCTCGGTTGGCTGAAAGACCCCGGCGAAGGCCTGCGGGATTTGGCGGGGTTTGCTGCCGAAGTCCTGACAGACCCGTTCGGGCCGGTGGGGGGAGCCCTTGCGAAAGTCACTGGCTTAACCCGTGCCATGCAGACCGCACGTACTGCTGCAACCGCGGCGCAGCGAGCACAAGTGCCGCTGATCCTGCAGCGTATGCCGAAGATGTCTCGACCCGAACAGACACTGCACCCGTTGGTGTACGGTCTCGGCGCCGCGGCTAAGGCGGCGTTCGACCCCCTGTCGCCAACGGGGCGGGATGCTCTGGCGACGGCGTTCAAAAGCGTGAAGGGTAGAGCACGGGCTGTGTTCGACAAATACGGCTGGGGCGTCACCGATCCGTTGATACAAGATGTTGCGGCAATGACCCGCGAAAGTTTCCGGGCGATATCAGATAAAGAGACCGCAGACATTGCGGGCTTTTTCTTGCAGACCGAACGGCAGTACGGACTGAAGTTCCGCACAGACGACGCCGTGGACTTCCGGGTTCCCGGAAACGAATTTGTTGAGGGATCTCCTGCGAGGGTTGAGGCAAACAAGCGAGCTGTCCGAAACTATCTGGAAAACCCAGAGTACAGAGATGCGGTGAACGCTGCCTTGGGGCCAACACCGGCGTCTGGAAAATCCCTGCCGTTCGTGCCGTTTGATAACCGGTCCACGTTTGACACTGGCGACTATGTGACGTTTGTTGGGTCCTCGGATTTGCGGCAGGTGGAGTCCAGCCTCCGACTACCTGATGGCCGTTGGCGTGTTCGGCTGCGGGGCTCTGCGGATGAGGTTGACCCGGAAAGATTGGTCGCCAAGTTTCGTGCAATGGATGTTCTGCTTCCCGCAGAAGCGTATCGATTCCTCGACAGGGTGATAGCGAAGAACGCGGCGGCGCGGGCCGAAGCGGTAGACGCCGGATGGAACGTCCCCGACCTGTACGACCCGTACATAGAGCACATGCCGCGACAAAAGTCGGACGTAACGCGAACCGGTGAGGTACTGACAGGGCAGTCCCCGCAAAGTTTTGCCAAACCCCGGCAAGGCGTTGCCCAGGCTTTGCAGGTATCGGGCGGGCGGGAACAACTGTTGTCCGGGTTTCGAGAAGGCACGCCGGGGGTTGAAAAACTTTTTCGCGATCCCGAGTTTGAGCAAATCGTCCGGGAGTACTTGCCTCCGAGCCAAGGCGGGACCGGCACGCTGGTGTCAGACCCGACACTGGATTCGCCTTCCCGCGTAAACGACATCGGCGGTATGCCCGTGGTCGGTCGCAAGCACGTCGAGGATATTGCCGACCTGTTGGGCAAAGACCCCGATGAGTTGTGGGCAGAGCTGTGGGAGTTGGCCGGCGACCGACGCCCGGACCGGTTTGTCGGGCAGCCCTACTCCGGCCCCCTCGGGCCAATGTTCTCCGTGTCTGACAAAGGTTTGTGGGACGGGGTCAGCTCGTCATACCCAACAACTGCGGCGTTTGTACCTCCGTCGATATTGCCGACAAGCACCGAGGTTGTACTCAACCCGGGCGAGATGTTTTCCATCTCCGCGTCAGGGGCATTTCCTCTGTACCGAGCGATCACTCCCGACTCTTCCGACGTTGTTGACGCCTACCTTGCAGCACTGCGAAAATCTCCCAGCTACTTCAGCGCTAAGGGGATATCCTCTGTACGTGCGGTTGACGTGCCCGCAGGTGTCGGCGACGTCATATACCGCAGGCTGGGCTTTGACCCGCTGCCGGCCCGCTCCGGTTTAGCCGGGCATGAGGACTGGGTCAAGTCAGTACATAACAACCCGGTTGGTCAAATCACCTCGACGGTCGACAAACGCTTTGTGTTTCCGATGGCGTTGGAGCGGGGTCTGTACGACAAAGTCATCGCCCGATACCTCGACCGGTTGCATACTCAAGGCGTGCCGGTGCTGCCGCACTCGGCTATGACGCAATTTGTGTTTGGCCGGACGGCAATGTTCAATCATATCAACAGCCCCCGCCTGACGGGTGCAGCGTCAACGCCGGTTTTACCGAGCGTGTACCTGGACCACTACATCCCAGACCCGGCAACAGGTCTCGCAGCACCGGTCGCCATAAGCCACACGCTGACGCCGGGTGCAAGTACCACAACGCCTTGGAACACTATCCCGTCCAGCACGGACCCCGCGTTTTTGAGCTGGGCTACCGTGAACGGAGTGAACCTGTCTTCTCCGGACATGGTCACTTTACTGGCTAAAATAGACCGCAAAGTGGACCCCGACGCTATCGGGTACTACGGGATGCACAAAGGGCGACCGTACGTTGTGCAGCCCGCGCTTCGCCCGCGGATTACGCACCCTGCGATAATGGGGCACCTCAACGCCAGGATGGATACTCTGACAAAAGAGAACCCTTTACTGCAGACGGATATTGTGCAGGATAGGTTCGAGTCGCTCATCGGCAGTAAGTACGGATCTGCGGGATTGGTTGATGAGTGGATGGCGGTGCCGGATAATACCACGAAGGGTTTTATCGCCCGCAACGCGGACGGTACGCCGCTGAAAAACCAATCTGACGCCCTGCTATCGATGTCGCGACCGCATTGGGGGCGTGCCGTAACCTCCGTCATTGACTTGTGGGATAAGACACAGCGCACTATCGCCGGCGGGCTCGACGTGCAGGTCAGTCACTTCCTTGACGAACTCCGACGAAGCCCGTCACTGCACTCCGCCTTTCGGTTTGACACTAAAGCCATGCAAGGCCTTGGGGTTCCGCAAGTGACGCTGGGGCTTCTTGACACCGTGCGGTCTGATATCAACAGCGCGATATCGGCGGGGATTGTCCCGGGGATTGTAGATGAAATACCCTTTGATCACACAATCGAGGTGGTGTCTCGGTACAAGGGGTTAGCTTATGAGTTGGCGGAGCTTCCGTTACGCCGGCTGACCGGGCTGTTCGGCAACGATCCGCTGGTTGACGCAGCGGATGGTATTTCAAAACTGCGGATGCAGACGTCGTACATTAACGGTGCTGTTGGGGCGCTGACAAACCTGTTCAAGGCACAGGCTCCTACAGTGTACTCGACAAGGACGGACATTCCCGGGGCGGTACGCCTCAGAGACTGGCTGTACCCGCCGGAAGACGCGCTGGGGCAAACACGCCGGCAGGGGTTGTGGCCCTCGAATCTTGTCGCCGGTACGTTCCTTGACAACCTACTGCGAAGTATCCTCGAGAGCCGTGTTTTTGGTGGCACGATGGATATCACCCCCGCGGATGCGACCAAACTCTTTGTCGATACGAAGCCCCCGTACAAGTACTCTTTAGACAGCTCGGCGATGTTTGTCGACGCCGCAGGCAAACCCTTAGACGGGGGAGCCTTGGAAGAGGCGAGAAAGTTCGCGCATGAAAAACTTCTGGAGATGGAGTTACCTGCGGATCAGGCCGAACAGTTGCGTACCTTCACGGAGACCCCAATGGCGGCACAGTTGCCGGAGCTTGGGGCTTTCCTGCAATCAACAGCTAACTTGACGGGCGCGCTGAAGTCCGGCTATTTGTTGTCTGTTAGCACGGCTGTACGAGACGCGCTGGGGTCAGCAATCAACGCGTATCTGATGGGCGGGGCAAACCTCGGGGTCGTGGCTAAGTACGCCAAGGACGGGCTGAACTTCGCTCGTGGAGCCCCGATCGATCCGACGACTATCACAGGTCTTCGAATACCGGAGATAGACCAGTACCTTGCCAGAAACGGTATGCAGGACACGGCCACAGACAGGGGCCGGGCTTTTCAGGCTCTGTTCGCAGCACATCACCGAGCCCCGTACCGACACGCCAGCACGATGAACGCGGACGTTGACGCGCAGGCGATATCAGGGTCCGCCGAAGCTGTTATGACCGCTGTGCCCGGGCAAGGTGCCGGACAAGTGCGAGGTGGAGCAGGTGCTTTGGCAGAGGCCGTTGTTGGTGGGACGGCAGCGACCGTTGCCGATATCGGGGCCCGCCTGCGACGTGCTCGACAGACGCCTACCGGCGCCTCTCGCGGGGTCGTCGGCACAACGACAGGGGTTCTGCATGAGTTCTTCAATCCGATGAACGTAAGCGGTAGGTACGTTAATGAGCCGGCGGTAAAATCGTGGGAGGAAGCTGCAGCCAGCACCGGCAATTTAGCCGTGGCCCCGAAAGTGTTGCAGGGTACAGAGACGCGGACGGTAAGGTCGTCCCGGTCAAACTTCTTTGCCGAGTCCCTCAACGCGTTCCGCGGCACTCTCGACACGACGACGCGGACGGCGGTGATCCTCGACTACCTGCGCCGGCAAGGCTCAAAGGCTAACCTGCAAGACGCATTCGCCTTCGCCGATCGAGTACTAACGAACAACGACCCGCGGAACTTTTCACGGTTCGAGAACCAGTGGATGCGTACGCTTGTCCCGTTCTACTCGTTCCTCCGGCAGTCAATGCCGATGTTCCTGAAAGAGTTGACGTTCAACCCTGGTGGGCGGTTGGGCATGACTGTTCGAGCCACACGGTTAGCGCAGGGGGACGAGGAGGCTTACGTACCGTTCCACCTCCAAGACTCCGCGGCAATCCCGCTCGGCGTTTACGAAGACGGTCGGGCTAAATACCTGTCTAGTCTCGGGCTCATGCACGAGGATGCGGTCCGGTACGCCGGGAACATTTTGCAGGGTGACATTCAAGGCCTGTTGCAGAAAGTGATCAGCTCGACAAACCCGGCGATCAAACTGGCCGTTGAACTGTCCACTAACACCAGCCTGTTTGCGGCCACCCCCATGGGCGGCAGACGTCTGGATGAGCTGGACCCAAACATTGGGCGACTGCTGGTCAACCTGGGTGTTCAGGACCAGACCCCGGGAGGTAAAGCTCCGCCGTTCTTCTCCCCAACCTTGGAAGCCGTTGCCGCGGCCTCACCTCTCAGCCGCGTGCTTAGTACGGCCAAGATTGTGACAAACCCAGAGGATCGAACAACTGCTTTGGAAAAGGTCATGCGTACATTGATCGGGACTAAAATCGACACAATCACCCCCGAACAGACACTCCGGGAAATTCGGGACAGACTCAACGCGGTCGAGATTGCCGCCGGCGCGAGACCGCTTACACTGGCCACCGGAACAAAGAACCTACGCGAGCGGCTCAAAGAAATCGGATCAACCGAAGAACTTCGTCGCCTCGAAAAGATCGATAAGCTGCTGAAGATCTTGCGCAAGCAAGAGCGGGCTCGGCAACAGTCACCTTGAAAATGGTTAGTCTTTTCAGATAAAATAGCAACGAATGGATGGAACTGCTGTCTTCTAAGCCATTTCAAACAACCTTGGCTTCCTGCAGCCCGCATTACTGCCACAATCCCCCGTGGCGGTCGCCTGGTGCGGTGCTGCAGGGTTTTACTGGGAGTGAATTAGAATGGCATGGAATTACGAGCATGTTGACGTGATCAGAGTGATCGACGGTGACACTGTTCAGTTGAGGATCGATTTAGGGAATCGGTGCTCATGGTGCGAGCATTTTCGGCTGTATGGCTACAACGCACCAGAGCCTCGCGGTGAATCGAGAGTCGAGGGAATGTCTGCAACTCAGCGTTTGCGCGAACTGTTAGCCAATGGCGTTGTGGCGGTGGAAACGCTGCGCCCAGACAAATACGGACGCACTCTCGCAAAGGTTTGTATTATGCAAGACGGTTTGCTGGCTGATGTCGCTGACATTATGGTTACCGAGGGTCACGGCGTGGCGTATGTAGGGGCCAAACAGTGAAAGAACCCTTGCGTGCGACTAACGACAGATTGCCTGTTTGCCTAATTGGTAACAGGCTGACTTTTGTTACGCGGCATACGCTGCAGATTGAGACGGGCGGCACAGTGCTGACTATCGAAATCCCAGAAGGCTACAGTTGGGACGGTGCGAGTATTCCGCGACTATGTTGGCCGATTGTCGGACATCCGCTCGAAGCGGATTTGCGGCTGGCCAGTCTGGTGCATGATTGGCGGTGCGAGAACGCAACCACACCAGCAGAAAGAATGGTGGGGGATGCGTTGTTTTTAGAGTTGCTGCATGGTGCAGGATTGCCGCGATGGCGGCGAGTTGCAATGTGGATTGCAGTGCGGTTGTATTCACTTTTATGTTGGAAGGCTAAGGGCAATGGCGAAACCGATTGACAAGTTTGCAAATGCTGTCGCAAATAATTGCGGCGGGCTGACGGGAACGTCAGACAGCGGAAAACGGGTTAGCTTTGATCCGATTACCATCGCGACATTGATCACCACAATTTTGCCGATGATTACTGGTTTTTTTAAGGCGTGCAGAGAACGTCGCCAGCAGCGTCAGCAAGACCAAGACACACCGCAGCAGCAGATTGCTGCTGCACATGCCAGCCCGGCAGCGCGTGCAAAAAACGTCGCGCAGCTAAAGGTGCAGGTACTGAAGGCGTGCAAGGACGGCAAGGCCGCAGAAATCCGCCGAGCAAAGCAAACTGGGTTGCCAGCCGACATCGGGCGTTTTGCAATTGATGACCAGTCTGCCGAGCGAGTGGCAGACCGGCTGCACACTCAGTTTGCGACGATGCCCGCAAAGGACGCTGATTCTCTTTGCCAGTCTTGTGGGGTGCGATAATGAGCCTGCTGCTGGCGGTGATGTTGGCACTGCAGGAGGGCACGCCAGCAATTGTATTTCCGGTGGGGCCGGCAGCGCAGGATGCGCAGCCGGTCCCACCAGCAGTGGACTCAATCAGCACTGACGAGTGGTATCTGATCGAGTCGGACGTTGCTCTTGTTGTGCTGGATTCGCCGGCGGGTTTGGTGCAGGTCAGGCAGACCAAACAAGGGGCAGTGCTGCTGGGCAAATTCGCCGGCGTCAAGGGGATTACCGAACGCACAATTGAACGCCAATTCGGCTATTTGGTCAGGGGCATGGCTGAAGGGCAAGTAGAGTTGCTGGTGTTTCCGTCTGGGGGATTAGATCCGTCAGACCTGCAACGGCGACGGCTGACCGTGCGGGCAGTCGTCGATCCGGACTTGCCGGGGCCGGTGCGACCGTTGCCGACCGATCCGGTGTCCGTGGCGTTTCGCCAGTATGAGCAGGAATGGAGGACGGCACAGGGCGAAATGGCTGACAGGTTGGATAGCGGGTTGTTGGCAAGTGAGGCAGCAGCGGCAGAGTGGTTCGCAACTGCAAATCTTGAGGCCCGAAAACAGGCATTCACTCCGGTGCTAAAGCTGGAGGCCGAGGCATTCGGTGGGGATTTGTGGACGGCAAAGAAACACGCTGATTTCGTGCGACGGTATGCAGCAAGGCAGGTGACCCCATGAGTGCTGGCGAAAACTTACACCCACCCACAGATGCCGAGCGTGAGGCCGTGGCACGACTATGCAGCGTGACCGTCAATGCTGATGAGTTTAGCGGATACGTCGATGTATTACGCGATCCGAAAAACAGTCCGATCCCGCACATGCAGGTTGAGCGGCAGCAACGCAGCGACTGCCAAGGCAACGCCTTAGCGAACGGTGAAGAGTATCGGACGTGGTACTGTTCAGGCCGTCGTGTGATGCCGCAGTTGAGCGAAATGTACGCCTACAACTGCAGCGAGTATCTGATGCAACCGAGCCAAGTTGGACGCGATCAGGGCACCAGCATCAACAGCGGTGTGCGTGTGCTGCAGAATGGGGCGGAAGATCTTGGTGTACCCGGTGGACTACCACTGGAGTCGGTCTGGCCGTATTCGCGCTACTGCCGGAATGCCGCGCAGTTTCGTGCAGCGTGCAACGGTCTGGAAGTTGAGACGCCGCACGTTACCGAGGTTGGCGACATGCCGGAGTCATTCGACGACATGCTGGCAGCAGTCGCCGCAGGTGGCACAGGTCACATCGGCACGAAATGGGGCGTTAGTTGGCAGACGGTGCCGGGTTCACCGAAACGGCTCATGGATAAGATGCCTACGTCAGGCGGCGGTCATGCGACCGAGATCTTATGGGCTATTGAACTCAACGGCGTGTGGTATTTGGTCGTATGGAACAGTCACGGCGATGGGTACTACCTTATGAGTCGGCGGTGTTACGATCAGTTGACAAAGGCGAAGTGGGAGCCATTTGGCGGCTACCTGCTGACGCCTGACAGGATGGTCGAACGGTATGACCGCATCACCCAGGGCGGAGGGTATTTCTGATGAAATGGTTGCTTGCTTTTGTTTTGGCGTCGTCATGCATTGTGCCAGCGTGCGCGTTCACGGACGAACCTGCAAACGTAGCCGATTGGCAAACGCTACTGAAACGAATGGAAACATTGGAGCGACGGGTCGATTCGTTGCAGCAGGCAAATGTGCCGGTTACATCTCAAGCACCCGCTCCCGCTAAAACGAAGCCAGTGCTTGAGGTGCATTCTGAGACGTGGTGTGGCCCGTGTCAGGTGTTCAAGTCAGATCTGCTGGCTGCCGGTGAAGTGCCAGTTGAAATACGTTACATACGATTCTCTAATCGCGTTCCGGCATTCCGATGGACTGGGTCGGACGGTCGGAAAGTTGTAAAGACAGGGTATCAGCGCGGTAGCCTGCAGACGTTGCTAACACAGGTCGTTGCAGCAGCGACACCAAAAGAGTAAAATTTACGGCGACATTTGAAAAAAAACGAGGCCGAGAATGCGATGGCAGACAAAAAACAGCCTGACGACGATAATGACGACGTGGTGCATTTTGAAATGCCCGGTCTGTCAGTACGAATCACTGATCGAACACTGGAAACGATTGGCAAATACACTGGCAAATCGTGGATGGCGGTCGTGTTTGCACTCGCCATTGCAATCATAGTTTACGCGATGACGGCTTTTGCAAGGGGTTCCATGTGATGGATATTACGACGGAATTTTACGAGACTGCAGCGGTCGCGTGGGCATGTGGATTGATTAGCGTGTTGTGCGCGGTAGAGGCATGGCGACAGCGGCAGATTCGATGGCAGGCAATTGGGTGCATCCTAGCGGCTTTGAGTGGCGTGCTGTGCCCAGCAACATTGACCCGAGGATATTATGACGCAGTTTGCGCGAATCAGCAGTTGGCGTCATTGATGGTTCAGACAGAGACCGACGAGCAGCAACCGCGTGTACAAATCGTGCAGTCGGAATACTAACAATGGGCATTTCAGCGTTCCCATATACCGCCGTTCTCGACGTGTCGGCAAACACTCTGCTTGGCAACAACACCGGCAGCTCCGCAGCGGCAATCGCACTGACGGCAACGCAGGTGCGGACGCTGCTGTCCGTTTACACGTCCGCCGAGGTTGACACACTGCTGGCGGCATATCAACCGCTGGACGGCGATCTAACAGCAATCGCAGCACTGACGACTACCGCATTTGGCCGATCATTACTGACGCTAGCAGACGGTGCGGCGACTCGCACAGCAATCGGTGCAGGCACATCCTCGTTTAGCGGATCTTACGGGGATTTGAGCGGGGTTCCTGCGACGTTCACGCCAGCAAGTCACACGCACGGCAACATCACAAATGCAGGAGCAATTGGCGCAACAGCAAGCCTGCCAATCATTACCGGGGCGTCTGGTGTTTTGACGGCGGGGGCATTCGGCACAACGTCTGGCACATTTTGTGAGGGCAACGACAGCAGGCTTGCAGACCAACGCACGCCGACAGCACACAAAACAAATCACGCAACAGGCGGCAGCGATGCACTGACCGCAGCCGACATCGGAGCAGCAGCCACAAGTCACACGCACGCAGCATCAGACATTACCAGCGGCACGATTGCTACGCCGAGACTCGCTAGTGGCACGGCTGATGCGACGACGTTTTTGCGTGGTGATCAAACGTGGGCAGTGCCAAGTGGCGGTATTACAAGCTTGAATTCGTTGACCACGGCTACGCAGACATTTGCCATAGGCACAAGCGGCAGCAATGTTGCGTTTTCGTCGGCGTCTGGAGTTCACACCCTGAACATTCCTGACGCATCGGCTTCGGCAAGAGGAGTCATCACTACAGGCACACAGACGATTGCAGGCAAGAAAACATTGAGCGAGGTGCATGTTGTTGGTTCGAGCAATCTCACGCAAATCGACATCACACCGGCAAGCAGCCAATCGGTCAATCAGCAAATTTGGCGCACAAGTGCCGGTGCGGCTATTGGTGTCATTGATTCGGCGGGTCGTCCTGTATTTGGGAGCGGCAGTTGGACACTGAACAGTGCGTTCCACGCCGTCGCATGGTATGGTGCTACAATTGGCTGGTCATCAGCCGGAATCGTGACCGGAACATCAACTCATGACACTGGGCTCGTTCGTGATGGCGGTGCAGGCATTGTTGGTCTGCGAGCGTCTACAACAGCGCATACGCTGCGCATTTACAACACCTATACCAGTGCTACCAGCTTTGATCGGCTGAACATTGCGTGGGCGAGCATCTCAGGAACACCAGTCTGCACCATTGAAACAGACAACGCAGGCGGCACGCTGAAAGGTCTACGCATCGGCGGCTCGGCGTCTGCACTGCTCGGCATGTACGGTGCAACACCGATTGTTCAGCCGACTACAGCAGTAGATTCAGCCAGTCATGAACTATATGCTGGCAACACACTCAGCGACGCTGACACCTTCGACGGTTATACTATTGCTCAGGTCGTCAAAGCCCTGCGAAATCTAGGAGTTCTTGCATAATGCCACTACCAGTACCCGAGATCCCCGAAAACCGAGCGGCACAGTATGCCGCGAACATTATCCTTCGAGCCAATCAGGCCGAGGAAAACGTAGGGCGTGAGTACATCGCCACCTACCAGCATACCTGGGGCGTGAGTCAGCTTGGCGGCGGCAGTATACACACTCAGCAACAGATGCAGGACATTATCGATGCTATGCCGCCAACTACAGTGTTACTGTTGCTCGGTATGGGGCGGCAGTTTGTATCAACATACGGTACTTTGCTGCCTGTAGAGTATCACAAAGCAGCATGGGCATTTGAGGTCGGTGCAAACAACAGAGTCGTGATCGGTGAACTACTGCCCGTTTGGCAATCGGCATCAACAGAGGCGACGTAAATGGCTACGCAGACCATTGAATTTGCAGCCCCATCCGGCCAGACAATCACAGCGAAACTATTCGATGCAGGGTCTGACACGATCGAGGCGACAGCCAGCAGCGTCACGGCCAGAACAAATGCCGCAGGCGTGTACGTCGCAACGGTGACAAGCACGCTTTCAGGCGTGTATCGATTGGTGGCGACAAACCCAGCCGGCACGCTGCTTGCACAGTGGTGGGTCAGATTAGCGAATGCCGATGGCACATACATAGCATATGAAAGCCCGAACGCCGACTATCTTGATGCAACAGTGAGCAGCAGGCTCGCAACCTCGGGCTACACAACACCACCGACAGCGGCAACGAATGCAACGGCAGTCAGAACGGAATTGGCAACCGAATTGGGTCGCATCGATGTTGCAGTCTCTACGCGATCAACATTTGCCGGAGGTGCTGTAGCGTCGGTGACTGCAGGCGTCACAGTCACCACAAACAACGACAAAACCGGCTACGCACTGACTGCAGTCACTGGATTAGGCAATCAGACGGCAAACATTACAGGCAACGTGAGCGGCTCCGTGGGCAGCGTGACGGGGGCCGTAGGAAGCGTGACGGGGGCTGTAGGCAGCGTGACGGGGGCTGTAGGCAGCGTGACAAACAGAGTCACGGCAAATACGGATCAATGGAACGGCGTGACTGTAACAGGAATGCCGATGCCTACCTATGTGCAGCCGACTGGTTTTCTCGCCGCGACATTTCCTGCGACTGTCAGCAGCTTTGCGGGCGGTGCGGTGTCAAGCGTGACCGGCAACGTCGGCGGGAACGTCGTCGGGTCGGTTGGCAGCATTTCCGGAGTGACGTTCCCGGCTAACTTCGCAACCCTCGGCATCAACGCCAGCGGTCACGTCTCGCGTGTTGTGCTGGTCGATACCACAACAACAAACAGCGACATGCGAGGCACCGACAACGCACTGCTGGCATCGGGTTACACAGTTCCGCCGACAGCAGCAGCTAATGCAACAGCGGTACGCACAGAGTTGGCAACCGAGCTAGGGCGTGTCGATGTTGCAGTGTCAACGCGATCAACATTTGCGGGCGGTGCTGTAGCAAGCGTGACCGGCAACGTGGGCGGGAATGTTGTTGGTAGTGTAGGAAGCGTCACAGGGGCTGTCGGTTCGGTTACTGCACAAGTTACGGCGAACGTAAATGAATGGGGTGGAGCGGCAGTAACAGGAATGCCAATGCCTACATATGTGCAGCCTACTGGATTTCTCGCGACGACATTTCCTGCGACTGTTAGCAGCTTTGCTGGTGGTGCTGTAGCAAGCGTGAGCGGATCAGTGGGGAGTGTTACCGGCAATGTTGGCGGCAACGTCGTCGGATCAGTTGGCAGTATCAGCGGGGTGACGTTCCCGGCGAACTTTGCGGCCCTCGGCATCAATGCCAGTGGTCACGTCTCGCGTGTTGTGCTGGTCGATACCACAACAACAAACAGCGATATGCGAGGCACCGACAACGCACTGCTGGCATCGGGTTACACAGAACCGCCGACAGCGGCAGTCAATGCGACAGCAGTCAGAACGGAATTGGCAACCGAATTAGATCGCATAGACGTTGCTGTCTCTACGCGATCAACATTCGCCGGTGGTGCTGTAGCAAGCGTGACTGCAGGCGTAACAGTCACTACGAACAACGACAAAACCGGCTACGCACTGACTGCAGTAACCGGATTAGGCAATCAGACGGCAAACATCACAGGCAACGTGAGCGGGTCCGTGGGCAGCATCAGCGGTGTGACGTTTCCCACCAATTTCGCGGCACTCGGAATTAATGCTAGTGGTCATGTTTCGCGTGTTGTGTTGGTAGATACAACGACAACAAACGAAGATAAAACTGGCTACAGTTTGCAAGCAGCAACAGGACTCGGCAATCAGACGGCAAACATCACAGGCAATATAATAGGTTCAGTCGCTAGCGTAACTGGATCAGTGGGTTCTGTTACTGGAAATGTTGGCGGCAACGTCGTAGGGTCAGTGGGCAGTATTTCCGGGGTGACGTTCCCGGCGAACTTTGCGGCCCTCGGCATCAATGCCAGCGGTCACGTTTCGCGTGTTGTGCTGGTCGATACAACAACCGTGAACAGTGACATGCGAGGCACTGACAACGCACTGCTGGCGGCAAGCTACACGGCACCACTGACCACCGCAGGAACAGCGGCGGCGGTTTGGAATGCACTGCTGGCGACATACACGACTGCAGGCAGTTTCGGGGCAAGGGTCGTGCGTTCAACGAACAGCAACAACGAACTGCAGTTGACGGGCAGCCATCATGCGGCGGCTGTATTGCACGATGCCGAGCCTGACAGCATACCGGCGGATGCACTGACCGCAGCGACCATCACTGCAATACAGGCAGGGCTGGCAACGGCAGCGAATCAGACAACGATAATTCAGTACATCGATACTGAGATTGCAGCAATCAAACTTGTGACCGATAAGATCAACACCGGACTGGTACAGGACGGTGCGGTCTATCAGTTTACTGTCAACATGCTGGAGAATGGTCCTGCAGGTGCTGGCGGCGGATCTGCAACACTCGGCAATCAAGAGACAATCATCCAACATTTGGAAGGGATAAAAGGTGCGGGGTGGGACAGCTCGGATGCTCTAACTGCAATCTCGAGCCTTGTTGCCGCCGGTATTGGGTCAGCTCTTGCGTCGTTGGGGTTTACGACGGGCACAATCGCCGGGTTTCCCACGACGCTACGTGTCGGAGACAGCTACACGCTGGCCGTCAACCGTGCGATTGCCGTGTACGTGCGCGATGCGCAAGGCACGCCTATAACTCAGGTCGGATCCAAGCTGTTCTCCGACGCACAGTTCAAACCTGCATGCGTGATAACGCAGGACGGGCAATCCGGTCGTGTGGATGCAACCGTGACATGGGTTCCTCCGGTCGGACAGGCCGAGGGTTACCTGCGCATTGAGATACCCAGTAGCAGGAGCGCTCTTGCCCGGGCCGGGGTAGCCTCAGTACAGGTCACGCTGCAGTGGCCCGGAGTGGTGTTTACCCTAGCCACTCAAGCGGTAACGTGGCTGCCAAAAGTCTGAAAAAAATTCCACAAACTTTGTTGACAATCTCCACCGCCCGTGTAGACTGCCCCCGCCCTTAATTGAAAGGAGGGGCTGTTTATGAGACTGTATTGTCGGATTGTTGATTTGCCCGCGTTGCTTACGCAGGCGGGCATTACCACCATCGCGTTTGAGTTGGATCTGAACGCCACATTTCACGAGGACGGTCCCGGCGACGGGTCTCTTGGTCCCGCCCACTCCGTAGTTCAGGAGGTACCGGTTACGGTGTCGCCGGGTTTGCCGGCACCACCAGCGGCGGGGGAACCAAAGAAGCGCGGACGTAAAAAGGCGGCAGCGGACACTGCAGCTCTCGCAGATCCTGCTTCTGTTGCTGACGCACAGCAGCCGTTGTACGCCCCGATGCCGTTGCCTACCCGCAGCACAACGATTGGTGCAGTGAAAGATCTTGCTGCCCCGCACAGCCTTTCGCCTACGATCTCTGGAAGCGTCCGCACGTATCCGGCAAACCCGGAGCTGACTCCGGCAACGTCGGCGAACGGGGGTGTTCAGGTGGCCGGGTACCACCCGGGGACACCTATTGGCACGTCGATTGAACCCCCAACCTTTGGCGGTTTCTCGGGAGCCCCCACCTTTGGGCAGGGCGTTGCTCCGTGGGCAACGCCGGCGGTAGTACCTGTTGCCACGCAGATGACCCTGCAGCAGATCCACGGCGTAATGCTCAAGGCCCACCAGACCAACCCGGATGGGTTTGCTCAGGCGATGGCGGCAGCCAGTCTGCAGCCTAACGCGGTCACCGTTGCAGACGGGGCCCGTGTTGTGGCCGCTCTCGCTCCGATTGTGGGGGTAAACTGAGATGCCAAACGGGCATTGCACTCTCTCGCCGTCGTCCGCTAAGCGATGGATTTCGTGCCCGGGCAGTTTGTTTGCGCCGCAGGGCGACACTGGCGGCGTGGACGCGCAACGGGGGACTTTGCAGCACAAGCTGTTTGAGTTCCTGCTGTGGCAGCACATGCAGGGTTGGGCTCCGGGCAAAACCTGCGGGCCTTTATCCCGCATAACACCAGTTTGGGAGGGCGTACCGTTTGTGCAGTGGGTACATTCACACCCTTTGCACAGCATGTACCAGCACACATGGTCACACACCCCCGACGTGCATCTATGTGATGACGACTTCTACTTGGTGGAAGACGCGTTTCGGATGGTGTTGGAGATCGTGCGGTCTCACGAGCTGGAATTTGTGTACGTGTTCTCCGAGTGGCGGATGTCGCTGAGCGTCGTCGGAATGCGGGACGACCCCGGTCAGTCAGCAGAGCCGTGGTGTGGCGGCACAGCGGACTGCGTACTGGTCGGGTCTCGACAGGGGCGCAAGGTCGTGATCGTTTGCGATCTCAAAACCGGACGTAACCGTGTGCATCCGGATGATCCGCAACTGTTGTTGTATGCAGCAATGGTACTAGGTCAGCTCCACGTAGCAGAAACACCAGCGTCAGACCCTGCCGTTGTGGCGTGGTTGCGGGATGCCCCTTTGGCGGCGAGTGGGGTAATAACCGCAGTGCTTCAGCCAAAGAGTAACCCGGCGTTGGCGATGCATAACTGCTCGCCGGACGAACTCGCCAACGTTGTGGATGCGGTTAAGCGTGTGAAAGGTCTTATTGTCCCGCACGATCTGTCGTCCACGAATCCGCCTGCGGATTTACTGGTCGCCGGACCGCACTGTCAGTACTGCAGGCGGCGTAGTGTGTGCTCCGCATACACGACCATGCACCAGCATGAGTTTGCCGCTGTTGTTTGGGAAGCCCCGGGCAAACAGGTTCTGCCGTTGCCTGTGGCAGACCTGACTATCGAACAGCTCTTGCAGTTCGAGCGGCGTATTGATGTGGTCACGCAATTTTGCAGTGACGTAAAGAAGGAGTTACTACGCAGAGCGCACAGGGGCGTAGCAATCCCCGGTAAAAAATTAGTCACCGTGTTTGGCCACAGGCAGTGGCACGTTGACGAACGGATGACGGGGGAGCAGGTGGTTATTGAGTTGTCGCAGGCGATGGGCGTTCCGTCCGACGTGTGCGTTGACACGACACCTGCCTCCCCTGCCGAGGTCGAAAGGCGGCTGCGATCTCGGTACGGCTTGAAAAAAGCGGAGGCGGCGGAAGCTGTCAACCGCTTCGCTCGGGCAAAAATGCAAGCCGTCAAACTTGTTGATCGTGACGCCTCCGGCGACGAGGTTACGCCGGAAGCCATTGTGCATTTCTTAAACGCTATTCAGGATGCTGAAAACAATGACTGAGAAAGAAGACCCGTGTCGGGTAACAGTGGGGCCGTTGGTCCTTTCGTACCCAGCACTACATACGCCAAAGGCGTCCCTCAACAAGACGCAGGATATGCAGTACTCTGCAGAGTTTTGGTTGCTTGCCGACAACCCCCACGCTGCAGAGATCCACAAATCGCTGGTAACGGCTTCGCAGGCAGCATGTGCCGAAAAGCAGGTGCCGTTTAACTCTCACACAATGCAGCCGCTGAAAGAAATTGACCCCGCCAAACTACCTGCGGGGAGATCCGGATGGATGTTTCGCGCCAACTCCAAGAGTCGGCCAGAACTGTTCGTGTGCCGGACCAAAGGGCATTTGGTGCCTGCTATCGAGACCGATCTGTACCCCGGATGTCACGTCTACGCTACCATCCGAGCGAGTTTTTACTCGTTGCAGGGCGAGAATAATGTTCCGGTCAAGGGCGTCAAGTTCTACCTGAACGGGGTGTGCAAGGTCGGTGATGGCCAGCGTATGGGTGGCGGTCCTGTAGACGCCGCAGAAACATTCTCTGCGACGGATATGCAGATCATGGCTTTCGACGCCGCGCCTACCCCGGGATTCGAGGGCATTCCGAGTACGCCCGCTGCACCGGCCCCGCCGTGGCAGCAGCAGGCACCGGCCCCGCCGTGGCAGCAGCAGGCACCGGCCCCGCCGTGGCAGCAGCAGGCACCGGCTGCAGCTCCGCCTGCCGGCCCCGGGTACGTTATTCCGGGGTGGCCTTCTAACGCCCCATCCTTTTGATTGAGGAGTCCGCAGTGCGCCGTATACCGATGAAACGTACGGATGCTGTGGATCACAAGAAGTGCGGTGCTGTGATTCGTAAGGCCCGCCGTGAGGCGGGCCTTACTCTCCGAGCAGTGTCCAATAACAGCGGTCTGTCCGTGCAGTACCTCTCTGCTCTCGAGCTGGGGAGGCGGCAGTGGAGCCGCAAGTTGTTTGAGGCCGTAATCAATGCCATCGACTCCGCGATATCTGATGATTGACTTCGAGACCCGGTCGCCTCTCGACCTCAAGGAGGTGAGTTACGACCGATATGCGAGTCATCATCATACGGATGTGCTGTGTCTTGGCATCGCATTGGATGGCCAACAACCGAGGTGCGTGATCCCCGAACAGGGTCCGGTCTTGAGGCGCAGTCGAACTCCCCCCGAAATTGACTACGCTATTCGAGCCCGGATCCCTGTTTATGCGCACAACGTCGCGTTCGACAAACGCGTGTATCAACATCAGGCCGTGGATAAACTGGGGTGGACCCCCATCCCCGAGGAATTGTGGCGGTGCTCCATGGCCATCGCTGCGTACTATGCGTTGCCTCGTTCTCTCAAGGCGCTGGCCAAAGCACGTAACCAAGAATCACAAAAGGACGCTGTCGGTAGCCGCATACTGGCTCAAGTGAGTAAGCCGAAGAAGCCGACAAAGATTCAAGCGTTGGCCTTCGCCAAAACGTTTGGGTCAGACCCTCGTGCGTGGCCTCTGTTGTGGTACGATCAGACTAGCAAACTGGATTTGGTCTATGCCTACTGCGTAACAGACATCACCACGCAGTGTGAGTTCCTGAACAGCATGGGTCCGCTCCCTCCGGACCGACAAGCAGACTGGCTGATGGACAGACGCATAAACGAGCGAGGGGTTCGCGTCGACATCCCCACTCTGCTGGCGTTGAGCCGGCGACGGGCACAGGCGGTTGACGACTACAACGCCAAGGTGCGGGCGATTACCACGTCGCATGCGTACCCGGGAGGGTTTGTGTCCTCCGTCGACCAAGTTGCCGCAATCCGGGAATACCTGTCGATGCGTGGCGTAGTAGTGCTCGACGTGACTAAAAGCACAGTAACGACTCTGCTCAAACGCACTGACGTTCCCGACGATTGCCGGAGGTTGCTGGAGTGCCGCCAACAAGCGGGCAAATCTAGTCTGGCAAAGCTCGACAGCTTCTCCACCTTTACGGACGTTGACTGTCTGTTGCGCGACTCGCTGGTGTGGCACGGGGCTACGACAGGCCGGTACACTGGACGAGGTGTGCAGCTCCACAACATAGTACGCGATACGTTGAGCGCACGGGATTATGACACACTGGTTGATTGCCTGACCAATGGGTCGGACTTTGAATCACGAACGTGGGATCACCCTCGCCCGGACCTTGTTCCGGAGATTATTTCGCAGGCTTTGCGTGGCCTGATTATACCTCGGGAAGGTAACCAGTTATTGATCAGCGACTTCAGCTCGATCGAGTGCCGGGTGCTGGCGTGGCTGGCGGATTGCCGGCTGTTGCTGCAGGCGTTTGCTAAGGGGGAGTGCGTGTACCGCCAATTCGCTGAACGAGCAACAGGCAAGCCGGCATCTGAGATCGGAAAGAAGAGTCAAGAGAGACAGCTCGGAAAGGTCGCCGTGTTGGGCCTCGGCTACGGTATGGGCGGCACGCCCCGCCCGGGGACCGCCACGTACCCGCTCAGCACCTTTCAAGCCGCAGCAGCCGGCAGCCCGTACTTCCTAACGCTGGATGATGACACCAGCAAAAGGATCGTGCGCTTGTTCCGTGAAACATACGCAGAGATACCGACTATGTGGAAGAATTTGGAAGCTGCTTTTATTGCGGCGATATCGCAACACAGAGTCGTGCAATGCGGTCGGCTGCTGGTTGGAGTAACGCCGCCGGGTGCTGAACGGTTTGCGTGGATCCGCCTTCCGAGCGGCAGACAGATATGGTACCCGGACCCCCAAGTATCCACGGTGGAAAAACGTATCGGCAACCGCACATCACAGGTTTTACAGGCCTCTTTTATGACGGAGCACCCAACCACTCGGCAGTGGGTGCGGATGCCTACGTGGGGTGGAACACTGGTCGAGAACGTGGTGCAGGCTGCGGCGTGCGATCTGCTGGTGGAGTCCATCCGGCGGGTGGAAGATCACGGGTACCCAGTGATCCTGTCAGTCCACGACGAAGTGGTCGCCGAAGGCCCGTGCGGGGAGGATCACGTACACACGTTTCATGGTCTGATGAGAGCAACCCCCGAATGGGCGGATGGACTGCCGATGGATTGCGAAAGCGAGGGCAAACCGCGGTATGGAAAATGATTTCTTTAGCAAGCCGGCGTCACCTCGGCGGGTGCGAGAGCGGAGCGTCGAAGATGCGTTCCGTCGCTACTGCAAAAACCGTGGGTGGGAGTGCATTAAATGTACCCCGATGGGTACCACTTCGTACCCCGACAGGTTGGTTTTATTCGGGGGTGGTCGGGTAGCCTGGCTCGAGCTGAAAGCACCCGGCAAGAAGCCGACCCCGTTACAGTATCAAATGATTCAAAAGCTGCTGGCCTTGGGGTACTTGGCCGGTTGGGCAGACACGACTCGATCCGCAATCCTATGGGCTGAACTCGCGCATGCAATTCTTACCTCACCCGACGTGGATCCCGCACGAATATCAAAAGACCACCATCAATTTTGTTCACAGCCGCACAACGTTCAGCGAGCACTCGCAGGACGGGGCCGCAGTGCTGCTCGACCCCGGCATGGGTAAGACCGCTTGTATGCTGCAGTGGATCAGTGACTGCGTGATGTTGGGCCGAGGCTCCCGCTTTCTGGTCGTAGCGCCGAAAGCGGTATGCCACATGGTCTGGCCGCAAGAGATCGCTAAGTGGGCGAACTTTCGGCACCTGACGTACGCCGTTTGTATGGGTCAGGACCAAAAGCGGCGGCAGCAGCTCAGCCTGCCCACAAACATCTCTATCATAAACCACGACGCGTTAGACTGGCTGGACCGCGTCACCAAAACCCACGCCCGGCTGCCATGGCACGCCATAATAATAGACGAAAGCACCAACTTTCGGAGCTGGGACAGCCGGCGCACTAAAGCCTTGGCAAACCTAGTCAAGAAAATACCCCGGCGCGTGATCCTGACAGGCACACCGTCACCAAAAAACTTGGCTGACCTGTACCCGCAATTGTACATGCTCGACAACGGGGCGGCACTGGGCCAGACTATCGAGCAGTTCCGGTCGGCCTTTTGTTTCCAGGCGACTGGGCGGGGGTCCAGCTTCCACGTGAGAGACGACCGGAAGCGTCTGCTGTACTCTCGCATCCAGCCCTTGTGCCTGCGACTGGAGGCTAAGGACTACCTCAGCATGCCAGAGCTGATCACAAACGACGTGCCGGTACACCTCGACGGCGGAGCCATGGACGTGTACGACCAGATGGAGCAGGAGATGTTCCTCGAACTAAACAGCGGGGACATTCGAGCAGCGGCCAACGCGAGCGCGCGATACAATTTGTGTAAGCAGATTGCGACGGGGTTTGTGTACGACGAAAACAAGCAGGGCCATCCAGTACACGAGCAGGTAACAGACACCGTCGTCAGGATTGTGGCCGAGCTTGGCGGCAAGCCGGCATTGATTGCGTACCAGTTCACCTACGAACTGGAGATGTTGCGTAAGCGGATCCCGAAACTGCACGTGATACGTGGCGGGATGAAGGCGGCAGACGTGCAACGCTTGGTGAAACTGTGGAACGAGGACAAACTGGACCCGCCGTATCTGGCGGTTCATCCGGCGGCACTATCGTTCGGTGTGAACATGCAGTTAGGATCCGGTCGGGATATCATTTGGAGTGCGCCGACGGATAACCTGATCGATTACCTGCAGTTAAACGCACGTATTCACCGGCAGGGCGTCGGCAGTTCGGTCAGGGTACACCGCCCCCGTGTAATGGGGACGGTGTGCGACCTGATTTGGGACAGGACCGACGCGAAGGAGGACGTGCAGGAAAGCCTGCTGAAGATCCTCAAAGAGTACGCAGCAGCCAAGATGCGTCTTTCTTCACTCCCCTCCGTGGTCCGGAAGACGTGAGTACTACGGGCAGTGCTCGTAGGCCGCCCATAACCAGACCAAAACGTGAACTTGACACGGCTACTCCTCCCGCAAAAACTCGTGGATGTTTGGTATCACGCCTATCTCCGGAGTGATCTTGTGCCACTCCCAATTCTGCTCCTCTGTGTTACCGCCCGGGTTGAGCAGCAGGAAGTTTCCTTCAGGCAAGGGTTTCACGCCGTGTATCGTGTACGCGACACCGTCTAAGAATATCCCAACGTTTTTACTGCACTTGCGTAACTGACTGCAGATGCTCGCCAGCCGGGTTATTTGGCTCCGAGCTATTTGGCTATAATCTACATCATCTTCGTTTGGATCCGACACGTCAATCTCCTAAAGCCTGAAACAAAAACTCTTCCGAATCTCCGGCCATCCCACTGTCCGGGAATAACGCCCGCACTCTGTTCTTGCGGCAGTACGCCATCAGAGCCTGCCGCAGGCCGGGCTGTGCCGGCATCTGCCAGACACGCCCGTCAAGCCATTCCTGTCTCACTGTGATCGTGGGCTCCGGCTGCTTGTTAGGCGTAGGAGGTCCGCCGTTGAACAGCGTCGGGTATTGCCCCTCTCCGCTTTCCGGCGAGACTGTAGCCTCGTAACAGGCACGCCCTAACGACGGATGGACCGGAACTTTCGCTCCTTTAAGTGGCCCCCAAGGCAGCGACTGCACCGACCGCACGTGCCAGACCCGGTTGCGGCGGTTGAGGATCACCTCCCACACAACGGGCTGCCCGTTAAAGACTCCGTAGGCAAACGGCTGCCAACTGCAGGGGTATGGTTTACGTCTCACGAGAAGCCTCCTTTCCGAGGTGGCGGCGTCGGTGTGACCCACCACAAAAACAAGATAATCACCAGCACTAGCGACATGTCAGCCAAACCTTTTGCGAGTATCACGGCAACACCTTATCAGCACAAAGTGTCAGAATCACCACCAGAAACAAAGTCAACACGCTCGCCACAATCGCTGTTGCGGCGTGGGTCCAGTCTAGGTTTTGGATAATCCCCATTTGTCTTTACCTCCCACCTTGTGTAAAAAACAAGAAACATCAACGCAGAAACGCCGGTAACCACCGGCCACACATACTGCCACATGACGCACCTCTGTGTTTGGTACCAAGCAATCAGTACCCACGCTCAACAAAACCACCGATCTCCGTCGCAATCCGCCGAGCCGTTTCGTAATCACGATACCGATCGTGGAACAAACCGCCCCGCGAGTAGACCGCCCACGTGTGAAAACCATAAGTGCCGGTCACTGTTCAGCCCTCCCGATGAACCAGCCAACAGTCCATACAAACGCCAACAACCACGCACACAAAACTTCCATTTGAAACTCCCAAAAAAAAACGCCCCGGATTGCTCCGGGGCTGCGTTGTTGTCACTTGTTGCGGCTGCGGTCGGCGAACCACTCGCCACCACGGAGCACGAACCACCGGGGCATCATATCGCGACCGATCACCGCATAGGCGTTTGCCCCGTCGTAGTATCGTGTTTCACCGCCAACCGTCCGGCATTCGTATTGACCGAGCAGCATTTGACCCGCTTGCTCACGATCCTTGCGGTCGCGTGCCGCATATTCGTTATCGGCTCGCAGGCTGTCAGCATTCGGCAGAACTGTTCCAATCATTCGCGGCATCGTCTCAACTCCCAGCCTAAAGAAAAATCCCCGCCGCCCTATGCTGCGGGGCTGTTGTGTTGTGCCTCAGTCCCGATACACGGCACCGTATTGCTCGTCCTGCCAGATGGTGTACGCAACATTGTCAGCCTCCACGATTTCGCCAGTCAGCATTCCGTCGGCATCGACTTCCAAATACCAGCCCGAGCAGCACCATTCCTGCGGGATGTCCTCGACGCTGTTGCCCTGATATTTGACCGCCACAAGTGCCAGTTCTCGCTGCGTAATTTCCCGTGCCATTGCCCTAACTCCCAGCCTAAAGAAAAATCCCCGCCGCCCTATGCTGCGGGGCTGTTGTGTGTGTGTCAGTCCAGTTTGTGCGTGAATCCGTGAAAATGCCGCCTCGCACACGCACGGCCAACCGGGAAAAATCCCATATACCCGGGATCGCTTTCGTCGGTGTTCAGCCCTGGGGCAGCCACCTGTCTGCCGCCGTCAATCACCTCGACGAACAGCGGCTCGCTCGTCAGCTTGCGACCACAGCACGCACAGTGTTCCGTGCTGCCTTGCGTGCTGTGGTCTGCCCACTTCATCGGAATCATCGCTGCTGTGCTCATCGTCGTAACTCCCAGTCAGAAGTAAAATGCCCGCCAGCACTGTGCTGCGGGGCTGTTGTGTTGTGTCTCAGTCTACGATCCGCCGGATTGATCGTCCGTGGAATGTGCCCTTGCGGATACGGTCAGACCAGCCACGACCCTCGCCCCAGTAGTGTGCCCTGTCCAGCAGCACTACTGCCTGCCCTCGGGCGTTGTCGCTGAATCCAATCACTCGACCAATCACCAGCATCTCAGTCGCACCGTGATTGTATCGCGCCAGAATGTCGCCGACTCGCACGCCGTTCCACTGAATCCGATTTGATACCTGCATTTGCCCAACTCCCAGTCAGAAGAAAAATGCCCCGCCGCACTGTGCAGCGGGGCGGTGTGTGTGTCAGCCGCCGTACTCGACAACACTCAGGCGGAATGACTCGCCGCTGTCAGTCTTGCCCCACACATCATAGGTGCATTCGCCGTCTGCGTCCTCGACACTGGCGTTTGCGGCGTAGTCAATTTCATCGACGCCAGTCAGTGCGTCTTCCAGCCATTCCAGATTGTCTCTCACATCGACCCGAACGCGAACCGTTACAGTGCGGTCTTTGCTAATGCTAGTTGCAATTGCGGCTTCGATCTTCATCGCTCGGGTAACAGTCGTCATCGTCTGAACTCCCAAAAACTAAATGGATACGCCCCGCCGCACTGTGCAGCGGGGTGGTGTGTTGTTGTTTTGCTTCATTCCGCTTCAGCGTCTTAGCTCTTCTTCAGCAGCACGTAATCGATGTACTTGAACTGACATTCCGCAAGCTGATCGGACAATTGCCACATGATTTCTGTCGCATCAAAATCCGCTTCTTTTTGTGCTGCGTGCCCTGCCTTGCGAAGCAGCTTCCATGTGTCCAGCATATGCGCCATCGCCACTTGCTGCAGTGCAGCACTGTCCTGTTGTTTTTGTGATTTACGTTTTGCCATTTGCCCAACTCCCAGTCAGAAGAAAGCCCCGCCGCACCATGCGACGGGGGAACACGTCCATCTCACCGTGACTGTCGGTCAATCGACTGCCAATGAGCCAGCGTGTCGGCGTCCAAATCAAACGACTCACCGACCTCAGAGTGCCAGCCATTGGTGTTGACCCTGCGCCCACGCAATCCATCAGCCGTCTGGCGTGCCTGCAGGTGGCAAACGCCACCGTGCGCGGCTCTATTTTCGTCTCGGCTCACGGAGCCGGTATACCCCACAGTTGCCACTGTGGTCCATGTTCGAGTGATCCTACTCATCGTCTGCAACTCCCAGTCAGAAGAAAAATCCCCGCCAGCACTGTGCAGCGGGCTGTTGTGTGTGTCATCACCACGCCGCCTGAATGTCCGCGTGTGCCACGGTGATAATGCGGCCACTCCCTGTCAGCAGCCGCACAGCCGTTCGTCCTACCGCCACGATCCGCAGTGTTTTGCCGTCCACAGTTGCCCAGCGGCTTGTGTTTTTGCAGTCGCCAGCGATGTTCTTGAGTTCGTTAGTGTTCATCTTCATCAACTCCCAGTCAGAAAAGAACCCCGCCGCACTGTGCTGCGGGGCTGTTGTGTTTCACTCGTCCGCCTGCATGATCTTAATTAACAGACCTCCGCTGCGAGGTCGTCGATGGCCGCGTCGACCCATTGCGGAAAATCAGTAACGACCATTTCCCGCATCTTCGACTCACCAATCGCACACGCTGCCATCTTCAGGCTGTCTTCCTCGTCCTCGCCGTCATACCGGTGGCGGTGTGCGGCCAGTTCCGCTTCGGCCTCAGTCCGCGCCACGCGCACCGTGTAACCACCGAAAAAACCGCGATCTTCTTTTGGCAGTTTACTGTCGCCACCGCTCATGTGCTCAAAACCAATCTGAAAGGTGTGTGCGTCTGCTTTGCGTGTTTCAAGTTTCATGTTCATCAACTCCCAGTCAGAAAAGAACCCCGCCGCACTGTGCTGCGGGGCTGTTGTGTGTGTCATCACTCCGGCGGATGCTCGTAGCCGAGTGTTTCGACGTAGTATCGTTCGCCATCCTCAACATCAAACAATCCAACGCCAATTGTGATCTTGTCTTCCTTGGCGATTCGTTCCGCAGCACCCCAGGCGAGGGTTTCACTGCTGTATCCGCTGTCGTCGCCTACGCGACATTCTCCGCCGTCAGTGTCGAGTTCCCACAGGAAATAGCGCCGTGTCATCGTCATTGCTCAACCCCAGTTGTGTTCCGCTAAAAAATCCCCGCCGCACTGTGCAGCGGGGCTGTTGTTCTACCTGTCGTAATTGATACTGCTCCGGTCAACCTGCCAGATATCTGCTGTAATCAGCCGGACTGCAACAGGTTGAGTGGACATAGGCAGACGCACCGTACCTGTTGTCTCGCTCGTCATCGTCACAGTGCGTCTATAGCTGGCTTGGTGCCATGGATCTCGACCACCACAGCCACATCCACACGGCACCAGTCTGTACCATACGATTTGATTCGCCAACTTTGCCATCTTCATCAACCCCCGTCAAAAGAAAATAAAACCCGCTGCCCATTGCAGCGGGGTGTGGCGTCAGCCTCAGACTGCCTTACGAATGCGTCGCAGTGCTGACTGGCTCAGGCTGTGCATTGTGGTGTAGTGACCGGCTGCCGCATCGTACACCCGGACGGTGCCGTCTGCACTGATTGACACGCGATTCAGTCGGACGCCTTCGCCGCTGAAAGCCTTGCATCGGATAACGCGGATGGTTGTGTTTGCTGTGCTCATCGGGCCCAACTCCACAAAGTAGAATCCTGCGACACATTAACAGACATCGGTATAAAGCGTACCCCGCAGTACCGCACAAACTTGTGCATCAGAGCCCGGCAGACCGAGTACTCGAAAGTGTTCAGCTCAATAGGCGGGATGCTCTCAGCCAGCATCAAGTTGGAGAAGTTCATAGGGGGTATTGTCGCACCGCCAGAAGTTCTCAGGTACGTTGCGTACGCAATCAACCAATTCATGGCGGCGGAAGCGAGAAACATCATCGCCTCCCGCTCCCGTTCCATCTCCTTCTTCTCGTCCTCGCTCAGTTTATTACCGGCCTGGGGCAAAAACAGATCGGGTTTACATGCGTCCGTTACCCACAGCTTTTCAGGACGCCCGTTCTTACGGGTAGACAGGACCTCAAACCAAACGTTAAACCACGTCTGATCTCCTATCAGTTCCCCGGTCGCGGCATCCTCGGAAGTGTCGTGGTCAGCAACCTGCTCGACGATCAGCGTCCGGATCATACGGGGCCGGAGGCCTTGTGTCCGGGTGTAAAGCAGATTCAACTTGCCGGCAAGAGCGGCGTCTACGGGAACCTCAAGAGTAACACGAGCCATGATATTTTCCAAAGGAAAAAACCTCAAAGAGGCGGGGGCTTTCGCCCCCGCCATACAAACCAGCAGCCACGATAGCCGCCGGCATCACAGAATACGCAACAAACTGGGCAGGACAGCATTGCGGCTGCCGTGCCCTACAATCGCCACGTGCTTACGCTGGTCAGCCATGTCCCGGCGACCGTCGCAGGCTCCGCAAGTAGCACAGGTGCGGGTATTGCCCGCTTCGGGTGACGCCGGACACAGGATCTCGTTAGACGCAAGATCGTCGACGGTCCGCATGACACGGAACGTACGCCAGCCAGCATCCTGAGCGATCACCGCCTCAGCTTGTGACTGCACGCTCGCCATAACCAGCGGCTGCCACCCCGCCGCAGCAGACTCACGCCACTGATGCGTGTATCCGGGGTACTTGCCGGGTTTAAGCAACGCTTCAAGAGCAGCCCACGCCTCACGCGGCACGGCGACCGGGTCCCCGTAAGACCCGCGACGCAATGCGTACTTGCCGAGCTTACGCAGCATTGACTTGCCGAGCTTTGTCACGTGCTGATAAGACCCTCGACGAAAGGCTTTCCACACTTGCTCTGGGGCGTTTCGTATCGTCACATAACACGCACGGTAACGGTTCCTCGTGCGGTGCTTACTGCCCTTCGGCATGCGCTCCACAACGCCACGCAACGGGCAGGAACCGCAGATACTCGAGTCCTTGCCGCTATTGATCGCGGCGAGGGGGCTAACATCCCGTCGCAAGATCCATGTCTGGATCAGCGGGCCTGTTTTTTCGTTGCGTGTGCCTATTGTGGCGATAGCAACAATCGGCTTGCCGTCCAGCATGGACGGACCGGAGTAAAAGATAACGCCAGCCATGATCAACTCCCATAGTGGGCCAGAAAAAGAAAACCCCGACGACACGGTGTCGCCGGGGAGTACTGCAATCGACCTGCTTTCTGCGTTATGGGGCGATCTCTTCTCGCACCACGGAAACCGTATCACGCGGGCTGTCAAACGCCAGACTGCATGACCCTGTCGCAGTGCTGTTGATTTTTATGGTGATCACAACCGGGTCGGACCCGGGAGGCGTCACCGTAATGACAACACGCTGGCCTCTTCGACGTTTCAATACCAACATTCGAAACTCCTTAATGGAAAAGCGTGCCGGCAAACACGCCGGCACATCTGGAAAACTCTACAACATCTGTGGAATCGTGTCAACGGGAAAACCGGATCAGCCGGCAATGCCGCAGTTTGATCACGCCCGCTTCATCGACCCGGGCGTGAGCGGTATTCGTGTCATCGAGGGACACCCAGTTACCGGGCGTCGGATCTCCGGGCTGCGGTGATGCGAACCACCGCACATCGATCGCAAGGTACACGGTAGTCTTACGTGCTCGGGCATTATACGGGGCCTGACTACGCCACAATTTCGTGGCTTCCACGATATTGGGGCCACTGCCCCAACTACAATCCCCGACCACCAGAAACCACACCCATCCTGACGGGGCGTCCGTCACGTCCAACAACACGCTGTGATTACGAAACAGAACTTCACTCGCCATCACTCTCTCCCATAATGGGACCAAAGAAAAGCCCGGCGACACGGTGCCGCCGGGCATGTAACACTCAGCGGGTTTCGACAAAGGCCCTGATATTATCCCACTTTTCTTCCGCAACACGATGAGCTGCATCCCTTGCAGCAAGCGCGTCGTTGAACTCAACTACTAAGCGGTTCACTGCGCTCGTCAGTAACGTAGTATCCGCATCGCCAGCGACTTCGGTGAGCGGGTAGGGTGGCCTCACTGGGCCGTCAACGACAGTGATCTTGCCGTCCGTGTCAAACGAACACAGGCGTACAACGATCTCGTTGTACTCACACATGTGCGTTTCCTTGCCGTTGGTGACGAAGGCGCACCCCTTAACCAGCAGGTAGATGCTGTGCTTGCTTTGCTGCGTCGTCAAGTACCCCAAGGCCAGGTACCGCTCGGGGTACGCACGTCGGTGTGTTTCTGCCTCCCACACAGCCGGGGCTACAGCGTTACGAAACGCTGTGGTCAACGTAAGGTCAGTCTTCACAGCTTTCTTGCCAACGTACGCTGTAATGGCGGACCGCAGTAACGGCAGCAACAACAAGGCAAACCGCAGCGCCCTGCAGTGAGCCTCGAGGCGGGCCTGATACTGCGGCGTCATAGTGACTGGGTACTCTCGCATAACACACTCCAAACAAAAACCAACAGGAAAAACCCCGACGACACGGTGTCGCCGGGAAGGTACTGCTCAGGACCTGCTTTCTGCGTTAAGACCCCCGCTTGCAGTAGTTACACGCAGCGTTCAAGGCCTTTAGAAAAGCACTATTCGACTCGATGACGTTTCGAACTTGAGATTGCCGGCTGTTCGTATCCGAGTAACACTCGGGCTCGGCAAGCGTTTCGAGTTCCTCCACCAACAACCGGGCTACGGCGAGCGCGTCCTCAATCAGGGGCTCGGCGTCGCTTTCATCAAACTTTCTCATCTTATGCGTCATGGTAACACTCCCGTAATGGGCCGCAAAAGGCCCGGCGACACGGTGCCGCCGGGCATAGAAAACACTAAAGCCTCACGGCTTGTGCTCAAGCTCAGACATTGCATCCCGAAAAGCCTTGATAACTTGGTACTCGTAAGCAGACTCGGGATCAATCGCCCACGTATCGTCCTGATCCAACTGTTCCCGGGCAGAGGTCACCATGTCTTGAATCAAATACTCCACGTCGGAATCGTAATAGCCGCCGCAACTGTCAAGTTGGGTTTCGTCGTCGTCGTCGCCAACCCCGGACCACGAAAGCCCGTGGCCGTTACACCAGTCCGTGTAGCACTGGAGGAACCGATCAGCGTCCTTTGCCCGATCCTCGTACGTCTTAGCCCCGATGGCGGAAGGCCCATGTTCCCAGAGCAATACGCCTGCGTGTCCGACGCCGTCGAAACGGCAGTCAGTACCTGGGCCACCGTGCCCCTTACGAAACCACACACACTCCCCGTGCTCGTAATAGCTGAGCATGAACGCCAGCCCGACATCGAGTCGGCGGCGAAGGCTGATGTCCCGAGCGGTGACGACGTTGTGACGGGTGACACGAAACAACTTGTCGGGGTGCTGAAACCCGACGTGTTTGCGGCTAAACGACACGAGTTTCCAGTTCATGTCGTTTTCGGCTGGATCTGGACAGCAATCAGGCTCGATCTTAAACGTGAACTTCATCATAACACTCCCGTAATAGGAACAACAAAGAAAAACCCGGCGACACCACGTCGCCGGGAACCTACTGCTCTGGACCTGCTTTCTGCGTTAGCCGATAAAACGTTTCGCTGCTCACAAAAACGGTGTTGGCATCAGCTATCCTACAACCTTGGATAATTTCATTGGCTTGTTCATCCAAGGTTGTGGCTGGATATGAATGAACCAATCTTGAATTGAAGGAATAAAGCCCATGTCTTCGGTAACGTGTTGTTCACCTATCCATCGAGTAGGAATAACCCTGCCCGTTGATAGCGTGATTGTATTGCCGAACACGCGTTCACACTCAAAGATACCTTGAGCATGATGTCGTAAAGCACGATGCCGAAAATCAGCAAACATTTCCTTGCTGGCATCAAACCATTCGTGAATTTTTTGATAATCCTCTGGGTTTCCGCCCCATTTTTGGGTTGAGGAAAGGGAATGATGATATGGATTAGCCATTGTGTCCTCCATAAAAAAAGGTAGGTGTGAGGCCAATCCTCACACCTAACTCCAAAGAATGCGAACAAAGCGGTCAACCGGAGCCGCCGTTCGCGCGGGTTTTGAAATCAAAGTCTTTCGGCGGCGGCCCGGTTACCGCCGTCGTTAGTATTAACAATTTTCCTCAAAATCTTCGTAATTTAAAACTTCCTCGCACCCTTTCATCGTGACAGTTTTCGTCGTGGTATCCCAAATAACCTCACCCGTTACGCTGTATTCACCAGCGAACGTATAGTATTTGTCATAAACTGGTCGGCACAGCCCGCGAACAAGCGCGTTTTCGGGCGTTTGCTCTCTGCCCGAATCCTCTGGCCAATAATCTTCATGTAATTGGCAGATGACTGTGTCATCTTTCTGGATGACAATGTCATGGCATCCGCCCTCATCATTGCCACCACTGAAACGGATAACGCATTTGTTTCCGCCTTTGCTTTTGATGAAAGCAAACAGTTTTTCACGTGTCATAGCTTTTCTCCATTTCGTCCTTAATGTAAAAACAAAAACCCGGCGACACCACGTCGCCGGGAACCTACTGCTCTGGACCTGCTTTCTGCGTTAGCGTACCTCGGAACGCACGTTGATGAGACCCTCCCGCATTTCCTCGCTGGTGATCTCGAACTGTTTATCTGTAGACCGCACGTACCACGTCCACGTAATATCCTCGCGGTCACCCTCGCACTCCTCGATCCAGAAATGCATCCGCTTGATTATCGCTCGCGTTACCCGCCACGATTCGATTGACGGGTAGCTCCCCTTAACCACGACTCGGTGCCAGCCCCAGTGCTGCATCGCATACAGCCTAACGTCCTCCGTGTTAGGCTCAGACTGCAGGGCGAACTGGACCACCAGTTCCGGTAGCCCCGTCCAAAGCGCGAGTAGATCATCGCATGATAGATCTTGACTTGGGTTTACGTCGGCCAGCCTGCACCGTAATTCGATGCAGTCTAAGCCGTACTCGTTAGACGCGATCAAGTCGAACACCGATAAAAATTCATCGTAAACGGGGTCGTCGGGGTTTGCGGCACTAAGCGCTGCGTAAACAAGCCCGAAAGCGTGTTGGCGAGCCACCATCTCGTGGTTCGCCACGTCAACCCCTGCGTCACCGTCACAGTACGTAACGTGACCGTGATTATCGATCCAGTACTCAGACATGACTTACCTCCGTAATGGAAACAAGAAAGGAACACGAACGATGGCCGCCGCAGCGGCCATCTATCCTGCACCCGTCTAAGGCCTGTGTCACAACTCGTCGGTATCTTCGATCTCGTCCTCATCCGATTCGAAAGGTTCAAGCTCAATACCTAGCAGTTTAGCCAGCTCTTCGCAATCATCTGCCATTGGTTCAAAGCTTTCGCGACCTTCGTCGGTTGAGCAATCCCAAACTTGTGCGAGACCCTCTAAACACGAATTACGCAATCGTGTTAGGATGTCTTTCATTTTTTCTTTTTCTTCCGCGGTTGCCATTGCTAACACCTTAATCGTAAAGTTTTGCTTGTTTCAAAAGCCCAACAATAGTTTCTTCTGGAACGTCCCTGCACCCGTCTAAGGCCTACCCTACATTTCGATCCGAACCACACTCCGCAGCTTGTTGTAACGCAGGCGGATTGATCCGATTAAGTTCCCGTTCAAGACTTTTCCTCCGGAATGTCGTATGTGTCGCAAATTCCAAAAGCTTCTGAGGCTTCATTTGGTTCTTCAACCAAAAATGCTATGCGTTTTAGTACCGCAGCAAGAACCATTTGACGACCTTGCGCTGAATCCAATAAGGATTCTGCGTTTGAAAAACTATGCTCGACTGAGAACGCAACGTCGAGCATAGTGTTGTACTTGTACTTATGACTCATTTCACTTTCTCCTCTATATTGGGACAACAAAGAAAAACAAGGCCTACCCTACAGCTCGATCCGGATCACACTCCGCAGCTTGTTGTAACGCAGTCGAAAGGTCTGGCCCTGCTCGAAATCGTTTTTCGAGCATGGTTTCCCGTCCCAACGGGACGACAGATCGTTCAAGATCCAGTCTTTACCCGAGAGGAACGCCTCGCGGGCTGCTTCGGCGGACTTGTAATCCCGCCCGTAAGCGGGTGTCAAAATCACTTCATGCGCCATGATAAACTCCTATATTGGGACAACAAAGAAAAACCCGGCGACACCACGTCGCCAGGAACCTACTGCAATCGACCTGCTTTCTGCGTTACCCGCTTTCTGCGTTACGCCGTTAAAGGCGATCCGCTTTCTGCGATGCGGTTACGCGTTATGCGTTACGCGGGCTCCGCTTTCTGCGCTGCGGTTCCGCTTTCTGCGATGCCGCTTGTGCAGGGCACGCCTAACGTGCGGGTATACCCGCTTGCGCGGGTATACCAGCGTTTATACGTAGGGGCAGGACATCGTGGCCCCCACCCTAGGGGTGAACGCACCGACACCCCGTTTGAACGTTTTTTCTCACGAATGGGAACGTAAATGGGATCAGTTGCAATCCTCGCAAATCCGCTGTAGATTGCGAACTGTGCGGGCCGATACCAAAACCGGCAAACACCGCGGCGAACTGATTCCGACCTGACTTCCCCGTAAACAGGAGCCCCCAATATCGGAAGACTATCAGACCAAGAAGCCACAGGCGAGATCGGCGTCTACCCGATTGACTGGATTGATTGGAATGAGCTTTACCAGCTTGCCCAACGACTAACACGACACCCCGATGAAGCTCATGAAATTGTGGTTCGGTCTTTCCTGCGATGTTTCCGTCGATCGACGGTATGCAGCCTTGAGCGATTGACCGCGACCCTTTACCAAACCTACCGCACCCTTAAACGGAGAAAACTAGACCCCACAGAAAGACCGGCAGAGCCGGACCAACTAAACGCCGGAAAAAAGCCGGAGCCCCTCGCGTATGCGGGTAACCGGCAGCATATCGCACGCCGAAAGGCGGACCTATTGTCATCGCTGTTTTCCGCGGGTATTACGCCCGCGCAGCCTTGACATGAGAAAACCAACGAGGAAAAGACAATGAAAACAGCATTCACCCCGGAGCAGATCGTCACTTTAACCCAGACCCTGGCGCACAACCCGGAAGCCCTCGCTCAAATTCTCGGACTGGCAGCAACCCCAGCAGCAGCCCCAGCAGCAGCAGCCCCGGCAACAGCCCCGCCGCCGCCGCCTAAACCGCAGCCCCAACCATTGCCGGACAACCTGGACAGGGTCACACGGATTCCGGTGATCCCAGGCACCCGAATTAACGCCAGCCCCCGCCCCGCTCTGATCTTGGCAGCAGTGGAAGGACAGACGACCGGACCTAAGGGGCCTGTCGTATATCCCCGTGCGGTCTGCATTCACTTCGGACGGTCCGCCCATGTCAGCGGGATCATTGGGTCGCGATCATCTTCGACGGCATACCGCGAGGACAACTCGCGGAAAACCATCGAGGATTGTGATGCCTGGCAGCTTGCTCGCACGCTGCAGGACCAGGCGGATTTCTACGCGCAGCAGCCGGACTCAGACGGAGCAAAACAGCCCGCAAAACACGTGCCCGCGGAAGTCTGGTTCCGCGCGCTTGCGGAATCGATCTTGACGGTAACCGCCGGAACCCCCCACCGAACCGCGCTGGAGCGCGCCATGCTGGGCGAACTGCTCAAGGACACGGTAACCATTACGGGCCCAGCCCCAGCAGCAGGACCAGCAACAGCAGGACCAGCAGCAGGATCAGCAGCCCCCACAAAGAAAGCCCGCGCCCGTAAAGCCTAGACGGCGAACACGGCGCAACCGCAAAACCTGGACGCCTGGCGAGCTTTCGCAGCTTGCCAGGCGTTTCTTTATGCGCCGGCAATCACAGCGGTGAGGTGTAGTCGGCTGTTTTTCTGCACAAAACCGAGATTTTGCCGCCAGTTCCGCCCGCTCAACCGGCAAACACGACGGGCAAACACGGGAGCGCCGGAGAGAATGGCAGGCCAGGGAAGTTTACAGCCTATAAGAGACCGGGTAGCCGGACCCCGTCGAATCTAGGGGGTTTACTTTGGGTCCACGCCCGGAGTTTCTGAATTTTCAAAAACCGGCAAACACGTGGTAATACCTGGATATGCGGCAAACACGTGGTAATACCTGGATATGCGGCAAACACGTGGTAATACCTGGATATG
>Ga0194112_10000452_pt1 | contig 60126 bp, 52 predicted proteins | sample TA2MahC400mmetaG_FD_146191 | JGI IMG/M metagenome (GOLD analysis project Ga0194112, IMG submission 146191) | Freshwater microbial communities from Lake Tanganyika, Tanzania - TA2015016 Mahale Deep Cast 400m | ecosystem: Environmental > Aquatic > Freshwater > Lake | place: Tanzania: Lake... | reverse complement strand
GACCCGAGGACGCCGCTGCGCGGACGAGACTGGAGGAGTACAGGCGTAGCCTGGCCGCGCCGAGATGAGCCGTCGCCCGCGCGTGGGTCTGCTGCGCGCGGAACATGGAGGTTGACGGCCCGCTCGGGCAGGTTGTAGCCTAGGTGTCTTACGGTCCGGCCGTCGGTGATGGCCGCTCTGCGGCGGGAGAGGCATGGCAACAAGCAACGACTTCCACAACGGCATGGTGCTCCGGCGCGACGGGAAGCTGTTCGTGATCGTCGAGTTCCTCCACGTCAAGCCCGGCAAGGGCGGGGCGTTCGTCCGAAGCAAGCTCAAGGAGATCAGGACCGGACGGGTTCTGGACGTCACGTGGCGAGCCGGGGAGAAGGTGGAGGACGTCCGCGTGGAGAGGGCGAAGGCCCAGTTCCTCTACCACGACGGCTTCTACCACTTCATGAACCACGGCACCTTTGAGCAGCATTCACTCTCGATCGACGTCGTGGGGGCCGAGAACGCTCCCTTCCTGAAAGACGGCATGGACGTTGAGATGCTGCTCGACGGAAGCGAGCCCGTCCTCGTGGAACTCCCCACGTTCGTCGACCTCAGGATCAAGCACACCGAGCCGGGAGTGAAGGGCGACACCGTGTCGGGGAGCACGAAGCCCGCCACGCTTGAAACGGGCGCCGTGATCCAGGTCCCGCTCTTCGTCCAGGAGGGTGACACGGTCCGCGTCGATACCCGCACGGGAGCGTACGTGTCCAGGGTCTAGCCTCAGGACCCGGAGGTACGATGAACAGAAGGCGCGTTGAGGACCTCATACGGCTCGTCGAGGACAGCGAGATCCAGGAGCTCACCGTCGAGGGGCTGCTGACGACGATCAGGATCGTCAAGGCGGGCGCCCGCGCGCAGGAGCCCGAGATCGTCCACTTCCCCCAGCCTGCCGCCCGCGCTGTCCCTGCGGCAGCGCAGGAGACCGAGCCCGAGACCGCCGAGAGCGACTCGGGGCTCGTGCCTGTCGTCTCGCCGATGGTCGGGACGTTCTACGCTGCTCCGTCGCCCGAGGCTCCCCCGTACGCGAAGCGCGGCGATCGCGTCAACAAGGGGCAGGTCGTCGGCATCGTCGAGGCGATGAAGCTCATGAACGAGATCGAGTCCGACGTGTCCGGCACGATCGAGAAGGTGGCCGTGGAGAACGCTCAGCCGATCGAGTACGGACAGGTGCTCTTCCTCGTGAGGCCCGACTGACGGGGAGCCGAGGGCAGCGATGTTCCGCAAGATCCTCGTGGCGAACAGGGGTGAGATCGCCCTCCGGGTGATGCGGGCCTGCAAGGAGCTCGACATCCCCACGGTGGCCGTTCACTCCGAGGCGGACGCGGACGCGCTCCACGTCGCGTTCGCCGACGAGGCGGTGTGCATTGGTCCGGCTCCCGGCGCGCAGAGCTACCTCAACGTGAAGGCCGTTCTGTCGGCCTGCGAGATCACCGGCGCGGACGCCCTCCATCCGGGCTACGGGTTCCTGGCGGAGAACGCGCAGTTCGCCGAGATGTGCAGCGTCCACGGCGTCACCTTCGTCGGTCCCACGGCGAGCATGATGCGCCTCATGGGAGACAAGGCGCAGGCCCGCCGCGTGATGTCCAAGGCCGGTGTCCCCGTGGTGCCGGGCAGCGACGGCATCGTCCGTGACGTGGGACACGCGTCGGAGACGGCCGAGACGCTTGGCTACCCCGTGATGATCAAGGCCTCGGCGGGCGGCGGCGGAAAGGGCATGCGAGTCGCGTGGAGCCGCGGCGAGCTTGAGACGGCCTACCCGGTGGCCAAGGGCGAGGCCGAGGCGGCCTTCGGGAACGGCGAGCTGTACGTCGAGAAGCTCCTCGTGGAGCCGCGCCACATCGAGTTCCAGATCGTCGGCGATAAGTACGGCAACGTGGTTCACCTCGGCGAGAGGGATTGCTCGATCCAGCGCCGGCACCAGAAGCTCATCGAGGAGTCCCCGTCGCCCGTCATGACACCGGAGCTCCGGGCGATGATGGGAGAGGCCGCCACGCGTGGCGCGCAGGAGATCGGTTACGTGAGCGCGGGGACCGTGGAGTTCCTGCTTGACTCCCGAGGCGACTTCTACTTCATGGAGATGAACACCCGGATCCAGGTGGAGCATCCGGTCACCGAGCTCGTCACGGGCGTGGACCTCGTGAAGGAGCAGATCCGCATCGCCGCGGGGGAGCCGGTCGAGTTCGCGCAGAGCGACGTCGCGCTACGAGGGCACGCGATCGAGTGCCGGATCAACGCGGAGGATCCCGAGAGGGGCTTCGCCCCCTGCCCCGGGACGGTCACGGACTTCTACGTGCCCGGGGGCCCCGGGATCCGCGTGGACACGCACGTGTACGCCGGCTACCGGATCCCGCCGCACTATGACTCCATGATCGCGAAGCTCCTTGCGCACGGCAGCACGAGGGCCGAGGCGCTCGCGCGCATGCGGCGCGCCCTCGAGGAGTTCGTCATCACGGGAGTGGCCACGACCATCCCGTTCCACATCGAGATGATGGCCGACGCGGACTTCTGCGCCGGCCGCTTCGACACGGGCACGCTCGAGAGGCGGAAGCGAGAGCGCGAGCGGATCGTCATCGCGCGATAGCATGGAACTCTCCCTCTACACCAAGGCGTCGGAGCTCTCCGAGGCCCACGCGAAGGGCAAGCACGTCGTCGTGATCGACGTCCTTCGCGCGTCGAGCACCATCGTCACGGCATCCGAGAACGGGGTCGAGCGGATCATCCCGGTCGCCGCCGTCGAGGACGCCAAGAAGCTCGTGCCCACGCTCGGGCGGAAGAACGTGCTTCTCGGAGGCGAGCAAGACGGGAAGAGGATCGAGGGGTTCGACCTCGGGAACTCGCCGCTCGAGTACACGCCCGAGGTCGTCACGGGGAAGACGATCATCCTCTCAACGAGCAACGGCACGGTCGCGATCGCCGGCAGCGCCCCGGCGAAGGAGATCGTGATCGCGTCCTTCCTGAACCTGACGGCCGTGGCCGCCCATCTCGTGTCCGCGAGGCCGAAGGGCGTTGCCGTGCTGTGCGCGGGCAACCTGGGGCAGCTCTCGCTCGAGGACTTCGTCTGCGGCGGACTGCTGGTCGAGCGCATGGACCGCGCGACGCGGGCGCGGCTCGTTCTGAACGACGGCGCCGTGGCGGCACGGGCCCTCGCGGCCGCCATGCCCGACGTGGGCGAGGTCGTGAGAAGCTGCGCGCACGGCCGGCGGCTTGCCGAGCTGGGCTTTGCGGCCGATCTCGACCTCTGCGCGACCGTCGACAGGTACGCGACGGTCCCGGTCGCCGCGGACGGCAGGATCGCCGGGCGTGAGGCCGCGCGCCGCTGACGGCGAGGAGCGCGGAGGGAAGCGCGTGGGGATGTTCGACCACATGAGCGACGAGCGCCGGCGCCAGCTCATCGGCGTCCTGCTCCTTTTCCTCGGCCTCCTCATCGCGGTCAGCCTCGGCACGCACGTCTACTTCGTGCGCTCGCGCGACCTCGGCCCCGAGGTCTGGACGACCAGGCTCGGCGTGCAGAACCGCCAGATCGCGAGCTGGATGTTCGAGTTCCTCGGGATCGGCGCGTGGGCCATCCCCGCGCTGCTCGTGATGTGGGGGTGGAACCGCGTCCGCGGCGAGGCTGCGGCCCGGCTCGCGCTCAGGAGCGTCTTCCTCGCCGCGGTCGCGATGACGGTCATCGCGCTCATCGCCCTCGTTGCGGGCGAGCGCGGTGCCTCGACGTCGGGCGTGGTGGGAGCCTTCATCGCCGACTCCGGCACGCGCCACATCGGGAAGGTCGGCACGTTCCTCGCAGGCGTGGGCGTGCTGGTCGCCGTGACGCTCCTCACGACGGACTTCAACATCGATGTTCTCTTCACGCCCTTCGAGCGCCTCGGCGCGGGGCTCGGGCGGCTCGCCGCGTCCGCCGGGGCCGCGCTGCTCGGAGCGATCCGGGGACGCGGCAGGCAGAAGGAGCGCAGGCCGGAGAAGGCGGCGCGCGCGCCTCAGATCCGCGCGGCCACCGAACCTCAGCCCGCGCGGCGGGTGCCGCCACCCGCGAACGCCGCGCCGGCGACAGCCGGGACATCGGCCGTGACCGCCGCGGCGCCCGCCAGACCGGCGCGCAGGGCGCCGACCATCTCGGAGCCCTCCGGGGCGCCGAGGGCCGCCCCCAGGCCCCGGCCCGCCGCCGGCGGGGACTTCCGGCTTCCGCCGCTCTCGCTCCTCGACGACCCGCCGGACGCCGCTCGGGTCCAGGTGTCCAGGGAGGAGCTCCTCGAGCGCTCGAAGCTCCTCGAGGAGAAGCTCGCGGACTTCGGCGTCACGGCCGCCGTGACGCAGGTGCACCCGGGGCCCATCATCACGAGGTTCGAGATCGAGCCCGCGCGCGGCGTCAAGGTGGCACAGATCGCGCACCTCCAGGACGACCTCGCGCTCGCCATGAAGGCGACGGCGATCCGCATCATCGCGCCGATCCCCGGGCGCGGCGCCGTGGGCATCGAGATCCCCAACGAGCACCCCGCGAGCGTGTACCTGAAGGACGTGCTGGCGTCGGAGACCTACCAGCATGTGCGCTCGGAGATCCCGCTCGCCCTCGGCAAGGACACGACGGGGCGCGTCTTCTGCGCCGACCTCGCGAAGATGCCGCACCTTCTCGTCGCCGGCGCGACGGGATCGGGGAAGAGCATCTGCCTCAACGCGCTCCTCACCGGCATCCTCTTCCGCTCGACGCCGGAGCAGGTGAGGCTCCTTCTCATCGACCCCAAGCGGCTCGAGCTTCCGAGGTACGCGGGGGTCCCCCATCTCATCGCGCCGGTCGTGACCGACGCCAAGCCCGCGGGCATGGCGCTCCAGTGGCTCGTGGGGGAGATGGACAGGCGCTACGACATCCTGTCCGCCCTCACCGTGCGCGACATCTACGGGTTCAACGACCGCATCCAGGCGAAGGAAGACCTGGACGCGCTCGCCCCGGAGGACCGGGCGAGACTGCCGCACGTCGTGGTGGTGGTCGACGAGTTCGCCGACCTGATGCTTCGGGCGCCGCGCGACGTCGAGGCGCCCGTCCAGCGGCTGGCACAGATGGCGAGGGCCGTGGGCATCCACCTCGTCTTCGCGACCCAGAGGCCTTCGGTGGACGTGATCACGGGTGTCATCAAGGCAAATTTCGCGTCGAGGATCGCATTCAGGGTGATCTCCATGACCGACTCAAGGACCGTGCTGGACCGAAACGGCGCCGAGACGCTGCTCGGCAGTGGCGACATGCTCTTTCTCCCCACGGGGAAGCCGGACCCCATACGCCTCCACGGGGCGTACATCTCGAACGAGGAGACGGCCAGGCTCGTCTCGTTCCTCCGCCGCCAGGGGAAGCCCGCCTACGCCTTCGACTTCGACGACGAGAAGGGCGTGGCGCAGCTGGCGGCCGCCAAGGAGGACGAGCTGTTCGACAAGGCGCTCGAGATCGTCGTCGGGACGCAGATGGGCTCGACCTCGCTTCTCCAGCGCAGGTTGTCGATCGGGTACGCGAGGGCGGGGCGCCTCATGGACCTGCTCGAGATGAACGGCGTCGTCGGGCCGTACAAGGGCAGCAAGTGCCGCGACGTGCTCGTCGGGCCCGAGTACCTCGAGACGGCCGCGCGCAAGCCGGGGCCGCGCCCGCCGGCCGCCAAGGGGCGCATCCCCGCCGACGAGGACGACGTGTTCGAGGAGGACGAGATCGTCCACGAGGACGCCGAGGTCGGCGATGCCTGGGAGGAGCACCACGACGACGACCCCGACGAGCCGGAAGATGACGAGGAGGTCCCGGCCAAGAAGCGTCAGCCGAAGCGCGAGGACGAGGACGAGTACGAGGAAGAGGACATCACCTACGACGACGACGAGGACGATGACGAGGATGACGACGAAGACCACGACGAGGACCACGAGCACTGACCTTGCGCTCGGCCGCGGCGCGGCGCCCGGCAGCCGCGCCGCCCTCGCGCTCGCCGTGGCGCTCGCGGTGTCGGCTGGAGCGTGGCTCGGGCTCCGAGCGGCGGAGGACGCCGCGGCCGCGGAGCCGTCGGCCGCGCTCGCCGAGGCGCGAGGCGTCGTGCGGGCCGCGCTCGCGAGGTACGAGGCGGCCCGTTCGTACCGCCTCGACTTCGAACAGGAGACCTTCTGGGCGCTCGCGGACTCGACGACCGTCGTGCGCGGCACGCTCGTGTACCGGCGCCCGGGAAGCGTCGCCGTCCGGTATGAGGACGGCAGCAGGATCGTCGTCACGGGCGACAGCATGCGCCTTTACACGGCGCAGACGGCCCAGTTCTTCGTGGGCGGGATCGACTCCTCGGACGTGGCGCTCGACCCCCCGAGGCTCCTTCGCGCGTACGAGCCGGACCCGCGGTTCCCGTTCGCCGAAGCCGACCGGCGAACGGACGGCCTGCGCGTTGTCAACCTGAAGCCCGGCCCGCTCTACGGAGAGCCGGCGCGCGTCCTGGCCACCATCGACGCGGGCACGGACGCGCTCACGCAGCTCACGGCCGTCGCCACCTCCGGCGACAGGACCACGTACAGGATCCTCGCGTCGCGGTTCGACGTGAACGTCTCCGACGGCGACTTCGTCCTGCGCCGCCCGCCCGGCGCGACGCTGATGAAAGGCTCGCCGTTCTGACACGGCGCGCGGTCGCGGCGCCGGCCCCATCCAGGTCTTCCCCATGAAGGTGGCCCTCATCACGCTCGGCTGCCCGAAGAACCTCGTCGACGCCGAGGTCATGCTCGGCCTGATCGACGAGGCCGGTCATCGGCTCGTCGATGATCCGCGCGCCGCGGACGCCGTCGTGATCAACACCTGCGCCTTCATCTCGTCGGCGGTGGACGAGTCGCGCCGCGTGATCGGGGAGTGCGTCGCCCTCAGGAACGCCGGAAGGGTCAAGTGGGTCATCGCGGCGGGCTGCCTGCCCCAGCGCCGCGATCCGGCCGCGGAGCGCGCCCTGGCGGGTGTCGACGGCGTTGTCGGCTGCTCGCACTTCCTCGACATCGCGCGCGCCCTTGAGGGCGTCGCCGAGGGGCGGGCGCCCCGCCTGGTGTCAACGCCGACCACCGTCTACGACCACCGAAGCCCCCGCGTGCTCGCCACGCCGCGCCATCTGGCCTACGTCAAGATCGCGGAGGGATGCGACAACCGCTGTTCCTACTGCACCGTCCCGTCGCTCCGGGGCGCGCTCCGCAGCCGTCCCGTCGACTCCGTCGTGGCCGAGGTCGAGTCGCTGCTCGAGCTCGGCGTTCGCGAGGTGAACCTCATCGCGCAGGACACGACCGCGTACGGCACGGACATTGCTCCGTCGGCGCGTCTGCCGGAGCTCCTGAGGCGCGTGTCCGCGACGGGCGTCCCGTGGATACGAACGCTCTACGCGCACCCCGCCAGGATCACCGACGAGCTCGTCGATGCGATGGCGTCGCTGCGCGGCGTCGTACCGTACCTCGACGTGCCGGTGCAGCACGTGTCGGACCGCGTGCTCAGGGCCATGGGACGAACGGAGGTGAGAGGCGGGGTCAGGGCGGCGCTCGAGCGGCTGCGCGCGGCGATCCCGGGGGTCACCCTCCGAAGCTCGGTGATGGCGGGGTTCCCCGGAGAGACGGAGCGGGAGTTCGAGGAGCTTCTCGCGTTCGTGCGGACCGGTGCCGTCGACTGGCTGGCGGTGTTCGAGTTCTCGCCCGAGCCGGGAACGCCGGCCGCCTCGATGCCGTCCGGTGTGCCCCCCCAGGTCGCGTCGGCCAGGGCGCGAGCGCTGGTGGACGCGGCGTCACGGGTCGCCGCCGCGCGGAACGCCAGGGCCGTCGGCAGCGAGGTCACCGTGCTTGTGGACAGCGGAGGCGCGTGCGCCGAGGGCCGCACGGCCGGACAGGCGTGGGAGATCGACGGAAGGGTGCTCCTGAGAGGCTCCGACGGCGGCCCGTCGCCGGGAGCGTTCGTGCGGGCAAGGGTCACCGGTGTCTCGGGGATGGACCTCAGGGCGGCGACGGTCGCGCCGGCGGAGCCGGACCGTGGCCCCGGGCGAGGCGAGGCAGGCGAGCCTTCGTCCCGGTCGGCCGGGGGAGAAACATCTTGAAGAGCGCGCGGCGGGCGTGGTAGGTTCGCGCGGCCAGGGAGGCGGGGGTGAGGGGAAGGGAAGAGGCGCGCTCGTGGAGCGGAGGGATCGGCACCGTCCCGCCGCTGGGGTGGACCGACGCGGACCTCATCGCGACGGTCGTCGCGGGAAGCACGGGAGCCACGCCGCCCGGTGACGTCGCTCTGGCGCTGCTCGACAGGTTCGGGACCTTAAGCGGCGTCCTGCGCGAGGCGCCGTCCGCCCTGGCCACGGTCCGCGGCGTGGGGCGCTCGGCCGCGGCGCGGTTGAAGGCGGCGTGGGAGATCGGCAGGCGGGCGAGCGTCGCCGATCGGCGCAGACCGAAGCGATACGTGTCCGGGCCCGAGGACGTCGCCGACATCTTCATGTCCGAGATGTCGGCGCTCGACAGGGAGCACTTCCGGGCGGTCCTTCTTGACACCAAGAACCGGATCCTCGGAGTGAGGACGATCTCGATCGGGTCTCTCAACACCTCCGTGGTGCACGCGCGCGAGGTGTTCAAGGCGGCAGTGAGCGAGAGCGCGCAGGCCATCGTGCTCGTGCACAATCACCCGTCCGGGCTTCCGGACCCGAGCGGCGAGGACCTTCTGGTCACTCGAAGACTGGCCGAGGCCGGACGGATCCTGGGCATCGAGGTGCTCGACCACGTCGTTCTCGGCAGTCAGGGGTTCGTGAGCATGCGCGAGCTCGGTCATCTCTGACGCGACGCGCGGCTCAAGAACGGATGGCGGAGATGCTCTTCGACTCGTTTCTCGGACTCGTCAACGACGTGGCGATCGACCTCGGGACCGCCAACACGCTCGTCTACGTGAAGGGCAGAGGCGTCGTCCTGAACGAGCCGTCCGTGATCGCCATCGAGAAGGCCACCGGCAGGGTCGTGGCGGTGGGGACCAGAGCCAAGGAGATGCTGGGCAGGACCCCGGACGGCATCAAGGCCGTCCGCCCCATGAAGGACGGGGTCATCGCCGACTTCGACGGCACCGAGGACCTCCTGCGCGAGTTCATCCTGCAGGTCCAGCGGCGCCGGTTCCTCGTGCGGCCGCGGATGATCATCTGCGTGCCGTCCGGGATCACCGAGGTGGAGCGGCGTGCCGTGCAGGACTCCGCCGAGCACGCGGGCGCCAGGGAGGTCTTCCTCGTCGCCGAGCCCGTGGCGGCGGCCATCGGCGTCGGCCTTCCCGTCGAGAAGCCCTCCGGCAACATGATCGTGGACATCGGCGGCGGCACGACGGAGATCGCCGTGATCGCCCTGTCCGGCATCGTGAACCACACGTCCATCCGCATCGGCGGCGACGAGATGGACGAGGCGATCATGAACCACCTCAGGCGCAGCTACAACCTGCTCGTCGGCGAGCAGACGGCCGAGCAGATCAAGATCCGCGTCGGGTCGGCCTACCCGCTGGAGCAGGAGATGGAGATGGAGGTCAAGGGGCGCGACCTCGTCGGGGGCGTGCCCCGGACGCTCAAGGTCACGTCCGAGGAGATCCGCGAGGCCCTGCAGGAACCGATCTCGGCCATCGTGGAGGCGCTCAAGCTCTCGCTCGAGGAAACGCCCCCCGAGCTCGCCGCCGACCTCGTGGACCGCGGCATCGTGATGACGGGCGGCGGCTCGCTGCTCAGGGGTCTCGACACGCTCCTGCGCGAGGAGACGAAGCTGCCCGTCAACGTCGTCGAGAACCCGCTCACCTGCGTCGTGCTCGGCACCGGCCGGATCCTCGAGAACATCTCGCACTACGAGCCCGTCCTGATGAAGTCCGCGAAGAGGTAGGACGAAGGCATGCTCGCACAGGTCGCCCAGCTGCTCAGGGAGAGGCCCGAGCTCTCCACCTTCGTCATCTGCGTCCTCGCGTCGTTCGCTCTCCTCCTCACGCCCCAGACCTTCAAGGACGGCGTGTCCACCGTCGTCTCCGCCGCGACGCTCGGTCCGTTCAAGCGGCTCGCGGCCACCGTCACCGAGCTCGGCGCCGTTCGCGAGGACAACGCGCGGCTCATGCGGATGGTCGTGGAGCTGGAAGCGGAGCGCGCGGCGCTCGTGGAGTACCGCGAGGAGGCGAGGCGGCTGCGCGAGCTGCAGCGCGCGCTCGTCGGCTTCCCGGAGGAGGAGAAGCTCCGGATGCTCCCCGCGCGGGTCATCGGGATGCCCGGGGGGAGGATCATCGAGCGCATCGAGATCGACCGCGGCATCACCGACGGCGTCGGCGTCGGCATGGCCGTCGTGGTGCCCGGCGGGCTCATCGGCAAGGTCGTGCGCGTGTTCCCCGGGCGCGCGCTCGTCGAGCCGCTGGGCAGCGCCTCGTCGGCCGTGAGCGTCATCGTGGAGAGGAACCGCCTGCGGGGGATCGTCCGTCCACGGTACGTGGGCGTCACGGAGCTTGCCAGCTGGAACATGGAGTACGTGCCGACGCGCTCCGACGTCGCCGTCGGGGACAGAGTGGTCACGTCGGGCCTCGGCGGTGTCTACCCGCCGGGCATCACCGTCGGGACGGTGCGATCCGTGAAGGACGGCCCCCTCACGATGACGGTGCGTCTCGACCTTGCGGTGGACCCCTCGACGGTCGAGCAGGTCTTCGTCGTGCTGGGCGGACGGTCGCAGCGGCCGGCCGTCCGGGAAGCCGCGCAGCCCACCCCCGAGAGGAGCGGATAGGTGCGCGCGTTCCGCCTCGTCCTCCTGGCGTTCGCCGCGGTCGTGCTCGACGCCGCGCTCGCTCCCGAGATCGAGATCGCGGGCGCCAGGCCCGACTTCCTCGTGCTCGCGATCGTCTACACGAGCCTCGTGATGGGCGCCAGGGCGGCCACCATCACCGGGTTCGCGATCGGTCTTGCGGCCGACGCAGCCATGCCCGAGTACCTGGGACTCCACGCGCTCTCGCTCTCCGCGACGGCCTTCGCCGTGTCGGCGCTCTGGTCGCGCCTCGTCAGAACGAACGCGCTCGTCCAGTGCATGGTCCTCCTCGCCGGTTCGCTCATGCACGACGCGATCTACTACATCGCCTACTACAGGAACCACCTGGACCTCTTCGGCCGCTTCCTGCTGCGGTTCGGCGTCCCCGGCGGGCTCTACACGGCTGCTCTCGGGAGCATCGTCTACTTCATCGCCCTCGCCAGGAACTGGAGGGCCATCGCCGGTGGCGCGCGTCACTGAGCATCAGAGCGGCACGGACACGAGGGCGAGGCGCGCGCGGCATCTGCAGCTCGCCGTCCTGCTGCTGTTCGTGCTCATCACAGGCAGGCTCGGATGGCTCCAGCTCGCCCGCGGTGACTTCTACAGCGACCTGTCGCGCGAGAACTACGTGCAGGGGTTCCCGGTCCTGGCTCCGCGCGGCGTCATCAAGGACCGCAACGGGGAGGTCCTCGCCGACAGCCGGGCGTCGCTGTCCATCACGCTGTCGAAGACGCGAAGCCGCGACGACGAGGGGATGGCCGACGCCCTCGCCGGCCTCCTCGAGATCGACCGCTCCCTCGTGATCGAGAAGCTCAGGGAGGCTCGATCGAGGTACTTCGGGAGCGTGGTGCTGGTCGCCGACGCGACGTTTGAGCAGGTCGCTCGGGTGGAGGAGCGCAGGTTCGAGCTCCCCGGGGTGAAGGTGGAGGTCACGGCGACCCGCCGCTATCCGGCCGGCGAGTTCGCGATGCACGCCCTCGGCTACGTCGGCCAGATCTCGGGATCGGAGGTCGAGACCATGGGCGCGCTCGGGTACTCCTCCGGGGACGTCGTGGGCAAGGCGGGGGCGGAGAAGCGCTACGAGCTGCAGGTCAGGGGATGGGACGGCGGCGAGTACTGGGTCTGCGACGCCTCGGGCCGCGAGCTCTACCCGTGGAGCGGCGGGGCTGTCGTCGAGGCGAGGCCCGGCAACACGCTCGTGCTCGCGATCGACGCGCCCGCGCAGCGCGCGGCAGAGGAGGCGCTCACGCTGCACGGATCCGGCGCCGTCGTGGCCCTCGATCCGCGGACGGGCGAGACACTCGTGCTGGCGTCGCGCCCCGCGCCCGACCCGAATCTCCTGTCGTACGGGCTGTCCGCCCGCGAGTGGAACGCCCTGTCGCGGTCGCCGAGGCATCCGCTCTTCAACCGCGCGCTCCAGGCCATGTACCCGCCGGGCAGCGTGTTCAAGGTCGTGACGGCGGCCGCCGGCCTCGCGACCGGGACCATCACGACCTCGTCGCCCCGCGTGACGTGCCCCGGCAGCTTCCGCCTCGGGACGAGGACCTTCAGGTGCTGGAAGCCCGAGGGCCACGGCACGCTCGACCTCATCCCGGCGATCGTCCAGTCCTGCGACACCTACTTCTACACGCTCGGCGTTCGCCTCGGCGTCGCGACGCTCATGAACTGGGCGGAGCGGAGCGGCCTGGGCATCCGGACGGGCATCGATGTCGGCGGTGAGGCGAGAGGGAACGTCCCGACGCCGGAGTGGTACGACAAGCGGTACGGGAAGGGTCGGTGGAGCAGAGGCGTCGTCGTCAATCTGGCCATCGGCCAGGGCGAGATCCTCATGACGCCGATCCAGGTTGCCTGCCTCGTGAGCGCGATCGTCAACGACGGCGTGGCGCACCGGCCTCACGTCCTCAAGCAGGTCGAGTCGCCGTCGGGCCGCGTGCTCGGCACCGCGCGGACGGCGGTGAGCTACGAACTGCCTTACTCCGACGCAACCCTGCGGACCGTGAGGGAAGCGATGGTGGGCGCCGTGGAGGGCCCGTACGCAACGGGCTGGCGCGCGAGGATCCCCGGGATGAGAGTCGGGGGCAAGACGGGGACGGCGCAGAACCCGCACGGAGAGGACCACGCCTGGTTCGCGGCGTTCGCGCCGGCCGAGGACCCGAAGATCGTCGTCGCCGTCCTGGTCGAGAACGCCGGGGGAGGCGGCGCCATCGCCGCGCCGATCGCGCGGGACGTGATGAGGGCTTACTTCCGGCTCGACGTCCCGGTGGAAGCGCCGGGCCCGCCCGAGCCCGCCGTCGAGGAGAGCGACTGAATGGACCGGCGACGGCTCAGGGACTTCGACATGGGTCTCCTCGCCGCGGCGCTCGCGCTCGTCGCGGTCGGGATCGTGATGGTCTACAGCGCGACGCGGGGCGCCGCCGACGCCTCGCTGAGCGGACTGGCACAGCGGCAGGCCGTCTTCGCCGTCCTCGGGCTCGCGGCGCTCGTCGGAGCGCTCTTCGTGCCGCAGGACACGCTCGAGATCCTCGCGCCCCTCCTGTACGGCCTGGCCATGGCCCTTCTGGTCGCGGTGCTCTTCGTGGGCGTGGGGAAGATGGGGGAACGGCGCTGGCTCGATCTGGGGGTGTTGCGCTTCCAGCCGTCCGAGCTCGCCAAGTACGCGATGATCCTGCTTCTCGCCCGCTGGCTCGCGCGGAAGAAGACCAAGCTCGAGAGGGCGACGCACCTCGTCGTGCCCATCGTCATCACGCTCATCCCCTTCGGGCTCGTGCTGCGTGAGCCGGATCTCGGAACCTCACTCATGTTCCCGCTCATTCTGCTTCCCATGCTCTACTGGGCCGGCGCGCGTCCGGTCGTCATCCTCCTGCTGCTCGCGCCTGCGTTGAGCGTGGTCCTCGCGTTCCATCTTGTGGTGTGGCTCGTGTTCCTCGGCGCGCTCGCATGCCTTCTCTATCTCTCGCGCGTCTTGCTCACGGACAAGGTGGTGGTCTTCACCGCCTCCGTCGTGGCAGGGCGCGTGAGTCCGCTCCTGTGGGCGCATCTCGAGGAGTACCAGAGGCACCGCGTCCTTGCATTCCTGAGCCCCGAGAAGTACCGTTTCAGCACCGGATACCAGCTGATCCAGTCGAAGATCGCCATCGGATCCGGCTCGGCGTTCGGAAAGGGATTCCTGCAGGGAACCCAGAAGAACTACGCGTTCCTGCCCGAGCAGCACACGGACTTCATCTTCTCGGTGCTCGGCGAGGAGTTCGGCTTCCTGGGGTGCGCGGTCGTGCTGGCGCTCTACCTCTACCTCGTCCTCAGGATGCTCCGCCTCGCCGCGCAGGCCAGGAACCGTTTCGCGGGCCTCGTGATCGTCGGCATCGCGAGCATGCTGTTCGTCCAGTCCGCGGTGAACGTGGGCGTCACGCTCGGCATGAGCCCGGTGACGGGCATGCCGCTGCCCCTTCTGAGCTACGGGGGGACGTCGCTCCTGGTCACGCTGGGGGCGATCGGCGTCGTGCTCGGCATGGGCATCAGGCGAATGGAGTACTGATGCGACCCATCCTCTTCCACGTCGGCTCGTGGCCCATCCGGAGCTACGGCGTCGCGCTGGCCGTCGCGTTCATCGCCGGCATTCTGCTGGGGAGGAGGCGGGCGCGCGCGGCCGGGCTCGACCCGAACATCGTCATCGACCTCGCGTTCTATGTGATCATCGCGTCCATAGCAGGCGCACGGGCCACCTACGCGGCCGTCCACTGGGACTACTTCCGCGATGACCTCCTCGGCGTCTTCAGGCTCTGGGACGGCGGCCTGGCGCAGTACGGCGGCATCGCGGCCGGCGTCGTCACGGGCCTTCTGTTCTTCGCCAGGAGGAAGGTCTCGCCGTGGCGCGGCGCCGACCTCCTCGCGCCGTCCGTGGCGCTCGGCGTGGCGATCGGGAGGATCGGCTGCTTCATGAACGGGTGCTGCTTCGGGAAGGCCTGCGCTCTGCCGTGGGCCGTCACGTTCGGCCCCGGCTCGATCGCCTCGCACGAGTTGCCGGGGGTCGCCGTGCACCCGACACAGCTGTACGAGTCGCTCGCGGCTCTCGGCGTGTTCGCCGTGCTTCTGGCCGTCGAGCGGCGCAAGCCCTTCGACGGGTTCCTCCTCTGGCTCCTTCTCATCCTGCTGGCCGTGTCGCGGTTCCTCATCGACCCGCTGCGGCACTACGAACAGGTCTCGATGATCGGCGCGACGGGACTGACGACGAACCAGGCCATCGGGATCGCGCTCGTGGCCGTCGCGGTCGCGGCGCTCGTCGTGACGGCGCGGCGGCGCCGCGCGCGGCCGGGCGACTCCAGGTAGACCGACCCCGGGATCCCCAGGGAAACGGGCATCACGATGGACCTCGTCGGCCCCTGCGCGCGCATCGGCCGGGCGCTGCTCGCGTTCGTGCTTCCCGACGCGTGTCTCGTGTGCGGAACGCCGCTCGAGGGCGGCGAGCGCGACCTCTGCGCGCGCTGCCGGCTCGTCTTGCGGCCGGCGGCGCCGCGTGCGCTGCCGCTGCCGACGCTCGAGGGCGGTGAGGACGCGCCGCGCCCGGAGACGGAGTTCGCGGCGTACGCTCTGGACTTCGACGGACCGGCGAGAGCTCTCGTGCACGCCCTGAAGTACCAGGGAAGAAGAGGGGTCGCGGACACGCTCGCCGCGATCATCGGACCGCTCGTGGCGAACCTGCCGGGCGCCGGCGTGGATGCCATCGTGCCGGTGCCGCTCCACCCGGTCCGACTCCGAGAGCGGGGCTTCAACCAGACCGATCTCATCGCCGGCGGCCTGGCCCGCTTCGCGGGCGCGCCGGTGCAGACCGCATGGCTCAGGCGCGCCCGCCCCACGAGGACCCAGACCGACCTCAGCCGGGCCGACCGGATCCGGAACGTGCGCGGCGCCTTCGCGGCAGGGCGCGCCCTCCAGGGGACGCGGCTTCTGCTTCTGGACGACGTCGTCACGACCGGCGCGACGCTGGCGTCGGCGGCCTCGGCCCTCCGACGGGCCGGCGCCTCCTGCGAGTGCTTCGCCGTCGCCGGGGCCAAGCTGGTTGACAAGACGCCGCGGGGGCGGCTATGATACCTGCCTCGACCCGCCCGGGGTCGTGCGGGATGCCATCCACTCGGAGGAGACCATGCGCGTCGGCGTGCTGACGGGCGGCGGAGACTGCCCCGGACTGAACGCGGTGATCAGGGCGATCGTGCGGCGAACGATCGGGAAGTACGGCGGGGAGGTCGTCGGGTTCCGGTTCGGCTGGGCCGGCATGATCGAGGGCAACACCATCCCCCTGGGCAACGACCAGGTGTCGGGCATCCTGCCGCGGGGAGGCACGATCCTGGGGACGTCCCGGACGAACCCGTTCAAGGTCGACGGCGGCCCGCAGAAGATCCACCAGACCTTCAAGAAGCAGGGGCTCGACGGTCTCATCGCGGTCGGGGGGGAAGACACGCTCGGCGTGGCCTGCAGGCTCCACGAGGACGGTCTCCCGGTCGTCGGCGTCCCCAAGACGATCGACAACGACATCGCCGGGACCGACTACACGTTCGGGTTCGACACCGCGGTCCACATAGCGACCGAGGCCATCGACCGCCTCCACACGACGGCCGAGTCGCACAACCGCGTCGTGGTCGTCGAGGTGATGGGCAGGCACACGGGGTGGATCGCCGTGAAGGCGGGCATCGCCGGCGGCGCGGATCTGATCCTCATCCCCGAGGTGCCCTTCACGATGGCCGAGATCTGCGAGGTCATCGGGCGCCGCCACTCGCGCGGCAAGAACTTCAGCATCCTCGTCGTCGCCGAGGGCGCGACGTTCCCGAAGGACGCGGACGACGACGGGGGAGAGGCCGGCCTCGTCGTCACGCACGGCGGGACCGACGCCTTCGGGCACGTGAGACTCGGCGGCATCGGCACGAAGCTCGCCCGCGCCATCGAGAAGCGGACCGGCTACGAGACGCGCGTGTCGGTCCTCGGCTACGTGCAGCGCGGCGGGACGCCGACGGCATTCGACAGGGTGCTCGGCTCGCGCTTCGGCGTCGTCGCGGCGGACCTAGTCCACAGCGGGCAGTTCGGCAAGATGGTGAGCCTGCAAGGCGACCGGGTCATCCCCATCGAGATCTCCCACGGAACCCAGAGCCTCAAGCGCGTCGACAGCGAGCTGTTCGAGGTGGCGAGGACCTTCTTCGGCTAGGCCCGGGGGCAGGCCGCGCGGCGGTCCGGGCGGCCCGGGGACACGGAGGACATGGCACATGGCGCTCAGGTACGCGATCAACGGATTCGGCAGGATCGGCAGGCTCGTCCTGCGTCTCGCGCTGTCCAACAGAGACTTCGAGGTCGCGGCGATCAACGATCTCACCGACGCGAAGACGCTCGCCCACCTGCTCAAGTACGACTCGGTGCACGGGATCTTCCGGAAGGACGTGTCGCACGACGCGGACGCCATCGTCGCGGACGGGAAGAGGATCAAGGTGTTCTCCGAGAAGGACCCGGCGGCCCTCCCTTGGAAGAGCCTCGGCATCGACGTCGTCATCGAGTCCACGGGGAAGTTCACCGACCGCGCGGGCGCGTCGAAGCACCTCGAGGCCGGCGCGAAGAAGGTGATGATCTCGGCGCCCGGGAAGGAACCCGACGTCACGATCGTGATGGGCGTCAACGACGCGGCCTACGACCCGGCGAAGCACCACGTCATCTCGACGGCCTCCTGCACGACGAACTGCGCCGCCCCGATGATCAAGGTCCTCCACGAGAACTTCGGCGTGGTCAGGGGGCTCATGACGACCATCCACGCCTACACGAACGACCAGCGCATCCTCGACTTCCCGCACAAGGACCTGCGACGGGCCAGGGCCGCCATGGTGTCCATGATCCCGACGACGACGGGCGCCGCGAAGGCGATCGCCATGGTCATGCCGGAGCTCAAGGGCAGGCTCGACGGGCTCTCGGTCCGCGTCCCGACGGCCGACGGCTCCCTCGTGGACTTCGTCGTGCAGGTCTCGAAGAAGACGACGGCCGAGGAGGTGAACGCGGCGTTCCTCAAGGCATCGAAGACGCCGCCGCTCGCGGGCTATCTCAAGTACACCGAGGACCCGATCGTGTCGATCGACGTGGTGCGGGACACGCACTCCTGCGTCTTCGACAGCCTGCTCACGAAGGTCCTGGACGGGGACTTCCTGAAGGTCTTCGGCTGGTACGACAACGAGGCGGGGTACGCCGCGCGTATGGTCGACATGATGAAGCTCGTTGCAAAGCGCTGAGGGCACGGGATGAGCGAGAAACTGCACATCAGGGACGTGGACGTCCGCGGCAGGCGCGTCCTCACGAGGGTCGACTTCAACGTGCCGCTGACCGAGACCGGCGCGGTCGGAGACGACACGCGCATCCGGATGGCGTTGCCGACGATCCGGCACCTCGTCTCATCGGGCGGCAGGGTCGTCCTCATGTCCCATCTGGGCAGACCGAAGGGGAAGGTCGTCGACGCGATGAGGCTCGCCCCGGCGGCGGCCCGGCTGTCGGAGCTTCTCGGCAGGAATGCGGCCGTGGCGGCGGACTGCATCGGCCCGGAGGCCGAATCGGCTGCGAACGCGCTCGGGGACGGCGACATCGTGCTCCTCGAGAATCTCAGGTTCCACGACGCGGAGACGAAGAACGACGAGGCCTTCTCGCGTTCGCTCGCGCGGCTGGGCGACCTCTACGTGAACGACGCGTTCGGCACGGCACACCGTGCCCATGCCTCCACCGTGGGCGTCACGGCCTTCTTCGAGCAGCGGGCCATGGGCTTTCTCATGGAGCGCGAGATCTCGGGGCTGTCGCGCGCGACCGAGCGGCCGGAGCACCCCTACGTCGCCATCCTCGGCGGCGCCAAGGTCTCCGACAAGATCGGCGTCGTCGAGAACCTGCTCTCGAAAGTCGACGTCTTCCTGATCGGCGGCGCGATGGCCTACACCTTCCTCAAGGCGCAGGGGAAGGACGTGGGCGACTCGCTGGTCGAGCCCGACAAGACGGACGTCGCGCTCAGGCTTCTGGATGCGGCGCGGTCGGCCGGGAAGGCGTTCCTGCTTCCCGAGGACGTCCTCGCGGCCGACGCGGCCGCGGCGGGGGCCAGGACGAAGGTCGCGGCGTCGGAGGCCATCGGAGCGGGTTGGCGGGGCGTGGACATCGGCCCCGCAACCGCGGGACGGTTCGCGGCGGAGGTGGGGCGCGCGCGCACGATCGTCTGGAACGGGCCGCTGGGGATCTTCGAGATCCCGGAGTTCGCGTCGGGGACGAATGCCGTCGCCGTGGCGGTGGCCGAGGCCACGAGGGCCGGGGCGGCGAGCATCGTGGGCGGCGGCGACACGGCAGCGGCGATCTCGAAGGCCGGCCTCGCGGACGCCATGACCCACGTCTCGACGGGGGGCGGCGCGTCGCTGGAGTTCCTGGAGGGCAAGGTCCTGCCGGGCATCGCCGCGCTGTCGGACGCGAGACCTTCGCGCTGAGGAGCGCGCTCGGAGACTGGGAGGCATCGTGCGGCGGAAGATCGTCGCCGGCAACTGGAAGCTCAACGGAACGGCAGCGGAGACGCGACAGCTCATCCGCAGCCTTCGGAACCGGCTGGCGGCCATCGAGCTGCGCGCCGACGTCGTCGTGTGCCCCCCGTTCGTGTTCCTCGAGACCGCCGTGGACGCGGCGAGAGGCAGCGCGATCGACGTGGGCGCCCAGAACGTGTTCTGGGAGCGGTCGGGCGCGTACACGGGCGAGGTCTCGGCCGAGATGCTCGAGGCGGTCGGTGTCAGGCACGTTCTGATAGGGCACTCCGAGAGGCGGACCATCTTCGGCGAGTCCGACGCCGACGTGAACCGCAAGCTCCACCGCGTCCTCGGCACGACGCTCCGGGCGATCGTGTGCGTCGGCGAGACCCTCGAGGAGCGGGAGCAGGGCCTCACGCAGGCTGTCGTGAAGCGTCAGGTGGCCGCGGCGCTCGGGGGCGCGGCGGCCGGGCGGGCCGACCGCATCGCCCTGGCCTACGAGCCGGTCTGGGCCATAGGCACCGGCAGGACGGCCTCGCCCGAAACGGCGAACGAGGTTCATCGCTTGATACGCGCCGAGCTCGCTGGTATACTCGGGCGTTCGACGGCGGATGGGCTCCGCATTCTCTACGGCGGAAGCGTGAAGCCGGACAACGCCGCGAGTATCATGTCCCGGAGCGACGTTGACGGCGTGCTGGTCGGAGGCGCGAGCCTCGACGCGGCGGGCTTCGCCGAGATCGTGGCGGCTGCCAGGTAGCGGACAGCGGTGCCTCGCGGTCCACGGAGGAGGGTTCGATGTTCGGAGTGGTCATCGGGATCCACGTTCTCATCTGCGCGCTGCTCATGGTCGTGGTCCTGCTGCAGTCGGGCAAGGGCGGCGGCCTCGCCGGCGCGTTCGGCGGGGCCGGCGGCATCGGAGCGGTCTTCGGCGGGCAGTCCGCGGCCACGTTCCTCACGAAGGCCACGAGGTACCTCGCCATCGGGTTCATGCTCACGTCCCTTCTGCTCGCGCTCATGGCGCGCGGCACGTTCCGGGGAGGGGCGGTGGAGACGGGCGTCAGAGAACGCGCGGCCGCGCCGGCAAGCGGCGTCGAGGGGGCGGTTCCCTCGACCGGCGTGCCGACGGAACTCCCCGGTTCAGAGGGAGCAGGTGAGCGCTCCGGAACTCAGGCGCCCGCGGAGACCGAGGGAACCTCCGAGCCCGGGTCACCGTGACGAGCTGAGTGATACGGCCGCATCCGCGTGCGGAAACCCAGAAGCGGGCGCGGCCGCACGTGCCGGGATGGTGGAACTGGTAGACACGCCATCTTGAGGGGGTGGTGGGCGTATGCCTGTGCGAGTTCGAGTCTCGCTCCCGGCACCAGGCTCATCGTTCGAGGGAAGGTGACGACGAGGTGCAGGGCCGCCCGCGCGGCCCTGCGTCGTTCTGAGCCCCGATGGCGAGCCCACAGGACCGGGTGTCGGACGCATACCGGACGCTCTTGAGCGTCTACGGCCCCCAGGGATGGTGGCCGTCGCGCGGACCGTTCGAGATGATGGTCGGCGCCGTGCTCACGCAGCACGCGTCCTGGCGCAACGCCGAGCGCGCGATCGAGGCCATGAGGTCCCTCGGGCTCCTGGCGCCCGAGGCGATCGTGCGCACGAGCCCAGCCGCGCTTGCCCGGATCATCAGGTCGTCCGGACCGTTCACTCGAAAGGCCGAGACCCTCATCGCCCTGGCGTGGGCTGTTCGGGAGCACGGGAGAGGGCTGGAGCAGTTCCTGTCCCTCAACGCCGAGACGCTGAGAACGACCCTCCTTGCGATCCGCGGGATCGGACCGGAGACGGCGGACGCCATCGTGCTGTACGCCGCCGGGAAGGCGGCGTTCGTCGTGGACGCCTACACTCGCAGGTTCGTCGTCCGGCACGGGCTCGTGCCGCAGCGCGCGTCGTATGCCGCGATCCAGGAGCTGTTCACGAGAGCCCTCCCGCAGGACGTCAGCGTCTATGCCGAGTGCCACGCGCTGCTCGTCCGGCTGGGAAAGGACCGCTGCAGGGCGACACGCCGCTGCGCAGGCTGCCCCCTCGAGGGCGACCTCGATCGTCACGCGTCCGGGCGCCGACCGCCGGCGAGCGCCCGCCGATGAACGGTGGTCAAGGTTCGAGGCGCTCCGCCGCTTGACTTGCCCCCGGCCCAAGGTCAAGCTTAGAGAGAGGTCGGCGCTCCAGGGACGGCTCATGAAGACACGATGAAGAGCGCCGTGCGAAGGGGCGCAGCCGGACCCGAGGCGTCTGTCGGTGACGGCGCCGCGGACGACACACGAGGCGTGGGTGGCGCTGCGGACCCGCCCGGCGGCGGGTGTCGGATGGGCAGATGAACCGGCGGCTTGGCTCTTTACAGCGGCAGCCGAACGTGGTACAAGGGGGGCTCATGGCGATCTATCGCGCAGCATCCGGGTCGTGGGGACGGATGGTGGGAGCGTGTGTCGTTGCGCTCGTGATGCTCCCGATCCCGCCGGCGGCCGGAGCGAACAAGTACGCCGGGGAGTTCCTCACGCACGGCGTCGGCGCCAGGGCCCTCGGCATGGGCAGCGCGTTCGTGGCGGTCGCGGACGACGCGACGGCGGGCTACTGGAACCCGGCGGGCGTGGCCGACGTGGAGGGGCGCAGCGTCCAGCTGATGCACTCCGAGACCTTCGGCGACGTCGTGAACTACGACACCGGCGCGTACGCGCAGCCGCTGGGCAACGGGGCCGCGTTCGCCGTGACCGTGATCAGGCTCGCCATCGACGACATCCCGTTCACTGACTTCGAAACGGACGAGGACAGGATCATCTACGACCCGTCGCGCATCACGTGGGAGAGCGATTCGGAGTCGGCCCTCCTCGTGACGTATGCCCGCAGGTCCTCGGACCGGATGCGGGTCGGCGGCAACCTCAAGGTGATCAGAAAGAGCGTGGGCGACCACTCCTGCTACGGTGTCGGGTTCGACGTGGGGGCGAAGTACGACATCCGGCGGGACACGACGGTCGGCGTGAACCTGCAGGACGTCACGACGACGTTCCTGTCCTGGAACACCGGCGAGCGAGAGCACATCATGCCGACCGCGAAGATCGGGGCGGCGTACTCCCGCGACGTGGCGTCCATGGACGGCCGCTTCGTCATCGCCGCGGACGCGGACTTCCGATTCGAGAATCGAGCGCTTGCGGACCAGTACCACGTGGGCCCCGTTTCGGCCGACACGCACTACGGCATCGAGTTCGTCTACCGCGAGATGGTGGGAGTGCGCGCCGGTCTCGCGATCGGCCAGCTGACGGCCGGCGCCGGACTCGCGCTCGGTGGTTTCGCGGTCGAATACGCCTTCGGAAGACACGAGCATCTGGACTCGAGCCATCGGGTGTCGGCGACGTACGGCTTCTGAGCCGGTCTCCGACGTCCGGGGCAGCAGGACTCCGGGGCAGGACCCGCAGCAGAGCGGCAATCCGGCCATCGCCCTCCCGGGAAAGGAGCACGGGGAAGTGAGAACCAGACTGGTGAAGGAAAGAACGTGCGTCGGCATCCTCCTGCTGGCCGCGGCGACGCTGGCGGTGACCGGCTGCGATCAGAAGGGTGAGCCGGTGGACCGCACGCCGCCGACGGGCACCTACATCACGAACCCCGCGGACGGAACCGCGGTGAACAGCCCTCTGATCAACGTCCGAGGGCGCGCTGAGGTGGGCGCCACCGTGGACATCTTCGTCGACGGGGCATACCAGTCCAGCGGCGTGTCTTCCCCCGCCGTGCCGTACGACGGCGAGTTCGGCCGGTTCACCGTCACGGGGGTGCAGCTCGGCGACGAGGGCCAGAAGCTCATCACCGCCACCGTGACGGACATCTACGGCAACGTCGCCACGGAGCCGGTGCAGGTGACGATCACGCTCGATCAGACCCCTCCGCCGCTCGTGGCAGAGGACGTGCTCTGGGCGGTGTGGAAGGACACGCTGGGGGGCGTCTGGCAGACGAGCATGCCGCAGGTCACCTTCGTCGGGCGAACCGACGTGACGTCGTCCGGGCAGCGCCTGCGCTGGGGAAGCGCTGAGTCCTTCCCGGACTCCTCGTACGCCTACCCGGTCGATCAGCCGGAGTCGCTCCGGTTCTACATCCCGATCGACGTTCCACCGCTCGATCCGAACAACCCGGAGGCGCTCGTGAGATACTACGTCGACGCCTACGACGCCGCCCGGAACGTGACGACGCTGCCGCTCGACGTGTTCTGGGTGGCGGCGGGCAAGGAGACGACGCTCGCCTACGACGACGGGCTCTATGGAGCGCACACGAACTGGATCTCCGCGGGAGTCGGGCAGATGCTCGCGGTCAAGTTCAAGGCGCCGACGTGGGCCAACTACATCGTCGGCGTGCGGTTCCACACGATGAACGACGGGATCACTCACCCGACCAACCCCACGCTGCCTACGACGCAGCCCTTCCTCATCTGGGCGTGGAAGGTGAACCAGGATACCGGACTCCCCGGCGCGCCGGCGAACCAGGGACTCAGCACCGGCGAGCCGTACAGCTACCCGGAGGACGAGTGGGTCGAGTTCCGGCTGACGACCGCGGTGAACATCAGCAGCGCCGTGCAGTTCCCGAACAGGGAGTTCTTCGCGGGCATGGAGTGGCTGTACTCCTACAACCCGCGTATCGGCCTCGACAGGGATGTCCCGATCGACTACAAGAGCTACCTCTGGAACCTCGAGACGTGGGAGCTCCAGACGACCGCCGACATCATGATCCGGGCGATCGTCTCGGACCTGCCCAGCATCGGCGGCATGGCGCGCACGGCAGTCGTCAGGCCTGAGGCCGTGACCGTCCTGTCGACGAGGTAGCGGGTCCTCGGTCGCAGAGGCGGCATCGCCGCGCAGGAGAAGGGCCCCGGATCCTGGAGATCCGGGGCCCTCTTGCATGCCGACGCCGCCGGCGCGGGCGCCGTCAGCGAGTCAGGCGCCGCGCGCCACTTGGCTACATGCTGAGCACCTTGATCTTGTCACCCGGGTAGATGGGGGAACTCCAGGAGAGACCGTTCCACCGAAGGAGGTCCTTCGCGCTCTTGCCGTGCCGCCGCGCGATGGACGAGATGGTGTCGCCCTTCTTCACCGTGTACGTGACCGTGTGCTTCGCGGCGCTCGTCACGCGCTCCCCCTCGGGGTCGCGGTGTCCGACGGGGATGGCAAGGCTGTCGCCGACGCGGATCCGGCTCGCGTCGCGAAGTCCGTTCGCAGATGTGATGGCGCTGACGCTCGTGCCGTAGCGAGCAGCAAGCAGCGACACGGTCTCTCCCTGTCGGACGTCGTGCCGCTGCCAGCCGGCGCGCTCGTCCGGTGGCATTCTCTCCATTGCCGCGAGACACATCTGCCCCGTGCCTGGAGGCAGACGCAGCGTCGCCGCGGTCTTCCCGCTGCCCGGGGGAGGAGTGCACCACCGCCTCATGCCCGGGTTGAGGTCCTGGATCTCGCTGACCGCGACCCCGCACGCCCGCGCCACGGCCTCAAGGCCGTACGCATCACCCACTTCGATCGTGTCGTAGACCAGGGGCGCGGCGGCCGGTATGTCGTGAAAGCCGAACGTGGCAGGGTCGGACCCGATGATGACCGCCGCCATGAACTTCGGGACGAAGTCCTCCGTCTCCTTCGGGAGGTCCAGGCACCAGTAGTCGGGACACGACGGGTGCTTCTTCTGAGCGCGCAGCACGCGCCCCTCTCCGGCGTTGTAGCCCGCGAGCGCCAGCTCCCACGAGCCGAGGAGCTCGCGGAGGTCTCTCAGATACGCGCAGGCCGCCCGCGTCGCCTTCTCGGGGTCCCGCCGCTCGTCCACCCACCAGTCCACGCGGAGGCCGTACTGACGACCTCTGCACTCGATGAACTGCCACATCCCGGACGCGTGCGCTTTGGAATACGCCTTCGGATTGAGTCCGCTCTCGATCATGGCGAGATAGAAGAGCTCGGGGGGAAGCCCGTGCTCGGCGATGATCCGATCGATCATCGGACGGTACCTGCCCTCGCGCCCGAGCCACCGCTGCATCTCGTTGCGGCCGCGCCCCTGGAAGTAGCGCAGCCACTTGTCCACGCGGTCGTTGCGGACCACCGTGATGGGGTGGCGAGGCGCGCAGGCCTCCTGCGCTGTCGCGCCACCGGTCGCCACGGTGAGCGTGTCGGTCCGCGCGCGCTCCGCCGAGGGCGCGTACGCCCACTCGCCGCCCCTGCCCCCGAGGACGCGCACGAAGTAGCTGATCCTCTCGCGGAGCGCCTCGCGGCGTCCGTCGTCGCCGGGCGCATCCGAGGCGTCGAGCGCCTCTGCCGCGCGGCGGAGCGCCTCGCCGGCGTCCTGGTACCGGTCAAGGACATAGCACTCCAGGGCCACCCTGTAGTGCTCCTCTGCCGAGGCGATGGGATCGGCGCCCTCTACCACGGCTCCTGCCGTCCGCGGCCTGGTCGACGAGCAGCCCGTGACAAGGGCGAGAAGCGTGAGAAGAACTGCGAGAGCTTTCGCGTGCTTCATGGGGGCGGTAGGGTATCGAAGCCCGCCGGTGCCGTGCAAGGGAAAAAACAGCGCCCGCCTGAGGGGTTCCGGTTTGACGGATTCTTGACCATCGGATACAATTGGGCTAATCGTGAGACAGCGCGCGACCTCTGCCGGTCACGGGAACATGAAGAGGACCAGAGTCTCGACACAGGACTTCCTCGAACGGCTGCTCCCCGCCGCTTCCCTTGACGATGGGTGCCTCCGCCTCTGGAGAGCGGCGTGCCGCGCGGACGGTGACGCCGACGCGCTCGGAGCATCCGTGGCGCTCCTCGACCGTCTCTGCGATCTCGGGCGCATGCGACGGATCTCGAGAGCTGGTACCGGCGATGCCACCGAGCTCACCTACAGAGATCTCTCGACTCTGGACGTCGTCACGCTCATCGTTCCTGCGCGCCAGGCCGAGCCCGGCGCGGGACCGGCCACCCAACAGCCGCCGGGAACGACTCCGCAGGAGGCGACGCAGCCTGACCGGCGCCTTCTCGAGGCGGTCGCCGCCTCCAGCAGGCGCAACGACCTGGCGGGGGCTCTCGAGCATCTCGTGGAGCTGCTCCGTGGGGTCTACCTGTGCGAGCGCGTGTCGCTGAACATCTCGCGCGAGGTGGGCGTTGCCCACCCCGCGACGCTCGCCGAGCTGGACGACATCCTGAGAACGTCGGGCGGCGCGTCGATCGCGCCAGAGCGCGTCCGAAGGCAGGTCGAGGAGTCCGGTCAGGCGCTTCACGTTCCCGATCTCGGCGCCGACCCCGCGTTCGCGAAGCGACCGGGCGCGCGGGCCCGCGGGTCGGCCATTGTGGCGCCGCTCCGCGCGGAGGGGTACGTCTACGGCGTGCTCGAGGCGTGGCGAAGCGCGCCGCGCGCCTTCGAGCCGCGGACGGTGGCCGCCGCCGCGTTCATCGCCGAGTTCGCCGCCGGACTCATCAGGCGGCGCCTCGAGGTCGAGGAGATGGTCTTCATCGACCAGGTGACGCAGATCCACAACCGACGCTACTTCGAGGAGCAGCTCGAGCGCGAGATGGAGCGCTCCCGGCGGACGGGGAACGCGATGGCGCTTCTCATCGCCGACCTCGACGACTTCAAGCGCGTCAACGACACGCTCGGACACACGGCGGGGGACAGCGTGCTCCGGCAGGCCGCGAGGCTGCTGACCGAGAACGCGCGGCAGGTGGACATCGTCGCGCGATACGGGGGCGAGGAGTTCTCGGTGATCCTGCCCGACGTCACCGCCGAGTCCGCGCGGGCGGCTGCCGAGCGAATGCTGTGGACGATCGCTGAACATCGCTTCGCGACGGGAAGCGAGGCGACGCCGTGGTGGAACCTGACGGTCAGCGTCGGAGGCGCCCTCTTCCCGGTCGACGCGCAGACGAGGGCCGAACTCGTCGACAGGGCCGACAGGGTCGCGCTGTACGCCGCGAAGCGCGCGGGGAAGAACAGGGTGGTCTTCTGGAGCGACTCCGGGACTCGACAGCCCTGACGAGCGTCCCCTCGCTCTCCGAAGCCCTGGGGATCGAGCGGGGGCAGCTTGTCGCGTTCACGGGCGGCGGCGGCAAGACCACGGCCGCCCTCCGGCTCGCGCGCGAGCTTGTGGAACTCGGCTGGCGCGTTCTCGTCTCCACCACGACCAGGGTCGGCCCGTCCATGTCGGCCGAGCTGCCCGTCGTCTTCCTCGGCGCCGGCATCGTAGAGCGGATCGCGAGGTGCGTCGAGGCGCACCAGGTCGCGTTCCTCGCGGCCGGGCGCGCCGACGACGGCAAGTTCGAAGGCGTGTCGCCGACGGCGCTGGACGAGCTGGTCCGGGCGGGGCTCGCGGACGCGGTGCTCGTCGAGGCCGACGGGGCGCGGCAGAGGCCCTTCAAGGCGCCGGCCGCGCACGAGCCCGTGGTTCCCGCCTGCGCGTCCATCGTGAGCTTCATGATGGGGATCGACGCGCTCGGCCGGCCCGTGGAGGGCGCGTCGGTCCACAGGCCCGAGGTCGTGCTCGCCTACGGACAGACAACGGTGACCGCCGGTCTCATGGCCGCCGTCACCGCGTCGCCGAGCGGCGGACTCAAGGGCGTCCCGCCCGGGGCGGTCGCGCGCCCCATCATCAACAAGGCATTGGGGCCGCTCACCCGCGAGGCCGCGACCGTGGCCGCCGCCGTCCTCGCTCAGGGACACCCTTCCATCGATCGCGTGCTCGTGACGGACCTCCAAAGCGGCACCTTCGGCGTGCTCAGGCGACGAGGTTGACAGAGCGCGGTCCATCGTGGATGCTCTTGCCGCGTGCGGAACCGGGGCGCCGCCGGCGGCGCGCGGCGGCAGGCAGGAAGCAAGGAGGTGGACTTGGCTCGAGCGTACGTGAAGGTCAACGTGGCGGCCGGGAAGGAGCGTGACGTGAGAGACGCTCTTCTCAAGCGCCCGGGTGTGAGGTCGGCGGACATCACGAGCGGCGACCAGGACATCATCGCGCTCGTCGAGGCCGCGAGTTTCGACGCGCTGCTGGACATGACGCTGAACCAGCTCCGCACCATCGAGGGCGTCACCGGCACGGTCACCAACCTGATCATCGACCGCGATGAGGAGCGCGCGTGAGGCGGAGCGCCGCATGCGGGGCGGCCCGCCGCACAGCGCGCAGTGGAGCGTGACGCCATGGCAGTTGGGGAGATCAGCGTCGTGCCCGTCGGCGGTGGGAGCGCGAGCGTCAGCGCGCAGGTCGCGCGATGCCTCGACGTGCTGCGGGAGACCGGGCTCGCGCACGAGCTCACGCCGATGTGCACCGTCGTCGAGGGAGACACGAGGGCGATCCTGGACGCGGCGGCGCGGATGCACGAGAGCGCGTTCGGAGATGGGATCGTGCGCGTCCTGACGACGGTGAAGATCGACGAGCGCCGCGACAAGGAACTCACGATGCGGGGCAAGGTCGAGGCGGTGCGAAGAAGACAGCGGGACTAGGCGGCCGGAAGCAGCGGCCGCGCGGAGGAGCCGCGGGCCGATCCGCCGGGCTACTCGTCGAAGGAGAGAGCGGCGTCGGGAGAGGCGGGCCGCGGGCGCCCCGCCCAGAGCGTCACAAGAGCGGCCGCGAGGATCGCGCCGTCGGCCACGAAGATGATGAACGGCACGGTGAGGCAGAGCGTCGCCGAGAGGAACACCGGGATGATCACTCCGAGGAGCTTCGCGGTCGGGCTCACGTGTGGACTCCTTAGCAGTGGCGCTCTTGCTCCGTCCTCCTCGCCGGGATTCGTCCGGACTCGGTGACCAGGGACGATCTTCGAGTCCATGACTCAGAGTACCACAGTACAGTCATACTGTCAAGAATTCATATCGTCCCGGCGCACCGGAGGAGAGGACTCCTTGGAGCATGCGCGCGACGAAGGCGACGTTCGTCTTGAGCACAGGGCGCTCCTCGAGGCCGTGAGGACGCTCGCGTCCACGCTCGACGTCAACACGGTGCTCGAGCGCCTGCTCTATCTCACGCATCAGATGCTCGCCTTCGACTACTGCACGATCCTCCTCATCGCCGAGGACGGACGCAGGCTCGAGGTGGCCGCGCGCCACGGCTACACGGACAGCATCGTGAGCAGGACCGAGCTCATGGTCGGACGGGGCGTCACGGGACGGGTCGCGGAGACGGGCGAGGCGATCATCGTGCCGGACGTGAGCAAGGAGCTGCGCTACGTGGCCGGCCTCCAGGGCGCGAGGTCGGAGATGGTCGTTCCCCTGACGTTCGGCGGGCGCGTGCTCGGCGTGTTCGACGTGCAGAGTCCGGAGCTCAACGCCTTCACGGAGCGCGACAGGGAGTTCCTCGAGGTGCTTGCCGGCATCGCCGGCGTGGCCATCGTCAACGCCAGGGCGCACCTCGACGCCATCAAGCACCAGGAGGAGGTGTCCAGGCGCCGGGAGCTTGAGCACGAGCTCGATCTCGCCCGCGTCATCCAGGAGCGGCTCCTTCCGAGAGCCGACCCGGTGGCGCCGGGCTACGAGCTCGCGGGGATGAACCTCCCCAGCGAGACGATCAGCGGCGACTACTTCGACTACGTCGAGCTGCCGCACGGCCACCTCGGCATCGTCGTTGCGGACGTCTCGGGCAAGGGCGTTCCGGCGGCACTCCTGGCGGCGTCGCTCCAGGGAACGCTTCGGTCCCACATCGAGAACCTCTACTCGATCGCGACCATCATGGAGCGGGCGAACAACTCCCTCTGCCGGTCGACCACGGCCGAGAACTTCGCCACGCTGTTCTACGGTGTCCTCGACCCCGGCGGCGCCCTCACGTACGTCAACGCAGGGCACAACCCCCCGATCATCCTCAGAACGGACGGCTCATGCGAGCGGCTGACCGAAGGGGGGACCATCTTCGGCATGTTCACGGCCAGGAGATACCGCGAGGGCCGCGTGGACATGCATCCCGGCGACTACCTCATCGCGTTCACCGACGGCCTTCCCGACGCGGCGAGCGGCGAGGAGTTCTTCGGCGACGAGAGGATCATCGAGACCGCGCGGAGGACCCAGGGGTCGCCTGCCCGGCTCATGGCGTCCCTGCTCATCACCGAGGCCGACTCCTTCATCGGCCCCGGCGCGCCGGTGGACGACATGACGGTCGTCGTCGCGCGGCGCCTGGGCACACGCGAGGCTCCGTAGCATACCCGCCGCCCGGCCCGGCGCGCATGGCGCGCCGCGGCACGGATCCTGCTCGCTTGGCCGCGTCCCGAGACCGCCCCTGAGAGCGTCTGTCTGACCCCATCCGCCACGCCGCGGGCGCCGGCGGCGCTTGCCGCGCTTGCCGTCGCCTTCGGCATTCTCGTCGCCTCGGGCGCGGCCCGCGGACCCGTGCGAGCGCTCGCGCTCCGCGGGTTCGCAGTCGCGGCGCTGTGCGCTCCCGCCGTCGTCAACGCCGTTGACAGACGCGGCCGCCCGGGGCGGAGAGCGCCCGTGCTGATCGACGCGTGCCTCGTCGCGTCGCTGGCGGTCGCCGGCACGATCGCGTACGACGCGCACCACCGCCTCGCCGCCCGCGGCGACGCGCGCTTCCTGCCAAGGGACACGCCTCTCGCGCTCACTGCCAGGGTCGTGGAGACGCGGCCGTCCCCCGACGGCCCCGGTCGGGCCGTCGTCGCGCCGCTTCGCGCCTCGGTCGGGGACGGGGCGACGCTGGCCGTCTCCGGTCTTGTCTGGGTCTCGTGGCCGGACGCACACGCGCTTCCGCTTCGGGGCGATGTCGTCGAGCTGTCCGGAAGGCTCGGAACGCCTCGAGGGCGGCGGAACCCGGGGGACTTCGACTTCGCTTCGTACCTCAAGCACCGGCGCATCCTGAGCGTCATGCGTTGCGACGGCGCCCGGGTCGAGCGTCGGGCGGCAGGCCTGGGGCGCGCTCAAGGCTGGATCGTCGACGCGGTGCGCCGCCGGCTCCCCGCCGACTCCGCCGCGCTGATGGTGGGACTGCTGCTGGGGCGGACCGGCGAGCTTCCGGGCGACCTCATGGAGGCGTTCAGGCGGTCCGGAACGGTGCACATCCTGTCCGTGTCGGGGCTGCACGTGGGCTTCATCCTGCTCATGACCCATGCGCTCCTGCGTTCGGCCAGAGTGCCCCCGGCCGTCGCGCGTCTGCTGTCGGTCCCGTTCCTTCTGGCCTTCGCGGCGCTCATCGGTCCGCGGCCGTCCGTGCTTCGCGCGACCACCATGGCGTCCGTCGTCGTGGCATCGGGAGCGCTCGGGCGCGCGCGAAGCGCGCTCAACGCCGTGGGGGTCGCCGCGCTGGCCATCGTCGCGCTGGATCCGGGCAGCCTGATGGACACGGGGTTCCGGCTCTCCTACGGAGCCACGCTCGGCATCGTCCTCCTGTACGACCCGCTCGCGCGTCTCATCCCGTCGCCGAGGGTAGGGCCGGGGTCGCGCATGGCGTGGGCGGCCGACGCGCTCCGCCTGTCCACATCGGCCCAGCTCGCCGTCGCGCCCGTCCTGATCGCTACGACGGGCCAGTTCGCGGTGGCGGCCGCGCCGGCGAACCTGATCGTCGTGCCCCTCGCGGCGTTCTCGGTGGCGTGCGGCGTCGCCATGCTCGCCGCGGACGCTCTGCCCTGGCTGGCGTCGCTCTTCGCCGGAAGCGCGTGGGCGTCGCTGACGGCGCTCTCGTGGGCCGCCAGGCTCACGGGCGAGCGGGCGTGGTCCACCGCGCCCGTCGCCGCGCGGTTCGCGCCGGCCGCTCTGCTCGGCGTGGTCGCCCTCGGCCTTCTGCTTCGCGGGCGGCGGCCGCGCGTCGCCGGCCTGGCCGTCGCCGCCGTCGCCACCTCGCTGGCGTTCGCCCTTGCAACGAGGGGACCCGGGCGCGATCGCGCGCGCATCGTGTTCTTCGACGTCGGCCAGGGCGACGCCGCGCTGATCGAGCTTCCCGGCAGGCGCTACGTTCTCGTCGATGCGGGGCCCGCCGCGCCGTGGATGCGCTACGACGCGGGGAGCGCGGTCATCAGGCCGTATCTGCAGAGGGAGGCGGTGACCACGCTCGAGGCGCTCGTGCTCACGCACGGCCACGACGATCACACCGGGGGCGCGCCGGCGGTGCTGGCCGGCGTCCGCATCAGACGGCTGGTCCTTCCGGAGGGATGGGAGAGAAGCGCGCCGCTCGCGCGGGCCGCCGCGCGGGCGCGCGCGGCCGGCGCGCGGATCGTCTCGGTCGCCCGGGGCGACTCACTCCGCCTTCCGGGCGTGGACTCGCTGTTCGTCCTCGGGCCCCCGCGGGAGGCGGCAGCGCGGGGCCAGGACGAGAACGACGCCTCCGTGGTCCTGCTGCTGCGCGTCGGCCGAGCACGCGCCCTGCTCACGGGCGACGCCGGACGGCGCGTCGAGGAGCTCTCGTTGGCGCGCGGCGATCCCCTCGCCGCCGACGTGCTCAAGGTCGCGCACCACGGGTCGGCCACCTCGTCGAGCGGACCGTATCTCGACCGGGCCGCGCCGGGGATCGCCGTGGTCTCGGTGGGAGAGAGAAACCGGTTCGGCCATCCGGACGCCGGGGTGCTCGGGCGCCTGAGAGCGTGCGGGGCCGCCGCGCTCAGGACGGACCTGGAGGGGGCGGTTCTCGTCTGGCTCCGGGGTGATTCCCTGAGGGCGGAGGGGGTGGCAAGCGGCAGGAGGGTCGCCGCGGCGTTCCGCGATGTCCGCACAGCGTCGCGCGACACGATGTCGCGCGACTCGCGGAAGCCCCGCGATGCCCGCGCGACCGCTCAGGGCACGCGCGACCGCCTGGGACCGACGACCACGAGCGAGTAGTCTCCCGGATCGACCACGCGCCTCGCGGCGTCGAACACCTGCGACCGAGTGACCGCGCCGACGAGAGTGGGATAGGCGTCCTCGTAGTCGAGCCCGAGCCCGTAGCGCTCGATGCCGACGAGGCGCGAGGCGCGGGACTCGTTGGTCTCGCGGTCCAGCGCGTGACGCCCACGGAGGTACGCCACCGCCGCGGCGACCTCGTCCTCCGACGGCGGGGAGCTCCGGATGCGGCGCATCTCGTCCACGATCGCGTCCACGGCTCCGCGCGCGCGCTCCGGCGAGACCGCGGTGTAGGCCCAGAACACGCCCGGATCGCGGCCGGCCGTGCTCACCGTGTCGCTCTCGATGATGTAGGCGAGCCCCTCGACCTCGCGGAGCCGCGTGGCGAGCCTCGATGCGAGACCCGGGCTGTCGCCGAGGATCACGTCCATCACGGCCACGGCGTGGAAGTCGGGGTCGTCGCGGGCGATGCCCAGGCTGCCCAGGCTCAGGTGCGCCTGCTCCCTGTCCATGCGGACGAACCGCCTGGCGGGCTTCAGCCTGCGCGGCCGCGGCCCGTCGCAGGTCTCGATCCGGCCGTCGCCCGTCCACCCTCCGAACGCCTCGGCCGCGGCATCGAGGGCCGCGCCCGCGTCGAAGTCCCCCGACAGGCCGAGGACGGCGCGGCCCGGCGCGAACCAGGCGCCGTGGAAGGCGCGCGCGTCCGCGACCGAGAGGTCGCGCAGCGTCGCGGGCCGCCCCTCGATCGGCCGCGCGCGCGGGTGGTCCCCGTACACCGACGCGAAGAACTCGCGCCGGCAAACGCAGTAGGGGTCGTCGTCGTCCTCGACCACGGCGGTGAGCTCTCTGCGCCGCACGTCCTCGAACATCCTCCGGTCGAGCGTCGGCCGGGCCGCGGCTCCCGCCATCACGTCCAGGACGTCGCGCAGATGCTCCGACAGACCGACGGCCGACAGCGTCGTCGTCTCGTGCGCGCACGAGGCCTCGAGCGACGCCCCGAGCGCGTCGAGCCGCACGGCCATCGCGTCCCCGGCGAGGTCCTCGGACCCCTCGAGAAGGAGGCTCGAGGTCAGTGAGGCAAGACCCCACTTCCCTTCGGGGTCGCGGCACGACCCGGCCTCGACCGCCAGCACGGCGGCGAAGATCGGAATGGAGCGCGACTCGACGGCCAGCGCCGTGAGCCCGTTCGGGAGCGCGGCCCTGGCTATCCGTGACGCAGCCACACGGAGGTCCTCGATTCGGCGTTGAGATACCGTTCCATCGCGGCGAGCACGTCGGCCGCGCGGCACCGCTCGATGGAGCGCTCGAACTCGACCCCGAGCTCCCAGCCGCCGAGGCACTCCCAGAAGCCGAGCGCGCCGGCCAGCCCGAGGCACGTCTCCAGCGACACCATGAGGTCCACGCGGACGAGGTTCGCCGCCTTCGCGAGCTCGCCCTCGGGGATCCCCGTGCGCAGCATCGCGTCCAGTTCGCGCAGCATCGCGTCCTCCGCGCGCCGGAGGTCCACGCCGCGGTGGAGCGTCGCCGAGATCGTGAGCAGCCCCGGGTCCCTGCTCAGGATCCGGGCGGCCGACACGTCGGCGGCGACACCGCTCCCGGCGACGAGCGCGCGCCATAGCCGCGAGCTCCGTCCCGTCGCCAGAAGGGCGGGCAGGAGCTCCGCGGCGCCGGAGTCCTCGGCCGCCGCGGGCGGGCAGCGGTAGGCGAGGACGATCTCCTTCGTCCTGACGCTCGTCCTCACGACGGCGCGCCGGGGCCCGCGCTGCGGGGGCTCCGGCGCGACCGCCGTCGTCGCCGGCCGCGACGACGGCAGCGACCCGAACGCGCGCTCGGCTTCGTCCACGACGCGCGCCGGGTCCACGTCTCCGGCGACCACGAGCACGGCGTTCGCCGGCGTGTAGTGCGTCCTGTAGAACCCGGCGACGTCCTCGAGCGTCAGCGACTCGATGTCCTGTCGCCGGCCGATCACGGGGTTCCTGTAGGGGTGCGTGTCGTACACGAGCTCGGAGACGGTCTCGTCGAGCGCGGACTCCGGGTCGTCGTCGAGCATCTTCCGCTCCTCGACCGCCACGCGGCGCTCCATCTCGAGCGACTCGCGGTCGAGGACGCAGCCGGCCATGCGGTCGGCCTCGATGGCCAGCACGTCCCGCCAGTGCCCGTCGGGCAGCACGAAGTAGTAGGCCGTGGTGTCCGGCGTCGTGACGGCGTTGTTCATGCCGCCCAGGCGCCCTGTGACGGCATCCACGGCCCCGGCGGGGAACGCCGCCGTGCCGCGGAACATCATGTGCTCGACCAGGTGAGCGAGCCCCGTCTTCCCGGGAGGCTCGTCGCGCGAACCGCACCGGTAGAGAAGCAGCACGGCCGCGAGCGGAGAACTCCGCTCGACCGCGGCAAGGACGACGAGGCCGTTCGACAGAACGGCCCTCACGGGGGCGATGCCGTTCACGCTCCTGTCCTCTGCTGGCCTTCGGTCCCCGGATGGCTCGGCGCAGCCCCTCCGCACCACCCCTTGCCCTTGACTCTGCGGCACCGACAAACTTATGCTCCGCGGGCCGACCAGTCAAGCCGGCTCTGCGGCGCGGTCCCGGGGACGACGCATGCTTGCCTCCGACCTCCACGTGCACCTCGACGGCTCCCTCAGGGCGTCCACGCTCGTCGAGCTGGCCCGAGCCCAGGGCGCCTGGCCGAACGGGGCGCGAGGCGACGAGTACGCGGCGCGTCTGCGCTTCCGGGACGGCATGTCGCTCCGCGGATGTCTCGAACGATTCGAGGCGACGGTCGCCCTTCTCCAGTCCGCGGGCGCGCTCGGGCGCGCGGCTCGGGAACTTGTCGAGGACTCGCACCTCGACGGGGCGCGCCACATCGAGGTGCGGGTCTGCCCGCCGCTGCACACGAGGGGCGGGCTCTCCGCCGATCAGGTGGTCGGAAGCGTGCTCTCGGGTTTCGAGAGCGGCGCGGCGGGCGTCGCCGCGGCCTCGCCGGGCGACAGCGTGTCGGCGCGCATCGTCGTGACGGTCCTCGAGGGGATGGGCGCCGACGAGGCCGAGGCGCTCGCCGCCCTCGCGGCCCGGCACGCGGGCGGCGTCGTGGGGCTGGACCTTGCCGGCGACGAGTCGCTCTTCGACGCGGCGCGCTACCGTCGCGCGTTCGCGAGGGCGCGGGACGCGGGGCTCGGGCTTGCCGCGCACGCGGGCGAGGGACGCGACGCCTCGCACGTCAGGGTCGCGGTGATGGAGCTCGGCGTGCTGCGGATCGGTCACGGCACGGCGGCTTCGCGCGACCCGGAGGTCCTCTCGCTTCTCGCCGAGCGCGGCGTGACCGTCGAGGCGTGCCTGTCGAGCAACGTCCACACGGGCGCGGTCGCGACGATCGAGGACCATCCGCTCAGGACGTTTCTCCGAAGCGGCGTGCGCGTCGCCCTCGCCACGGACAACCGCTTCTTCTCGTCGACGACGCTGAGCCGCGAGTACGACCTCGCGAGGGAGCGCCTCGGCCTTACGGAAGCCCACGTGGCATCGCTCGTCGGAGACAGCGCGAGGGCGGCGTTCCTGCCGGACGAGGAGAGGCGTGGGCTTGAGCGTCTGTACCTGTCGAGCATCGGGAGAGATGCGCCGTGAACAGACTCAGAGTGGGAGTCCTCGCCTCAGGCAGAGGATCGAACCTCCAGGCGATCCTGGACAGCGCGCGGCGCGGGGACATCGACGTCGAGGTCGTCGTCGTGGTGAGCGACGTCGCGGACGCCGTGGCGCTCGAGCGCGCCAGAGCGGCCGGCGTGCCGGCGCTCCACGTTCCGCCGGGGCGCTTCAGGACGAAGCTCACGCCCGAGGCCGAGGAGGAGTACGCGAGCACCCTCGGGCGCCACGGCGCGGAGGTCGTCGCGCTCGCGGGGTTCATGCGGATCCTCCATTCGGGCTTCCTGGACCGGTTCCCCGGACGCGTGGTGAACATCCACCCGTCGCTTCTGCCTGCCTTCCCGGGCCTGAACGCCCAGAGGCAGGCGCTCGAGTACGGCGTCCGCTGGTCGGGGGCGACCGTGCACTTCGTGGACGCGGGCGTGGATGCCGGGCCGGTGATCCTGCAGGCGGCGGTGCCGGTGCTGCCCGAGGACTCGGCTGAGTCGCTGGCCGAGCGCATCCTCCGGGAGGAGCACCGGATCTACCCCGAGGCGCTCCAGCTCATCGCCGAACGCCGGCTCGCGGTCGAAGGCAGGCGCGTGAGGATCCTGCCCCGCGGCGGGGGGAGCGCCCCGTGAGGACGCTCGCCCTGGCGTTCGTCGCCGTCGTCATCGCGGGTCTGCCGCCGCGCGCGGACGCGGGCCGCGACTCGTCCGTGCTCATCCACCCGCCCTTCCGCCACTCCCTCGGCTTCCGCAAGGTGACGCCGTTGCACGTGTTCCTCTATCTCGGTGCGCGCACCCGCTTCGACGAGCCGGGCGCCATCGCCGCCGTGAAGCTGCGGTCGGAGGACGACCCCCGCACGGCGCGCGACGACGACGAGCTCACCGTGTTCGGCCTCAACGCCGGGCGCTGTCAGGTGCTCTACAACACGTCGCTGACGAGCGCAGACCTCTACGGTGCGTGCGGGGCGGGCGAGGGGCAGTTCCGCGGGCCCTCGGGAATCGCCGCCGACGAGGAGGGGAACGTCTTCGTCGCGGACCCCGGCAACGACCGCATCGTCCGTCTCGCGTACCGCGACCGCCGGCTGCGGTTCGTTCGGAACCTGAGCGGGACCGGGCCCGGCGAGGGCCGGTTCTCGCGGCCGTCCGGCGTCGCGGTCGGGGCCTCGGGCACGCTGTACGTCGCGGACACCGGAAACGACCGCATCGTCCTCACGACGCCCGCCGGAGCGTTCGTGGGATCGTTCTCCGGCGACGCCGCGGCCGGGGTGACGCTCGACGGGCCGTCCGCCGTCGCCGTCGTCGAGGCGGCCGACGAGTGGACGGCGCTCGCGCGTGACGCGATCGTCGCGGTGGACCGCGGCGGCACGCGCATCCTGTCCTTCGCGCGCGACGGCCGCCTCATCGCGACAGCGCGCTCGGAGGCGCTGCCCTTCCCGAACGCTCGCTTCCACCAGGTCGCCATCGACTTCTACGGCAGCGTGTACGCCACCGACACCGGTCGCTCGCAGATCCACAAGCTCGACGCCGCGCTCACGTACGTCGCCTCGCACGGAGGGCGCGAAGGCGGCCGGAGCGAGCTGGACGAGCCCCGCGGCATCACGATCTGGCGGCGGTTCGGGCAGGTGTTCGTCACGGAGCGGACCGGCGCGCAGTACTTCTGGATCGGCACGGAGGTGCGCGACCTTGAGGCGCGCGTCGTGCGCCCGCCCGGCGGACCGGCCGAGATCGAGCTTTCGTACACGCTGGTCGAGACGTCGCGCGTCACCGTCGAGCTCCTCGGACCGCGGGGCGAGGTCGTCCGCACGCTTCTCGGCCGGCGGAGGAGACCCATCGGCAGGAACGCCGAACGCCTCGAGGCCCCCGGGGTGGCAGCGGGCCGCTACACGCTCCGCGTCATGGCGGCACCCACGTACTCCGCGGGAAGCCACTTCCAAGATACCGCAGAGACAGCCATACAGCTCTAGCCGGGCGGGAAGGGCCAAGGGAGAGCCACAAAACGGCGCCTTGCGGCCTTCGCCGGGCTCTGCTAGGTTGTCAGGTCAGCTTGCCCAGGGAGAACCGCGCCCGGGGCGTCAGTGCGCCGAGGTGGACGATGTTCGACAACCTCCTCAAGCAGCTCTTCGGCTCGCGTGTCGACCGCGAGATGCGCAGGCTCGGCCCGGACGTCGACCGGATCAACGGGATCTGGGAGTCCTATCGGGGGCTGTCGGACGAGGCCCTCGCGGCGAAGACGACCGAGTTCCGGGAGCGCCTCGCGGCGGGCGAGACCCCGGACGATCTCATGCACGAGGCCTTCGCGGCGGCGAAGGAGGCCTGCAGCAGGCTCATGGGCAAGACCTGGGACGTTGTGGGGCTCCCCACCACCTGGGAGATGGTGCCCTTCGACGTCCAGCTCATGGGCGCCATCGTGCTCCACCGCGGCGGCATCGCCGAGATGGCCACCGGCGAGGGGAAGACGCTCGTCGCCACGATGCCCCTCTACCTGAACGCGCTGTCAGGAAAGGGCGCCCACCTCGTCACCGTCAACGACTACCTCGCCAGGCGCGACGCCGAGTGGATGGGGAAGGTCTACGAGACGCTCGGTCTCTCGGTAGGCTGCATCCAGACCCTCATGACGCCCGAGGAGCGGCGCGTGCAGTACGCCGCCGACATCACCTACGGCACGAACAACGAGTTCGGCTTCGACTACCTGCGCGACAACATGGCCGTGCGGCTCGAGGACCGGGTGCAGCGCGGCCACAACTACGCCATCGTGGACGAGGTGGACAGCGTCCTCATTGACGAGGCGCGGACGCCCCTCATCATCTCCGGGGTCGTCGAGCAGTCCACGCACATGTTCGACCGGCTCAAGCCGCCCGTCGAGCGGCTGGTGCGCAGGCAGGCGCAGGTCGTGAACTCGATCCTCGACGAGGCCGAGAAGCTCACGGCCGACCCCGGCACGCGACGCGAGGGGCTTGTCAAGCTCGTGCAGGCGTCGCGCGGCGCGCCGAAGCACCGGCGGCTCATGCGGCTCTACGAGGACCCCTCGCTCAAGACCGAGGTCCAGCGCGTCGAGACCGAGCTCATGCGGGACAAGCTCCTCACCGAGCTCGACGAGGACCTCCTCTTCGCGATGGACGAGCGCGGCCGCAACGCGTCCCTCACGGAGAAGGGCCGCGACCTGCTCTCGCCCGAGGAGCGGAACCTGCTCGTCCTGCCCGACCTCTCGGAGCAGCTCGCGGCGGTGGACGCGGACGGCGGCCTGAGCGACGCCGAGAAGGCGCAGCGCAAGAACGAGCTGCACATGGCGTACGCGCAGACGGGGGAGCGCATCCACAACGTGCAGGCGCTCCTCAAGGCGTACTCGCTGTTCGAGAAGAACGTGGACTACGTCGTGCAGGACGGGAAGGTCCTCATCGTCGACGAGTTCACCGGGCGGCTCATGCCGGGGCGGCGCTGGTCCGACGGGCTCCACCAGGCGGTCGAGGCCAAGGAGGGGGTCGAGATCGAGCGCGAGACGCAGACGCTCGCGACGATCACGCTCCAGAACTACTTCCGCATGTACGGCAGGCTCGCGGGGATGACCGGCACCGCCGAGACCGAGGAGGAGGAGTTCGGGAAGATCTACACCCTCTCGGTCCACGTGGTGCCGACCAACGAGCCCGTCCGGCGCGTGGACTACGACGACCGCATCTACAGGACGCGGCGCGAGAAGTTCGCGGCGGTCCTCGACGAGATCGCGAGGCTCCACGAGCGGAAGCAGCCGGTGCTCGTGGGCACGGTGACCGTCGAGGTCTCCGAGGTCATCTCGCGCATGCTCAAGGCGCGGCGGATCGAGCACAGCGTCCTGAACGCGCGGCACCACCAGCGTGAGGCCGAGATCGTCGCCGCGGCGGGCCGCGCCGGCGCCGTGACGATCGCGACGAACATGGCGGGCCGAGGCACCGACATCAAGCTCGGCCCGGGCGTCCTCAGGTGCGAGAAGTGCTGCGTCAAGTGCGTCGAGAGGGACTGCGCGCGGTGCGACAAGGACCACGACATGACCGACGAGTGCCTCGCCGACATGCCGTGCGGCCTCAGGATCGTCGGCACGGAGCGGCACGAGTCGAGGCGCATCGACCGGCAGCTCAGGGGCCGCAGCGGGCGCCAGGGCGACCCGGGGTCCTCGCAGTTCTTCATCGCGCTCGAGGACGACCTCATGCGCATCTTCGGGTCCGAGCGCATCGCCCGTGTCATGACGACGCTCGGCGTGAGGGAGGGCGACGTCATCGAGCACCCGCTCGTGACGAAGGCGATCGAGCGCGCGCAGAAGCGGGTCGAGCTCCACAACTTCGACATCCGCAAGCACCTGCTCGAGTACGACGACGTCATGAACCAGCAGCGGACCGTGATCTACGCCCAGCGCCTCAACACGCTCGAGGGCGGCGACCTGTCTGGCGAGGTGGCGGAGATCTGCCGCGACATCGTCGAGCGGAAGGTGCGCGCGCGCACGGACGGGCGCGAGCTGCCCGAGCAGTGGGACCTCGAGGGGCTCAGGGACGACCTGCGCCGCGTCTTTCTCGTCGACATCGACTTCAGGGACGCCGACGCCTCGGCGCTGCGGAGCGAGGCGCTCGTCGGGCACCTGCAGGACATCGTCGCGACGGCGTACGCGCGGCGCGAGGCCGATCTCACTCCCGAGATCATGCGCCGCCTCGAGCGCATCGTGTTCCTGCAGGTCATCGACCGGCACTGGCGCGACCACCTCTACGAGCTCGACCGGCTCAAGGAAGGCATCGGCCTTCGGGCGTACGGCCAGAAGGACCCGCTCCTCGAGTACAAGTCCGAGGCGTTCAGCATGTTCATGGACCTCGTCGAGTCCATCCAGGAGGACGCGGTCCAGCTCATCTTCCGCGCGCAGGTAGCACCCGTGGCCGAGGCGCAGCAGCGCGTGACGGGCGCACAGGCGCACCACCCGGACGCCCGCCGCGCGGCCGCGCCGCCGGCCGGCCAGCGGCCCTCGACGACGCCGCTGCCCGAGTTCGCGCCCGGCGTCCCGTCGGGCGGTCGCCCCGCGCAGCGCGACTTCGGCGCGCCGCCGCCGCGCCGCGCGCGCTCCGAGGAGGGCGCCGAGGACGAGGGGCCGAGGCCGGAGCCGGTCAGGAGAGCCGAGAGGGTGGGGCGCAACGATCCGTGCCCCTGCGGAAGCGGGAGGAAGTACAAGAAGTGCTGCGGCCGCGACCAGTAGCGCGGCGGCCATCGGAGCCGTCATGAGCAAGGCGCTCGTCATCGTCGAGTCCAAGGCGAAGGCGAAGACCATCAACAAGTTCCTGGGGCGGACGTACACCGTCAAGGCGTCCATCGGGCACGTGCGCGACCTGCCCAAGAAGGAGCTCGGGATCGACGTGGAGAACGGCTTCGCGCCGACCTACGTCACGATCCGCGGCAAGGGGAACGTTCTCAAGGAGCTGAAGGACGCCGCCGCGAAGTCGGACATGGTCTACCTGGCCTCCGACTTCGACCGCGAGGGCGAGGCCATCGCGTGGCACATCGTCCAGCAGCTTCGGCTCCCCGCGAAGAAGGTCCGGCGCGTCGTCTTCAACGAGATCACGAAGCGGGCGATCCTCGAGGCGATGGAGCGTCCCGGCGACATCGACATGCACAAGGTGGACGCCCAGCAGGCGCGGAGGGTCATGGACCGGCTCGTCGGATACAAGGTGAGCCCGGTCCTGTGGCGGACGATCTACCGCGGCCTGTCGGCGGGCAGGGTGCAGACCGTCGCCCTCAGACTCATCTGCGAGCGCGAAGAGGAGATCAAGCGGTTCGTCCCGAAGGAGTTCTGGACGATCGACGCCGTCTTCTGGACGGCGTCGGGGGCCGAGGTCGAGGCCCGGCTCGAGCGCATCGACGGAGCGAAGCCGAAGCTCGGCAACGGCCTCGACGCGGAGCGCGTCGCCGCGCGCGCGAGGAGCGCCGCCTTCACGGTCTCGAAGGTCGACCGGCGCGAGCGCCGCGTGAGCTCGCTCCCGCCGTTCATCACGAGCACGCTGCAGCGCGACGCGGCGAACCGGCTCCGCTTCTCGTCGAAGCGGACGATGGCGATCGCGCAGTCGCTCTACGAGGGGCTCCCGATCGGCGGCGAGACGACGGGACTCATCACGTACATGCGCACGGACTCGACGCGCGTCGCCGAGGAGGCGATCGCCGAGGCGCGCGCCCACGTCGAGGCGACGCTCGGGAAGGACCACCTCCCGGCCGAGCCCAGGAGGTACCGCGCCGGGAAGGGCGCGCAGGACGCGCACGAGGCCATCCGTCCGACGTCCGTCGCGCGCACGCCGGACTCGCTGCGCGGCGACCTGAGCCCCGAGCAGCTCAGGCTGTACGAGCTCATCTGGAGACGGTTCGTCGCCTCGCAGATGTCGCCGGCGGTCTACGAGAACACGACCGTGTCGATCGAGGGCGACGGCCTGCTCTTCCAGGCCTCCGGCTCGGTGCCGCGTCACGCGGGCTGGACGGCGGTGTACCCGGCCGTGTGGAAGGACGTCAAGGAGCTCCCCGCGCTGAGCGAGGGCGAACGCGCGACGCTCGAGTCCGCGGCGGCAAACCAGCGCTTCACGAAGCCGCCCGCGCGCTACTCGGAGGCCACGCTCATCAAGGAGCTCGAGGCGAAGGGGATCGGCCGGCCGAGCACGTACGCGACGATCGTCGACACGCTCAAGAAGCGCCAGTACGTGAACCTCGAGAAGCGGCTCTTCATGCCGACCGCGCTGGGCTGCACGGTGTGGAATCTCCTGGGCCACGGGTTCCCGGACATCTTCGACGTGCAGTTCACCGCCCGCATGGAGGGCGAGCTGGACCGCGTCGAGGCCGGCGAGGACGGGTGGGTCTCGGTCGTCCGCGACTTCTACGACCCCTTCAGCTCGCGGCTGACCGAGGTCGAGGGAAGGATCGACGAGCTCAAGCGGTCGCTCATCACCGAGACCGACAGGCGCTGCGAGAAGTGCGGCGCGCCGATGGTCGAACGCTGGGGACGCAACGGCCGGTTCCTCGCCTGCTCAAGCTACCCGAAGTGCAAGTTCACCATGCCGCTCGACGGCAAGGAGCGGCGCCAGTACGACGTCCGGTGCGACCGCTGCGGCGCCCCGATGCAGGCCAAGCACGGGCGCTTCGGCGAGTTCCTCGGCTGCACGAAGTACCCCGAGTGCAAGGGCACCGCGCCGCTCCCGACCGGCGTCGCGTGCCCGAAGCAGGGGTGCGAGGGCGTGCTGGTCGCGAGGCGGACGAAGCGCGGCAAGACCTTCTACGGGTGCAGCGCGTATCCGAAGTGCGACTTCGCGGTCTGGGACAAGCCCGTCCCGGTGAGCTGCCCGTCGTGCCAGGCGGGCTTCATGGTGAAGCGGAAGGCGAAGGACGGCGGAAGCGAGCTCGTCTGCCTCGAGTGCGGCGAGCGGACGACCGGAGAGACCGAGGCGCCCGGTGACGAGGAAGCCTAGGACGATCGCGAAGCTCGCCGAGGCGTTCGCCGCCGAGCTCGAGACGCGCAACCTCTCGCCCCACACGCTCTCCGCCTACCGGAGGGACCTCGAGCAGTTCCGGCGGTTCCTCGTGGACCTCGCGCGCGACGAGGAGCCGACGGTCGCGCACCTGACGCCCCGGGCGACGCGGAGGTTCGTCGCCTCGCTCGCCGCGTCGCGCTTCGCGCGGAGGTCGGTGCGGCGCAAGCTGGCCGCGCTCAAGTCCTTCGCGAGGTACCTCGCCTCCGAGGGCGTCATCGAGACGAACCCGACCGTCGGCCTCGCGGGGCCGAAGCTGGAGAGAAGGCTCCCGGTCTTCCTGTCGGCGGGCGAGACCGAGCGGCTCTTCGGCGCCGCGCCCGGGAACGCCCCCGCGGCGCTTCGCGACCGGGCGATCCTCGAGCTCTTCTACAGCACCGGCGTCCGGCTGTCCGAGCTCACGGCCCTCAGGATCGGCGACCTCGACTTCGCGGGGCGGACGGTGCGCGTGATGGGCAAGGGGCGCCGCGAGCGCATCGTCCCGTTCGGCCGCGCCGCGGCCGACGCCGTCAGGCGTCACCTCGCCGCGTCCGGGCGCTCGTCGCGCGGGGACGCGGTGTTCGCGGGACCGTCGGGGGCGCGCCTCTGCGGGCGGACGGTGCAGAGGATCGTCGCCAGAGAGCTTGCGAGGGTCTCCGAGGCGAGGCGGGTGAGCCCCCACGTGCTCAGGCACACGTTCGCCACGCACATGCTGAACGCGGGCGCCGACCTGCGCGCCGTGCAGGAGCTCCTGGGACACGCCAGCCTCTCGAGCACGCAGATCTACACGCACGTGACGACGGAGCGCCTGAAGGAAGTGTACCGGCGGGCGCACCCGCGGGCCTGATGAACCGGAGGGAAGCGTGACGGATTTCGTGTCGTTCGCCGACCTTGACCGCGCCGGGATGCTCGCGCTGCTCGACCTCGCCGCGGAGCTCAAGAGGAAGAGGGGGCCGAGCCAGGAGCTTCGGGGAAGGACGGTGGCGCTCGTCTTCCACAAGCCGTCGCTCAGGACGCGCGTGAGCTTCGAGATCGGCGTGTATGAACTCGGCGGCCACCCCATGTACGTGACCGACGCCGAGATCAAGATGGGGCAGCGCGAGTCCATCTACGACGTCGGGAAGGTCATGTCGCGCTACGTGCACGGGATCATGATCAGGACGTTCGCGCACTCGAACTGCGTCGAGCTCGCGGAGGCCGCGGACGTGCCGGTGATCAACGGCCTCACGGACCTGCTGCATCCCTGCCAGATCATGGGCGACCTCCTGACGTGCCGCGAGCGAGGCAAGGACCTCTCGACGATGGTCGTGGCGTTCGTCGGCGACGGCAACAACGTGGCCAACTCGTGGGTGGAGGCCTCGGGCGTGCTCGGCTTCGAGCTGCGCATCGCGGGGCCGTCCGGGTACGAGCCCGACGCCGGCGTGCTCGCCGCCGCGAGGAAGCGCGGCGGGAACGTGAAGGCGCTGAGCGATCCGGCTGCGGCCGTGGCGGGCGCCGACGTCGTGTACACCGACGTCTGGACGAGCATGGGGCAGGAGGCCGAGAAGAAGGAGCGCGACGCGCACTTCCGCCCGTACCAGGTCAACGCGGGGCTCCTCGCGCGCGCGAAGCGCGACGCCATCGTGCTCCACTGCCTGCCGGCGCACCGCGGCGAGGAGATCACCGACGAGGTCATCGACGGGCCGCAGTCCGCGGTCTTCGACGAGGCGGAGAACAGGCTGCATGCTCAGAAGGCCATCATGGTCGAGCTCATGGGTCGGTAGCGCGGCGGCCTGCGCCGGGGCGATCGCGCTGGCCGCCGCCGCGGTGCTTGCCGCGGGGTGCGCCCGGCCAGGGCTGCCCGGCGGCGGGCCCCCGGACGAGACGCCGCCGCATGTGGTCCGCACGGCGCCCGCCGACGGCGCGACGCTCGTGCCGCCGGCGACGCCCATCGAGGTCGAGTTCAGCGAGGAGATGAACAGGACGACCGTCGAACGGGCCCTAGCAGTGTTCCCGCCGACGGCGCTGGGGCGGATGCGCTGGCGGGGCCCGGCGCTGTTGGCGACCCCGGCAGCGGAACTCCCGGACTCGACCACGTTCGTGGTGACCGTGGGTGCGGGCGCGCAGGACGACCACGGCGTGCCGATGGCCGCCGCGGCGTCCTTCGCGTTCTCCACAGGGCCGGTCGTGGACGACTGCGTCGTGGCGGGCGACGTCGGGAAGGACGGCGCCCCTGTCGCGGGAGCCACCGTGTGGTTGCTGGCGGCGCCGGCGGCGGCCGACTCGACGGGGCGTCTCGCGCCCAGCGGGCGCGCGGCGCTGTCGGGCGCCGACGGCGGCTTCCGGTTCGCCCGCGTGCGCGCGTCGCGGGCGCCCTACTCGCTCGTCGCGTTCCTCGACGCCGACCGCGACGGCCGATACGACCCGTCGCGGGAGACCGGGGCGGCCGTCGACGGGGCCGCGCTCGTGGCGGCTCCGGGGGACTCCGCGGTCGGCATCAGCATCGCGCTCGGGCCGCCCCGCGCGGGAGAGGGAGGCGCGCAGTGAGGCTCTCGTTCGCGAAGATGACGGGGGCGGGCAACGACTTCGTCGTCATCGACGACCGGACGAACACGCTCGGCGACGACGCAAGGGAGCTTGCCAGGGAGCTGTGCCGGCGGCGCGTGTCGGTGGGCGCCGACGGCCTCCTGCTCCTCGTGCCCAGCACGAGGTGCGACTTCCGCATGCGGTACTTCAACGCCGACGGCAGCGAGGCGGACATGTGCGGCAACGGCGCGCGCTGCATCGCGCGGTTCGCGCACGACCTCGGGATCGTCGGCGACGAGATGGAGTTCGAGAGCCGCTCCGGCGTGCACCGGGCCGTGATCGCCGGCGATCTCGTCCGGCTCTCGATGACCGAGCCCCGCGCCATGCTCCTCGACCAGCGCCTGAGGCTGCGGGCGGAGAAGCTCACCGTCCACAGGGTGAACACGGGCGTCCCGCACGCCGTGATCGAGGTCGAGGACCTCGAGGCGGTCCCGGTCGTCGAGACGGGGCACGCCGTGAGGCACCACGACGCGTTCCTGCCGGACGGGACCAACGCGGACTTCGTGACGGTCCTCGACGGGAGCGCCATCGCGCTGCGCACCTACGAGCGTGGAGTGGAAGACGAGACCCTCGCCTGCGGCACCGGCGCCGTGGCCGCGGCGGTCGTGATGGCCGCCCTCGGCCGCGTGAGGCCGCCGGTGACCGTGAGGACGCGCGGCGGCCCGCTCGTCGTCGGCTTCTACATGAGCGACCTGGGATTCTGCGACGTCACGCTCACGGGCGACGCCGTCATCGTGTACCGCGGCGAGATCGAGCGCTCCGAGGGCTGACCGGGAGGCGTGCCATGTTCAGCGGATGCTTGACGGCGCTCGTCACACCGATGAAGGACGGTGAGCTCGACGAGCGGTCCCTGAGGAAGCTCCTGCGGGCGCAGCGCGCCGCCGGCGTGTCGGGCGTGGTGCCGACCGGATGCACCGGCGAGGCGGCCACGCTCACCGCGGACGAGCGGGCGCGCGTCCTCGCCGTCTGCCTCGAGGAGGTCGGCGACGCGATGCCGGTCGTCCCCGGCACGGGGACGAACTCGACGCGCGGGACCGTCGAGCTCACGCTCGCGGCCCAGCGCGCCGGCGCGCGCGGCGCGCTCGTCATCACGCCCTACTACAACAGGCCGTCGCCCGAGGGCCAGTACCGCCACTACCGCGCCGTCGCCGAGGCAGCCGAGATCCCCATCGTCCTCTACAACGTCCCCTCGAGAACGGGCGTGAACATGCTCCCCGAGACGATCGCGCGCCTCGCCGAGATCCCCCGCATCGTCGCGGTGAAGGAGGCCTCGGGGTCTCTCGATCAGGTGAGCGCGATCCTCTCGCTGTGCGACATCACGGTCCTCTCCGGCGACGACCCGCTCACGCTTCCGATGCTGTCCGTCGGAGCGAAGGGCGTGGTCTCCGTCGCCTCGAACGTCGTACCGCGGCTCGTCGCGGAGATGGTCGGCGCGTACCCGGGCGACCCGGCGAAGGCCGCCGAACTCCACGCGAGGCTCTGGCCGATCGCGCGGGCGCTCTTCGTGGAGGCGAACCCCGGGCCGGTCAAGCACGCCATGGCCGCGCTCGGGCTCATCGAGAGCGGGGAGCTCCGGCCGCCGCTCGCCGAGGTGACCGCCGAGAGCCGACAGCGGATGGCCCGCGGGATCGACCTCATGCGTGAGGCGCTCGGCGGAGGCGCGTGACCCGCGCGTGACCGTGGCGCCGCCGGCGCGGGGCCGCGTGAGCGCCCAGGAAGGGAAGGAGAGAAGCGACATGCCGCTCGTCGAGATCACGCTGTGGCCGGGCCGCAGCGAAGAGGTCAAGGAGAGGATCATCCGCGAGGTGACGGACGCCCTCTCGCGCTCCTGCGGAGCGCCGCCCGACGCCATCGAGATCATCATCCGCGATGTGCCCAAGACCGACTGGGGCAGGGGAGGCCGCCCGTTCTCGAAGTCCTCCCCATGACCGCGGCAGGATGTCGTTCAAGCTCCCCTTGACTGAACTCACAACTTAGGACTGGACACGGAACGCGGGGCAGCTCTAGACTGCGCCCCGCGTCGGTTGAAGTCGGCTACCGCGCGCACGGCTCCCGAAAGGGCGGCCGCGCGTCGCGGTTTTTTTTTGGTGGGCGGTCCCTGCCCGCTTCCAACAGCACCAGGAGGAACGATGCCGAGACGCCAGGAGTGGCAGCGGGAGCTCGCCCGCGTCGTGACGACGGGCGCCGAGCTCTCGCAGATCATCAGACTCACCGAGGGCGAGAAGAAGGCGATCGACTCCCTGGAGGGCGTCTATCGCCTCATGGTCTCGCGCCACTACCTGTCGCTGATCGACCCGAGCGACCCGGACGACCCGCTGCGCCGCACGGTGGTGCCCCTGCTCGACGAGCTCAAGCACCGCCCCGGGGAGAAGGACGACGACGTCCACGCCGACGAGGCGCGGTACCAGCCCGTGCCGGGGATCGTCCACAGGTATCCCGGCAAGTTGCTGCTCATCCCCACGCTCTCGTGCCCGTCGCACTGCCGCTTCTGCTTCCGCAAGGGACGGAAGGTGATGCACCTCTCGCACGATCAGGGGGAGCGGGCGCTCGACTACATCCGGCGCGACCAGTCCATACGCGACGTCGTCATCACGGGCGGCGAGCCGCTCATCCTGAGCGACGAGGAGCTCCACTACTGGGTCTCGTCCGTGCGCGCGATACGCCACGTGCAGATCGTCAGGATCACGACGCGCTTCCCGATCTACATCCCGTCGCGCATCACGCCGGATCTCGTGAGGATGCTCGCCGAGCACAGGCCGCTCTATCTCACGTTCTCGTTCGTGCATCCGAGGGAGATCACGCCGGAGCTCGAGCAGGGCATCTCGATGCTCGCGGACGCCGGGATCGTCCTCCTGCAGCAGGGCCCCATCCTGCGCGGGGTCAACGACGACCCGGAGACGCTCCGGCGGCTCTACGAGCGGCTCGCGGCCCTCCGCGTGCTGCCGTACTACGCGATCTGGGGCATCCGCGCGCCGGGGGCGGAGCACTTCATGATCGGAGGTGAGAGGGCAGCCGAGCTCATCGGCGCTCTCGAGAACAAGACCTCGGGCTTCTGCGTGCCGCACCTCATCACCATCGCGCGCGGCGACAAGGTGCGCATGATGGGGTGGTCGCCGGAGAAGGAGGCGGTCCATCTCATGAACCGAGAGCGGACGCCGTCGGCCGTCCCGTCCAGCGCCGCCGACGAGCCTCGTAGGAGCTGAGGACCCCGGGCATGCCGCCATGGCGGCGGGCCGGCCCAGCGCCGGCCCGCCGTCGTGCGTCCGGGGGCCGCGGCATGGGGGCCCGGCTCTGGTGTTCAGAAGTTGACCTGCCTGCCCCGCTCCTGGCCCGCCGCGCTTGCATCCTGCCACCGTCCGGGCTCCGCCCCCGGTCTCCGGGCTCCGCCCCCGGGCGCGACCCCATGAACCGCCCTATCCGTGGGCCTCTCAGCGACACCCCGTGGAACGCCTCTTGCTTTGACAGGCCTGCCGAGGCTTCCACAAGGGCGACGGAGAGCACAGGCGGCGGGTGGCGCAAGGCGACCAGCGCTCAAGCCACCGGCGCCTGACGGGCCAGGCGGAGCCGCGCGAGCGGCTTCGCCCACGCAGGGGGGAGAGCATGGGAACGACGAGATCAGGTGTCGGCTTCGCCGACACGACGGACTCGCGCGACGCGGGACGCCGCGCGGCGGAGAAGGCCATGGCGAACGCCTCCATCGAGCAGAGCGACTTCACCGTCGCCTTCTGCGGAGGCAATCACGATCCGATGGGGTTCCTCAAGGCAGTGAGGTCGGTGGTCGGCGAGAAGACGCTCGTCGGCGGCACGGCCGTCGGCGTCATCACGAACGAGCGCGCGAGCTACGGTGGGTACGAGGCCGGCGTCGCGGTCGTCAAGTCCAGCGCGATCCGCTTCGACGCGATGTCCGTCGGGGGCCTCGACGAGTCGGAGGAGAAGGCCGGCAAGACGCTGGGCTCGCTCCTCGCGGGACGCAGCCGTCCCGACTCGCGCGGCATTCTCCTCTTCTACGACTCGGTGAGAACGCCCCAGCCGCTTCGCGTGAACCTGGCGAGCCAGCTCGTGCGCGGCGTCGAGGCGGGGCTCGCCGGCCCGCACGTTCCGGTCCTCGGCGGCGGCATGATGAAGGACTACCAGTGGAGCGGGTCGCACGTGTTCGCCGGCGACGCCGCGATGCGCCAGCACGCGGTGGGCGTCCTGGTGTCCGGGGACTGCTCGATCCATCATGCCATCAGCCACGGCTGCGAGCCGGCCAGCGACTACCACACGATCACGAGCATCGAGGGCCCGGTCGTGAAGGAGCTCGACGGCAAGCCCGCCCTCTCGGTCATCGAGGACATCATCGGCGTGGGCGCCGGGAAGGACTGGCAGCAGTACTCGCTCCTGGTCACGCTCGGCGCCAACAAGGGCGACGACCCGTACGGCGAGTTCGACGAGAACGCCTACATGAACCGGCTCATCGCCGGCGTGAACCCGAACGACGGATCGGTCGTGCTGTTCGAGTCCGACTTCGGTCCCGGCGAGAAGGTCCAGATCATGAGGCGGAGCAACGAGCACATGCTCTCGTCCGCGCAGGCCATTTCCACGGACCTCCTCAAGCGCGTCGAGAAGGCCAACCCGTTCCTCGCGCTCTACATCGACTGCGCCGGGCGCACGAGCGGCTTCTGCGGCGCCGGCGCCGAGGAGGGTGCGATCATCCAGCAGACCATCGGATCGAAGATGCCGCTCCTCGGGTTCTACTCGGGCGTCGAGATCGCGCCGTTCATGCAGGGGTCGCGCGCCCTCGACTGGACGGGCGTGCTCATCGCGTTCACGGAGGACTAGGGGTGGCGCAGGACCTGCCTGAAAGGGAACAGCCCCTGGGCGAGACGGAGCGTCGGCTCGCGGGCCTCCGCGCGCGGGTGGAGAAGCTCGCGGGCGAGATGGTGCGCGCCGACTACAGGGTGCTGCACCTCACGCAGGAGGTCCGCCGCGCGAGAGAGGCATTCGGGTTCCTCACCGGCTTCCAGAACAGCATCAGCCGGGCGGTCTCGTTGCGCGCTCTCTACGCCGTGGCGCTCAGGACGATCATCGCCGAGCTGTGGATGAAGCGCGCGGTGATCTACGAACGACAGCCGGCCGGGGAGGGCACGACGCTCCGGCCGGCGTCGCATCTCGGATGCGAGCCGCAGAGCGCGCCTGGAGCGCTTCGCCTCGATGCGGTCGAGGCGGAGGAGTGGTCGAGGCCTCAGGTCGTGAACGCGGAGACGGAGAGCCGGGACTGGATCGAGCGGGTCCGCGAGTCGCTCGGCGCCCCGTACTTCGTGTGGATCCCGAACGTCAGAGCCGGAGCGCTCGAGACCGCGCTCGTCGCGGGCACGTTCACGGAGGACGGCGCGCAGGAGCCGGGCCTCACGGGGCACGACCTCGACATCCTCGTGTCCGTCGGCGCGATCCTCTGGGTCGGCCGGCTGAATCTCATCACGCGAGGCCGGCTGCGAAGGCAGGTCCGCTACGAGGCGCTGCTGCACAGGCTCTCCGAGCTCCTGCTGCAGGACTTCGACACGCCGACGGCGCACCTGGACGAGGTGCTGCGCCGCGTCGGGGTCGCATGGTCGCTCGACCGCGTGCGGCTCCTCACGCGGCGCCAGGACGACCGCATGACCGAGGTCACGCACGAGTGGGCGGCGCGGAGGCTCTCGCCGCTCGGCACCGGGGCGCCGCATCCGCTCGAGCGCGTCCCGGCGTGGCAGGACGCCATGGCCGAGGGACGCACGATCCGCATCAGCGACGTCGAGACCCTGCCGCCCGGCGAGTCCGCTCCGCTCCGGGAACAGGGCATCCGGTCGCTCCTCGTCGTCCCCATCTCGGTCCATCGTTCGGTGGTCGGATGGGTGAGCTTCGAGCGCTGCGCCGTCGCCTTCGAGTGGCAGGACGAGGACGTCAGGCTCCTCGAGGTCATGTCGGGGCTCGTCTCCCGCGCGGTCGCGCGCGAGAGAGAGATCGAAGAGCGGAAGCAGCTCGAGGCGGAGTACCACCACTCGAAGAAGATGGAGGCGATCGGCCAGCTCGCCGGCGGGGTGGCCCACGACTTCAACAACCTCCTGACGACGATCCAGGGATACGCGCAGCTCCTCGCGGCCCGGCTTCCGGAGGAGTACCGGACGATGACGGGCCTCAAGGAGATCACGATGGCGAGCGAGCGGGCCGCGGGGCTCACGCGCCAGCTCCTCTCGTTCAGCCGGCGTGACGTCGCGTCCGCGGGCCCCGTGGAGATCAACGCCGTCGTCGGCGACACCCTGAAGCTGCTCAGAAGGATGATGGGCGACCGGATCACCGTCGAGATGGAGCTCGCTTTGGAGCTGCCCGCCATCGTGGGCGACGCGCAGCAGATCGCGCAGATCGTGATGAACCTCGCGGTCAACGCGCGTGACGCGATGCCCAACGGCGGCACGCTCACGGTCTCGACGCACCAGTTCGCGGCCGTGGGGGCGCTCTCAAGGAGGTTCAGCATCCCCGGCATCGAGTGGTGCCAGGTCATCCAGGTGACCGACACCGGCGAGGGCATGGACGAGCAGACGCGCGAGCACATCTTCGAGCCGTTCTTCACGACGAAGGAGAGCGGCAAGGGCACGGGACTCGGGCTCTCGATCGTGTTCAGCGCGGTCCGCCGGCACGGCGGGTTCATCGACGTGACGAGCCAGCTCGGCCGCGGGACCACGTTCACGGTGTTCCTGCCCGTGCGAACCCCGGAAGAGGACACCGCTGAAGGAGAGCAGCCGGCGGCGCGAAGCCACCGGGGCCACGAGACCATCCTCGTCGTCGAGGACGACGAGAGCGTGCGCGCGATGATCCGGGAGGTCCTGGAGTCGCAGGGTTACCGGATCCTCACGGCCTCCAACGGGCGAGAGGCGATCGATGAGCTGGACCGGACGAAGGAAGACGTCTCGCTCGTGATGACGGACATCGTGATGCCGGAGATGGGCGGCCGCGAGATGTGGAAGGAGCTGAGCGCGCGAGGGTGCTCCATCCCGCTGGTCGTCATGAGCGGGTTCCCGCAGGGTGGGGAGTCCGGCGACCTCCTGAAGGGGGCGGCGGCCTTCATCCAGAAGCCGTTCGGACCGCGCGACATCGCCCGCGTGGTGCGTCTCACGCTCGACTCGACTGCGAAGGAGTCGCCCCCGAGCCAGGACGCGGCGAACTGACCTCTCGCCGCGCCGCGTTCCCCGTCCTTTGGCCTTGACTTGCCCCTCCAAAGACGCGTAACTCATCGTCTTGCGCAGATCAGCACCTTGCAGCTTCCCTCTCAGAGGAGGCCTCAGTGACCCGCGTGCTCGTGAGCGGGATCTGCGGCAGGATGGGCTCGCTGGCGGCCGAGGCCGTGGCCGCGGCGGCGGACCTCGCGCTCGTCGGCGGCGTGGAGTCGCCGGCGCACGCGTGCGCGGGTGGGAGCGTCCGCGTGCCGCGCGGCGGGGACGGGATTGACGTGCCCGTCCGCGGCGCCCTCGGGGAGTTCGACGCGGCGTCGTACGACGTGATCGTGGACTTCTCGACTCCGGCCCAGTCGGCGGCGTGCGCCGGCGTCGCGTGCGCGGCAGGCAAGGGGCTCGTCGTCGGCACGACGGGCCTGTCGGGGCCGGAGCGCGCCGCCGTGGAGGCCGCGGCCGGGACCTGCGCGGTCGTGCTGGCGCCGAACGCGAGCGTCGGCGCCAACGTGCTCTTCGGACTGGTCGAGGCGCTCGCCGCGGCGCTGCCGCCGGGGTTCGATGTGGAGATCGTCGAGGCCCACCACCGGGCGAAACGCGACGCGCCGAGCGGAACGGCGCTCCGCCTGGGCGAGATCGTCTGCCGCGGCCGCGGCCTGGAACCTGGGGAAGCGCTCCGCTTCGGGCGCTCGGGCGTGGCCGCCGCGCGGGGAGAGGGCGAGGTCGGCATCCACTCACTCCGCGGCGGCTCCATCGTCGGCCGGCACAGCGTGCGGTTCGTCTCGGAGCTCGAGGAGCTGACCGTGCGACACGAGGCGTTCACGCGGCTGGCGTTCGCCGGCGGCGCCGCGGCCGCCGCGCGCTTCGTCGCGAGCCGCGGGCCCGGCCTGTACGACATGCTCGACGTGCTCGGACTGCGCCGCCTGCGGGGATCGTCGTGAGAGCAACGCCCGCCTGCCTCGCCGCCCTCGGTCTCATCGCGACCGCGCTCTCGCCGGCCGTCGCCGCCGACGCGTCGCCCGAGCCGCCGCGGGGCGTGTTCACCCCCGGAGTGTGGTCGTCGCTGGATCGGGCGGGAGAGAACGCGCACGAGCTCCTTCGCGCCCTCTCGCTCGCGCCGGACGAGGACCGCGACGCCGTCCGCTTCCTCGTGGAGTCCCTGCCGTCGTCGGACCTCGCCGCCGTGGACGCCGCGTTCCTTCTCGAGACGGCCGCCCTGGCGCGGGAGGCGCGGGAGCGCTTCCCGTGGGGACGGGAGGTCCCGGAGGAGGTCTATCTCCGTTGCGTCCTCGCTCCGCGCGTCTCGCAGGAGCCCCTCGAGCGATGGCGGCGCTTCCTCCTCGACGAGATCGGCCCCCGCCTTGAGGGCCTCACGACGATGACCGACGCCGCGCTCGAGGTGAACCGCTGGTGCGGCGAGCGCGTCACGTTCAAGCCGACGGAACGACGCGACCAGGGCGTGTTCGAGACGCTCGCGGCGGGCTACGGCCGGTGCGAGGAACTGGTCATCCTGCACGCCTCCGCGCTCAGGAGCGTGTGCGTCCCGGCGCGCCAGGTCTGGACGCCCTACTGGCCGACGATGGACAACAACCACGCGTGGACCGAGGTGTGGGCCGACGGCGGTTGGCACTACACCGGCGCCTGCGAGCCCGGCGACGCCCTCGACGACGCGTGGTTCAACGACGCCGCGCGGAACGCCGCGCTCGTGCTCTCTCCGATGCTGGGGAGCGCGGCGCCCGGGGAGGACGCGTACCGCACGGGCGAACGCCACGCCATCGTCAACTCGACGGCCCGCTACACCGGGACGGGCGCGCTCGAGGTCCTCGTGACCGCGGACGGCGCGCCGTCGCCGTCCGTGCCCGTGACGGTGTCGCTGTGGAACTTCGGGGCCGTCCGAGCGATCGCCCGGCTCGACACCGACGAAGAGGGCCGATCTCGCATCGAGCTCGGCGACGGCGACTACGTGGTGTGCGCCGGCGGCCCTCCCCGCGGCCACGACTGGCGCGTCGCGCGGGTCGCCCGAGGGGAGACGGCCGTCGTGGGCCTCGACCTCTCACGGTCGCCCGGCTTCGCAGGGGAGTTCGAGCTGCGCTACGACCACCCCGGGGAGGCGCCGCGATGAAGGCCCGCGCCGGACGCGTCGCTCGACCGGTCACGGCGGCCGCGCTCTGCGCCCTCTCGCTCGCGGCGTGCGGCGCCGCGCGGGCGGACCGACGCTTCGAGCCCGAGGCCGCCGCGGACGTCCTGGCGCTCGTGGGCGAGGCCGACCGGGACGCGCTCGCGGCGTCGCTTGCCGACGCCGGAGCCAACTGGACCGAGCTCGCCACGGCGATCCGCACTCTTCAGGGCGAGGAGCGCGACGACTGCGTGTGGCTCGTCGTCGGCATGCCCCGCCTGGATCGCGTCGAGATGACGGCGGAGAACCTCATCGAGCACGTGCGGTGCGCCCACCGCGCCCGCCGCGAGATGCCGTACCCCGTGCCGGCCGACATGTTCCGGCCGTACATCCTCGCTCACCGGATGGAGGACGAGCCGCTCGCGCCGTGGAGGAAGAGGCTCTTCGACCTGTGGGGCCCGGCGGCCCGGGAAGAAGGCTCGGCGGCCGCGGCGGCGCGGAGGGTCAACCGCTTCCTCGCGGACTCCGTGGAGGTCCATGAGCCGGACTTCTTCGGGCCGAGGAAGTCGCCGTCCGTCACGCTGACGGCCCGAAGCGGGAGCGAGGTCGACGTCGCGATCCTCGCGTGCGCGGCGATGAAGGCGCTCGGGATCCCGAGCCGCCGGGTGTCGGTCGCCGCGCTCGGAGAGGAGCCGGGCGGCCGGAGCTGGATCGAGATCTTCGACGGCGAGGGCTGGCTTCCGCTCTACCCGCTCGAGCCGGACGCGTTCGGCGAGTTCGGACACGTCGAGGCGGCGCACCGCGGCAACGTGACGGTCGCCGCAACGCTCTCGGGGTTCGAGCTCCTTCTCGTCACGGAGCGGTACACCGAGACGGCGACGGTCGAGATGACCTTCGCGGATGGGGGCGGGCCGGCGGCCGGCTTCGACGGCTTCTCCGTGTGCGCGCTCAACGCGGGGGCGCTCGTGGCCCTCGACGCGCTCGAGACCGCGGCCGACGACGACGGGCGGTTCACGGCGACGGTGGGCGAGGGAACGTACGTCGCGCTGGCGGGGCTGCGCGACGAGAGCGGCAACCCCTTCGTCATGATGGAGCCGTTCGAAGCCGCGCCGGGGGAGACGGTCTTCGTGAGCTTCGACGTGTCGCCGCGAGGCGCGGCGGCGCCGGCGACGCCGGACGAGCTCTCGTCGCTGGCGGGATCGCTCGAGGCGCTCGTCGAGTTCGACCCGCGCGAGGAGCCGAGCGCGCGCATGCTCCCGCTCATCGAGCGGGCGCTCGCCCGGCGGGCTCCGGTGGTCACCGCGCGGTACGCGCAGGTCGCGCGCGCGGTCGAGGGGGCCGGCGCGGACGCCCGCCTCCCTCGCGTCCGTGTCTATGCAGCCGCCGGCGGAGAGGTTATACTCGAACGCCAGGGGTACGACCTGAACATCGGGCACTCGCTCCTTGCTGCCGTGGACGCGTGGATCGCGCGCGCGCTGAGGCGGCCCGATGATGCCGCAAGACCGGAGCAGCGATGAAGGACGCGCGGAAGCTCCTTGAGGTCCTCCTCGAGTGCAACCAGCTCAAGACGATCCCGCGCATGGGATGGAGGGTGCGCGGCGTGCGGGAGGGCGAGAGCGTCGCCGAGCACTCGTACGCCGTGGCCCTCATGAGCATGATGCTCGCCGACCGCCTCGGCGTCGCGGTGGACCGCGAGAAGGTCCTTCGCATCGCGCTCCTCCACGACCTGCCCGAGCACGTCACGGGAGACATCCACGCGCCCGCCACGAAGATCCTGGGCGAGGGCGTGAAGGAGGAGGCCGAGGCGCGCGTCATGGAGCGGCTCTTCGCCGACCTGCCCGGCGGCTCGCAGTACGTGAGCCTGTGGCGGGAGTTCGTCGACCGCTCGTCGGTCGAGGGAAGGCTCGTGCGCGCCGTGGACAAGCTCGAGATGTTCACGCAGGCCTACGAGTACGAGCTCGAGGGCAACAGGAGGATCGAGGACTTCTGGGGATACGACGACAACACGAGGGACTTCGCGTTCGATGAGGTCCGCGAGCTGTACGACGCGCTGCGCTCGCTGAGAAGCGAGACCATCGGCCGCTGAGAGGAGATGGAGACGACCATGCGCTGGACCCGGGCACTGATCCCGACGCACAAGGAGGACCCCTCGGACGCGGAGACCGTGAGCCACAAGCTCATGCTCCGCGCGGGGCTCATCAGGAAGGTCACCTCCGGCGTCTACAACTACCTCCCGCTGGGCTGGCGCGTCATCCGCAAGATCGAGGCCATCGTGCGCGAGGAGATGGACACCGCCGGCTGCCAGGAGATCCTCATGCCCGTCCTGAGTCCCGCGGAGCTCTGGCTGGAGTCGGGGCGCTGGCGCGTCTACGGGAAGGAGCTCTGGAGGACAAAGGACAGGAGCGGGCGCGACTTCGCCCTCGGGCCCACGCACGAGGAGGTCGTGACGGACATCGCCAGGAACGAGGTGCGTTCCTACCGCGAGCTTCCGTTCTGCCTCTACCAGATCCAGACGAAGTTCCGCGACGAGCCGCGGCCGCGCTTCGGCGTCGTCAGGGCGCGCGAGTTCATCATGAAGGACGCCTACAGCTTCCATCGCGATGAGGCGTCGCTCCAGGAGACGTACGAGCGGATGCGCGAGGCGTACTCGCGGATCTTCGACCGCTGCGCGCTCACGTACCGTCCGGTCGAAGCGGCCACCGGTGCCATCGGGGGAAGCTCCTCGCACGAGTTCATGGTGCTCTCCGACACGGGCGAGTCGGAGGTCATCGTCTGCGCCTGCGGCTACGCGGCAACGAACGAGCGCGCGGAGGGCGTCGTGCCCCCGGCCGGTCCGCCCGACGAGGCCGAGCGCCCGATGGAGGCCGTCGACACGCCAGGGATGAGGACGATCGAGGAGGTGGCGGGCTTCCTCGGGGTCCCGCCCACGCGGATCGTGAAGACCATCCTCTACGACGCCGACGGGCGCATCGTGGCGGCGCTCATCCGCGGGGACCGCGAGATCAACGAGGCCAAGCTCGCCACGGCGCTCGGCGCGGACGTCGTGGCGCCCGCGGCGCCGGGCGACATCGAGCGGGTGACGGGCGCGCCCGTCGGCTTCGCCGGCCCCGTGGGTCTCTCGGGCGTGGAGGTCGTCGCGGACGAGACCGTGCGGGCGCTCCGGAACGTCGTCGTCGGCGGGAACCGGAAGGACGCGCACCTCGTGGGCGCCAACGCGGGGCGCGACTTCCCGGCGCCGCAGTTCCGCGACCTCGCGCTCATCACGAAGGGCGACCGTTGCGCGCGATGCGGCGCCGCGCTGGACTCGTTCCGCGGCATCGAGGTCGGGCAGGTCTTCAAGCTGGGCACGAAGTACTCCGACGCGATGAAGGCGACGTTCCTCGACGAGGACGGCACGGCCAAGCCGCTCGTCATGGGATGCTACGGACTCGGGGTCTCGCGCACGGCCGCGGCCATCGTCGAGCAGCACCACGACAAGGACGGCATCGCCTGGCCGGCGAGCGTGGCGCCGTACGCGGTGCACCTCCTCGTGATCAACCCCAGGGACGCCGGGCCGCGCGAGGCCGCGGACGCGCTCTACGAGGAGCTCACGGCCGCGGGCATCGAGGTGCTCTACGACGACCGCGACGAGTCGCCCGGCGCGAAGTTCAAGGACGCCGACCTCGTCGGCGCGCCGCTTCGCGTGACGGTGGGGGACAGGGGACTCAAGAGGGGCGTGGTCGAGTCGCGCGTGCGGAAGACCGGCGAGAAGGCGGAGGTGCCGCGCGAGACGGCCGCAACGGCGATCGCGCGGATGCTGCCGTCGCTGCCGTAGGCGCAGGGAGGGTCCGGGCGCGCCCCGCGCGCCGGGCTGGCAACGATGCGCCCCCCTCGGATCCCCGAGGGGGGCGCGCTTCGCATGGCGCGGGCGTGACCCGCGCTACTTCTCCTTCGCCGCGGCGGCCATGAGGCGCGACTTCCTCCTCCTGGCCGTCTGCTTCTTCACGACGCCGACCTTGGCCGCCTTGTCGAGCACGGACACGGCCTTCCGCACGGCCTGGTCCTTCTCCTCGGCCGAGGCCGAGCGGGCCGTCTTGATGGCCGTGGAGACCCTCGACTTCCAGGCGCGGTTGTG